>Ga0164241_10000266_pt1 | contig 113869 bp, 97 predicted proteins | sample OricomyardsoilBY_FD_108780 | JGI IMG/M metagenome (GOLD analysis project Ga0164241, IMG submission 108780) | Backyard soil microbial communities from Emeryville, California, USA - Original compost - Back yard soil (BY) | ecosystem: Environmental > Terrestrial > Soil > Unclassified | place... | reverse complement strand
AGGCTTCGCCACTATCGATGGTGAACCTATGCGGCAAGTAGCACAATGGATCGGTGGGAGTTCAGTGGAAGAGTGCAGCACAGTGGGTATCAACGAGGAGAGGGCACACAATTCCACCTTGTCTGTCTATCCCTTAGATGAGCCCGGCCGCTGGAATGTACAATTCCCAAAAGCGGGCAATTGGAACTTGACCGCCTATGATGCCTTGGGGAGACCGGTGGGCACATGGCATTCCTCCGGCCCATCCTTGGTCGTGGACCTCAGCGCCCAAGCACCGGGCATATACCTACTACGGGTCACCTCCACTACCGGTGAATTACGGGGTGCGAAGGTGATCCGGCCATGAAGCGTGCAGTACTGATACTTATGACGTTCGCGGCCCTTTGCGGGGCCGCGAACGCCCAGTACTGGAAGGCAGTGGGTCTTGGACCTGTGGGACCAACCGAAGTGCAGACGCTCTATGGGGATAGTGTGTCCAATAGACTCTTGGCTGGAGGTACTTTCCTGCATATTCTTAATGAGAACGATACGGTGCTTGCATTCGGGCAGGCCGCGTGGAATGGCACGCGTTGGGACAGTTTGGCCACACGGATACAAGGCTTTGAAGGTGGTGAAGGAGTGCAGCAGACCTTTTGGTTCCTGCGCTTTCAAGGTGCATTATATGCGTGCGGAGGCTTTGCCTTACAGCAATCCAATGGGGAATTGACGAACAATATGGCCCGCTTGGACGAACAGACAGAGCGTTGGGAAGGACTGGGCTGTGATATTCCCTCCATAAGCGGCATCCTCACCTTGGTGCCCAAGGAGCCGGACACTACGCTCTATGCCACTGGATACTTGGGGTATGACGATGAGTTCTGCGGCTATCCGCCCAGTTGCGTATTCCGCTACGATGGCTCGGCCTTCCATATCTGGGAACCCTTCAACCAGATCCCATACGATGCGGACAATTATGTAGGCACCGTCTTCGATTTCCACGGCAAGACCTATATGAGCTGTAGCCTTCCCGATCCCACCGGGCCGGGCTTCGTGAGCTTCATCCGCTGGAACGGCAGTAGTTGGGAGCATGTGCCCGGCTGGAACACCTTGAGTCCGATAAAGGAGGTCCTCATCCACAACGACACACTGTACGTGGCAGGTACTTTCAGTTTGGCGGACGGCGGGCCGGGCAACTTGGTGGCCGCTTTCGATGGCGAAAACTGGAGCGATATGGACGGTGGGCTCAGCTATCCGCCTGCGCCCATGAGCGGTGCGGCCCTCGACCTCGAGTGGTTCCATGGCGAATTATGGTCCTCCGGCGTTTTCTCCAAGGCGGGTAATGTCAATTGCACCGGTATCGCCCATTGGAACGGTCACCAATGGTGTGTACCTCCAGGTGAGATCCTTCATGCAAACGGCCAGTATGGTGAAGCGATCACGGATATGGCCGTATGGCGGGACAGTCTGTACATCTGTGGAGGCTTCGCCACTATCGATGGTGCACCTATGCGGCAAGTAGCACAATGGATCGGTGGGGATGCCACGGGGGATTGCAGCACGGTGGGAATTGATGAGGAGAGGGCACACAATTCCACTTTGTCTGTCTATCCCTTGACCGACCCCGGCCGCTGGACCGTGCACTTCCCAAGCAATGGTATCTGGACGCTGAGCGCCTTTGATGTGATGGGCCGCTCTGTGGGCACGTGGAATTCCTCAGGAACACAGATGGTACTGGACCTGACTGACCGTTCGCAAGGGATCTACCTGCTGCGCGCCAACTCGGTCGCTGGCGGGATCCGCAGTGCCAAAGTGATGCGGAAATGAAATCGTTGATGGTGATAGCCGCCGTGCTTTGGAGCACGGCGGCCAGCGCCCAATACTGGCGGGCACTGGGGCGCGGTACAGTAGGTCCTACCGAGGTGCAGACCCTTTATGGGGATAGTGTATCCAACAAGCTCTTGGCGGGAGGTACGTTCCGCCACATTCTGAATACTACGGATACTGTATTGGCTTATGGACAGGCAGCATGGAATGGCACTCGTTGGGATAGTCTGGCCACGCGCGTTCAACCCGATGGAGGGGGAGAATTGGTTCAACAGACATACTGGTTCCTCCGCTTCCAAAATCGACTTTATTCCTGCGGTGGTTTTGGTTTCTTCGACAGCAGTGGGCAAGTGAATCGTGGCTTGGCACGCTTGGATGAGACAACTCACCAATGGGAAGCCTTGGAATGCCTCAATCCAAACTTTGGCGGCATGGAAACGCTGGAACCGAGAGACCCACAGAACACCCTGTACGCCACCGGCTACATGGGCACCGTATGCGGCTACCCGCAAAGTTGCGTATTCCGCTATGATGGCAGCGCCTTCCACATCTGGGAACCATTTAATCAGATCCCACAAGGGCTGAATGATGCCTATGTGGGCACCGTTTTCGATTTTCAGGGCAAGACCTACATGACCTGCAGCCTTCCCGATCCGGACGGCTCCGGCTTCGTGAGTTTTATTCGTTGGAACGGCAACTCGTGGGAGCACGTGCCAGGCTGGAATACCTTGAGTCCCATCAAGGACATCAGCATCCACAACGATACTCTCTATGTAGCAGGCACTTTCAGTTTGGCGGACGGCGGTCCGGGCAATCTGGTAGCCGCCTTCGATGGAGAGAACTGGAGTGACATGGGCGGCGGGCTCAGCTATCCGCCCGTGCCCATGAGCGGGGCCGTGTTGGATCTCGAATGGTTTCACGATGACCTATTGGCCTGTGGCCGTTTCATAAAGGCGGGCAATACCGACTGCACCGGCATCGCCAAATGGGACGGACACCAATGGTGCAGCTTCGCCGGTGCCATTCATGATGAATTCGGGAATAATGCGCGAATCACAGACATGGCCATCTGGCGGGACAGTTTGTATATCTGCGGGGGCATCAACAGCATTGATGGCGAGCCCATGTACCAAGTGGCGCAATGGATCGGCGGGGATGCTACGGGGGATTGTAGTACAGTTGGGATCAATGAGGTGAGGACACACAATTCCACCTTGTCCGTCTCTCCCTTGGATGAGCCCGGCCGCTGGAATGTGCAGTTCCCAAAAGCGGGCAATTGGAACGTGATCGCCTATGATGCCTTGGGGCGGCCGGTGGGCAATTGGCATGTCAATGGGGGCCAATTGGATATCGACCTTGGGTCGCAAATACAGGGTCTGTACGTCTTGCGAGCGAGCCTACCCTCCGGCGAGGTGGGTAGCGCGAAGATCATTCAACCATAGAAGACCTTGATGTTAGGGAACAACCTGACGAATGCCAGCACGGACCTGAACAGCGATCTCTGCCCAACGTCTATTCAGGCGCCTTTCATGATAACAGCCCGGGCGGCGATGCGGATGGCTTCCTCCTCAACTTTTCGGTGCAGCTGCAGATGAACCTGTACTATGGGCCCTGCTTGGTGGGACAGGCCCGGATGGTGTGCAAGTGTCTACGCCATCACGGAGGCGGTGCAGATCTTCGGCGGCTACGGCTATACCAAGGATTTTCCGGTGGAGAAATTTTACCGCGACAGCAAGCTCTGCACCATCGGAGAAGGCACTTCGGAGATCCAGAAGCTGGTGATCAGCAGGGAGGTGCTGCGGTAGAAGATCCGTGGCTGGTGATACGTGAAAGGTGATTGGCTGCCGACACCGGATTGGATGTTGATCGGAGGATCGGCCAGCTCGATGTCTCCCCCGCTGCCTGTGATGCCGGTGATCCACTACTTCTTCGATCGATCATGGAACGTTCAGACGGGGCCGAAAACGTGATGCCCGAGTTGAACGTTGATCGCTTGCACAATAGCGAAGTGATGGAAGCGTTGGGGGCGAGGCTTGGAAAAGTGAACGACCATTCCGTGCTGGAACCGGGCCTGACCTGATGTTGTCATGAAGCAATTACTCCTAGTGCTCATCGGCGTTTTCCTTGCCGTCGGCGTCTTCGCACAGAACGCCACCCTCAGCGGCAACCTGCGCGATGCGAAGACCGGCGAGGAGCTGATCGGCGCAACGGTCCGAATCAACGCGGTGCAGGCCGGCGTGTCCACCAACGTCTACGGCTTCTACTCGCTCACCGTGCCGAAGGGCGTGTACGAGGTCACCTATGCCTTCATCGGATATGGGCCGATCACCGAAAAGGTGGACCTCAACGCGGACGTGGTGAAGAACGCGGAACTGAGTCCGACCGAAGCGCAATTGCAAGCTGTGGAGGTGACCGGAAAGAAAGGGACCGACAACATCCGCAGCACGGATATGGGCTTGGTGAAGCTCGATATGAAGGATGTGAAGACCATGCCCGTGCTCTTCGGCGAAGTGGACGTGATGAAGACCATCCAGCTGATGCCGGGCGTGCAGCAGACAGGCGACGGCAATACCGGCTTCTATGTGCGCGGCGGCGGCCCGGACCAGAACCTGATCCTCCTCGACGAGGCCCCGATCTATAATGCGAGCCACTTGCTCGGCTTCTTCTCCGTGTTCAACGGCGACGCCGTGAAGAGCGTGGACCTGATGAAGGGCGCCATTCCCGCGCAATACGGCGGGCGCCTTTCCTCAGTGCTCGATGTGACGATGAACGATGGCAACTCCAAGGAACTGAAGGTGCATGGTGGTATCGGCCTCATCGCTTCCCGACTCACCATTGAAGGGCCCATCGTGAAGGACAAGGGTTCCTTCATCGTGAGCGGCAGGCGCACCTACGCCGACCTCTTCCTCAAACTGAGCAACAACGACGGCATTCGTAGTAGCAAGCTTTACTTCTACGACCTGAACGTGAAGGCCAATTACCGGCTCGGCAAGAACGACCGCGTCTACCTATCGGGCTATCTCGGCCGCGACGACCTCGGATACAAGAAGGACTTCGGCTTCGACTGGGGGAACATCACCGGTACGCTGCGCTGGAACCACCTCTTCAACAACAAGCTCTTCGTGAACACCTCCTTCATCGCCAGCAATTACGACTACAAGTTCAACGTCGCCTTCGACGGTGACAACATCGCGCTCTCCAGCGGCATCCGCGAGTACAACCTGAAGAGCGATTTTTCCTACTACGCCAATAGCAAGAACACTATCCGCTTTGGCATCAATGCCATTCACCATTCCTTCCAACCGGGCACCTTCACCACCACCAGTGCCAGCATGAACGGAATAGAGATCCCGGAGAAATTCGCACTCGAAGGTGCCGTCTATGTGAGCAACTCGCAGAAGGCCTCGGACCGCTTCAACCTGGACTATGGCCTGCGGATCTCGGGGTTCAACTTGATCGGCCCTGGCGTCGCGAACACCTACGCGCCTGGGAGTGATGTGCCCCTTACCACGGCGGACTACTCCAGCGGGCAATCCATCAAGAACTACTGGGGCCCCGAGCCACGCCTCTCCGCCAGCTATGTGCTCACGGAATTCTCCTCGGTGAAGGCGGCCTATAACCGCACGCGGCAGTATATCCACCTGCTGAGCAATGCAGGCACAGGTGCCCCCACGGACCTGTGGTATCCCAGTACGAACAACGTGCAGCCGTTGGTGGGCGACCAGATCTCCCTCGGCTATTTCCACAACCTCAAGGACAACACCTACGAGACCAGTGTGGAGGTGTACTACAAGGACATGCAGCACCTGATCGACTATAAGAACGGCGCAGATATCCTGCTGAACCCGAACGTGGAGAGCCAACTGCTGTATGGTAAGGGCAGCGCGTACGGTGTGGAACTCTTCGTGAAAAAGACGAAGGGAAAGCTCACCGGTTGGATCGGCTACACCCTTTCCCGTTCCGACCGCACCATGGCGGAGCTGAATAACGGCAGCCCTTATCCCAACCGCTACGACCGCACGCACGATGCCTCCGTAGTGGCCATGTACCAACTGAACGAAAAGTGGAAGCTCAGCGCCGCGTGGGTCCTTGCCACGGGAAACGCGGTCACCTATCCGGAAGGACGTTATGAGTATGCCGGGCAGGTGGTGAGCGTCTATGGCGAACGCAACAGTAGCCGCATGCCACCTTACAACAGGCTGGACCTCTCGGCCACGCTGCAGGGGAGGAAGACCGCGAAATTCAGCTCCAACTGGAACTTCGCCATCTACAACGCATACGCACGCCAGAACCCGTATCTCATCGGCTTCCGGCAGAATGCGGATGATCCGAGTGTGACCGAGGCCTATCAGGTCGCGCTCTTCAGCATCATCCCGTCCGTCACCTACAATTTCGAATTCTGACCATGGAGAACCCCGGCAAACTCTTCTTGGCCGCAAGTGCGATCGCGATCCTCTGTGGTTGCGAAAAGGTGATAGACCTGCCAGTGGCCGATTCGACCCCGCGGCTTGTGGTGGAAGGCAATGTATTCGATGGCCCCGGCCCGTTCACTGTGCATCTCACGCGTTCAGCCTCCTTTTATAACTCCGACCCGCCACCGAGTGTCCAAGGTGCGCATGTACGCATCTCCGATTCCGCAGGCAACTCGGAGGACCTGTCCGAAGGTGCGAACGGGGTCTACACATCCAGCAGCATCGTCGGTGTTCCGGGCCGCACATACTCCTTGGAGGTGGAAAGCGAAGGCAAGACCTACACCGCCAGCAACACCATGCCTGAGCCCGATCCCATCGACAGCATGACCTACGAATATCTGGACAGCACGGACTATGCCTTCCTGAGCGCGCAGGACTTTGGAGATTTCATCACCATGTATCACACGGACCAGGCCGGGATCGCCGATTTCTATCAGGTGCGACTGTATAAGAATGGTGCGCTGGACAAGCCGAACATCACCAAGAACACCTACTCGGACCAGTTCTTCGACGGCTTGCAGAACAAGGAGCTTCTCTTGGCGCATCCGTTCCATGCCGGCGATACGGTAACGGTGGAACTCTGGTCGATAGATCATGTGGCCTACGATTTCTACACCACGTTGAACAGCGTTTCGGACAACAACGGGGGAGGACCGTTCTCCGGCGTTCCGGAGAATCCGATCACCAACATATCCAACGGGGCCTATGGCTTCTTCGGGGCTTCTGCCGTGACGCGGAGCACGGTGGTGATCCAGTGAAGCGCACCTGAACGAAGGTCCAGGGCGATGCCGAACGATCGTTGAGGAGTTGGATGTGGACTGCACTTCGATCCGTATTGCAGGGATCAAGCAGAACACTATATTTGCGCCCCCATTCAGAAAACAGGACCATGCTGATCATCCCGGTGAAGGAAGGAGAGCCTATTGACAAGGCGCTTAAGAAATTCAAGAAGAAGTTCGAGCGCACGGGCACCCTTCGTGCATTGCGCAAGCGCCAGGCGTTCACCAAGCCTTCCGTGAAGCGGCGCATGGAGGTCATCCGCGCCACCTACAAGCAGGTCACCTACGGCGGCGAACAATAGGCCGTGTACTTTGCACGCTGAAAGGCGAAAGGACCGCAGGGTCTTTTCGCCTTTTTTGCATCCATGCCCTTGGAGCGCTTCTTTGAACACCTCGCTTATGAGAAGCGGGCCAGCCCGTTGACGGTGAAGGCCTATCGGCAGGACCTGGAGCAATTTGCCGCATTCCTTAAGGAGGCCATCGGCCTTGATGGGCCGGAGGAGGCCACGGACAAAGCGGTCCGCGCATGGATGATGCACCTGCTCGAAAGCGGCACTGGTGCGCGATCGGTGAACCGGAAGCTCAGCGCACTGCGTGCCTACTACCGTTTTGCCCGTACGGTGGGAGCGGTGAAAGCAGATCCCTCCGCGTTGATCGAACCGCCGAAGACCCCGGCACGCCTTCCGGAGTTCGTCGCGGAGCGGGATATGCGCACACTCTTGGAAGAGCAGCCGTGGCCTGAAGGTTTTATCGGTATGCGAGACCGGACGCTGTTGGAACTGCTCTATGGCACGGGAATGCGCCTTGCGGAGTTGATCGGTGCAACGCCTGCGGACATCGACGCGCGACGCAGCACGATACGGGTGTTGGGCAAGCGGAACAAGGAACGCATCATACCCTTGGCCGATCCCTTGATGCAACTTTTGCGTGGATACTTGAAGGAAAGGGAAGGGTTACTTGGTGGGCCAATGCCGGGTGTACCGCTCCTAGTGCGACCGGACGGGAAACCACTCCCACGGCGCAGCGTACAATCACTTGTTTCGCACTACCTTGGTACGGTGACAACGCAACGTAAACGCAGCCCGCATGTGCTCCGGCACACCTTCGCCACGCACCTCTTGGAGCATGGCGCCGACCTCAATGCAGTGAAGGAATTGCTCGGCCATGCGAACCTTGCGGCCACGCAGGTGTATACCCATAACACCGTGGAGAAACTCAAACGGACCCATCGGCAGGCCCATCCGCGTGGAGGGGGAGGCCATTCAGAAGCATCATCAAAAGGATAGTGACCATGAACGTGAACGTGCATTCCATCCACTTCGACGCTGACGGCAAGCTCGTGGACTTCATCAAGGAGAAGATCAACAAGCTCACCCAGTTCCATGACGGCATCCTGGCCGCAGAGGTCTTCCTGAAATTGGCCAGCGACGGGGAACGCCCGGAGAACAAGATCACCGAGATCCGCTTGGAAGTGGCAGGGAACGACCTCTTCGCCAAAAAGCAGTCCTCCAGTTTCGAGGAGGCCACAGTGGGCGCGGTGGAAGCGCTGCGTAACCAAGTGGAGAAGGACAAGACGCGGTTGCGCGAGGTGCGTTGAGCGCCCAATGATCCACGGTCCGGGGCTTGATTTTTAGCACCTATTCGGACACAATGGAAATTCCTTTGTGCCGAGGTTTGGTGGCATCAGCCTTTTGCATACATTTGCAGGCCCAATTCCGGGGGTATCCTCTGGAAAAGGGAAAAGGACCGTTCTTTTCGTGCTGTACATGCCAATGTAGCTCAGCTGGTAGAGCAGCTGATTTGTAATCAGCCGGTCGGGGGTTCGAGTCCCTTCATTGGCTCCGTGAGCGGAACAGGGGAGATACCCAAGCGGCCAACGGGGGCAGACTGTAAATCTGCTGTCTTACGACTTCGTAGGTTCGAATCCTGCTCTCCCCACAATTACGGAGCCATCATCCGGAAGCGCGCGTCAAGCGTGGCGACCGGCACCAAGCGGGAGTAGCTCAGTTGGTAGAGCATCAGCCTTCCAAGCTGAATGTCGCGGGTTCGAATCTCGTCTCCCGCTCTACTGAAGCCACCAACGCGCAAGCGAAGGTGGGAGACCGAAAGACACAACGGCCTTTGTAGCTCAGAGGTAGAGCACTTCCTTGGTAAGGAAGAGGTCGCGGGTTCAATTCCCGCCAAAGGCTCCACTGGCCAAGGAGAAGAAGGAACAGCCCACGAGGGCAGGCAAGTACAGCGGGAGAAGACGCCCGAACGAACGAGAACGACGAAAGAACAACACCCAAACGCCCATAACTACAAATGGCAAAGGAGACCTACCAACGTACCAAGCCGCACGTGAACATCGGCACCATCGGACACGTTGACCATGGCAAGACCACGCTGACAGCCGCCATCACCAAGGTGCTGGCTGATAAAGGCCTTTCCGAGGCCCGCAGCTTTGACTCCATCGACAATGCGCCGGAGGAAAAGGAACGTGGTATTACCATCAATACTTCGCACGTGGAGTATTCCACCGCGAACCGTCACTACGCGCACGTCGATTGCCCAGGCCACGCTGACTATGTGAAGAACATGGTGACGGGTGCCGCCCAAATGGACGGCGCCATCCTCGTGGTGGCTGCGACCGACGGTCCTATGCCCCAGACCCGCGAGCACATCCTGCTCGGTCGTCAGGTGGGCGTGCCCAAGATCGTTGTCTTCATGAACAAGGTCGACCTGGTGGATGACGCCGAGTTGCTCGACCTCGTGGAGATGGAGATCCGTGAACTGCTCTCCTTCTATGAGTACGACGGTGACAACAGCCCGGTGATCCGTGGCAGCGCGCTCGGCGCCCTGAACGGTGAAGAGAAGTGGGTGGAGACCGTTATGGAACTGATGAACGCGGTGGACACGTGGATCCCCATTCCTCCCCGCGACACCGAGAAGCCTTTGTTGATGAGCGTGGAGGATGTGTTCTCCATCACCGGTCGCGGTACCGTGGCCACTGGCCGTATCGAAACGGGCATCGTGAAGACGGGCGACCCCCTCGAGATCATCGGGATGCAGGAAGAGAAGATGACCAGCACCTGCACCGGTGTGGAGATGTTCAAGAAGCTGCTCGATCGCGGCGAGGCCGGCGACAATGTGGGCATGCTCCTGCGCGGCATTGAAAAAGACCAGATCCGTCGCGGCATGGTGATCGCCAAGCCCGGCAGCATCACTCCGCACACCGAGTTCAAGGGCGAGATCTACGTCCTGAAGAAGGAGGAAGGTGGCCGTCACACGCCCTTCCACAACAAGTACCGTCCCCAGTTCTACTTCCGCACAACGGACGTTACCGGGGAGATCACCATGGAGGCCGGCCGCGAAATGATCATGCCCGGTGACAACGTCACCATCAGCGTGAAGTTGATCGTGCCGATCGCCATGACCAAGGGACTGCGTTTCGCCATCCGCGAGGGTGGACGTACCGTGGGTGCCGGTCAGGTGACCGAAGTGATCAAGTAAACCGACAGAACAAGATGCGACGGGCCGTCCGCCGAAAGGTGGACGGCCTTTGGCGCCGAAAGAAACCAGTCACGATCAGGAACGAACGGGAGTAGCTCAATTGGTAGAGCGACGGTCTCCAAAACCGTAGGCTGCGGGTTCGATTCCTGCCTCCCGTGCCAAAGCGAACAAAAGTGGCAAGCTTCAAGACATATCTCAGCGAGAGCTACAACGAGCTCGTCCATAAGGTGAGTTGGCCCACGTGGAAGGACCTGCAGAGCAGCGCTATCGTGGTGCTCATCTCCGCATTGATCCTTGCGTTGATCGTCTTCCTGATGGACTTCATCTTCGGTGTCCACAACATGGGCAACGGCAACTTCTGGAAGGGCATCCTCGGTTTCATCTACAAATTCATGGGACAGTAAGATGGCCGAGACCACCACGAAGAAATGGTATGTGCTTCGCGCGATCAGCGGGAAGGAGAAGAAGGTGAAGGAGCTGATCGACACGGAGATCCGACGGTCCAACTTGGGCAGCTACATCGCGCAGGTGCTCATCCCGATGGAGAAGTTCTACCAGATCCGTGACGGCAAGAAGGTGAGCAAAGAGCGCAACTTCTTCCCTGGTTACGTCCTGATGGAAGCCGACCTCACTGGTGAGACGGCACACACGCTGAAGCAACTGCCGAACGTGATCGGCTTCCTCGGGTCGGAGAAAGGCGGCGATCCCGTCCCTTTGCGACAGAGCGAGGTAAACCGGATCCTCGGCACGGTGGACGAACTCGCGGATGCGGACGAATCCATCCACAATCCTTACCACATGGGCGAGGGCGTGAAGGTGATCGACGGACCGTTCAACGGGTTCAACGGCACCATCGAGGAGATCAATGAAGAGAAGAAGAAGCTCAAGGTGATGGTGAAGATCTTCGGAAGAAGGACCCCACTGGAACTGAGCTTCATGCAGGTCGAAAAAGAGATCTGAAAACAGTAAAGGCGCGAGATCTCGCGCCACAACGAGAATTAACCCGTCCGAGCTGATCGAGAGAAAGGCGTTAAACAGGACACAAAACAAGAGGAATGGCAAAGGAGATAACAGGCCTGGTGAAGCTCCAGGTAAAAGGAGGGGCGGCGAACCCGGCCCCCCCGATCGGCCCCGCATTGGGCGCGAAGGGCGTGAACATCATGGAGTTCTGCAAGCAGTTCAACGGACGCACGCAGGACAAGGCTGGCAAAGTGCTGCCGGTGGTGATCACGGTCTACGCGGATAAGAGCTTCGACTTCATCATCAAGACGCCGCCAGCTGCGGTGCAACTGATGGACCATGCCAAGGCCAAGAAAGGCAGCGGTGTGCCCCAGACCACCAAGGTGGGAAGTGTCACTTGGGACCAAGTGAAACTGATCGCCGAGGATAAGATGGCCGACCTGAATTGTTTCTCCGTGGAAAGCGCCATGAGCATGGTGGCGGGCACCGCCCGTTCCATGGGCATCACCGTGACCGGCGAAAGCCCGATCAGCAAATAACCGGAAGCCATGCCACAACTGACCAAGAAAAGAAAGGTTGCCGCCGGTAAGGTCGACGTGACCAAGGCCTATGACCTGCAAGAGGCCACCGCCCTTGTGAAGGAGACGAGCACCACCAAGTTCGACGCTACCGTCGACATCGCCGTCCGTCTGGGTGTAGACCCAAAGAAGAGCACCGAAATGGTGCGCGGTACCGTGAGCCTGCCACATGGCACGGGCCGCACTGTGAAGGTGCTCGTGCTGGCCGACCCCGCCAAGTGCGAAGAGGCCCTCGCCGCCGGCGCCGACATGGCCGGACTGGACGAGTACGTGGACAAGATCAAGAACGGCTGGACGGATGTGGATGTGATCATCTGCACGCCGAACGTGATGGCCAAGGTCGGCGCATTGGGCCGCATCCTCGGTCCCCGCGGCCTGATGCCGAACCCCAAGACCGGTACGGTCACCATGGACGTGGCCAAGGCCACTCAAGAGGTGAAGGCCGGTAAGATCGACTTCAAGGTGGACAAGGCCGGGATCATCCACGCGGTGATCGGTAAGGTCTCCTTCGATGCGGCGAAGCTCAGCGAGAACGCCAACGAACTCCTCCAGACCTTGGTAAAGCTGAAGCCCAGCACCGCCAAGGGAGCCTACATCGAGAGCATCTTCATCAGTAGCACCATGGGCCCCGGCATCAAGGTGGATACGCGCATTGTGGGCGCCTAACCTTCAACGAACAAGAAAATGGCAACCCGCGCAGAAAAAGACCAAGCCATCACCGAGTTGATCGGTGAGATCGAAAGCACCAACGTGCTGTACCTCACCGACGCCAGTTCCATGGACGCCGAGAGCACCAGCAACCTCCGTCGCGCCTGCAACAAGGGCGGTATCCGGATGAAGGTGGTGAAGAACAGCCTCCTTCGCAAAGCGATGGAGCGCGTTGAGGGAAAGGACTACAGCGAACTGTATCCCTCCATCGTCGGCCAAACGGCCGTCCTCTTCGCCGAAAAAGGCAATGCCCCCGCCAAGCTGATCAAGGATTTCCGCAAGAAGGGCGACCGTCCTGCCTTGAAGAGCGCCTGGATCGATGAGGCGGTGTTCATCGGCGACGACCAACTGGTGATGCTGAGCGAGCTGAAGGGCCGCGAAGAACTCATCGGAGAGATCATCGGCCTGCTGCAAAGCCCGATGAAGAATGTCATCAGTGCCCTACAGGGCAGCGGCGGACACAAGATCGCCGGACTGGTGAAGGCCCTCGAAGAACGGGCCGCCTGATCAAGATCAAACGCGTTACGCACACGACAGCTTCCCAACAACCGTAAGTAACAAAACCAAAGATGGCAGACATCAAGAATTTGGGCGATCAGCTCGTTGGCCTCACCGTGAAAGAGGTGAACGAACTGGCCCAGTACCTCAAGGACGAATACAAGATCGAGCCGGCAGCTGCCGCAGTAGCGATCGCTGGCCCCGCAGCAGGCGGCGGCGGAGCTGACGCGGCCGAGGCCAAGACCAGCTTCGACGTGATCCTCAAGTCCGGCGGACAGAGCAAGCTCGCCGTGGTGAAACTGGTGAAGGAACTCACCGGCCTCGGACTGAAGGAGGCCAAGGACCTTGTTGACGGCGCTCCCAAGCCCGTGAAGGAAGGTGTGTCCAAGGAGGACGCCGAGAACCTGAAGCAGCAACTGACGGAAGCCGGTGCCGAAGTTGAGGTCAAGTAAGCATACCCGATCCTAGGGCCGCGATGGCCGGATGCCCCGCCACAAGCGAAGGCATCCGGCCCATCAAGGCCCTACGCCCGTAGGCGGGCACAGTCTATTCCCCATGTACCGGGGGCTTATTTCAGGTACCAGTAGGTCGTCGGTCGCTCGATAATTCCCAGCACTCCCATCATGGCCCAGACGAAGTCACTCCCGCGCAAGAACAAGCGCATCGATTTCGGTTCCACGTTCCTTCCGGCGCAGTATCCGGATTTCCTTGACATCCAACTGAAGAGCTTCGAGGAGTTCTTCCAGATCGAGACCCTCCCCGAGAACCGGGAGACCGAGGGCCTCTACAAGGTGTTCATGGAGAATTTCCCCATCACGGACACCCGGAACCAGTTCGTGCTCGAATTCCTTGATTATTTCATCGATCCTCCGCGCTACAGCATCGACGAGTGTGTCGAGCGCGGCCTCACCTACAGCGTTCCGCTGAAGGCGAAGCTGAAGCTCTATTGCACCGATCCGGAGCACGAGGATTTCGAGACCATCGTTCAGGACGTATACCTGGGCCAGATCCCCTACATGACGCCGAAAGGCTCGTTCGTGGTGAACGGAGCCGAGCGCGTCATTGTAAGCCAGCTGCACCGCAGCCCGGGCGTGTTCTTCGGCCAAAGCCGCCACGCTAACGGCACCAAGCTGTATAGCGCCCGCGTGATCCCCTTCAAAGGAAGCTGGATCGAATTCGCGACGGATATCAATGGTGTGATGTACGCCTACATCGACCGTAAGAAGAAGTTGCCGGTGACGACGCTGCTGCGTTCCATCGGTTTTGAAAGCGACAAGCAGATCCTGGAGATCTTCGGCCTGGCCGACGAGATCAAGGTGACCAAGGCCGCCCTGAAGGAGGCCGTAGGCCGCAAGCTCGCTGCCCGCGTGCTGAAGAGCTGGGTGGAGGATTTCGTGGACGAGGACACCGGCGAGGTGGTCTCGATCGAGCGGAATGAAGTGCTGATCGACCGCGAGACGATCCTCGAGGAAGGGCATGTGGAATTGATCGCCGAGAGCGGCGCCAAGACCATCATCCTGCACAAGCTCGGTGTGAACGCCGCCGACTATGCACTGATCTACAACACCCTGCAGAAGGACACGTCCAACTCCGAAAAGGAGGCTGTGGAAGTGATCTACCGTCAATTGCGTAATGCCGAGCCACCCGATCTGGAGACGGCCCGCAGCGTTATCGACAAGCTGTTCTTCAGTGAGCAGCGCTACGACCTCGGGGAAGTGGGCCGCTACCGCATCAACAAGAAGCTGGGCCTCGAGAGCGAGCTCAGCGTGCGGGTACTCACCAAGGAGGACATCATCGCCATTATCCGCTACCTCATCGAACTGGTGAACTCCAAGGCCGATGTGGATGATATCGACCACTTGAGCAACCGCCGTGTCCGCACGGTGGGCGAGCAGCTGCACAGCCAGTTCGGCGTGGGCCTCGCCCGTATGGCCCGCACCATCCGCGAGCGCATGAACGTGCGCGACAACGAGGTGTTCACGCCTACGGACCTCATCAATGCAAAGACCTTGAGCTCGGTGATCAACTCGTTCTTCGGAACGAACCAGTTGAGCCAGTTCATGGACCAGACCAACCCGCTCGCCGAGATCACCCACAAGCGCCGCCTCTCGGCACTTGGACCCGGAGGTCTCAGCCGCGAACGTGCCGGTTTCGAAGTGCGCGACGTGCACTACACACACTACGGTCGCCTTTGCACCATCGAGACGCCTGAAGGACCGAACATCGGTCTTATCAGCTCACTCTGCGTGTACAGCAAGATCAACAACCTCGGCTTTATCGAGACGCCCTACCGCGAAGTGAAGAACGGCAAGGTGGACATCAAGGGCGAGCCGATCTACTTGAGCGCCGAGGAGGAGGACATGAAGATGATCGCGCAGGCCAACGCCCAAGTGGCGGAGACCGGCGAGTTCACCGGCAAGCGCATCAAGGCTCGTCAAATGGGCGATTTCCCAGTGGTGGAGCCCAAGGAACTGGAACTGATGGACGTGGCGCCGAACCAGATCGCTTCGATCGCGGCCAGCCTGATCCCCTTCCTCGAGCACAACGACGCCAACCGCGCGCTGATGGGCTCGAACATGATGCGTCAGGCCGTTCCGCTGCTGCGTCCCGAGGCGCCCATCGTGGGCACCGGCCTCGAGGAACTGGTGGCGCACGACAGCCGTGTGCTGCTGACCTCTGAAGGCGAGGGCACGGTGAAATACGTGGACAGCGAGAAGATCGTGATCGAGTACAAGCGCTCCGACGACGAACGCTCAGTGAGCTTCGACGGCGACGAGAAGGAGTACAAGCTCACGAAGTTCATGAAGACGAACCAGAGCACCTGCATGAACCTGCGCCCCATCGTCCGCAAGGGCGAGAAGGTCGTGAAGGGGCAGACGCTCTGCGAGGGCTACAGCACCGAGGACGGTGAGCTGGCCATCGGCCGCAACCTCGTGGTGGCCTTCATGCCGTGGAAGGGCTACAACTTCGAGGATGCCATCGTCATCAGCGAGCGCGTTGCACGGGAGGACATGTTCACCTCCATCCACATCGACGAGTACAACATGGAGGTCCGCGACACCAAGCGCGGCCAAGAGGAACTCACTGCCGACATTCCGAACGTGAGCGAGGAAGCCACCAAGGACCTCGACGAGAACGGCTTGATTCGCATCGGCGCCGAGGTGAAGGAAGGCGACATCCTCATCGGCAAGATCACCCCGAAGGGTGAGACCGACCCGAGTCCGGAAGAGAAGCTGCTGCGCGCCATTTTCGGCGACAAGGCCGGCGACGTGAAGGACGCTTCCATGAAGGCTCCGCCCAGCACCAAGGGCGTGGTGATCGACAAGAAGCTCTTTGCCCGCGCGGTGAAGGACAAGAAGACCAAGGGCAACGAAAAGGCCGTGCTGGAGCAGATCGCGAAGGAAGAGGGCAAGGAGCTCGCCGACCTGAAGAACCTGCTCGTGGAAAAGCTGATGGCACTCATTGGCGGCACGAACTCCAACGGCGTCTTCAACAAGTACAAGGAAGAGCAGATCCGTAAGGGCGTGAAGTTCAGCGCCAAGGTGTTACTGGCGGTGGATTACATCACCGTGGACCCCACGGACTGGACGAGCGAGAAGAAGATCAACGAGCTCGTACGCCAGTTGATCCACAACTACACGATCCGTCACAGCGACATCAGCGGTACCTACAAGCGCAAGAACTTCCAGGTGAGCGTGGGCGACGAGTTGCCCGCTGGCATCATGAAGCTCGCGAAGGTGTACCTCGCCAACAAGCGCAAGCTGACGGTAGGGGACAAGATGGCCGGTCGCCACGGTAACAAGGGCATCGTTTCGAAGATCGTCCGTGATGCCGACATGCCTTTCCTCGAGGACGGCACACCGGTGGACATCGTACTGAACCCCTTGGGCGTGCCTTCCCGCATGAACCTGGGGCAGATCTATGAGACCGTTCTTGGCTGGGCCGGCCTGAAGCTGGACCGCAAGTACGCGACACCGATCTTCGACGGAGCTTCTATCGAGCAGATCAATGCCGAGACCGATGAGGCGGGCATCCCGCGCTTCGGAAAGGCCTATCTCTACGATGGCGGCACAGGCGAGCGCTTCCATCAACCTGCGACGGTCGGCGTGATCTATATGATCAAGCTGGCGCACATGGTGGACGACAAGATGCACGCACGTTCCATCGGACCCTACAGCCTGATCACCCAGCAGCCGTTGGGCGGTAAGGCACAGTTCGGAGGTCAGCGCTTCGGTGAAATGGAAGTGTGGGCGTTGGAGGCCTTCGGTGCCGCCAACATCCTGCAAGAGATCCTCACCGTGAAGAGCGATGACGTGATGGGCCGCGCCAAGGCCTACGAGGCGATCGTGAAAGGCGATCCCATGCCGACCCCGGGCATACCGGAGTCATTCAACGTCCTCCTGCACGAACTCCGCGGCCTCACCTTGGAAGTGAGCTTGGAGAACGAGGGCGATAACAACAACAAGACGAATTCCTGAGCACATGACCCTGATCAAGAAGGAGCTGAAGCTGAACAGCCAGTTCGACAAGATCGTCATCAGCCTCGCGAGCCCGGAGAAGATCCTGGAGCGCAGCCATGGTGAGGTGATCAAGCCGGAGACCATCAACTACCGCACGTACAAGCCCGAGCGTGACGGCCTTTTCTGCGAGCGCATCTTCGGTCCTGTGAAGGACTTCGAATGCCATTGCGGGAAGTACAAGCGCATCCGCTACAAGGGCATCGTCTGCGACCGTTGCGGCGTGGAGGTGACCGAGAAGAAGGTGCGCCGTGAGCGCATGGGCCACATCCAGTTGACCGTGCCGGTGGCGCACATCTGGTACTTCCGCAGCCTGCCGAACAAGATCGGCTACCTGTTGGGCCTGCCTACCAAGAAGCTGGACCAGATCATCTACTACGAGCGTTACGTGGTGATCCAGGCCGGTACCGGTGGGCTGATGAACAAGGAAGGCGAGGCGATCCAGTATCTCGATTTCCTGACCGAGGAGGAATACCTCGACATCATGGAGACCGTGGGCAAGGACAACCAGTACCTGGAGGACACGGACCCGAACAAGTTCATCGCGAAGATGGGCGCCGAGGGTCTGTATGACCTGCTGAAGCGCTTGAACCTCGATGAGCTCAGCTACGATCTGCGCCACAAGGCCAACACCGAGACCAGCCAGCAGCGCAAGAACGAAGCGTTGAAGCGCCTGAACGTTGTGGAGGCCTTCCGCAGCGCCAACAGCCGTCGCGAGAACAAGCCTGAGTGGATGATCGTGAAGGTGGTGCCGGTGATCCCGCCCGAGTTGCGCCCCTTGGTGCCCTTGGACGGTGGCCGCTTCGCCACCAGCGATCTCAACGACCTCTATCGCCGCGTGATCATCCGCAACAACCGCCTCAAGCGTTTGGTGGAGATCAAGGCACCGGAGGTGATCCTGCGCAACGAGAAGCGTATGCTGCAGGAGGCCGTTGACAGCCTCTTCGACAACAGCCGCAAGAGCAGCGCCGTGAAGAGCGAAAGTAACCGCCCGCTGAAGTCACTGAGCGATTCGCTCAAGGGCAAGCAAGGCCGGTTCCGCCAGAACCTGCTCGGAAAGCGCGTGGATTACAGCGCGCGTTCCGTCATCGTCGTGGGCCCCGATCTGAAGCTGCACGAGTGCGGTCTTCCGAAGGACATGGCCGCGGAGCTTTACAAGCCGTTCATCATCCGTAAGCTCATAGAGCGCGGTATCGTGAAGACAGTGAAGAGCGCGAAGAAGATCGTGGACAAGAAGGAGCCGGTGATCTGGGACATCCTGGAGAACGTGCTGAAGAGCCACCCTGTGCTCCTCAACCGTGCACCGACGCTGCACCGCTTGGGTATCCAGGCCTTCCAGCCGAAGCTCATCGAGGGCAAGGCCATCCAGCTGCACCCGCTGGTGACCACCGCTTTCAACGCTGACTTTGACGGTGACCAGATGGCCGTGCACTTGCCCTTGGGCCATGCCGCCATCCTGGAAGCACAGCTGTTGATGCTGGCGAGCCACAACATCCTGAACCCTGCCAACGGCGCGCCTATCGCGGTGCCCAGCCAGGACATGGTGCTCGGCCTTTACTACATCACCAAGGGCCGCAAGAGCGAGAAGGACCATCCGGTCCGCGGCGAAGGCCGCATCTTCTACGGTCCCGAGGAATTGGAGATCGCCTACAACGAAGGCAATGTCGACCTGCACGCCTGGATCAAGGTGCGTTGGACCGACATCAACGGCGACACGAGCCTGATCGAGACCACCGTGGGCCGCGTGCTCTTCAACGAAGTGGTACCTGCGGAAGTGGGCTACATCAATGAAGTGCTCACCAAGCGTTCCCTGCGTGACATCATCGGTCGCGTGGTGCGCGAGAGCGGAACGGCGAAGGCCGCGAAGTTCCTCGACGACATCAAGGAGCTGGGCTTCATGAACGCCTTCCGTGGCGGATTGAGCTTCAACCTGGCCGACGTGGTGATCCCTGCCGAGAAGGACAAGCTGATCAAGGTGGCACAGGGCGAAGCGGACGAGGTGACGGGCAACTACAACATGGGCCTCATCACCAACAACGAGCGCTACAACCAGACCATCGACATCTGGACACACACCAACAGCAAGCTCACCTATACGCTGATGGAGCGCCTGAAGACCGACAACCAGGGCTTCAACTCCATCTACATGATGATGGACTCCGGAGCGCGTGGTTCCAAGGAGCAGATCCGTCAGTTGAGCGGCATGCGCGGCCTGATGGCCAAGCCCCAGAAGAGCGGTGGCGGCGGCGGACAGGACATCATCGAGAACCCGATCCTCTCCAACTTCAAGGAGGGACTGTCGATCCTCGAGTACTTCATCTCCACCCACGGCGCACGTAAGGGTCTTGCCGATACGGCGCTGAAGACCGCTGATGCCGGTTACCTCACCCGCCGACTGGTGGACGTGGCACAGGACGTTGTGATCACCACGGACGACTGCGGAACGCTGCGCGGACTGGTGGCCACCGACCTGTTGAAGAATGAGGAAGTGGTGGAGACCCTGCGCGACCGCGTGCTGGGCCGCACTGCTGTGCATGACGTGTTCCACCCGCAGACCGGCGAGTTGATCGTGGCCAGCGGCGAGAACATCGACGAGCACATCGCGGATATCATCGGCAGCAGCCCCATCGAAGAGGTGGAGGTACGCAGCGTACTCACCTGCGAGCAGCGCCATGGCGTTTGCGCCAAGTGCTACGGACGCAACCTTGCCACGGGCCGCATGGTCCAGTTGGGCGAAGCGGTGGGCGTCATCGCCGCACAATCCATCGGTGAGCCTGGAACACAGCTGACCCTGCGGACCTTCCACGTAGGTGGTGTGGCCGGCAAGATCACCGAGGACAGCCAGATCGTGGCCAAGTATGACGGTAAGCTGGAGATCGACGAGTTGCGCACGGTGAAGAAGAAGGACCGCAAGGGCGAAGACGCCGAAGTGGTCATCAGCCGCAGCACCGAGATGCGCATCGTGGACAACAACACGGGCATCGTTCTTACCACCAACAATATCCCGTACGGCGCCATGCTGTATGTGAAGTCGGGCAAGGCGGTGAAGAAGGGCGAGATGATCTGCAACTGGGATCCGTACAACGCCGTGATCATCTCCGAACTTTCGGGTTCACTCGCCTTCGAGAGCATCGAGGAGAGCGTGACCTACCGTCAGGAGATCGACGAGCAGACGGGCTTCACCGAAAAGGTGATCGTGGAAAGCCGCGACAAGCGCAAGAACCCGATGATCAAGATCATCGACGCCAAGAGCAAGGAGGAGGTCAAGAGCTATTCACTGCCGGTCGGTGCGCACATCATCGTGAGCGAAGGCCAGAAGGTCGAGGCCGGCGACATCCTCGTGAAGATCCCGCGTACCTCCGGTAAGGGCGGTGACATCACCGGTGGTCTGCCCCGCGTTACCGAGCTCTTCGAGGCCCGGAATCCGAGCAACCCTGCCGTGGTCAGCGAGATTGACGGCATCATCTCCTACGGTAAGATCAAGCGCGGTAACCGTGAGATCATCGTGGAGAGCCGCACCGGCGAGCACAAGTACTACCTCGTGCCACTGAGCAAGCACATTCTGGTGCAGGAGAACGATTTCGTCAAAGCGGGCCAGACCCTCAGCGATGGTTCAATCGCCCCAGGAGACATCCTCGACATCCAAGGCCCCACCCGCGTTCAGGAATACCTGGTCGATGAGGTGCAGGACGTGTACCGCATGCAGGGTGTGAAGATCAACGACAAGCACTTCGAGGTGATCGTTCGCCAGATGATGCGGAAAGTGGAGATCGAAGATCCGGGCGACACCAAGTTCCTCGAGCGCCAAGCCGTGATGAAGGCCGAGTTCATGGAGGAGAACGACGAGATGTACGACAAGCTCGTGGTGACCGAGGCCGGCGACAGTGCCAACGTGAAGGTGGGCCAGATCATCACCCTGCGCAAGCTGCGTGATGAGAACAGCGGACTGAAGCGCAAGGACGCGAAGCTCGTGGAGACCCGCCCAGCCACTCCGGCCACCAGCCGCCAATTGCTCATGGGCATCACCCGCGCATCGCTGCAGACGGAGAGCTTCATCAGTGCGGCTTCCTTCCAAGAGACCACCAAGGTGCTGAACGAAGCAGCCGTGGCCGCGAAGGAGGACAACCTGAAAGGCTTGAAGGAGAACGTGATCGTCGGGCACTTGATCCCCGCAGGTACTGGTTCACGCCGGTTCCAAAAGGACCTGGTCTATGGCAAGGATGAGTATACCCGCATGATGGCGGCGAAGCTCACCGCGCAGGAGATCGAGGAGTGACCCATCAAATCGCCCCCTCTCATCTTGGGGAGGGGGCTTTCCTTCCCGCCCCGGATCCTTTGGAGGAAGAGGGGCATAAGACAAAGCAATGGCAGACGAAAAGGACCAAGCCCGACCGAACCAGCTGAACATCGAGATCAGCGAGGAGGTGGCCGATGGCATCTACAGCAATCTTGCGATCATCACACACAGCAACTCGGAGTTCGTGCTGGACTTCGTGCGCGTGATGCCCGGCGTCCCCAAGGCGAAGGTGAAGGCCCGCGTGCTGCTCACCCCGCAACATGCCAAGCGCCTGATGCGCGCGCTGGCCGACAACGTACAGAAGTATGAGTCCGTGCATGGACCCATCCGTGAGACCGAGATGCCTGAGATACCGATGAACTTCGGTGGACCGACCGCTCAAGCGTGATCACTACCGATCCGAATTGAAAAGCCCCGAGCGATCGGGGCTTTTTCGTTTTCAGGCCTATCGCCACAATTGACGATGCGTCCAGTAGGCTGCGCCGATCAAGAGAAGATAAAACGGCAGCAATTGGCCATAATTCTCGAGGAATTGAGATGGCTGGCTGGGGGTCGAGAAGCTTGGAGAACCACCGTCGACCGGTTGCTGGGGAGGGGATTTGTACAACGTCGTCATAGAACAGGCATGCAAACGCTTGTCCTTGTTGGTCGGAAGTGGTCGGTCTTGCATGAATGGGAACATAGGCAGCCCAGAGGTCGTGATCATCGATGAAATATGCGTTCACTGTACTGCGGCAGATCTCTAAAGCAGCCATTACGGTTCCGTATGTCGCGGTCTTGCCGAAGTGCACATGCAGACCTGTGTCCATGCTTTCAGAACTCTCAACTTGGCGTAGTGAATCTTGAAAAGCTTTCAGAGCGTACTGGTTTGAACCCAAGTGACCATCCATTGAAAAGGAGGACCATCGTAGATCTGCCTTGCTCAGATCCGGCGGCGGCGGTGGCGGCTCCGGCAGCTGCGGGTCATCCCAGCTTTCATAAAGGGGGGCTTTAAAAGTCAGGCTGAAGCACCTCTGTCGCTTGAAGGCATGATGTGCATTGAGCCAAAGCACACAAGCCGGTAGGAGAAATACAAGGCTGATCAATCCCGGGACGTATCGGATCCGCTTTGGCATACGATAGTAACGTTCGTCCTCTGTGTCTATTCCCTCGCGGTCTGCGCGAAGATCACATAGCCGAAGTTCAGGCTCCAGACCCACGGCTGGCTCAGGCCATCGATATAGCTGGTGTTGAACCAGATGGGGCCGAGCGGGCTTTGATAGATCAACGAGCCGCTGGTGATATAGTGGCGCGTGCTGATGGCCGTGCCTTCGCCGGCCTGATCATCCTCCTCGCGGGTAAAAGCCTTGTAGGGTTGGAAAACGTAGCCTTCCAGACGCAGGTCGAACTTGTTCCGTGCAACGGCAATTATGGTGCGGATACCACCTGCCACATATTGGGAGGCCCGGTAGGCCTCGAGGAAATAGGTCCTGCTCTCCGGCGTGGGCTGGAACACCGGAGCTTGCAGGATGGTCGCGGTGTAGTTCTGGAAGAAAGGCTGCGTGCTATAAACGCCTTCGGCGAGCATGCCGAACTTGAAGATCCCCTTCGGCAGGAAGTACTTGTCCAGCGTGGCCTTCAGCACCATCCATTGACGCGGGGCGTGGTAGGCTTCACGGTCTGGCCATTGCGAGCCCGGCAGCGTATTCTCATTGCCGCCGATATACCGCATGCTGAAGCGGAGCAGTTCCCCGCTATTCGGCTGCTGCTTGCGATTGAGGCTGTTCCGTTCCAGCATAAGGCCGGCCGTTCCATACTTGAATTCGGTCACATCCGAGGTGTCGCTCGCATCGAAATCACCGTTCTGGTAGTATTCATCCTTGCTCTGTGCGTACTTGGCATCGAAGCGCAACAGTCCTTTCGTTCCCAGCGCCATGCCCACATTGGCACCGCCCCAGATCTCCTTGCTTACAATGTAGGGTGGCTTCACCTCGTCGAAAAAACTGGAGAAGCCGCTGAAATAATCCCAGCGGTTGAGGGTAATGGCAGGCTCCACATACAACGGCGTGCGGGAGCTGAGATCGGTGCGCCACTTCAGCTGGCCGGCGGTGTAGAATTTACCGAAATAGCCGGTGCCCTCGATCTGGCTGCTCTTGCGGCCGAACATGTTGTAATTCGCCGATAGCATGCCGGTGTTGACGGGCCGCGAGCTGAACATGCCTCCGAAACGCACCTCCAATTGTCGTTGGCGTTTCACGTTGATGTCGAGGTCGAAGTTCCCGTGCTCCTTGTCGTAGGTGGCCTTCGGAAAGAGCCCGCTGATGTTGTTGTCCGCATACAGGCGGAAATAGCGGGGCTTGAGTTCATCAGCCGTCAGCGACTGGTTGCGTTTGTTCACCAGGCGCTCGCAGTAGGTCTTCTCGCTCTCGCTTATCCCCTGAAAGCCGATGTTCCCGAAGACCACCGATGGACAGCGTTCCTTGAACCGTGCCCGTCGCGCCATCAATTGGGCCAGGTCCTGTCGGCGTTTTACGGCGGCCCTGATCTCCGGCATGCGCGCCATCGCCGCCCGATAACCATCCGCGATGGCCTGCTTCGCACTGGCGAAATCAAAGAGTGTCACGGACGTCTTCGGTTCGATGATGATGCCATCGGTGCATGGCATGCTGTAGTCCGTGGGCTGCATCATGATGGCCTTGAGCTGGCTCATCAGGTCGTCCTCGCTCGGTGGTGGCGCATTGTAGGCCACGTTGCTCCCGATGATGAAATCGGGCATGAAGGAGCTGTACATCACGTCGCTCGGGAAGTTGTTGTACATGCCGCCGTCCATCATCAAGTGGCCGTCGATGCGGATAGGTGTGAAGTAGAACGGATAGCTCATGCTGGCGCGGACGGCGAGGGCGAGGTCGCCGTAATTGAACACCACCTGCTTGCGCGCGGTGATGTCCGAGGCCACGCAGCGAAAGGGTATGAACAGGCTGTCCATATTGTAGTCCGCTGCGGCGGATGCACCCGCGAAGCTGCGCATCTGCTCGTAGTCGATGAGCACGGGCGAGCGCAGGTTGGTCGGCAGCGAAAGTTGCAGCGTGGTGTCCACGTTCAGGCTCAGGCTAAGCATCGAGGCATCGGGCGCATCCTGCTTGAAGTAGTAGGTGAATTCCGGTTCCACGCCACCTTGGGCCATCTGTTGGTAGAGGTCGCTTTGGAAGAGCGAGTCCATTTGCGCCGGTGAAATGCCTGACGCGTAAAGGGCGCCGATAAGCGCCCCCATGCTGCTGCCCGTGATGTAGTCGATGGGGATGCCATTGTCCTCCAAGGCCTCCAGTACGCCGATGTGGGTGAGGCCCACTGCCCCGCCACCGCTCAGCACCACGCCGATGCGTTGCGCCTGCGCGCCAAGGCAGATGCACAGCGCGAGGATCAGACAGTGGAAACGGGACATCAGCGATCGAGATCGAAGGATGGGTGGGTCGCAAAGGTAGTTTCCACCCCTGCGCTCTTCCGGGCGGTTCACTGGGCCAAACGAGCGATCAGCTGTTGGAAGTATTCCGGCGAACGCAGCAAGCGACTGCCATACCAGCTGAAGGCCTCGCCATCCACCAAATGCACCGGGGTTTCCGGAAGCACCATGTTGACGGCTGGAATGTGCTGTTCCTTGAACGGGAATGGCTCGCTGGAGAGGAGCACCACGTCCGGATCGAGCGCTGCGAGTTGGGCATTGTCAAGTTCCGGATAGCGACCTGCCTCCTTGGTCGTGATTCCCGTGAGGCCACAGCGGTCCAGCATGTCGCGAATGAACGTGCCCTCGCCCGCCAGCATCCATGGTTTCTGCCAGATGAAATAGGCGGCAGAGAGAGGTTCGTTCAAAGGCTGAAGCTTCGCGAATGCGGAACGGATCCCGTTGCCGATCACCTCCGCCTTGTCCTCGGTCGCTGTGATCCGGCCTACTTGTGCGATCATATCCAGCGCCTCATCGAGGCTCTTCACATCGCTCATCCACACCGGAAATTCCCGCTCCAGCGCTTCGATATCCATTTGTGCGTTCTCCTCCTTGTTCCCGATGATGAGGTCTGGATTCAGCGCGCGAATCTTCTCCCGGTCCACTTGCTTGGTGCCGCCCACCCGAGGTTTCGTGCGGAACCATTCCTCCGGATGCACGCAGAACTTGGTGATCCCGACCACGCGGTCGCCGAGGCCAAGGTCGAAGAGCAGTTCGGTCTGCGAAGGGACTAGGGAAATGATGCGTTGCGCACGATCCTGCATGTGGACCGTTCGGTGCATTTGATCGGTGACCTGCATCATGCTTCCAACCAAACCGTTGTTTCGAAGGGAACATCCAATTTGGTAAGTTCTTCTCCCACAAGAATATTGTGAGGAGTTGCCATCGCAATGCCGCGTATCGTTGCGCGGATGGTCGATCCGTCTGGGCGAACTAACTTCAGTGAGACTCCAGTGCGAAAACCAGCTACATCTTCGGATGGACCGGGAGCGAGGACTAACCCTCGATCCGTGATCATGAAGGAATCCGTTACAGTAAACAATGGAGCCGACTGTTCACCGTCCTTCGTCCTGCTCATTTGGCTACTTCAACTTGCCGATGATGTCCTGCTTGGTGATGATCCCGAACGTCTCGACTCCGCTCGACGTGACATCCGGATATTTCACCAGCACCGCTTGGCTGCCGTTGCCGAGCTGCTTCGCGATCTCCGCCAAGGTGGCCTCGGGAGACATGATCGGCAGAGGCTTGCCCATGAGCACGCGCGCCTTTTGGTGGCGCACTTCAGCATCCTCGAGGATGGCGTCGAAGAGGCGCGCATCGGTGATCGTCCCGACGGGAATGCCGTTCTCCATCACAGGTAGTTGATCGATGTTGTGCTTCCGCATGCGATCGATGGCGAGAAGCACCGGTTCATCCGCTTCCACGCTCACGAGTTCCGTGTCCTTGCCCTTCAATAGGTCGCCCGCAGTGGGCTTCTCTTCAACAAGGAATCCGCGCTCGCGCATCCAATCGTCATTGAACATCTTGCCGAGGTAGCGCGTGCCGTGGTCGTGGAAGATCACCACCACCACGTCGCTGGGCTTCAGCATTTTCTTCATCTGGATCAGGCCTGCGATCGCCGCGCCCGCGCTGTTGCCCACGAAGATGCCCTCGTCGCGGGTGATCTTGCGTGTGTAGATCGCGGCATCGCGGTCGGTCACTTTCTCGAAGTGGTCGATCACGTTGAAGTCCACGTTCTTCGGCAGGAAGTCCTCGCCGATGCCCTCGGTGATGTAGGGATAGATCTCGTTCGGGTCGAATTCACCGGTCTCCTTGTACTTGGTGAAGACAGAGCCGTAGGTGTCGATCCCCCAGACCTGGATGGCCGGGTTCTTTTCCTTCAGGTAGCGCCCCGTGCCGGTGATGGTTCCACCCGTGCCCACACCTACCACGAGATGCGTGATGGTGCCATCGGTCTGGTCCCAGATCTCCGGGCCCGTGCTCTCGTAGTGCGCCTGACCGTTGCTGAGGTTGTCGTACTGGTTCGGCTTCCACGCGTTGGGCGTATCTTTTACAAGTCGCGAACTCACAGAGTAGTATGAACGGGGATCCTCGGGTTCCACGTTGGTGGGGCACACGATCACCTCGGCACCGAAGGCACGAAGGGCGTCCACCTTTTCCTTGCTTTGCTTGTCGGTGGTGGTGAAGATGCACTTGTAGCCCTTGATGATCGCGGCCATCGCGAGACCCATACCCGTGTTGCCGCTGGTGCCTTCGATGATGGTGCCTCCGGGTTTCAGCAGGCCACTCTTCTCCGCGTCAGCGATCATCTTCAGGGCCATACGGTCCTTGATGCTGTTGCCGGGGTTGAAGGTTTCGACCTTCGCCAATACCGTGCAGGGCAGGTCCGCTACGATGCGGTTCAATTTCACCATGGGCGTATCGCCAACGGTGCTCAGGATGTTCTCGTGGATCTTCATGCGCCGCGAAAGTACGGTCGTGCGGGGGGAGTAATATGACCGCAACGACGCTAAGGCCCAACGGGAATGCCACGAAATGCGAATGCGATGGAGCCGCTTGCATAAGTGGCAGAGCTCTCCTTTCAGACGTTGCGCATTCGTTGCGTCGTTGCGTCGTTGCGGTGAAGCATTTTTACTCGAACCGGATCGCCTTCGCCGGTGCGATGCGCGAGACCATCATGCTCGGGATCACCAAGGCCAGCACACACACCAGCAGCACGCCGATGTTCAGCGCGATGATCGGCCCTGCGGAAAGGTCCACGGGCACTTTGTCCACGTAGTAGCTTTCGATGGGCAACCGCACGACGCCGAAGTGTTTCTGCACCAGCGCGAGTCCGATGCCGAGCACATCGCCGAGCAAGATCCCGATGCCGAGGATGTAGGCCGCGTCGATGAGGAAGATGCGGCGGATCATGCCGTTGCGCGTGCCTAAGGCTTTCAGCACACCGATCATATTCGTGCGTTCGAGGATGATGATCAGCAGCGCGGAGGTCATGTTGATGATGGCCACGATCACCATCAGCACGATCACGACGATCACATTGGTATCGAGCAGTTCGAGCCACGAGAAGATCTCCGGGAAGCGCTGCCGCACCGTTATGGTCTGCAACCCAACACCGATCTCCTTGCTGTAGATCATGTCGTCCATGGTCGAGAGGTCGCGGAAATCCTTCAGTGCTACCTCAAAGCCGCCGCAGTAATCCTTCGAGCTTCCCCCACTGGTGCGCGTGGTGATGGCCAACGCACTTGCCGGAAGGCAGGCAATGGAAGGTGCATTCGGCTTCGGCCGCAGCGTGACCCATGCGGTATCGGGTAGGGTGCCGCCATTGTCGCTCACTATGAGCATCAGCGTAGTGTCCTTCGCGGTGCAGATCATATGCGGACCTTGTCCGTGCAACTCGCTGCCCGGCCATGCAAAGCTGTAGGAGCCATCGCCGCCGAAAGCCAAACCTTCGATGCGCACGCCATCGTTCCGGTCACTGTCCGATACCATGATCTGCGCTTGCAAGCCCCATTGCGCGAAGCGTTGGATGTGCGCGATGTCGATGTAGACCAGTTGGTGGTCCACTTTCTCCAGTCCTGTCTCGTAGATGCCCACCACGCGGAATTTGCGCGGGCGGATATCCTCGTGGCCCTTGATGAGATAAACGGTGAGTGTGTCATCAACGACCTGCTGCAGGCGCTTGGCCATCCAGTTGCTGATCAGCACTTCGGAACGCACGCTATCGTCGATGTCGAGCACCCTTCCTGCGATCAAGTGCTTCTTCATGAACGTCCAGTCGTGGTCAGCGCCGACGCCTTTCACTACCACGCCTTGGATCTCCTTATCCGTCTCCACGATGCCGGGCTTCAGCGCGAAGACCTGGATGTGGGCGATGCCCTTCACCGTGTCCAGCGAAGGATAGAAGGGCTGCGCGATCGGCACGCGGGACGACTCTTTGGGATCCGCTTGCGTCAAGGGGACGATCTCAATGTGCGAGCCCGCGCCCGTTACTTTGGCCCGGACTTCGCCTTGGAATCCTGTACTAATTCCAATAGTGAGGATCATCACCGCCATGCCGATCACGATACCGAGTACCGCAATGAGCACGATAGGCCTCGAAAGGCGGTCCTGCCGATCCCTGTCGCTGAGGATGCGGCGGGCGATGAAATGTGCGAAACCCATGGGGAACCCGGCGAAGATAGCCGCGCTCATCGCGCTCCTCGGCTGCAACGGCCCCGGCAGTGCACAAACGCCTGCGCCACCGGTGGAGGTGCCCGGCTACGCCAATGCACGGATCTATGTTGGTGCCGCGCGCACCGACGAGTATGTCCCGTTGATCCGCGGAAAGCGTTTGGCCGTGGTGACGAACCAGACGGGCATGATCGGGCAAACGCATCTGGTGGATTCGCTCCTTGCCATCGGCATGAATGTGGTGAAGGTCTTCGCGCCGGAACATGGCTTCCGCGGGGAAGCGGATGCGGGCGAGCACGTGGCGGATGAGCGCGACGCGCGGACCGGTCTTCCGGTGATCTCACTCTATGGTTCGAACAAGAAGCCGAAGCCCGAGCAACTCGCGGACGTGGATGTGCTGATCTTCGACATTCAGGATGTGGGCGTGCGCTTCTTCACCTACATCAGCACATTGCACTATGTTATGGAAGCGGCGGCTGAACAGCACAAGCGGTTGATCGTGCTGGACCGCCCGAACCCCAATGGTTTCTATGTTGATGGCCCAGTATTGGACACCGCGTTCGCATCCTTCGTCGGCATGGACCCGGTGCCGTTGGTGCACGGGATGACGATGGGAGAATATGCGCGAATGATCAACGGCGAAGGCTGGCTGAAGGGCGGCGTGAAGTGCGACCTTACGGTGATCCCCTGCCTAGGCTATGCCCATTCTAGCTACTACGAGCTTCCTGTGAAACCCTCACCGAATCTGCCGAACATGGCAGCGGTATTTCTCTATCCCGCGCTGGGTCTGTTCGAGGGCACGGTGGTCAGCGTAGGGCGCGGAACAGATCTGCCGTTCCAATGCATCGGCTATCCGGGATGCTCCTTGGGCACCTATGCCTTCACTCCGCATGCGATGCCCGGCGCGAAGGATCCACCCTACAAGGACAAGGCCTGCACAGGGATGGACCTGAGCTCCTTCGGTGAATTCTACAGTCGGCTGGACCCGCACCTGAATTTGGAATGGCTCATGGGCATGTATTCAGCCAGCACGGACCAAGCCCATTTCTTCACCTCCTTCTTCGATCGGCTCGCAGGCGGCACCGTGCTGCGGAAGGCGATTATCTCTGGTAAGAGCGAGGATGATATCCGAAAGTCGTGGCAGCCCGGATTGGAGAAGTTCAAGGCGATGCGGAAGCCTTATTTGCTTTATCCCTAATAGGAGTTGTCAGTTGTTCGTTTTCAGTTGTCCGGGTGACGACCGATCTCCGACCTGCCCCTGACAACTGACAACGGACAACCATCAACTGACCCCCAAAGAAAAACGCCGCCCTCGGTCTCCCTGGAGCGGCGTTCGTTCTTGTGTTGATGCTTAGTGCTTGTCGTCCTTCACTTCCTCGAAGTCCACATCGGTGACCTCTTGGTCGGCGTGCGCGCTTTGATCGGCCGCACCGTTGGCATTCGCGCCATTGGCTTGTCCTTCCTGGGCGGCCTTGTACATCTCTTCGCTGGCACTGGAGAAGATCGTGTTCAGCTCGTTCATCGCGGTGTCGATCGCCGGGATGTCCTGCGCTTCATGCGCCTTCTTCAACTTGGCAACGGCCTCTTCGATCGGGCCCTTCTTGTCGGCAGGGAGCTTGTCACCGAATTCGGAGAGTTGCTTCTCGGTCTGGAAGATCAGGCTGTCCGCTTGGTTCAGCTTGTCGGCCTTTTCGCGCGCGGCCTTATCCGAATCAGCATTGGCCTCGGCCTCCTTCTTCATCTTCTCGATGTCCTCCTTGCTCAGGCCGCTGCTCGCTTCGATGCGGATGCTCTGCTCCTTGCCGGTGGCCTTGTCCTTGGCGCCGACATGTAGGATGCCGTTGGCGTCGATATCAAAGGTCACTTCGATCTGCGGGGTACCGCGGTGCGCGGGTGGAATGCCATCCAAGTGGAAGCGACCGATGGTGCGGTTGCCGCTTGCCATGGGGCGTTCGCCTTGCAGCACGTGGATCTCCACGCTGGGCTGGTTGTCGCTGGCGGTGCTGAAGGTCTCGCTCTTCTTGGTGGGTATGGTGGTGTTGGCTTCGATGAGCTTGGTCATCACGCCGCCCATGGTCTCGATGCCGAGGCTGAGGGGGGTCACGTCCAGCAGCAGCACGTCCTTCACCTCACCGGTGAGCACGCCACCTTGGATCGCAGCGCCAACGGCCACCACTTCATCGGGATTCACGCCTTTGCTTGGCTCCTTGCCGAAGAATTTCTTCACGGCCTCTTGGATGGCGGGAATGCGGGTGCTTCCGCCCACGAGGATGATCTCGTCGATGTCGCTGGCCTTGAGACCGGCATTCTTCAACGCGCTTTCGCAGGGTGCGATGGTGCGCTTGATCAAGGGGTCGACCAGCTGCTCGAACTTGGCGCGGCTAAGGGTGCGCACCAAGTGCTTCGGGATGCCGTCCACCGGCATGATGTAGGGCAGGTTGATCTCCGTGCTGGTGGTGCTGCTCAACTCGATCTTCGCCTTTTCAGCGGCGTCCTTCAAGCGTTGCAGGGCCATGGGGTCCTTGCGCAGGTCGATGTTCTCGTCCTTCTTGAACTCGTCGGCCAACCAGTCGATCAGCACTTGGTCGAAGTCGTCGCCGCCGAGGTGGGTGTCACCGTCGGTGCTCTTCACTTCGAATACGCCGTCGCCCAGTTCGAGAACGCTGACGTCGTGGGTTCCACCGCCGCAGTCGAACACGACGACCTTCTGGTCCTTGTGCTTCTTGTCGAGGCCATAAGCCAATGCGGCCGCTGTGGGTTCGTTGATGATGCGGCGCACCTTCAGGCCGGCGATCTCACCGGCTTCCTTGGTGGCTTGGCGCTGTGCGTCGTTGAAATAGGCGGGCACGGTGATCACCGCTTCCGTGACCGTGGTGCCGAGGTAGTCTTCGGCGGTCTTCTTCATCTTCTGCAGGATCATCGCGCTGATCTCCTGCGGGGTGTATTGGCGGTCGCCCACCTTCACACGGGGCATGCCGCCGTCGCCGCGCACCACTTCGTAGGGTACACGCGCGATCTCCTTGGCGTCCTCCTCATAGGTATTGCCCATGAAGCGCTTGATGGAGTAGACGGTGTTCCTAGGGTTGGTGATCGACTGGCGCTTGGCCGGATCGCCCACTTTGCGCTCGCCATTCTCGACGAAAGCGACAATACTGGGGGTGGTGCGCTTGCCTTCGCTGTTCGCGATGACAACAGGCTCGTTGCCCTCCATCACGGCCACGCAACTGTTGGTGGTGCCGAGGTCGATCCCGATGATCTTGCTCATGATTCTTGGTTTATGGGTTTTGGGAACGTTTGCTCGCGCCCGTACTTTTTCTGTTCGGCGCGCGGACCTCAACTGGCGTGCCAGCGGAAGTCAGGCTGACAGATGGCAGGAAGAGAGCGGAAGTGGCTGAAAAACCACTGACAAAAGGACACTAGTTCACTAGTTGCAGCCGAAGGGTGTACTGGCGCCCGGTACACAGAACAGAAGTCCCCCCGTGTACTGGCCTTGTACAAGTTCCGGGACGGAGTTCGCGTCCAGGGACTTGGACAGTTCCCGGAACCGTCGCGTGGTGAAAAGACCGTAGCCATCCGTCACGTTGGTGAAGGTGGGGCGGTCCTCCACGATGCCGGAGATCGGGCTGTTCAATTGCAAGTAGGTATGGAGGTCCTCGCCGGCCACCGCCCAAATAATATCGACGCTGCGGAAGATCCGCTGCGTGACATCCGGGTTATACTCCACCTTCAGACTGATCGTGCGATAGAAGGCTTCGCCGTCCATGTCAGCCTCCATGGCTTCCGTGCCGGAGGTGTTGTTGCTCACGAATGTGCCCAAGGGTTGCTCGAAGCTTTTGTGCAAGGTATCCGTAGGGGTTACTTCGTCCCAGTTGAACCGGTAGGAGATCTCATAGCGCCGCCCGTTCACAGCAGAATTCCACTTGATCGTTTGGGTGGTATAGCCCCCGCCGGTGGGGACCAAGCGAAGGGGCTGGCTATAGATGGCGCCTGTAGGCTTGATCCAGCCCACGACAGGCGTTTCAGCCGATACACTGTTGCCCTTGGCCGTGATCTCGATGCGATACGCGGCCGAGGAATCCAGCGGTGCGTTGGCGGGTGTGTTGAAATAATACAGCTTGTGCGTCGGGCCAGCGAAGATGCCCGGGTCGTGGGGGAGAATGGTGTCATGAAGAGCGTACGTGGCTACAACCGCACCATTCTTTACCGCATGTATTTCGGCCTGCAGTTGGGCATCCGTGTATTCCGTGGAATCAGGCACCTGCGCGTAGACGAAGGCATTGCCATCGCCGAGGAAGGCCTTGTTGATCTTCACATACTGGATGGAGCTGTCCTTGTCCAGCACGGCATAGACGATGGTGTTTTCCTTATAAGGCGCGGTGAGGTCCAACTTGTCATTGCATGAAGCAAGTACCACGATGACCAAGGCGGCGGACAGAAGGCGTAAGGGAAGGGTTTGCATCATCACGAGGGGGGCGAAGATAGCGATGTGCCCTTGCCGGACCGACGCCAACGGGCAACGGTGAGGCAGGGCCAAGAAGCGGTGGTCCAGCTTGGGCAGGGGAGTAGCTTTGTCCCCAGAGACCGACCACCATGAGCAGCGCTGTAAAGGATAGCAAACGGGTGACCACGCACACCCTGCAGGAGATGAAGCAGAAGGGCGTGCCCATCGCCATGATCACCGCCTACGACTTCTCCATGGCCCGCCTGCTTGATGGTGCGGGGGTGGATGTGATCCTCGTGGGCGACAGTGCCAGCAACGTGATGGCCGGCCACGAGACCACGTTGCCCATCACGCTGGACCAGATGATCTTCCTTGCAGGGAGCGTCGTGCGGGGCTCTTCTCGCGCGCTGGTGGCGGTGGACCTGCCCTTCGGCACCTACCAAGGCAATTCGAAGGGTGCGCTGAATTCCGCCATCCGCATCATGAAGGAAAGTGGTGGGCACGCCGTGAAGCTGGAAGGGGGGGCGGAAGTGCTGGACAGCGTTGAGCGCATCCTCACTGCCGGCATCCCCGTGATGGGCCACCTCGGCCTCACTCCGCAAAGCATCTACAAGTTCGGCACCTACGTGGTGCGGGCCAAGGAAGAAGAAGAAGCCGACCGCTTGAAGCGCGATGCCAAACTGCTCGAAGAGGCTGGTTGCTTTGCACTGGTGCTGGAGAAGATCCCCGCAAAACTGGCCAAGGAAGTTGCCAAGAGCATCAACATCCCGGTGATCGGTATAGGCGCCGGTGGTGGTGTGGACGGCCAGGTTCTGGTGATGCACGACATGCTAGGGATCACCAAGGAATTCAACCCGCGCTTCCTGCGCCGATATGCCGACCTGCACACGGTGATCACCGATGCGGTGGCGCATTACGTGAAGGACGTGCGCTCTTCGGATTTCCCCAACGAGGATGAGCAGTACTGACCCCGCTTCCACCATCATCCTCTTTCAGGATGATCATCTGCTCGTAGTGGACAAACAGCCTGGTATTCCCGTACAAGCAGATCGCACCGGAGATCCGAGCCTTCAACAACAGGTGCAAGCCATGTTCCCTGCCGGAAGCGTGGAGATAGGATCACCGCATCGGCTGGACCGCCCGGTGAGCGGCTTGGTGATCTTCACCAAGAGTATCGAGGCCCTGAGAGGTATGGACGAGATCTTTCGTCGTGCGGCGGTGGAGAAGACCTACTTGGCCCTTGTGGAAGGGCGTACACCGGAAAAGGGCGAATGCAGCCATGTGCTCGGCCATGCGGGCGGGTCGCGGAAGGCCAAGGTCCTTGAAGAGAAGGATGCGGATGGACGGAATGCGAAGTTGACCTTCACGACCAAGGCCCTCGGAGAACGGTTCTCGTTGTTGGAGGTGCGGCCGGAAGGCGGCGCGTTCCATCAGATCCGCGCGCAGCTTGCGACTATCGGCCATCCCATCAAGGGCGACGTGAAATATGGCGCCCGCCGTGGTGAGCAGGATCGCAGCATCGCGCTTCACGCCTGGCGCATGCGTTTCGATCATCCCGTCACCGGTACTCCTCTGGAACTGAAAGCACCAATGCCAACGCGTTCGATCTGGCCGGCGTTGCTCGCGCTTGCCGAGGAGGGGGGAATGGTGGCCGGTGATAAGTGATAAGTGGGCACCGGCGATCTCGGCACTCCTTTCCACCGTTTGGATCTGGGAAACTCCCGTTCTGAATTCCACATTCGGAAATCTAAATTTTACATGCTTTTTTCTCGCACTCAGAGTGGGTCCACATCCACATGCACTTGGACGGAGCGATGCTTCGTATCGGCAAACGTGCGATCGATCATATCACTGAGGAAGGTCTTCTCCGATCGATAGTTCCGGCGGTCCAGTTTCACGAGGATCACCAGCAGATGTTTGTCTCGGACACGCGCCACGGTGGGCGGCTCGGGCCCGAGAACGCGGTCGCCCAAGCGATCGCGCAGCGCATCCGCAAAGATCTGCGCGGTGGTCTCCACACGGGCCTTGTCGCGATGTTTGAGGAGGACCCGCACCATACGGCTGAACGGCGGATAGCCATGGGCCTGTCGGAGGGGAAGTTCGCGGGCGTACATCCCGTCCACATCATGCGCGGCCACGAGGTCGATCAACGGGTGATGGATGTCGCGTCCCTGGATGAAGACCGTTCCGGGATCCCGCTTCCTGCCGCTTCGCCCCGCCACTTGGGCCATCAGTTGGAAGGCGCGTTCATGGGCACGCAGGTCGGGGAAGCGCATCAAGTTGTCGGCATTGAGGATCCCCACCACCGTGACCTGGTCAAAGTCCAGGCCCTTGGTCACCATCTGGGTGCCCACGAGAATGTCGATAGCGCCTTCGCCGAATCGCGCGAGTAATCGCTCAAAGCCGTGCTTGCCGCGCGTACTGTCCTGATCCATGCGGGCGACGCGCGCTTCCGGCAGCAAGAGTGCAAGTTCCTCCTCCACCTTTTCAGTTCCTAGCCCGACCATTTTCAATCGGTTGCTTCCACAAGCTGCACAGCGTACCGGCGGTGTGTAGCGCCTTCCGCAGTAATGGCAGCGCAGGCCGTGGTCATGCTTATGATAGGTGAGGCTCACATCGCAGTGCTCGCACTCGGGCACCCAGCCGCAGGTCTCGCATTGCCATGCGGGCACATAGCCGCGCCGGTTCTGGAAGATGATGACCTGCTCCTTCCGCGCCAGCGCGTGCTCGATACCGCTGATCAGGATCTGCGAGAAGTTGCCGCGCATCTGCTTGCGTCGCTGGGCATCTGCGAGGTCCACTTTCACGATCATCGGCAGGGCTGCATCACCGAAGCGTACAGTGAGCTTCGCGAAGCCGAACTTCCCTGTCCGCGCATTGTAGAGGCTTTCCATGCTGGGTGTGGCGGAGCCCAAAAGCACCTTCGCGCCATGCAGGCTGGCCAGCACCGCCGCCATGTCGCGCGCATTGTATCGCGGTGCGGGGTCATGTTGTTTGTAGCTGGGGTCGTGCTCTTCGTCCACGATCACAAGGCCAAGACGGTGGAAGGGGAGGAAGAGCGCCGAGCGCGCGCCAACGATCACCGGATGCGCCTCCGGTTCACGCAACATCCGGAGCCAGAGTTCGGTCCGTTCGCGTTGTGAAAGCCGCGAGTGGAAGACGGCCACCCGTTCCCCAAAGCGAGCACGCAAGCGCCCGATGATCTGGGTGGTCAGAGCGATCTCCGGCAAGAGATACAACACCTGCTCGCCGCGTGTGATCACCTCCTGCATCAGCTCCATGTAGAGCTCGGTCTTGCCCGAAGCGGTAACGCCTTGAAGCAATACGGTCTCCTTCTCTTTGAATCCATTGCGCACTTCCGTCAGGGCCTTGGCCTGTGCTTCGGACAGTGTTGCAGCTGGCTTGCGGAGAAGTTCATCGGAGGGCGCGCCAGCCAAGCGCTTTTCGATCTCGAAGACACCTTTCTCACAGAGTCTCTTGAGTTCCGCTGCGCTGGCGTCGCTGCTGCGGAGGAGTTGATCGCGCTTCACTTCGCGTGGATCGTCGCTCAGGCAACGGCTCAATTCAATGTAGCGCATCAGCAGGTGCAGTTGCTTGGGCGCTCGCTCGAGCGTGTCGAACCACTTATGCAGTTCGGCCTCTTCCCGGGCTTCAGGCGTTAGGCGGACAAAGCGCTCCGATCGCGGCTTGTACTTCGTCTCCAGTTCCTCGGCCAGCATGAGCGCCCCGGAATCGAGCAGCTTCTTGATCACGGGCATCGGGTCCTTTACACCGAGCAGTTCCCCGGCTTGGGAGAGACTCAGCTCATGGCGTTGCTCCAGCGCATCGAGGATCAGGTCGCGTCGGGCATCGCCGGTCCAGGAAGTCACTTCCGGCGCGGCGATCAAACGCGTGGCACTGCTGAGCACCAAGGCACCGGGCAATGCGGCCAACATCACCTCGCCAAGTGTGGATAGGTAATGTGAACTGATGGCCTCCCAGAGCAGCATCTGCGTTTCTGTCACGATCGGGGTCGTATCCAATGCCTCACCGATGGGACGCGGGTTCATCCCTTCCGGTGCATCGTTCCGTACCCTGCGTACCAGACCGCTGTAGATCTTTCGTCCTCGTCCGAAGGCCACGGCCACACGGATGCCTGGTTTCATGGCAGGTTCAAGCTCCTCGGGCACCGTATAGGTGAAGGTGCCTGGTACCGCTAAGGGGAGTATGATGTCAACGAAACTGGACAAGGCAGATGAGATAGAGCACAAGTTTACCGTTCATCAGCATGGTTCCGTATTCTGGAGGATACAGGGGGAGACCCCGGGATTCGGTCGGTACAAGCAACCGATCTAGAACCAGATGGGTCACTGTTTGGCTGAATAATGAACTTCCGCCCTCTATCGATGCCATCCACATTTCCCCTTTTGCGGGGTTTTTCCATTGATGGACGCCAACGGTCCTGCCAACCAAAACGGTGTCATGCTATACTTTGGCCATCCATGGGAAGATCACTACATGTCATTGCAGCTAGCATGGCCTTACTGTTGCTGGTCGGCCAAGTGCGGGCTCAGTTGCAAGTGACCTCCGGCATTGCGGCTACGCAGGCTGTGCAAAACATCCTGCTCGGGCCGGGCGTCACTGCTTCGAACATCACATTTTCCGGGAATGCCTCTCAGTTGGGGTCCTTCATCGGTACAAATTGCTACCTCGGTCTGGATTCGGGGGTGATCATGGCGACCGGAGGGGTGAGCGGGGCGCTGGGACCGAATAATCAGACCGGAGTCACTATACCGCCAGCGAATATCGATCATATTGGCGATATCGATCTTGACGCATTGAGTGGTGGGGCGGGCGCTCCTCCGAATACGAACAATGCTGCGATCCTGCAATTCGATTTCGTTCCCACCGGGGATTCGCTCGCCTTCAACTTCATCTTCGCAAGTGATGAATATCTGGTGTTTGTGGGGTCCATCAATGATGTGTTCGGGTTTTTCCTCAATGGCCCCGGTATAAGCGGACCATACAGCAACAATGCGGCAAACATCGCATTGATCCCGGGCACCATGAACCCGGTATCGATCAATAATGTTAATAACGTGACCAATTCCGCCTACTATGTGAACAATGGCTCAGGCTCTAGCTCACCGTACAGCACCGATAACCACTATATCCAATATAATGGGTTGACGACCGTGTTGACTGCGGGCGCAACTGTTCAGTGCGGAGAAACCTACCATATCAAGTTGGCCATCGCCGATTTCCAAGACGGCGTTCTGGACTCCGGTGTCTTTCTGAAGGCCGGCAGTTTTCAGAGCAACTCGGTCACGCTCTCCACGCAGATCAATGGCGGAGGACAGGACAGCACACTTTACGAAGGTTGTGGCAATGCCACGTTCTATGTGACACGGCAAGGTGATCTGTCGGAAACGGATACGGTGCCACTCATTCCTGGCGGCACGGCCACGGAAGGGTCCGATTACGACCCGATCCCTAGTCTGTTGATCTTCCAGCCCGGTATGGATAGCATCGCAGTAACGATCAATGCTCTGAGCGATGGGATACCAGAGTCCATGGAACTGATCGACCTGTTGGCGATATGGACCGGCGATTGCGGTACGGACAGCAGCCACATTCACCTGTACATCGCGGATACTCCGCCCCCGATCAACATCGACTTGAACAATGATACACTACTGACTTGCGGGGACAGCACATTGGTGCATGCAGCAGTAACAGGTGGATTGGGGACCCTCTTCTTGGATTGGGATGCCGACATTCCGGATGGAGATACGCTGGTATGGCTCCATCCACCACAAACGACCACCTACGTGCTCACAGTGACCGATCAATGCGGCGTCGATCCTTCGATCGACAGTGTGACCGTCAACATTTTTATTCCGGACACTTTCAGGTTGCAGACACAGGCTGATACCACTGTATACTGCCCGGAAACATCGGTCGCGTTGTATGGTCATGTTAGTGGAGGCACGCCTCCCTATACCTATGTATGGAGCGAAGGTCTCGGTTACACGGATGAATTGAACGTGACCCCGGCGATCTCCCACGGCTATGATATCGCTGTCACCGACCGGTGCGGGAATATGCTCAATGGCCTTACGATCGTCACTGTCGGGTATGATTCCATGCGCGTGCACGTCATGCCCGATACCTTGATCTGCTACGGGGATACGATCACCATGAAGGCTTGGGTCCATGGCGGATATTCGACCCTTCTCTATGATTGGAATGCAGGGGGGACGGCGGACACCCTAGTGGTTCATCCCGCGACCAGCTCCACCTATTGGGTCAACGTGACGGACCAATGTGATATCACGGTGTCCAACTTCGCTCCCGTATATATCGAGCGGCCCATCGCGGATTTCTCCGTACTCGGCTCCACTTGGGAAAGCAACTTTCCCATCGGCTTCATGGACGGCAGCGCGGGCGCCATCACCACTTGGTCCTGGGATTTTGGAAGCCCTGGGCTGACCAGCACGGAGTTGAATCCTGTGGTCACCTATCCGGACCCCGGAAGTTACCCTGTGCGCTTGGCGATCATGGACACCTTGGGTTGTGTGGATACCTTGGTCCGGGTACTGAACGTAGCACCGGAGTTCAATTTCTATCTACCCACGGCGTTCTCTCCGGACGGTGACGGTATCAACGAGGTATTTGGCGTGGTCGGGACCAGCATCGAGAAATTCCACATGCGGATCTTTGATCGCTGGGGCAAACAGGTGTTCGAAACAGAGGACCCGACGAAAGGATGGGATGGCACGGTCAATGGGCACAAGCCAGTGGCCGGTGTGTATACTTACATGTACCGCTTCCTTGGTCCCTCCGGTCAGACGGCCGACCGCTATGGAAGCGTGATGCTTGTCCTCTGAAGCGGGCCATTCATACGCGCTGACGAGCGATTCCGCGAATTGACTGTTGAAAACTGAGGGGCTTGGCTTGCCCCTACCCATGTGTCGGGGCTAATTTCGGCCCGGAACTCTTTCAATCCTTGAACGACCCTTGATGACAGTGCGCAATACATCGATATGGACCTCAGCCTTGGTACTGGGGTTGATGCTGGCCGCTTGCGGGGGGGGCGGCGCCGGGGATGTCACGGGCGGGAACGCGGCCGATTCGCTGAATGTAGCACCTCCCGAACATACGGGTCTGCTGAACGTCGGAGGTAAGATCTTCAGCATTCCCTCACCCGTGCAAACAGCGCTATTGATCCAGGACCTGGGCTTGCCTTATAACAATGCCCTGCCGTTTTCCACGGACAGTGCCTCCCGTTTCACCTCCAAGGGAATGAAGGCACTTGCGCTGGGCGTCTATGGCGCGGACCTGGCCTACGTCACCGTCCACAAGGATGGTCAAAAGGCCTTGAAGACCCTGAAGACGATCGAGCAGCTGAGTTCCGACCTTGATCTGTCACATGCGTTCAACAAGGACCTGCTGGACGGCTTCAAGAACAATATGAACAATGAGGACAGCCTGTTACGATTCTCAGGTGTCGCCTTCAGATCTGCCGACCAATACCTGAAGATGGACCAACAGGAGGACGTGTCAGCGGCCATTCTTGCAGGAGGCTGGATCGAAGGGCTGTACCTGACCGTGCAGGATGCAGGGCAGAAGGTGGACCCGAAGATCGTCAAGCGACTGGGTGAACAGGGCCACACTCTGAACAACCTCATCGCGCTCTTGGAGCAACATGGCAACGACCCTGCACTGATCGCTTCCCTAAAGGACCTCGCGGCTGTCTATTCCGCAGTGCATGTCACCTATACCTTCGAGCAGCCCACCTTGGATGCGGCGAACAAGACCACATACATCAATAGCGTCACTAAAACGGAGGTTGCCCCGGAAGATCTGAAGACCATCATTCAGAAGGTGAAGGCGATCCGATCCTCCATCACCGCTTGAACATGCGAAGCATCATCCCATCGCTCACCCTTCTTGCAGGCCTTTTCATCGCGGGGGGCGCACATGCCCAATGCGACACCATCGCTTCGCTCTGTGAGAAGAACATTACCGCGGAGTATATCCCCGACGGCCAGTTCTACCGTGCTCTCCTCAAGGATGACGAGACGGCGGAGTTCGACCTGACGCTCTACGGAGGCACGACCTATCGCATTGCCGCCTGCAGCGGGACCAGTGATGGCAACCTCGTCTTCAGTGTGTATGACAAAGAGCACAATCTGCTCTTCAGCAACAAGGACTTCAACAACGATCCGTATTGGGACCTGGTGGTGGCGAATACCTTGGATGTCACCATCGACGCCGTGCTGGACACCCGTAAGTCCAGCAGCGGTTGTGCCGTATTGTTGATCGGCTTCAAGAAATAGCTTTCCTTCGGGGAACATTGCAAGCGGCTCTCCCGTAAAGAGGGCCGCCCGTTTCTGGTGAATACCGGAACGGGATCGTCTCCCCATGAGTGAAAAGATCCTCAAAGCACTGCTCCAACTCTTCGCGATCATCGCGAAGCGGGAAGGAGATGATGCGGAGGTATCGGGCCACGGCACTGTTGAGCGATTCCTCCGGCGCCTTTTCACCCAACAAGTGGTGAAGGACCATATGCTCGCGTTTGAGGAGTATACCGCAGCCTTCCATTTCAGCGGCGAAGCGAGCCAACGGGGCCGCAAGCGCACGAGCATGAACTCCGTCAAGGTGCTGAAGATCTGCACCGAGGTGAACGAGGAACTGAACCAGCGCCAAAAGTTCATCGTCCTGGTCCACCTGCTTGAACTCGTCCATCAGGACGGGATCATGTCCCCGCAGGAAGAAGAATTTGTGTCCACTGTCGCCGATGTCTTCAACATCGCTCCGGAGGAATTCCGGCGATGCAATGCCTTCGTCCAAAGTGCCAAGGGCCTGCGCGAGGACGCCAGCGACCTGCTTTATGTGGACGGAGCTGTGCGATCCACTGCGCACTGGGCGAAACATCTGCATGCGCATGGTCTTCAAGGCGAGGTACGCATACTGCATGTGCCCAGCGTACCGCTTTTCCTGATGCGGTATTTCGGTGAGGACAAGCTGCTGTTGAATGGACAGCCCGTCCATGTGGGACGCATCCAAGTATTGGATAATGGTGCTTCCCTGAGGATCGCACATGGGCTGCCGGTATATTACAGTGACATACTGGGCAGCTTTCTTTCCGATCCGCGCACGGACCGCATCGTATTCAAAGCTGATGGGATCGAATACCGCTTTCCCAATGGACGCATCGGATTGCATGAACTGCATCTGGCGGAGACCAGTGGCAAGCTCATCGGTATCATGGGCGGCAGCGGCAGCGGAAAGAGCACGCTTTTGAATGTGTTGAATGGGAACCTCAAGCCCTGCGCCGGCCGGGTCACCATCAATGGAGTGGACGTGCATGCGCAGGCGGGATTGATCCGCGGCGTGGTCGGCCACGTCAGTCAGGACGACCTGCTCATCGAAGAACTCACCGTCTACCAGAACCTGTATTTCAACGCGAAGCTGTGCTTTGGCGATCAGACGGACGAAGAGGTATCCAAGCGCGTACTCGACCTGCTTCAGAGCTTGGGACTCTTTGAATCCAAGGACCTCAAGGTGGGCAGTGTATTGGACAAGACAATAAGTGGAGGTCAGCGGAAACGGCTCAACATCGCGTTGGAACTGATCCGCGAGCCCAGCGTGCTCTTCGTGGACGAACCCACCAGCGGCCTGAGTTCCCGGGATTCGGAGAACATCATGGACCTCCTGAAGGAGCTGGCCTTGAAGGGCCGCATCATCTTCACGGTGATCCACCAGCCTTCGTCAGAGATCTTCAAGCTCTTCGACCGGTTATTGCTCATGGACCAGGAAGGAAACCCGGTCTACTACGGGGACCCCGTTGATGCCGTGGTCTATTTCAAGAAGGTCACCGGGCAGGCGGACAGCGAGATGGGCCAATGCGAGGCCTGCGGCAATGTGAACCCTGAGCAGATCTTCAATATCCTCGAGGCCAAGATCGTGGATGAATACGGCCACGAGACGGATCAGCGCCGCATCGGCCCGGAGGCCTGGAACGAAGTATTCCGCGCGCAGATGGAGGTGCGCGTGGCCAAGGTGCCGGACGAGGAGAATGTACCCAAGAGCACCTTCAAAGCCCCCGGGAAGATCCAGCAAATGACGGTCTTTCTGCGGCGCGATGTGCTATCGAAGCTGGCCAATCGGCAGTATGTGCTGATCAATCTGCTGGAGGCGCCGATCCTCGCCTTCGTGATGGCCTTCTTCCTACGCTACCATACAGCCGACCGCGGTGCAGTAGGGCAGTATGTCTACCGGCACAACGACAATATCCCGCAATACCTCTTCATCGCCGTGATCGTGGCGCTCTTTCTCGGGCTGACCGTAGCGGCTGAAGAGATCATCCGTGACCGCAAGATCCTACAGCGCGAAAAATTCCTTTCCCTCAGTTGGAGCAGCTACTTGGTCAGCAAGATCGGTGTGTTGTTCAGCATTTCCGCGGTGCAGAGTTTCCTCTTTGTTCTCGTGGGCGATCTCGTGCTCGGCATGCAGGGCCTGATGTTGGAGCATTGGGCGGTACTCTTCACCACGGCCTGCTTCGCCAACGTCCTGGGATTGAATGTCAGTGCCAGCTTCAATAGCGCAAAGGTCATTTACATCATGATCCCGGTGTTGATCATTCCGCAACTGCTCTTCAGCGGCATCATCGTCCGGTTCGACAAACTGCACCCGTGGTTCGCTTCGGAGAAGAGTGTGCCCTGGATCGGCAATGTCATGGCCAGCCGATGGGCGTATGAGGCCCTTGCCGTCGCACAGTTCACGGACAACAACTATGAGCGCCTCTTTTATCCGTTCGATCAGCGGATGAAAACGGCCAATTGGAAAAAGGACCTTTGGGTGCGTGAATTGAAACAACGGTCGGACAATGTGCGGCACGCTCTGGATGCCGGGGCAATGGGAAGCCCCTCAGTTGCACACGACCTGGCCTTGGTGCAGACGGAGATGGCCAAGGAAGTACACGACCTGAAAGGACTGAAGTTCCCCGAACTGGGACAGTTGGCACCGGCATTCGTGACCGGCAGGGCGTTGAACGCATTGGATAGCACCTTGGAGGTCCTTACCCAGCACTATCGGAACACGTACAAGGCCGCGGAGCGGATGAAGGAGGAACGTATCGCCGATATGACTGCCACGCCCCAATTGCGTCAAGACTATTTCGAATTGCTCGACCGTAACCGGAACGAAAGCCTATCCGACTTCGTGACGAACAAGAATGACGTCAACCTCATTGTCGAATCCGAGGGCGAATTGGTACAGAAGAGCGATCCCATCTATGTGATCCCTGTCGCTGGCGACTTTTTTTCCGCGCAGTTCTATGCTCCGGTCAAATGGCTTTTCGGCGCCTGTATGCGCACGCTGGCGGCCAATATCATCTTCCTGTGGTGCATGACATTGGTCTTGGCGCTTGCGCTCAAATTCGAGGTGTTCCCACGGGTCGGACGGCGTCTCGCCAGGAAGAGCAGACGATAGCCGCTCCTATCATTCCCGTTGCTGAGACGATAGTCAATGGTTCGGAGCCGCAGTCACGCAGTGGCTTGCCGGTCTACTTGCCATCGACCTCCTCGATCTGGACCATCTTGAAGGGAATATTGATGATGGCCTGATAGTCCTCTCCAGCCTCGAGCATATCCTCGTCATCGGGTTCGTAGTGCCAAAGGACCATCACGTCGTTTCCCGAACTCCGCACCGATTCAAGCTTTTTGAACAGGTCAAGGATGCATTTACTGGAACTGGTGTTGAAGTATTCCAACTGCACCCGCAACTTGGTCGATGGTTGCGGGGTCTTGGCATAGTTGTCGATCCAATCGATCAGGGGGCGGTAGAACTCGATCGAGTTTTCTGGGATCGATCGGCCGCGGAGTTCCAATTGACCTGTGCTGCCATCGAAATGCACAGTTGGGGTCTTGGCGCTTCCGTCCAGGAGAATATTCGTCATCTGTTGACAGGTCAGGAGGTCACGTTCACGTTCAAACTGAAAAAAGTGTTCTCGTTGTCGAGCGGTACGAAGCCATACTCCAGCTTTTGTCCGCTTTTGCGCGCGATGTCGATGATGCCCAGCCCACCACCTCCGGTGCTGCTGAATTTGCCGTTGGCCAAGGTGGTCTTGTACAGGTCACGTAATTGCTGCGGCTCACAGCCATTGACCAGGTCCAAGTGGTCTTTCAGGTCGCTCACTTCCAATTGGGCCATGTAATTGCCGGTCAGGACAGAGTAGCCGGTCTCATCGTGCGCGATCATCACCACGCCGTGTGGCTCGTCGCGCTTGTTACCGCTGCTGTCGCCCAAAGCTACGCGCGTGTTGTGATGAAAGAGATTCTGAAGGCATTCCATCACCACATTGAAGACGCGCTTCTGCGTTCGTTGGTCCGGTTCGAGGACTTCCATCTTCTTTTCGACAAGACCCAGCAAGGCGGTGATCAGGTCCGTGGACAGGTCGCCTTTGAAGGACAGCATGATCCGCTGCTTCTCCAGATCATCGTAAAGGTCGAAGATACGGTCAACCATGCTCGGCTCAGGAAATGATGGGTCCTTAGTGCAAAGGAATCGTGGTCGAGGATGGGAATTGATGGAAGGACATCTAGTTTTCCACGAATTTGTCAACCCGGCCAGCAAGTAGACGTGAAGAATAGGGGATGGCACGACCGGATCCTACATTCGCGCCAGCACGGAACATGCGCTACGTCACTGAATTCATGCTCTCCACTTTGACCTTCCTGGATACTGCGGGCCTCACTCGAGCAAAGGTCATTACCGGAAGGGTATGAGATTGCCCTTGCTGCTCCTGCTCTTTCTGGTCCTCCCATTGGGTGCTGGCGCCTGGGTGCGCTTCAGGACGGCCGATACCACAATGGTCAAACTGTTGCTGGCGTTCAGCGGGGCCTTCCTGCTTGGGGTTACGGTATTGCACATGCTTCCAGAGCTGTATGCCTCTGGAGACCCACACTTGGGGGTGTGGATCTTGCTGGGGTTCATGCTCCAGGTCGTTCTGGAATTTTTCAGTAGGGGCATCGAGCATGGTCATATGCATATCCACGGCGTGCGTCACTCCAATGCGTTGCCAATTGCCACGTTGGCGAGTCTATTCATGCATTCCTTCGTTGAGGGAATGCCCTTTGCCGACCCACGCGTAGGCGGTGACTTGGCGTTCGTCGCGGGGGTATTGATGCACAAGCTTCCGATGGCCATTGCCTTGGCCTCCATCCTGCATCAGGCGGGATCAGGGAGAGCGCGATCGTGGGCCACTTTGGCTGCATTTGCCGCATCTGCGCCGTTAGGCATGTTGTTCGCCTTGGCTTTCGGCGACCGGTTTGGGGAAGGATTTCTCGTTGCGGCACTCGCCGTGGCGATCGGAATGCTGCTGCATATCAGCACCACGATCATCTTCGAATCCACGCCTGATCACCGCTTCAATGCACGGCGTTTCTTGACCGTGCTGGGAGGAGTGGTCCTGGCCTTTCTGGTCTCCCATTGATCGACCACATACTGTCACGCCTTCTCGTCCGTTGATCACGCAGGTTCCCGAGATCCAGAGGCACCGGTGGTCGAAACTTGCAAGTCCATCGGCCGGGTCGGGATGAATGAAACGCGCGAACATTGAACCATGAAGGGCGTCCTGAGACAGTTGGCCCATCCGGGGATCCAAACGTTGATCTTGCTGTGTATGGGCTTGGTCCTTGCCTTCGCTCCCGATCTCTACTTGTTCATGTTGGCCCGTGCTTTTCTATGGCCATGGGCAGTGGTGTTCGTCCTGTTCGCGCTGGTCTCCGCTGGTTTGAGGAGGTGGTGGCCAGCGTCTGCGGCATTGGTCGCCCTGTTCCTGACAGGAATTGCACAAACGCATGGACAGGAATCGGTCGCAACCTCCAAAGGGAATGTGTGTCTGCGCGTAACTCAAATGAATCTCTATCAATACAACCTGCGGCACGAGGAGGCGGTCCAGGTCGCGTTTGGCACGCATGCCGACCTGATCTCGTTCCAAGAAGTGGACAGTGTTTGGGCGAAGGTTCTCACTCAGGGACTTGCGTCAGAGTATCCGTACCATCGCATTGAACCGCAGCACGATTGTTACGGCATCGCTGTATTCAGCAAGTTTCCAATGCTGGGCGCGGATGTGCTGCATCTCGGGACGAGACCTGCGATCACTGCCGTGGTGAGCACTCCGGAAGGCCCGGTCCGGTTCCTCGCGGTGCATGCCACATCGCCGGGCAGCTATGGTGAATTCCGCGACCGCCAGCATCAACTGGCCTGGTTGACCGATCTTGTGGAGGCTTCCACAATGCCCACCGTGGTGCTGGGCGATCTCAATACGACGAGCTGGGATAGTGCCTTCCGACAACTCTGTGCAACGGCCAAGTTGCGCGAAGGAGGAGGAGCTCCCCGTGCCACTTGGCCTGCCACGGTCGGCTTGCCCTTGACCCCATTGGACCATGTTCTGGTGACACCGCAACTCGGTGTAGCATCCACGCAGAGTTTTCGGATCCCGGGTTCCGATCATCGCGGCCTTGTCGCTGATATCACAGTGCCCCAGCGATGAATCAACGTTCATGGACGCAATTGCTTCCTTGGGTCACGGGTTTCGCCGTAGCAATGGCTTTCTTGGAGTCCGCAGTGGTTGTCTACTTACGAGCCATCTACTACCCACGAGGCTTCGATTTCCCCCTGGTGCCTATTGCACCTCGCATCGCTGTTACCGAGTTGGTTCGCGAATTCGCCACTCTGGTGATGCTGATGGCCCCAGGTGCATTGATCTCGAAGCGACGATTGGACCGCTTCGCTTGGTTCTGCTTCAGCTTCGCGGTGTGGGACATTTTCTATTACGTATTCCTGAAGCTGATACTCGGTTGGCCGGAAGGTCTCTTCGATTGGGACATCCTCTTCTTGCTGCCGCTCGTCTGGGTAGGGCCGGTGCTTGCTCCGTGCATGGTCTCCATTGGCTTGGTCATCTTGGCGGTCGCGCTGTTGTGGAGCAGGCGGAGGAATGCAGCATTCAGTCCGTCGCGTCGGCAGTGGAGCTTGCTGTTGATCGCCGGTGGCCTGATCCTTTGGACCTTCATTGAAGGGCCATGGGGTCAGTTGTCCAAGTATCGTAACGCCTCATCTGGCGGGGACCTGCTCACGGCATTCAACAATTACATGCCGACCCGTTTCCCCTGGGATGTGTTCCTCCTGGCATACGGCTTAGCCGCGATCGCTGTGGTCGGCATGGTGCAACACGCATTCCCCCGAAAGGCGAGCCAGGTGTAAACGGGAAACTTTTTTCCGAAGGGAAGATTGCACCGGCCAAGAAATCCGGATCGAACTCCTGATTGAGGCAGGCCGTGAGGTCTCCCCCACTGAAGCCCGTAAGCAACAGGGTCAGGTTACTTGGAACGCGCCCTGTAAGGCGCGTTCCGCTTTTAAAGGAAAGGGGAATGCTGATCAATGAAGCGTTCTTTCACTGCTCGATCACAATGAATTCCGCCTTCGCCCCGAGACCTTTCAGGATGTCGCAAATGTTCTTGACAAAGCTGTCCGGGCCGCAGACGTAGAAGTGCTGGTCGAAGTTCTGCACCAAGGCCACGATGGTGTCCCGGTCGATACGGCGTTCGAGAAATCCGATCACATGTTGGCGTGTGAAAACGTTGAGGAAGCGCTTGCCCAGCATCTTTCCCAATTCCTCGTCAAGGATCACATCGGCCGCCGTCTGGTTGGAGCAGACCAATGTGTTGCCGGCCAAGGCCTTTTTCTTTTGAAGGTCCCGAAGGATCGCGATGAAAGGGGTGACGCCGGCGCCGCCCGCAAAGAAAAAACCCGGGCCTTGATAGGTGATCGCTCCGAAGGGCTCGTCCAGGATCAGCTCGTCCCCCTTGCGTGCCAAGCCCATTTGGTGGGTCACGCCATCGTGGTCGTCATAGATCTTGATGATGAACTCCAAGGTCTTCGAAGTGGTGAGGGATGTGAACGTGAATGGCCCCGTTTTGTCCTTCCATCCATCCTTGTTCAAGGCCACATCCGTGGCTTGCCCCGGGGTGTACTTATATCCCTTGGGCTTCTCCACTTGAAAACGCTTGACGTTCTGTGTGACGAAGGCGGTATCCAGGATCTTAACTATATGCTTTGCCATGGGGATGTCTTCTGTCGGGCAGAATTACAACGCATCCCCCGAAGGATCTGTCACCTTCGCTAAGGTTGGCGAATGAGGAGCGATTCTCCTCAGCTCTTCATGTTGTCGAACTGAAGCGGCACATCGAATTCGTGGCCCCGCACGCTGTTCATCACATTTTGTAGGTCGTCGATCTTCTTCCCGGTTACACGCACCATGTCATCCATGATCTGGGGCTGCACCTTCAGACCTGAATCCTTGATGAATTTCACGATCTTCTTGGCCGTCTCGCGGTCGATGCCCTGCTTCACCTTGACGGTGCGGTAGAGCAATTTCCCGCTGGGAACGGGCTGCTCGGAGAGGTCGTAGCTCTTCACATCCACCTTTTGCTTGGTGCTTCGCTCCAAGAGAATGTTGAGGATGGAATCAAGCTTCAGGTGATCTTCCGTGGAAAGCTTGAGGGTGAGTGCCTTCTTGTCGAACTCCACGTTGCTGTTGGAGCCGCGCAGGTCATAGCGCGTCTCGATCTCGCGTTTCACCGTATTGATGGCATTGTCCAAGGTCTGCGGGTCCACCTTGGAAAGGATGTCGAAGCTGGGCATGCTGGAAAGAATAGGCCCACAAGTTTACGACCCGGTTCCGGATGCCCTTTTACATCCAGGGTAGTTGACAGCAACTCTATCCGATCACTTCCGCATGCGGGTAACGCTCCTTCCAGAACGCAAGCTTCTTCAGGTCGCTCAGCGTGATGATCGTGCGTTGGTCCAAACGGACCTTGATCGCTTTGATGCCCGTGCGTACCGGTTGGGTAAGGATGAGCTGCTTTTTCTTGCGTGGCATTATTGTTTGCTTTTGCAGCGATGGTAGGGAATAACGTGCCAGATCTTTAAAGGTCCGGAATTGCTTGCGAAACCATGACGGAACGGCGAGAAGGCGTGGAAGATCCTGCCCAATTGGCCGTCAGATACGCGTCTGGTAAGTGTGCAGGTCGCTGTAGCGCCCTTGCTTCGCCAGCAGTTCCGTATGCGTGCCGCGTTCCACGATCTTGCCCTGTTCGATCACAAGGATCTGTGTGGCCATACGGATGGTGCTAAGGCGGTGCGCGATCACGAAAGTAGTACGGTCCTTCACCAATTGGTTGAGGCTTTTCTGCACGAGTGCCTCACTCTCGGTGTCGAGGTTGGAGGTGGCCTCGTCCAAGATCAACACCACGGGATCAGCCAGCATGGCCCGGGCGATGGCCACCCGTTGGCGCTGTCCACCGCTCAGTTTCACGCCGCGTTCGCCGATCACCGTTTCCAGGCCGATTTCAAAGCGGTCGGTGAACTCATCGACATAGGCGCCTTTCACAGCGACCTGCAATTCCTCCTCCGTGGCATCCGGCCGGGGATAGCGGATGTTCTCGCGGATGGTGCCTTCGAAGAGGAAGTCATCTTGCAATACCACGCCAAGCCAGCGCCGGTAGCTGGCCAAGCGCACGGTGGACATGTCCACACCATCGACCGTGACGGTCCCGGAGGTGGGCATGAGGAAGCTGGCCGCCAGCCCGGCGATGGTGGTCTTGCCCGATCCGGAACTGCCCACCAGCGCGGTGACCGATCCCGGCTTGGCCTCGAAGCTCACGCCATGCAAGACCTCCTTACCTTTTTCGTAGGCGAAACGGACATCGGTGAAGCGGATCTCGCCACGGACATGTTCCAGTTGCACCGGACGCTTTGCGGGGTCGTCCTCCGGTTCCATTTCCATGATCTCCTCCGTGCGGTCCAAGCCCGCGAAGGCCTCGGTGAGTTGGCTACCGATGTTGCTCATCTGCACGATGGGCGCGATCATGAAGCCGAGATAGAGCGTGAAGGACAGGAACTCGCCCATGGTGAGCCGGTGCTGCACCATCAACCAACTTCCGATCCCCATGATCCCGGCCGACGCGAGTCCCAACAGCAGCGTGGACGAGCTCGTGATCAGCGCAGTGCTGGTAAGGCTTGCCCGGACGTTTTCGAAGAGCCGTCGCACACCTTCGGAGAATACTTCGTTCTCGCGTTCCTCCGCATTAAAGCCCTTGATCACGCGCACGCCGTTCAACGATTCGGTGAGTCGGCCTGTCACTTCGGCATTGATCACACCGCGCGTTCGGAAAATGGGACGGATCCGCCCGAAGGCCTTGCGCGCGATGAAGGCGAAAAGGCCCACAGGCACCAGCGTCCAGAGCGTCATCACCGGGCTGATGTGGATCAGCAGGAACAGGGATGCCACCGCCGTGATGGTCCCGCCAACAAGTTGCACCAGACCGGTACCTACAAGGTTGCGCACGCCTTCCACGTCGCTCATGATCCGCGAGACGAGCGCGCCGCTCTTGGTGTTATCGAAATAGCTCACCGGAAGCGAGAGGATCTTGCGCTGCACCTCGGCCCGCAGGTCGCTGATCATGGACTGGGCCTCCACGCTCAGCAGTTTGGTGAGCAGGTAGGAGGTGATGCTCTGCACCACGATGGACGCAACAACGGCGATGATTACCAGCCGCAGCATGGCCAGGTCGCCGTTCTTCACCACATCGTCAATGAGGTATTTGGTCGCGCCGGGAAGCACGAGGCTCGCTGCCCGGCTGATCAAGATCAACAAGAGACCGATCAGCACATGCTTGCGCCGTGGCCAGATGAATTTTTGGAATGCTTTGCGCCAGCCCATGGTCTTCGGCGGCGTGGTGGCGTCGGATCCCGGACTTGGATATCGTCCGCTTCCACGCGTGCGTTCGACGCGGGATTGTCTGGCTTGGCTTCGGAACACGGTGCGAAAGTAGATGGGCCAGCGCTCCATCCATCTTCGTCACCTTAAAGGGAAACGGGTCTTGTGGACGGAGGGTACAGGGATCACTCCTTAATGATCTCGGCCTTGGGATAGCGCGCCTTCCAGAACGCAAGGGCCTTGGCATTCTTCACCATCACCACGGTGCGCGCGTCCAAACGGACCTTGATGGGCTTTCCGGGCCGGACCGGCTCGGTAAGGATGAGGTTCTTTCTGCGCGTTGCCATGTGCATCGTTGTATTCGGAGGATAATCCACCACTATGGTGAATACTGGATCGCTGTTCCGCTCCTACCAATAATCGTGCAAAATAGAGGAATTCCGGCACTAAACAAGCTTCATTCTAAATAAAGGGCGTAACACGCTCATATCCAGCCATTGAGCTTGTAGTATCCCAATGCGGCATATTCCCGCAGGCAGGTGATCTCCAGTTTCAAGCGATTCCAGAAGTCGTAACGCAACGACATGTTTCCTGACACGTCCGGCATGTAGGGTTTCCCACCGATGCCTCGATATCCATAGGCCAGATCGTCGAACAAGGCATGGTCGAAGGCGGGGGCACCCGCGATATCGGAGAAGCCGAGCTTGCGGAAGGTGAGCAGTGTTCGGTACATGTTCTCCGGCGCTGTCACGACCGCCGTGGACCGCTCGAGGGACCCGGGAAATGCGGCGACCACGTCCAACGCCTGTTCACGCGTGTTGCGTCCGTGCATGAGCAGGTCGATCCGGGATGGCGTCACGCCCTTCACCCCCAACTCCTTCAGCATCGCATCCGCAAGTGCGGTATCCACTGGCAGCACAAGCAGCACGCGGGATCCGGGATATCGGACGGCCCACTGAGCGGCCTCATTGCAGCGCATCAGTTCCGGCCCACTGGGCATGCCGCTTCCTCCCAAGAGGATGATCATTTCCGGGGCTTCAATGCAGAGACCACCGCCGGTGCCCAGCCAGCGATGCGCTTTGAAGGGAAGACTGGTGAAGGCGAGCGCTATCATCATCAAGGCGACCAAGCCCATGCCCATGCACAGCCAACCGAACCAGCCGAGAAGCCGCTGCCGAAGACGACGCATGGAGGAATCCGAGGGGGGCGGGGTCGAGGAGGACATGCCGTAAAGGGGGGCGCTACGATCGAATATCACGGCTGCAACACGTCCCGCAACCCTGGATCACGTTCAAAGACGCGCTTCGCAAACGGACAGAGCAGCTTGATCTTCAGGCCATCTTTCCGCGCCAGTTCCACTGCGGCCATGACCAATTGCTTGCCCACGCCCGTGCCACCAAAGGCCGGGTCCACCTCGGTATGTCGAATGGTAAGCGTGTTTTCACCCGACCATGAATAGGTCAACTTACCCGCCACCACTTCGCCTTCCATGGCCACGAAGGATCCCTTGATCGGGGAATCGTGCTGCTCGATCTTCATCGGGTGCAAAATAGGGGCATAAGCAGGCGAAAGTGTCCCGACTTGTTTACCCTTATCTATGTGTCGACATTCTCTTCCACAGAACCAACGCCACGCGATCCCATGAAGACGCTTCTGCTCTCGGCATCGGTCCTTTTCAGCGCTTCGGCATTTGCACAGATAGTATATACCACCTCGAGCACATTCGTAGTGCCCGATGGAGTCACCAGTATCCAAGTGGAACTGATAGGCGCAGGTGGGAGTGGTTACCTGAATGGTGGCGGTGGCGGCGGCGGCGGGGGGTATGCCGCAGGCACCTTTTCGGTAACGCCAGGAACATCGTATTCCATAACAGTTGGCGAGGGAGGTAGCGGCTTGGCGACCATTTTTGGTGGATTGGGCATTCTGGCAGGGGCCGGAACAGACGGCGCCCAGGTCTCCAATCCCAATGTGGGCGGCGGCGGAGCTGGAGGTGTGAGTTTCGGAGGGAGCGTTGACCTTACCGGAGGTGCCGGTGGCGGCGGCTACTATACCTACTTCGGCGGTGGCGGGGGAGGTGCTGCAGGCCCGATGGGGGCCGGTGGCGCAGGCGGCAATACCATAACATGGACGGGGATCTGCCTCACACCCGGAGGAGCGGCCGGGAGCAGTGGAGGCGCTCCCGCTGGTGCAGGTGGAAAGGGTGCGGGTTTCGTTGATGCCAGTTGCACTGCCGCCGATCCTGCGGGTAACGGAGTTGCTTACGGTGGAGGCGGTGGAGGAGGCAACGGGAACAGTTCCGGCCCTGGCATTGGCGGAGGTGGTTATTGCTCCATCACTTGGGATGTCTCCACCGGTGTTTCGTACGCCTCGGTGTTGACGACGCCGATAGTCCTGAACAACCCGTTCACACAGCATATCATGGTCGCTCATGTAGTTGGTGATGAGCACTTTATCCTCTTGGATGCGACAGGTCGGCAACTGTGGAACGGTGTGCATATTGAGCAGCAGGACTTCTCCGCGTTGCTCCCAGGCACCTATATCCTACGGATGGAAGAAGGGAATTCAGTACGCACCTTCAAGGTGATGAAACAATAGCGCGAGGCATTGACTCCCTGTGAGGACAAGCAGAACGCGGGGCGCTACTTTTGCGCCCCGCGGCATTTCCCGCCTCACTTACCAGACAAATGATCATTCCCAAGCTTCCCCAGCACAGCCCCAAGGCCATCGTTGAACAGACCATCGGCGTCACCGATGTAAAGGTCTCCTATGCACGACCGAGCGTAAAGGGCCGCGTCATTTTCGGCCATCTCGTTCCCTTCGGAAGCATTTGGCGCACCGCCGCCAACGCGGGCAGCTACATCAGTTTCGATGGACCTGTCATTATCGAAGGCACATCGGTCCCTGCTGGCCAGTATGCACTGCTTTCGTTTCCCGGGCTCAAAGAGTGGACGATAGTGCTGAACAGGACCACAAAGTCCATTCTCGCCGTCCCTTATGATGAACAGGAGAACGTGGCCAGCTTTCAAGTGCCTGTCCAGCAGGTCGACTTCACGGAGACCTTCACCGTAGGATTTGAGCATTTGTCCACTGATGCGGCCAGCCTTTTCCTCGCATGGGAAACGACCAAGGTGATCCTTCGGATGGAGGCACCCGCGACCGAACAAGGACTGAAGAATGTTGACGAGGCACTGGCCGAGCCCGATGCCACGCCGGGCAATTATCACAACGCAGCCGCTTTCTGCCTGGACCGCGGAGTGCGGCTGGCCGAGGCGCTCTCGTGGATGAAAAAGAGCGTGGAACTTGAACCGAAATTCTTCACGGTGCGCACGCTATCGTTGCTCTATGCCGCGAACGGCATGAAGGCCGAGGCCATAGCGGCGGCGAAGCGTTCCGCGGAAATGAGCAAGGCCTTGGGTGTGCAGAGCTTCGTGGTCTTGAACGAAGCGCAGATCCGCGAGTGGGAGGGCGAGCTGGTGGGTTGATACGACGGACTTAGCGAAGGATATTTACTTCCGCGAGCAAGTGCGGCGTTAGCATCTTCGCACAAGCAAACCGTTCGCATGATCCACTTTGATCCGCAGTTACTCTTCATGCTTTATGGCATTTCAGAGGTAGGTCTCGGTGTGTTCAAACGCGCTAAAGGCGGGACAAAAGTCACGGACAGAGGGACATTGGGCATGCTTTGGACCGTGCTCATCACAGCTATTTTCTGCGCCATCTTCATTGCAAAGGCATGGCCGCATTATCAAGTGGCGCTCTCCGGGGCCGTATACGATGTGGCCGTGCTTCTATTCCTGTGCGGTATCGTCTTGCGCTGGTGGGCCATCATCCATCTCGGCCGCTTCTTCACGGTGAACGTGGCCATCTCAGCGGACCACCGGATCGTGGATGACGGTCCGTACACGTATTTGAGACATCCGAGTTACACGGGGGCCTTGCTTGCATTCATTGGCCTGGGGATGATGCTGTTCAATTGGCTTGCAGCGGTGGTGCTGATCGTACCCATCCTGTTCGCTTTCCTTTGGCGGATCGCTATTGAGGAACAGGCACTGCTGGCCGCATTCGGAGCGGACTATGTGGCTTATCAAAGGCGCACCAAGCGACTGGTGCCGTTCCTCTATTGAGTTTCCTGCTTCAGTGCTTGAACCGCACGAAGAGCCTCCCGAAGTTGTCGCTGTCCTTGTCGATGCGGTGGTAGAGCTTTTTCACTTGCGGCTGTTGCAGGTAGCGGAGCACCTTCTTCTTCAGCTGCCCGCTGCCTTTGCCAGGGATGATCTCCAGCAACGGAATGCGGCGGTCCACGCAATATTGCATCGCTTCATCTAGGGCGCGGTCGATCTCCGTGCCTTTGTTGAAGATGTCGTGCAGGTCGAGTTTGTGTTTGGCCATTGCTGTCAAGGTTCCACTTGGTATACGTACCACTGGTCCGTGCGCTCCTGCCATCCATTGAAGTCAAAGTGCTTCACCCACGCGGGCAGCGAGCTATAGATCAATGTGCGGTGGGGCCAGCGCGCCTCCACATCGGCGGGGCGTTTGGTCGCAACGAGGATCGTGTCGTTCGGAATGAAGCGGGTCGTACCGGTGATCGCACCCGCCATCTCCAGATCAGGACGCCGGTAGAAGTGGATATGCTCCACGCGATCGTATGGGTCGTCGCCGAAGTAGTAGAAGGCTATCGGTCGTGGATATCCGTCGTAGATGGTCTTGTACAAGGAGATCTCCGCATCGGCAGGCCGCAGCATTACCACCGCGAGCAGGACCAGGTCGATCGTCCAGAAGACCTTAGTTGAGATCCGCCATGTGCTTCGCTCCAGCAGGCGCGGCAGTCCTTTGGCCCGCACCGCTTCGATCGCTTGGATGATCACGATCGGCAGCAATCCCAGCATGGGAAAGAGAAAACGGAGTTCCTTATGGACGATCAGGATGTGGACCAGCACGAAGGGAATCAACATCCACGTGAGCACGTTGCGCCTGTCGAGAAAGAAGAGGATCAGCGGAGCGGCGATGAACACCAGGCTTATCGGCGGTCCTGCGTGGGTGAAGGTCTTGGTGAAGTAGGTATACCACGGGTCCTTGCTGAATGCGCTGGCTTTGCCCTGCAGGATGTTCACATCGAAAGCGTTCCATGCGGTGAGCGTCCAACCGCCATAGAACCAGCGATCGATCACGATGCCGATCCCGACGGTGATCAATATGCCGACAACCAACATCGCCATCCCGCCGAGACGTTCCTTGCGGACGAACAGCATCCACGCCAGCAGCCCGACGATAAGGAAGGCCACTTGCATGCGCACGGTGAAGGCGAGGCCGAAGAGCGCGCCAGCTACCAACAATGTCCTGAAGGAAGTGCGTTCGCGCTCGCGCATCAGCAAGGCAAAGCCGATGACGAAAAGATCGCCGGACCAATTCTCCGAGGAGAAACGCACGGCACCATACACCGCGAACCACGTGAAGAAGGTGAGCAACACGAATGCGTAACGCAGCCGCTCATCGGCGATCCCTGGTAGGAATACGCGTATCATGAGCATCGTGGCAGTGAAGGACAACGCGGCCGAAAGCAGCCTGAGGAAGAAGGCGACGGCGAAGGGATCCGAGGATCCGAAGAGCGTGAAGAGGTGATGGACGAGCAAGGCGAGGGAAGGCAAGATGGCCGGTCGAATGCGTGCGGCATATTCCCAAGGCAGGTCCTGATAGGGAGTGATGCCCAGCTTGTAGCCAGCGAATTCCAGGATCTGGAAATGCTCATCCCAATGGTGGAAACCGGTGGAGAAATAAGCGGTAATGATGAGCACTACCGCGCCCCAAAGCGGCAAGCGGTCCATCCGCAAGTATCGCCCCATCAAATGGGAAGAATTGTTTACGCGGGGATCATTCATCACCGGCCGAAGGTCGGGCGAACTCGTTGAAGATCGAGAAAGCAGTTGGAGCGTAAGGCGTGCGCAGTGCGAAAGTCCAAGTCTATTTCTCCCTCGCCACCATGAACCGGCCCGTGGCGACCGCCCCTGTTCCCTCGTCGATAGCTTCCAACACGTAAAGCCCTTGGGCGAGGCCGTGCACATCGATGGTGGACACCGCGTGTGTCGTGCTTGTGCTAAGCACTGATCGGCCGGACATGTCAACGACGACCAATTGTGCGGATGTCGACGGAGCATATCCCAGGTCGAGTGTGAAGTCCTCGATCGCTGGATCCGGGTAGATGTGGAAGGTACCGGTGGACAAAGGTTCCTGCGCAGCCAGTGATCTCAGTTGATTCTCCAGCAGGAACAGACTGGAACCATTGGCAAAAGCGAGGTCGATGTCCCCATCCCCATCGGCATCCAACGGCACGTACGCCGGGCTGTTGTGGTAGATCAGATCACCTTGGGACAATGGATATGAACCGTGGTTCAGATAGGGGTAGAGATCGCTGGTAAAATCGGAAGTTCCTCTTGACAGGATGATGTCCTCATCTCCGTCCCCATCAAGGTCCAATGCCTGTATATAGATGCCAAAACCGGATGTCGCTGCGGAGAGGATCTTAGTTGGCGGGGTGATCCCTGTCAAGGAAATTGTGCTGAAGTTGAACTGGACCGAATCTCCGACCAATTCCGCCCAGATCTCATCCGGTACACTATCGTTATTCATATCGATCCAAGGCGTTCCATCGAGATGGTGATCCATCGGAATGGCTGATGCTTGGGAGAAATTTCCACCGCCATCGTTGTGGTAGATGTCCAGTTCGGAGGCGGTCGGCTGCACAAGAAGTTCGTCCAGTCCATCCCCATCGAGATCGTGGTGGTCGGCAAAATAGTTCAGCGGCAAAGGAGCGGTGCCTTCGTGAAACTGCAACGGCGCGCTCTGGATCAGCACGTAGTTGTGGGCCATCTGCTGCTGGGGGCCTGTCAGTTCCATCCAAGTGCCCGTGATCAGCAGGTCCTTCAGGCCATCTCCATTCACATCGAATACGGTGAAGGAACTGATGTTATACCGTTCCTCATTGTTGTCGGCCATCAAGTCGCCACCCAAGCAGTGGTGAACATATGTGCCCGCTGAGTCTTCCAGGCAGAAGAGGTAGCAGGGACTGAAAGGGCCTTGACAGTTTTCAGATCCGATCAGGTCAAGGTCTCCGTCATTGTCCATGTCCGCCGACTCCAGATGCCCCGCACCGGAACACCAATATCCCGGTGCCATGGGAATATGTGCCAACACAGGAAGTGGTTGACCCGGGTAGGCCTGCATCGAGTAAAAGTCCTCTGGCCCATAGCTGGAGTAGCTGTTGGCCAAGAAGGCCAGCTCGTCCTTGCCTGTTCCCTGCGAGTTAATAGCGAGCATTGGACGCACATATCCATCGTTCCAGTTGAAGATCTCCGAAGGTGGAGAGAATACATCGGAGGATGAGCCGCCCTCAGCGATCATCAGGTGGCCATCGACAGCAATGCTCACGAGATCATCTTCACCATCGCCATCCACGTCGGCCAAGCTGAATGAATTGACCTCATCCGTCAGGTCCTCCAACGTGAAGCTTGATCCGACGGTGAGGTCCGGGAGGATCTGTGTGCCGACTATCCCTTGGCCGTAATTACCATTGATGAAGAACATGGTGACCACACCATTGATCGTCTTGAACAGGTGATCATCCCTGAATAAATAGCCCAAGGGGATCTCGGCCGATCGCACAAGGGTGGTGTCACCCGTGTTGGTCCATACCAGAAATGAACTATGCCACGGCCCGCTTTCCATCCCTGCGAAAAGGTCGATGCGACCATCGCCGTTGAAGTCCGCCGCGCCGAGTTGACCGATAGGGCCCGCACCGTTGTCCAGCGTGATCAACGGTGCCTCTGGCCCGAGTGTGGAAGTCCAGACCTGGATCTTGCTCTGAGCTGCCCAAGAGGTCGCAATGACCAGGTCACTGATCCCGTCATCAGTGACATCCGCCGTGGTAAAGCTCCAGCCGACGCTGGGCAGATAGATCTCGCGCAGCAGCGCGATCTGCGCAGTGGCCGCATCGAAGGTGTACACGTCGATCACGGAGTTGCCGCTGAGAATGATCTCGGGATGGCCATCACCGGTCAGGTCAGCAGTGGCCACATTGTGGTAGTCGGTGGAGCCTCCCGTTGAAATGGGGTAAGCGAAGGTGCCGTCACCATGGCCCAGATAGATCGCGATGCGTGGCGGGGTGTTGTCGTCATCCCCGGCGATCTTGCTTCGAATGATGTCCGGATGTCCGTCCCCGTTCAGGTCCGCAACGTCCATGAGCGCACTGGCCGCCATATCGGGAATGAGACGCATCATGCTCGTCACCGTGTCATGCGCCATCTTCAAGGCTACCACCTCTCCATACTTGGAAGAACCGAGGATCACCTCCTTTTGTCCATCGCCGTCGATATCCGCCAAAAAGGGATGCTGTACACCCGAGATGTTCGGACCTATCGGCACAGGAGGGTCGAAGATGGCCTGTCCCCATGCCGATGATGCGAGCGAGAAGCAGAACAGGAAGATCGAATGGCCGCGGTTCATGGGTGGGACATGAATTCAATGCACGAAGCGCGAACGGGCTGTGGCGTGGGTTATTGCTTGAATGACGAAGTCTGATCTCCAATGCCGCGTCGCTGTTCCATGGGCACGATGCCGCGATCAATGTTCCCGTGTAATAGGACGAAGCGCATGCGGCGTATCATCCAAGCACAGGCCCTCGTGTGAACTCCTAGACATGGATGACATACGACAAGCTAGCGCAAGCTGCTTGAAGGTTCGATCCACTTCGAAGCGACCGCATCCAGCCAATGGAGGTAGGCGGACATGTCTAATTTCTCCCATCCAGTATCGAGAGGCCAATCCTCCACTATGGACCGTTTCTTCGGCACTTGAAGCTTTTTAAGTTGTGGCTTGATGGTACGGTTGATGGTGCCCGCAGTGATCTGATAGTTCGGCATGATCACTCGTCCCTTGCGGGTCAAGTCCAAGTTCACAGGAGGCTTCTTAAGAGTATCTCGAATTGTGCGGGGGATGATGATGATATCCGGATCCAGGACTTCCAGATCGATGCCTATGTATGGCTTGGAAGCGAGCCAAGGTGTTCCATCCCCAGCGTAGTCTTTGTTGTTTTTAGCTTTCAGGTTGAACTTGCTGAACTTCCCCGGATTCGCAACAGCCACCTGCTCTAAGAACGCTTGGGGCGTGTCTGTGTCGAAGGCCTCGTGGTAGTTCACTTGCTCCAACGAATGCCGGGCGGCTTATAGCAAACTACCATTATTGATAGGTTGTATGTGCACGCTTGTGCCGCCTAGACAGGCGTTGTACTTACGAGATCGGATCATTTGGTTTTCAGGTAGCAACCATGGCCGATCTCCCTTGGGCTTGCGTGTGTATGTCAAGTTCTCCGCGCTTGCATAGATCAGCACTTTCGCTCGCCCTTCACCATAGCTAGCGCCAACGAATGGGATCGGAGGTGCGAAATGATAGGCCCATTTCGGCGCCACAAGTCCGGGATTTTCATTTTTAAACTGGTCGTGCAGCTTTGTATAGCGTGCCAATAGTTCGTGCTCCTTCGGGTTCTTCAGGATATCATCCATTCCCATGTTTCCGGTCGTTGTTTTGGTCCTCCGTATGTCACTCGTTCAACACAACTGTCCGGGTGCCAAGGAGCACTCGTGGTCCGTTTGCCACGGCGGGAGTTGAGCATCACGGCGGTACCGTACATACGCCGCTCTTCATCTCGGAACGTGTTGAGCAAAGCACGTTCAGCGGTCCACCAGCGCTTATGGATGGTAAGGTCTGCGCCCATGATGTGCTCCGACATGTCGGACCTGCATTGAAGCAATGCATCATCCATAGCCGCTTCTTTGTCAGTAGCGTGCACCAACAGTGTGATCTCCTCCACATTCACTGACTTGCTTCCCTCGGCCTGCATGTGCATGTGAACGTCCACGATGAAGGGCAGCATCCCGTTTTCGTCCGGCACGGGTTCAGGGAATGATGGAGCGTCGCGATCGGAGAGCAAGCGCAATCCCGGAAGATGCCAGATGGCTCGGATCTCCGCTTCACTGAGCCGCGCGGTGAAAGCGAACGGCCGGAAATCAATGACCTCCAGTTTCGCACGGATCCCCGGTGCCGCATTCTCCAAGGCGACCAGCCCAGCGGCGATCCGTTTCGTGAACAATTCCACGCGTTCGGCGTGTGGCAGCGGGATCGAATGTTGGTCCAGTCCGATCTCTACTTCGAGCCACGCGGAATATGACTTGATCTCTTCGGCGAGAAGCTTTTGATGGGGGAGTGTTGCGTGTTCCTGCATTTGTCACACAATGTAGGAAAGCACCGTTCGGAGCCGACTTTCCGCCAGGGATGGGAGCGGCAGCCCGGCGTAGGCGAACGCGAGCAGCGCACGGAGCGAGGAGGCTGACGAAGGAAGCCACCGCAGCCCGATGCGATGCCGTGTGAGACAAGACGGCTATAGCGGACAGCTCGTTAAGTCGGCCAACAACTTGGGCACTCTCGCTCCTTTTCGTCCTTTCACCGGTATTTTCGCAGCATGTCCTTCGTCACCGCCCCACCCTACGTTCCCAAGCATAAGATCCGCATTGTCACTGCGGCCTCTCTCTTCGATGGCCATGATGCCGCCATCAACATCATGCGGCGCATCATCCAGGCCACCGGCGCCGAGGTGATCCACCTGGGGCATGACCGCAGCGTGGAGGATGTGGTGAACACCGCGATCCAGGAGGACGCGCACGCCATCGCGATGACGAGCTATCAAGGTGGGCACGTGGAGTATTTCAAGTACATGTACGACCTGCTGAAGGAGCGCGGCGCGGGGCACATCAAGATCTTCGGCGGGGGAGGAGGGACCATCCTGCCGGAAGAGATCAAGGAGCTGCAGGACTACGGCATCACGCGCCTCTACCATCCCGATGATGGCCGCGCGATGGGCCTGCAGGGCATGATCAACGACATGCTGGAGCGGAGCGACTACGACCTCAGCGACCGCGTGAACGGAGAAGCGAAAGAGCTCACGCCGAAGAACTGGCCGGCCATCGCGCGCTTGATCAGCACGGCGGAAAATCATCCGGAGGTTTTCAAGAAGGTGGAAGAGACGATCCACAAGAAAGCCAAGGCGAGTAAAGCGCCGATCCTCGGCATCACGGGCACGGGCGGCGCGGGGAAGAGCAGCATGGTGGATGAATTGATCCGCCGCTTTTTGATCGATCAGCCCACGAAGACCATCGGCGTGATCAGCGTGGACCCGAGCAAGCGCAAGACCGGCGGCGCGCTGCTGGGCGACCGCATCCGCATGAACAGCATTCGCGGTGAACGCGTGTATATGCGCTCGTTGGCCACGCGCCAGAGCAACCTCGCGCTGAGCAAGTATGTGCAGGAAGCGGTGAGCATCCTCAAGGCGGCGGGCTTCGACCTGATCGTCCTTGAGACCAGCGGCATCGGCCAGAGCGACACTGAGATCCTCGACCACAGCGATGTTTCGCTTTACATCATGACGCCCGAGTTCGGCGCGGCCACGCAACTGGAGAAGATCGACATGCTCGACTTCGCCGACGTGGTGGCCATCAACAAATTCGACAAGCGTGGCGCGCTCGATGCGGTGCGCGATGTGAAGAAGCAGTACAAGCGCAACCACCAATTGTGGGACGCGAAGGACGAGGACCTGCCCGTGGTGGGCACCATCGCCAGCCAGTTCAACGATCCCGGCACCAACACGCTGTACGAGCGGCTGATGCGCAAGATCAAGGAGAAGACGGGTGTCGATTTCCACAGCACCTTCCACGGCCACGACGAGATGAGCGAGAAGGTCTGGATCATTCCACCCGCCAAGAGCCGCTACCTGAGTGAGATCAGCGAGAACAACCGGAGGTATGATGAGAAGGTTGAGAAGCAAGCAGGTATTGCGGATCAACTTTATGGGCTCTACTCTGCCGTGCTCACTTTCGGTGGACCTGACTTGCTTGAAGAGGCTGCAAGCCTTAAGCCACAAGCCACAAGCTCTGCCTCGAGTAAGCTTGTGGCTAGTGGCTTGGAGCTTGAAGCCCTCACCAACAAATTCAACGAACTAAAAAAAGATCTCGATCCCCACCTCTGGTCCATGCTCACCGGCTGGAAAGCGGAAGAGGAACGCTACAGTGGCGAGTTCTACACCTACCACGTGCGCGGCAAGGAGATCAAGGTGCCGAACCATTCCGAGAGCCTCGCACACCTGAAGATCCCGAAAGTGGCGCTGCCGAAATTCCGCAGCTGGGGCGACAAGGTCCGCTGGGCCATGCAGGAGAACACGCCTGGCTTCTTCCCTTACACCGCCGGCATCTATCCCTTCAAGCGCACCGGCGAGGACCCCGCGCGGATGTTCGCCGGAGAGGGCGGCCCCGAGCGCACCAACAAGCGCTTCCATTACGTGAGCCAAGGCCTGCCCGCCAAGCGCCTCAGCACCGCCTTCGACAGCGTGACGCTCTACGGCCACGACCCCGGACGGCGTCCCGACATCTACGGCAAGGTGGGCAACAGCGGCGTCAGCATCTGCTGCCTCGATGATGCCAAGAAGCTCTACAGCGGCTTCGACCTCACCGACCCGAAGACCAGCGTGAGCATGACCATCAACGGCCCCGCGCCCATGCTCCTCGGCTTCTTCATGAACGCCGCCATCGACCAGAACTGCGAGAAGTACATCCGCGAGAACGGGCTGGAGAAGGAGGTGGAGAAGAAGATCGCTTCGCGGTGGGGAGCCGCAAGCTCTAAGCCACAAGCCACAAGCTTGAAGCTTGGAGCTTATGGCTTGCGGCCCCAGTACCACGGCGACATCCCCGAAGGGAACAACGGTCTAGGCTTGCTCTTGCTCGGCATAACCGGTGACCAAATACTCCCGAAAGAAGTCTACGCCAAGATCAAGGCCGATACCCTCGCGCAGGTCCGCGGCACCGTGCAGGCTGACATCCTCAAAGAGGACCAGGCGCAGAACACCTGCATCTTCAGCACCGAGTTCGCGCTGCGGCTCATGGGCGATGTGCAGCAGTACTTCATCGACGAGAAGGTGCGCAACTTCTACAGCGTCTCCATCAGCGGCTACCACATCGCCGAGGCCGGCGCCAACCCCATCAGCCAGCTCGCCTTCACACTCAGCAACGGCTTCACCTACGTGGAGTACTACCTCAGCCGGGGCATGGACATCAACGCGTTCGCGCCCAACCTGAGCTTCTTCTTCAGCAACGGCATGGACCCCGAGTACGCCGTGATGGGCCGCGTGGCGCGTCGCCTCTGGGCCAAGGCCATGAAGCTCCGCTACGGCGCCGACGAGCGCAGCCAGATGCTGAAGTACCACATCCAGACCAGCGGCCGCAGCCTTCACGCGCAGGAGATCGACTTCAACGACATCCGCACCACGCTGCAGGCGCTCTACGCCATCTACGACAACTGCAACAGCCTGCACACCAACGCCTACGACGAGGCCATCACCACGCCCACCGAGGAAAGCGTGCGCCGCGCCATGGCCATCCAGCTCATCATCAACAAGGAGCTCGGCCTCGCCAAGAACGAGAACCCGCTGCAAGGCTCCTTCATCATCGAAGAACTCACCGACCTGGTGGAAGAAGCCGTGCTCACCGAGTTCGACCGCATCACCGAACGCGGCGGCGTGCTCGGCGCCATGGAGACGATGTACCAGCGCAGCCGCATCCAGGAGGAAAGCCTCTACTACGAAACGCTGAAGCACACCGGCGAATTCCCCATCATCGGCGTGAACACCTTCCTCAGCAGCAAGGGCTCACCGACCATCCTGCCGAAGGAAGTTATCCGCGCCACCGAGGAGGAGAAGCAGGCGCAGATCCAGACAGCGGAGAATTTGCAGAAGGCCTATGCCACCGAAAGCGCAACGGCATTGAAGGACCTGCAACACGCGGCGATCAAGAATGAGAACATGTTCGCGGTGCTGATGGAGGCTTGCAAGTATTGCTCGCTGGGGCAGTTGACCGAGGCGATGTTCGAGGTTGGGGGGCAGTATCGGCGGAATATGTGATGAAGCTGGACCAGCGGATCCAAGAGCCACGGGCATGAACGCTCAACTACAAGACCTCATCAAAAAGGCATACGCCGCCTTCAACTCAAGGGACATCGACTCCGTGCTTACGACCATGCATCCCGATGTGGAATGGCCCAGAGCGCTTGAAGGTGACCATGTGGTCGGGCACGATGCCATACGCGCACATTGGACCAAGCAGTGGTCGGAGGTCGATCCCTCTGTGGAACCGATCGCGTTCAAGGAAAGGCCGGATGGGACGGTGGAAGTGGCGGTCCACCAGCACATAAAGGACCTGAAAGGAAATCCGATGGTCGAAGGGATAGTGAAGCACGTTTACTCCTTGCAGGATGGTCTGTTGCGGAGAATGGACATTGAGATCGGATAGACGGTCAGTGCCGTTCGTATGGGGTGACGCAATATGAAGCGTCCGGGGCTATCGCCTCTTGATCGTTGCACCGCCACGCCGCAACGGACGCCAAGGATCCGCGACGACAGATAGATCCATCCCCCTTGCGCAATAGGCCGTAGTTAACATCCGTTGCGACCCCGTTGCGTCCGTTGCGGCTTGGCGGTGGAAGAACACACACCTTCACCACCCGCGCCACCGATCGCGTACGTTGCGGTCCACCATGGAAGCAAGCAAGCCGTTGAGCGCCCGCACCCGCGCGCTCATGCTCTTCGCGTTGATCGTCGCCGGCGAGGCGGTCTTCTTCCTGCCCTTCGTCATCCCCCGCGTGTTCCGGCCCACCTTCCTGGAGGTCTTCGGCATCACGAACCTGCAACTCGGTTCCTTCATTTCCGCGTATGGCGTGGTGGCGATGGTGTCGTACTTCTTCGGCGGTCCCTTGGCGGACCGCTATCCCGCGCGTTTGCTGATGGCGTTGGCCCTCTTCTCCACCGCGCTGGGCGGGCTGGTGCTCTACTTCGTGCCGGACCCTACAGGCATGTTCTGGCTTTACGGCTGCTGGGGCGCCACCACCATCCTGCTGTTCTGGGCGGCGCTGATGCGGGCCACGCGCGCGCTCGGCGGAACGCGTGCACAAGGCACCACCTTCGGCACCCTCGATGGCGGACGTGGACTCGTGGCCGCCGTGGTGGGCTCCATCGCCGTGGCCGTCTTCGCCTGGCTGCTGCCGACGGACCTCGCCCACGTGGATCCTGCTGAGCGCATCGCCGCGTTCCGGAAGGTGATCCTCTTCTTCAGCGCGTGCGTGTTCGGCTCCGCGCTCCTCGTCTTCGCCGTGCTGCGGCCCTTGGAACAGGTCGCGGAGCGTGCGCCGACGGAAGGCGCATGGACCCACCTGCGCAAAGTGTTGCGCCTGCCCGCCGTGTGGTTGCAGGCCGTCATCATCGTCTGCGCATACAGCGGCTACCGCATCGCGGACGACTTCCCGCTGCTGGCGAAAGACATGCTGGGCTACAACGAGGTGCATGCCGCCGGCCTCGCCACCATGGCCCTGTGGATCCGTCCCGTGGCGGCCGTGGGCGCGGGCCTGCTGGCGGACCGCTTCAGCAGCTCCGGCATGACGCTCTGCTGTTTCGCATTGCTCGGGCTCGGCGGTCTGCTCATCGCCTTTGGGCCGGTGGAGGTCCACCCCACGGTGCCGGTGTATTTCGCGGTCGTCTCCACGGCGCTTGGCGTATTCGCGTTGCGCGGCCTCTACTTCGCCATCATGCAGGAGGGCCACATCCCGCTGGAAGTGACGGGCACCGCGGTGGGCGTGGCCTCGGTGGTGGGCTTCCTGCCCGATGTCTACATGGGCCCGGTGATGGGCGTGCTGCTCGACGACCACCCCGGCGTGCGCGGCCACCAGCTCGTCTTCCTCGTGCTCGCCGGCTTTGCAGCATTGGGCCTGCTGGCAACGCTGGCGTTCCGGCGCGTGGTTGTGTGAAGCGCTCATTCCTGCTTGTTACCCATTCATTGATTGACGGGCCCAAGGGGCGGAAAGTCCAATAGGATCTACTTTCGATCTTGATGAGGATTAAGCAACTGGTGGATGCGTGCAAATACTGCTCACTGGGGCATGGTGACTGATGACGTGCTTGAGGTAGGCGGGCAGTATAGAAGGAACATTTGATGCAAACAGAAATGACGAAGACACTTAAGCTCATAATCCAACCCAAGGTCATTGATCATCTTGGGATTAAAATGTATCAGAAGCCCGTCGACGTGGTTTCAGAGTACATAGCCAATTCTTGGGATGCCGATTCAGAATTGGTTAGTGTCACAATTGGCAAGAACTCAATAGTCATAGAGGACAATGGCGAAGGCATGTCCTTCGATGGCTGCCAACGTTCCTTTCTGACTGTTGCCCGAGATCGAAGGAAAGTTGATAATACAGAGACTACGTTAGGAAAAGGACGTCCTTTGCTCGGAAGAAAGGGGATAGGAAAGTTTGCCGGATTTGGCGTAGCAAAGAAAGTTCAGGTAAGAACTGTAAGTGGGTTGGATGGCGAGACAACTGCCTTCGAAATGGATATTGCGAGCATTTTGGAGTATGATGCTGCAGAGGAAAAGCAGAAGCCAATTAAGGTGCTCGAGTACATCGGGAAGAAGCTCAATAACGCTAAAAATCACGGCACAACGGTCACTCTGCAGGGTGTGGAAACAAAGCATATTGATATCGATCAATTCAAAGCTGAACTTTCGAGAAGGTTCCTTCTTCCTCAGCTATATACCGACTTCGTAATTAGAGTAAATGGCAAGAATCTTCCTGAGAGCTTTGACGACGAAATGGAGTTCCTGTTTCCTCGTGATTTCACCGATGAGGAGGCGGAAAAACTTCCTTCATTCTCCATTGATGGTGACGGCTGGGCAGAAGAGCTAGTCGGAGGGAACACGGTGAAATGGAGAATTGGGTTCTTAGAGGAAACAATTGAGGATGAGGAGTTACGTGGGATTACGATTTACGCTAAGGGTAAGCTTGCTCAGAAGCCCTTCTTTTTTGACTTGACTGGCGGCATAGGAGGACAGTACGGACTAGAGTACATGACCGGACAAGTTCGCATGGACTTTGTTGATGAGGGCAAGAACGATCTGATTGCCACGGAACGACAGCGCATCAACCTTCAAGTTGGGCTCGGAAGAACAATTAAAGACTGGGGGATTGATCGCATTAAGTTGCTTAGCCGGATTTGGAAGGAACGCCGAGGTGCGAAACGCCTTGCTGAGGTCACTGATAAAATCAGTCCATTCAGTAAGCGTTTGAACAATCTGAGCGGCACGGAAAGGGCTATTGTGGAATCAGTCCTCAAGAAAATCGCTTCTTTCCCTCGACTTGGGAAAGAGCGCTTCGGTGAATGGTGCAGTGATGTGCTCACATCATGGGAAGTTGGAAGACTTCGCGGTATGATTACCAAGATTTCGGAGACGAATGGTCTGGATGAACATCAACTGCTGGACATGTTGGCTGAAGCGGGTGTGCTTACCTCGTTGAACATTGCTGAGTCTATTCGAACGAAGATCCTCGCGATTGGTGAGCTAAAGCGCCGTGTTGATCGAAAGGATTTAGAGAATGAAGTGAGAGACTATGTCTATGCCAATCCTTGGATAATTCATCCGCGTTGGGAGAGATTTCAAAAGGAGCGTTCCGTAAGCAACATCATTAAAGCCGCAGGAGTTAAGCAGTTGTCAGGCGCAGCATTCTCAGGGCGCGTTGATCTTGCGCTTTCCGCAGGAACAAGCCTACTCATTGCCGAGTTCATGAGACCGGACGTGGAGCTTGACCTCGATCATCTTGACCGAATCAACTACTATGTACTGGATATTCGGAACGCATTGAAAGCCGAAACCGCGGGGCGGTTTCATAACATAGAGAAGGCCTACGTAATAGCGGACCGATGCAAGGATGGCGCTCTCGTCACGGAACGAGTGATGCAGTTGCAGAAGGAAGGAATCCTGGTAATGACTTGGAGTACTCTTATCGAACAGGCGATAGAGCAATGGGATGAGTATCTCAAAGTTCTAAAGGACAGATACCCCGATGACCCGAGGATTAAGGATCTCTAGGGCGCAAGTTCCGCGGCCAAGACAGCTGGACTTAGCGCCTCAAGAACTCAGTGATTATGCTCGCGTGCCTGCGGATGAACTCCGGAGGTAGGGCATTGCCGATCATTTGCGCCACACCGGTTTTTCCACGCATAAGTGAGAAGCGATAGTCAGGCGGGAAACTCTGGAGCAAGGCGGCTTCACGCATCGAAATGGGCCGATTCTCCTCAGGGTGTAGGAAGCGGCCCTTAGAAGGATTGAAGCACCCGCCTGTGATCGTGGGCGCGGGCTTATTCCATGCCATGCGGCCGTACACATCCTTGAACCCATCGCTCTTCTTGTGACAAGCCAGCTGGTATTCCTGGCCGAGATCACCGCGACTTCCACCGTCCTTTGGGGTAAGCTTGATGCGCTCCAACACAGCTGGCGAAGGACGATAGGCAAGGTTGTGTAGAACGTCGGTTTTCGGTCGGCGCAGTTTCGCGAAGGCTTGCTGCACTGTTCGGCGCCCCTTCACCTCCTTGGCGAACTCGATCGCTTGGCCATGTCCTGCTACCAGAACGAACCGTCGACGGCGCTGCGGGACACCGTACTTGGAAGTGTCCAATACGTCCATCTTGCACACGTAGCCAAGTGCTTCCAATTCACGCTTCAGCGTCGCGCTGCGCCCGTCCTTTAGAAGATCAGGGACGTTCTCCATCATCACTGCCTTCGGGCGCAAACCCTGTATGATACGCAAGTACTGAAAGACAAGATTGTTGCGATCGTCGTTACGATCGTACCTGCCATTCAGTGTCGTCATCGTTGAGAACCCTTGGCATGGTGGGCAACCTGCGACAAGGTCGAGTTCACCGGGCCGAAGATTGAAGCGCTTCCGGATCTCTTCAATGGTCAGATCGCAGATGTCCTTCGTCCAGACATGCACCCTTTTGTGGTTGCTCTTATATGTCTCGACCGCAACAGGGTCGATCTCAACGGCACCGATGACCTGGAAACCTGCTTGTCGCAGACCAAGCGTCAGCCCGCCGCATCCGGAGAACAGATCTATGGCCTTTGGCTTCATGTAATTGACGTCAGAATCGCAAACTTAAGGGCGAGAAGATAGCCCAAATATCAGGTGCGAACTCGAGCGATATCGATTGCCTAGGGCCACAAGGGATTCCCGTTTGCCCCATCGCGGCGCTCGTGCATTCCTGAAGTGCATTCCATCTCCGGCCTCCAACCACCTCCATCTTTCGCATCCGCATAACTCAATAGCCTTCGGCACCGTGGCCTGCAAGACACGATGATTCGAATCCATACATCTATGTGCAGCCTCCCGATGATCCGCAGCCACGCTTGTTCGGCTAGTATTGAGCAGCGCTAACTTGGCGGCACGACCAACATTCCCATCCCCCATGACCTGGAAGAATGGACGCGGCACCCTCGGGCCGCTGGCCCCCCTGCTCGGCAGTTGGGAAGCGGGCGCCGACTCACCGATGGGCAAGGTGAGATGCACCCGCGTGTTCACGTCGGTGCTCGGCGGCAAGTACATCGCGCTGGATTGCTCGTGGCACTTTGGCAAAGGCGCGTATGTGGAGCACGCGCTCTTCGGCGCGGAGGGCGGCGTGCTCTCGTTCTGGTCCTTCACCTCGGATGGCAAGCGCAGCAGCGGCGTGCTCAGCAGTGCGCCGGATATTCATAAAGACGCCATCTGTTTCGAGGCGCAGATGTCGGCCGGTATCGCGCGGCAGGTCTATTGGCCGAATGAGGCCGGTGGCTTCAACTGGGCGGTGGAAAGCAAAACGAAGAAGGGCTGGAACCGCTTTACCCTGCACCACTATCGGGCGACGGAGTAACAGGGCAAGGCGTCAGCGAGTAAAGATGGAGACCTCGGCAACTGTAAAGGATTTCTTTTCAGTTGCCCGGGGGGCTAGCTCTTACCAATTCACCACCCGCCCATCATTCGGGCTGTGGCGGTCCTTTGTGGCGTGCAGGGTGATCTCCGCGGGGAGGCCACGTTCGCGCATGAGCTTCAGCCAGAGCGCACGCTCATCGTCGCGCATGTGGTCGTGGTCCAGGAAGGTGGTGCAGGAGATCAGCTTTTGGCGCAGGAGCACCGCGTGCACCAGCCCCTCGGGCACCGCTCCCGCGAAGGCGAACAGGTCGCGGTGCAGCTTGCCGGTGCCGCGTATCGGCATGGCATAGTGTTGCTTGAAGAAGGCGAAGAGGTTGGTGAGCCGGTCGCGGAGCAGCAGATGGCGCTTGCCATAACGGCTGAAGAAATGCGAATCGAAATGCAGGGGGCGCTCACTGCCGCGCAAGAGGATGGCTTCCAAGGCGTGGTAGCGCGCATGCGCGCCATTGCTGTGCGTCCACCAATAGAGTGCGTGCTGGCTGGTACGTTCCGCATCGACATGGACCACGCAGAGCCATTTGTGCCCGTTGTGCTTGTACTCGAAGGCATGGTGGACGGGCGTGCGACCGGGATCCTTCTCGAAGGCCTGCCGCATCAGGGCGGCCCTTCGCTGCATCTGCGTCTCCACATGGTGCCTCTCGCGGCGCACCACGGCCAGCTTTTGGAGCAAGATGTCGGTGCGCGTTTCCATGGGGAGTCAAGGTCTATGGTGCTGCGGGTCTTCGAATTGCCATGCGGTATTTGTGTGCAGGAACTGGAACGGCACAGGAGGGATAGGGTTGCAAAACAAGGCCATGCCCTTGCGGACCGAGCTTGCCGGAAGCCTTGGTAGCAAGGCCTTGGAGCATCGTGCTGGGGTGCCATCCGCACCGGCCACTTCCAATTCGAGGGTGTCGGCACATCACCAGAATTTCGGCAGCCATCGCGGCACCCGTTCCTTGTACTCCCGGTATTCCTCGCCAAAGCGCTCGAGCAGGCCGGGTTCCTCGCTGAGGATGAAATAGAGGGTGTTCACCACGAAGACGAGGACCGCCTCGATCAGGATGGGTGTGGAGCGCAGGAGCAGTGCTTCGCCCAGCAGGATGAAGAGTACACCGCTGATCATGGGGTTGCGGCAGTAGCGGTAGGGCCCGCTGATGATGAGCTGCTGCGTGGGCGTCCACGGTGCGAGGGTGCCCTTGCCCTTACGCACGAAGAGCGCCACGGTAAGCACGAACAGCGTGAGGCCGGCCGCGAGAAGGACGATGCCTGTGATGCGCAGCGCCATGCCATCCGGAACCCATGCAGCGGGACGGTTGTGGATGAGGTAGGGAATGATGCCCGCGACGGTGACGGGCAACAGAAGGATGTCGCGGACATGCTTCCAAGCGGGAGGGCGGGTGTTGGGCATCATTGGCGGTTGAGGGTCGCCAACGAAAGCTAGGGGCTTGCGGATAGCTTGTGTTGAATGTTGTGATCAGCGGTGGTTGGTGAGGATGAGCAGGGGAGGGGCGCTTGTTGGAGTGGATGTTTGAGAAGTCCGGAGCGCCGTTATCTTGTCGAAACCCGATCGATGGGATCCTTGTCATGAAGAAGGAACAGATCCAGGAGTTGTTCGCGCGTTTCGAAGCGGCGAGTGGTACGATCAAAGGCGTTGAGTGCTGGAGCGCTCGTGCCCTGCAGGAGGTGCTCGGTTATTCCGAGTGGCGCAATTTCACCAAGGTGGTGGACAAGGCTCGTGAAGCCTGCGAAGCCGCAGGGGAAGCGGTCTCCGATCATTTTGTTGGGATCAACAAAATGATAGACCTCGCAAAGGGAGCGCAACGATCCATCGAGGATATCGCCCTCACGCGATACGCCTGCTACCTGATCGCTCAGAACGGTGATCCCGCAAAACCCGCCATTGCTTTTGCCCAGACCTACTTCGCAGTGCAGACCCGGAAGCAGGAGGTGATCGAGCAGCGTTTGTTGGATGTTGCGCGCGTCACCGCCCGAGACAAGTTGATGCGCTCGGAGAAGAAGCTGAGCGGTATCATTTACGAGCGCGGTGTTGACCATGCGGGCTTTGCGGTGATCCGGTCCAAAGGAGACCAAGCGCTCTTCGGTGGTGCCACGAACGAGATGAAACGCAAGTTAGGCGCACTGGACAACCGCCCGCTCGCGGACTTCCTTTCCACGTTGGCGATCAAGGCTAAGGACTTCGCCACGGAGATGACCAGCCACAACGTGCAGGAGAAGGACCTTCACGGCACGAGGTCCATCGGCGATGAGCATGTGGCGAGCAACAAGGCCGTGCGGAACAGCATGCTTCAGCGCGGCATCAAGCCGGAGGAGCTGCCGCCTGGCGAGGATGTCAAGAAAGTTGAGCGCCGGTTGAAGACCGAAGAGAAGCAGTTGAAGAAGGGTGCGAAGAAGTTGGGAAGGAAGAAATAGTGCAGCTGCAATTTGACGGTGGGTTGACCAATGGAACTGTAAAGGATCTCTTTACAGTTGCTCGGGAAGGTCGACGGAATGTTCAGGAGGAGGGCGAGCAGGAACGTTCAAGTGTTGCATTTTTTGCCACAGTTCAAAGGAGTTCGGTGCAACGCGAACTGAGAGCTTGAGTACTACAAGCTCGGCATGATCACCTCCGCGGTCTTAGATCCCGAACCGGTACTGCAACCCCGCGATCAGCTGCGTGCGCGAGCTGAGGAAGCCGTACTCCGCGCGGATCATGAAGTGCTTGTTCATCTGGAACTGGCCGCCCACGATGAAGTTCCACATGTCCTTGGGCCGCTTGTCGATGCTGTATTCCACGGTGGAGGTCTCCGCATGGCCCACCGCGCTTTGCGCATCAACGAGGAAATCCGCGGTGCGGTCCAAGGCGGCGTTGGCCGTGTTGTGCTTCGCCTGATTGATGGGATTGGCCTGCTCAACGGGTGTGAGGTTTTCCCACCAGGTGTTCACCTGCTGGCTGAGGTTCGCCACTTGTGTCTGTCCGTTCGTTAAGGCGCTCTGCCACTGGTCTATCGGAAGTGCATCGGCGAGCGGGATGGAACCCACGGTGCCGGTGTTGATCTTGAAACGGAAGCCACCGACCCAAGCCGTGAGGGCCCTGCCGGGCTTGGCGAGCTTGAAGTTCTTGCCGAGGCGTGGGCCGAAGACGAAGGCGAACGCCGGTTTGTTCAGCTGCGGCACATCGGTCCACGTGCAGTTCATGTCCAGCGCGAGAAAGCCTCCGCCTACACCGATGGTGGGGGTAAGGCCGAAGCCATAGGTCTGCGCATTGAATTCCACTTTCGTTTGGGCGTGTACGATCTCATGGTCCACCCCGCTCGTATCCGGCAGCCAGATGCCATAGCCCACTTCCGTGGATGCTGCGGACCTGCCCAAGATGGCATAGACATTCAAGAACGGGAACACCCAGACATCCGGGCGGATCGTGACCCCGTCGCTACTTGACTTGGCCAGGTCGAAGCGGATCAGCCCGTCCATGTCGTGCATCTCTTTGCCGTTGAAGCCCACCATGAGGTTCTCGATGATGAGGTCCGAGTTTTGGCCGAAATACTGCGTGCTGATGCCGGCGGAATAGGGGAGGTCGAAACCGGCCTTCGTGGCTTGTGCCCCCCAGATGGGCAGCACGTAGGGATACTGAGCCTTCTTCAGGCTGTCGGCGAGCGCCTGGTTGCGCTTGCCCACTTCCTTGTTGGAGAACACCTGCGCCGAAGCGGGCAGGGCGGTGAGGAGTGCAAGGAAGAGGATAGAGAAGATCTTCATGTATGGATCGGGTTGCTGGCCAAATGTAGTCCGGCGCCGGAGCCGTCTCCCCTCCTTTTTTCAAGGAGGGGAGAACGCAGATCAACGGATCCAGGCGTTGCCGAAGGTGATGTACCAAGCAAAGCCTTCAGGTCCGTAGGCCACGTCCACACCGCCTTGTAGCCCGAAGGCACGGGCGATGAGGTAGCGCGGCCCGAAGCCGCCCGCCACAGGTGTTTCGGCATCGGAGAACTTCTCCCAACTGTCCGCCGCGCGCCCGGCACCGACGAAGGCCACCGTACTCCAGCGGTGCCAGATGTGTATGCGCTGTTCCGTTTCCGCGAGGGCGACAACGCGGCCTTGATAGCGCATCATGGGTATGCCGCGCATTTGGATGTAGGGCAGCTGGTAATAGGCCGGATCGCCCCATATCTCATTGGCCTGAAAGCGCACGCCGCTCACCCACTTGGCACTGAACGGCCACCAGCCATGCACGAAGGTCTCGCCACTTTGGAAGTCGAAGTCGGATCCGAGCGCGGTGGAACTTGCGCTGGCATCCACGTGCGCACGCCAACCGGTGGTGGGGGAGAAGACATTGTCGCGGGTGTCATATTCAACGACGCCGCCGAGCAGGGTGGTGGTGCGTTCGAGCTCGTCCTTGCCGAAGAATTCGGAGAAACGGTGGTCTTGCGCGGAGGAGTTCACCCTGCTCCACACACCGCGAACACCGGCGTACAGCGGCGTTTTGCCCACTTGCTTGATGGCCTGCAACAGCACGGGCACGGCCTTCATGTTCATGCCGATGCGCTGCTCTCCGAGACCGGGCACGTCGCGGTAGTAATCCATGTTCACATCGGCATACGCGGCGAAGGCCCGGTAGCGTAGGCCCCACGGGATAATGGTGCCAGCCCTGCCACCGCCGACGCCCCAGCTCTTGTTGGCCGTGTACATCGCGAAGGCGGCGGTCATGTCCGGCGGGCAGTAGCGGCCATCGGGCTGCTTCGGCTTTTGGGTGAGGAAGACCGGCGCCAAGGCCATACCGAATCCACCCAACGCGGGCTCGGTAATGATCATCGGTACGGGGATGAAGCCGTTGTATTCAATGAGGAAGCGGCTCATGTCAAGGGCGCCGTCCAGCGTGTCCCTCATCATGGCCGCGCGCGTGCTGTCCTTCTGCGCGCGGCACACCGGAGTGAACGCGAAGGCCATCGCGAAGACCAGCACGTAGTTCAAGTTCCTCTTCATGCCTTGTACTAAACGACGTGTGCCCGTTCCATCCATTCCACCATGAGCCGGTAGCCGATGCTGAGCACCACCGCGCCGGTGAAGAGGCCGATGAAGCCCGAGAGGATGAAGCCCCCGATGGCGCCGAGGAAGATCACCAACGTGGGCACCTGCGCGCCACGGCCAAGAAGCAAAGGTTTGAGGACATTGTCCGAGACCATGGTGATGACCAGCCAGATGGTGAGCAGGGCAGCGGGTACGGTGTCCATCGTGGCCCATGCGTAAACGATGACGCCGATGGCGACAGGCCCCACACCGATCTGTACAATGCACAGCATCAAGGCCAGTATGGTGAGGAAGCCAGCGCCCGGCACACCGGCGATGAAGACGCCTGCGGCGAACATGAACGCTTGAAGGACGGCCACGCCCAATATGCCTTTGGCCACTTGGCGGATGGTGCCGGAGGCGAGGTCCACCATGGCCTTGCCGTCGCGGCCCATCACGCGGTCGAGGAATCGCTCCATGGCCCGGCCTCCTTCATCGGCATAGGCCAGCAGGACACCGGACGCAATGAAGGCGATGATCAACTTCAGCAGGTCGATGGTGAAGCCCGCGAAGCCGCGCACCACACTCATTACGACGCCCCTCAACTGGTCGGAATTGTTCTGCACCATCGTGGCCAGCGCGCCATCGCTCTTCGGCCATTTTTTGGCGATCATGCCCTTCAACCCGCCGACCTCATACCATTCGGGTGGCAACTGCGGCACATGCACACCCTCTGTAGCGAGGCTTACGCGGATCTTCTGCACGGACCCTACCACGCTTTGCCCGGTGAAGTAGCCCGGCACCGCGATGCAGATCAAGCCGATGAGCACGATGACGGTGGCGGCCAGCGCATTCTTTCCACCCATCCAACGCGAGATGGTCTTGAACAAGGGATAGAGGGCCACGGCCAGGATCACCGCCCACAACAGGATGATCGTGAATGGCGCGAGTATGAGCACGCACCACAACAACAGACCACCGAGCAGGGCCAGACGGATGAAGGTGTCCACGGCGTGGTTCGGGGGCCAAGGTTGTCTTGTATCGTTACCGTTCATGGGGAGGTGGAATTGTTGGTGAATATCGGTGGATATTTGGACATTCGCCCCGATCGATGAAACATGTTGCCTACACCTGAGCCGCACGGCCCGATCAGCAAGTTTGTCATTTCGGGACTGCTGCTCGCGTTCTGTGCCGCCTTGCATGCGGCCGGCATTGTGGGCTTGGGCCGTTGGCTGAAGCGACGGCCGGAGGCTCGGCAGAATTATTTGGCGGATCTGTGGGCCGTGGTCCGCATCGTATGGATGCTGATCGGACTGCACGTGGTCACCATCCTGCTGTGGGCCGTCACCTATGTGCAACTGGGCTGCTTGGCCGACCTGGGTACCTCCTTCTACTTCTCCGCGATCACCTACACCACCGTTGGCTATGGCGATGTGGTGCTATCGCCGGAGTGGCGCAGCCTGTGCGGCACGGAGGCGCTCTGCGGCATCTTCCTGATGGGGCTTTCCACGGCGTTCTTCTTCGCCGCGCTTTCCCGCACGCTTCAGCATCGCCTTCACCCCTGAACCCGGAACCATGGACCTGCGCACCCTGCTGAAGCCATCGATGAACTGGCTGTTCGTCTTCATACCGGTCGCCTTCTGGCTCGAGCACTCCGAAGCGTCGGCGCCGTTGATCTTCTTCGCCGCAGCGCTCTCGATCATTCCCATCGCGCACCTCATCGTCCATTCCACCGAGAAGATCGCGGTGCATACCGGCGATGCGATCGGCGGATTGCTCAACGCCACCTTCGGCAATGCGCCGGAGATCATCATCTCCATCGTCGCCTTGCGCGCAGGGCTGTATGATCTGGTGCTGGGCAGCTTGGCGGGCGTGCTGCTGGGCAATGCGCTCTTCGCCACAGGGCTGGCCTTTTTGCTGGGCGGATTGAAGAAGAAGACACAGGTGTTCAACGCGAACAACGCGCGGCTGCTCAGCTCCATGATGCTTGTGGCCGTCGTCAGCCTCATGGTTCCGAGCGCCTTCTACCGGGCCTTCCAGGACCAAGTGGATCGGGACCACATCGCTGACCTCAACATCTGGCTCGCGGTGCTCTTCTTGATCGGCTATGTGCTCTATTTGATCTTCACGTTGCGCACACACAAGGACGAATTCGCCGCGGTGGGAGAGGCCGCCGAGCATGAAGGCTCGAAGCCCTCGTTGCCTTTGGCGGTGGGAGCCTTGCTCGCGGGATCGGTGCTGGCGGCCTTTATGAGCGAGGTGCTTGTCGGCGCGGCCGAAGCGACCGGTGAAGTGCTCGGCCTTTCGCAGGTCTTCATCGGTGTAGTGGTACTCGCGCTGGTGGGCGGTGCCGCGGAGATCTTCTCGGCAGTGGCGGTGGCGCGCAAGGACAAGCTGGACATGGCCCTCGGGATCACCATGGGCAGTTGCGTACAAGTGGTGCTCTTCATCACGCCGGTGCTCATCATATCGAGCCTGTTCATGGGCGGGCCGCCCTTCCTGCTCACCTTCGGTACCGGCACCATCGTAGCCGTTTTGCTCACTGCGTTGATGAGCGCTGTGATCACTTCCGATGGCCGCTCGCAATGGTTCAAGGGCGTGCAGTTGTTGATGGTTTACGTGATCATCGCCAGCATGCTCTACTTCGTTCCGGCATTGAATTGATGGAGGACCACGAGCGAAGAGCGAACGGCCGTTTGGATCCGGTGGACCGCTCCATGGAGGCGCTCTTCGGCCTCATCATGGTGCTCACGTTCACCGGTTCGCTCAGCGTATGGGCAGCAGGACGGCAGGAGGTGCGCGAGATGCTCATCGGCGCGCTGGGCTGCAACTTGGCCTGGGGCATCATCGACGCCTTCTTCTACTTGATCGGTGTTCTTTCCGAGCGTGGCCGCAGCATACAGCGTATCCGCAGGTTGCAGGCCTCCGGCGATCCGCATGTGATCGAGGAGGTCTTCAGCGAAGTGGTCCCGGAAGTGACGGAGTTGATGACGCCGGCCGAGCGGTCTTCGCTGCGCGAACGCATCGCCAAGCTGCCGGAGCCGCCGCGCTATGCGAAATTGAACGGATCGGATGTGAAGAAAGCCGTTGGTGTTTTCCTCTGGGTGTTCCTGATCACCTTTCCGGTCGCACTGCCGTTCGTGTTCATCCACGATGCCTTCATCGCCATGCGGGTGAGCAATGGCATCGCGGTGCTGCTGCTCTTCTTCATCGGTCAGCGGCTGGCGCGCCATGCCGGGTTCAAGGTCTGGCTCACGAGCTTGGTCACGGTGCTGCTCGGTCTCATTCTTGTCGCGCTCACCATCGAGCTTGGCGGATGAGGCTGCGCGCAGGCATCCTGTCCGTTTCCGCGCTGGCGTTCATCACGAGCGCGCGTGCGCAGGACAGCACGAGCACATGGGCGTTGAACGGTTCGTTGCTCACCATCCTCTATAGGGACACCATCGCGCTATGGAACCCATCGGTTGCAGCGGACCATAAGAACCTGCACCTCGAGGCGCGCTATCAATGGGAGGACTGGAGGACCACATCGCTATGGGCGGGCCGCTGGTTCGGCTTCGGCAATGAATTGCACGTGGACATCGCCCCGATGGCCGGTGTAGTGTTCGGCAATACCAACGGCGTCGCACCGGGCTATGTGCTGGAGGCGGGGTGGCGGTCCTTGTCACTGTACTCATCGAGTGAATACCTCGTCGACCTGGAGGACAACGCATACAACTTCACCTACACGTGGTCCGAATTGGCAGTGGACCTCAAGCTGCTGAAGGTGGGCATGGTCGTTCAGCGCACGCGCACTTTCGACTCACCTTTGGACCTCCAACGCGGGCTGCTCCTGCTGCGTGAACAAGGAGCGTTCACGTTCGGAACCTACATATTCAACATAGGCTGGACCGATCCCACCGTTGCTCTTACGCTGTCCTACGACCTCGAACTCTCCCGACACCGAGAACCAACAACGCCATGATGAAGTCACCTATCACACGATCACTGCTCCAACTCGGTGCGATGAGCATGTTGCTCGCTCTCTCCGGCTGCCACACCACCAACATGGGCCGCAGTTGGGCCGCTCCGGATGCACAGGGACGCAGCTTCACCAAACTCGCTGTGGTCGCGCTTACCAAGCAGGAAGCCTATCGCATGCAGGCCGAGGACGCGCTGGTCCATGAGATGCACAACGGCGTGGCGAGCCATACCCTTCTCCCAGGGTTGAACAGCCTGCATGACACGGCCACGGCCATCGCGGCCTTGCGCGCGGCGGGTTGCGATGGCGTGCTCATCCTTCGTCTAAAGAGCGCAGCGGTCCGCATCGACCCGAACGCGGCCCCGACACCGGCCGCAACGCCAGCCGCCTCATTGGGCCAGGATGTGGATGACTATTGGATCGATCCTTCTGCGCAGGAGACCTACAGTTTTCTGCCGGGGCAGTACTTCGCGGTGGACGTTCGGCTCTTCGATCTGAAGGACGACAAGAAAGTATGGAGCGGCCTTGCCGTGGAGCAGGATGCGCGCGACGTGGGCCAACTGGTACGCATGGTGCGCAATGATGTGCTGAAGGACCTGCGTGAGCGGGGGCTGATCGCGAAGAAGTAGGAGGGAAGCGGCGATGCGCGTCAACCGCGCTTTGCAGGAAGTTAAATATGTCCTTTATGCTTGCCATGCAACAGGGTACCCCTATGTTTGGTCGGTCAAGCAACACCGTCTTACCTCGGGAAATTTCCATGAAGACCATCCACCTCCGAACGGTTACGGCGTGCACAGTCCTTTCCTTGATCATCGCCGGTTGCGGTGAAAAGGCCGCACCGACCGTGATCCATCCCGAGGTGGAAGTGGTGGCGGCCGCTCAGCGCACGGTTCCGGTCTATTCGGAATTCGTAGGCCAGACCTACGGGCAGGAGGACATTCAGATCATTCCGCGCGTGGAGGGCTGGATCACCGGCATCCATTTCAAGGAAGGCGCGGCAGTGAAGAAAGGGCAGTTGCTATATACCATTGACGACCTGCCTACGCGCTCGAAAGTGGACGCGGCAGCGGGGGACGAGGCCCGCGCCGAGACCATGGTGGCCAACAAGAAGTCCGACCTGGACCGGGTGAAGCCGCTGACGGAAATGAACGCATTGAGCCAGCGCGACCTCGACGCCGCGCAAGCCGCCTACGATGCATCCTTGGCCGAGCTGCGTGTTGCGCAGGCGCAGCTGCAAACCGCCAACATCGAGTTGGGGTATACGCGCATCATCTCACCCATTGATGGGGTCATCGGCATCAGCAAGGTGTTGGTTGGCGACTATGTGGGCAAGGGCAACCTCGGTGGTGCCATCAACACGGTGAGCAGCCTGGGCGGCATGCGTGTGCGCTTCCCCGTGAACGAGACCGACATCCTCCGCTTCCGCAAACGCGCCAGTACGGACACCACGATGAAACAGTCGCGGAACGATGTGCGACTGTTGTTGGCGGATGGATCAACCTATCCGCAGCCCGGCCGCGTGGACCTGGCCGATCGCAGCGTGGATCCCAACACCGGCTCGATCCTTATCCAAGCGGTTTTCCCCAACCCGGACAAGCAGCTGCGCCCCGGCCAGAGCGTGAAGGTCCGCATCATGACCGATCAGGCGAGCGATGCCGTGCTGGTGCCGCAACGCGCAGTGAACCAGTTGCAGAACCTCTACAGCGTATACCTCCTGAACGACAGCGACAAGGTGGTGATGACCCCGGTGAAAGTGGGCGCGCGCGTCGGCGACAACTGGGTGATCACCGAAGGGGTGAAGGCCGGCCAAAAGGTGGCATTGATCGGCAACGCGATGATCGATCCCAAGGTGTCCGTGATCGCCAAGCCGAGCGATTGGAACTACGACAAGGCCGGTCAGCAGTGATCATCATCCGCACGCAGCAAGCATGAGCGAGTTCTTCATCCGCAGGCCCATCGTGGCGATGGTGATCAGCATCTTCATGGTGCTGCTCGGCCTGATCGTGCTGAAGGGCATCCCGGTGAGCCAGTACCCGGAGATCACCCCGCCGATGATCAAGATCACCGGCAGCTACACCGGTGCCAACGCGGTGAATGTGGAGCAGACCGTGGCCACGCCGATCGAGCAGCAGGTGAACGGCGTGGAGAACATGATCTACATGCAGAGCGTGAACGCCAACGACGGTTCGTTGACGCTCAACGTGAGCTTTGATGTGGGCGTGGACCTGGACAATTCGAACATGCTCACGCAGAACCGCGTGAACCAGGCGATGCCCAACCTGCCGAATGAAGTGAAGGCGCTCGGCATCAGTACGAAGAAATCGCTCGTGTTCCCGCTGATGCTCGTGAGCCTCACCTCGCCGCATGGCACGTACGACGCGCAGTTCCTCAACAACTACGGCTACATCAATGTAGTGGACGCCATCAAGCGGATCCCCGGCGTGGGCGACGTGGTGGTGTTCGGCGGAAGCGAATACGCCATGCGCATGTGGCTGAAGCCCGACCGCATGAACGCGTTGGGCATCACGGTGACCGACATCAAGAATGCGTTGAATGCCTACAACGCCATCGTGCCCGGCGGACAGTTCGGCGGCGAACCCAGCGTCCCCGGCACGCAGAACACCTACACCGCACAGTTGCAATCACGGCTGGTGAGCCCGGAACAATTCGGACAGATCGTGGTGAAACGCAGTGATAGCGGAGCGCAGGTGCTGCTGTCCGATGTCGCGCGGATCGAGCTCGGTACCGAGAACTACAGCCAGAGCAGCCGCCTGAACGGCAAGCCCGCCAGTACCATCAGCGTATTCCAGACGCCGGGCAGCAACGGCTTGGACGTGGTCGCCGCCGTGCGGAAAGTGATGGACGAGCAGGCCAAGCGCTTCCCGCCGGACATGAAATACCGCGTGAGCCTCGACACCACGGCTGCCATCAGTGCTGGTATCCACGAGATCATCCACACGCTCTTCGAGGCCGTGCTGCTGGTGATCCTGGTGGTCTTCCTCTTCCTGCAGGATTGGCGCGCGACGTTGATCCCTCTCCTTACTGTACCTGTGTCGTTGATCGGCACCTTCCTCTTCTTCCCGATGCTCGGCTTCAGCGTGAACGTGTTGAGCCTGCTCGGCCTCGTGCTCGCCATCGGCCTCGTAGTGGACGATGCCATTGTGGTGGTTGAAGCGGTGATGCACCACATCGAGCACGGGCTCGCACCGAAGGAAGCCACGCAGAAGGCGATGAAGGAGGTGGCCGGTCCTGTTATGGCGATCGCGATCATCCTTGCCGCGGTCTTCATTCCTGTTGCATTGGCCGGTGGAATTACAGGACGCTTGTACCAGCAGTTCGCCATCACCATCGCGGTGAGCGTGCTGTTGAGCGCATTCAATGCACTCACATTGAGCCCGGCGCTCGCGGCCCTGCTGCTGAAGCCGAAGAAGGTCGGCGGAAAGAAGAACATGCTCCAGCGCTTCTTCGACTGGTTCAACCGCGGCTTCGACAAGTTCACCGAAGGCTACATGGGCATGGCCGGTTTCTTCGCCCGAAAGGTGGTGCGCAGCGTGCTCTTCCTCGGCATCATCGTGGTGGCCATGGTGATGCTCACGAAGAACGTGCCCGGCGGATTCGTGCCGGAGGAGGACGAAGGCTATTTCATGTGCAGCGTGACCCTTCCGGATGCAGCGTCCTTGCAGCGCACCACCGCGACCTCCAAGAAACTGGAGGCCATTCTCCAGTCGGTGCCCGGTGTGGAAAGTGTGACGATCGTGGACGGCAACAGCATCATCAACAGCACCATCGCACCGAACAGCGCGACGGCCTTCGTGCAGCTGAAGGATTGGAAGGATCGCCAGTACACCAGCAAACAGATCCAGCAGCAGGTGAACGTGCTGCTCCAGAGCCAGCTGAACGAGGCCACGGCCTTCGCCTTCGGTCCACCACCGATCCCTGGCCTGGGCACATCCGCCGGTTTCTCCATGCAGTTGCAGGATCTCCAGGGGAACACGCCGCAATACCTCGAGCAGCAAGCGCGCCTCTTTATCGCCGCCGCGCAGAAGCGTCCGGAGATCGGCCGTGCGATGACGCTCTTCCGCAGCAGCATTCCGCAGAAGAGCGTGGATGTGGACAAGGACCGCGTGGAAAAACTCGGGCTGAATCTCGACGATGTGAACCAGACCATCGCGGCCTTCCTCGGCGGCAGCTTCGTGAACAACTTCAACCAGTTCGGCCGCCAGTACCGCACCTATTTGCAGTCCGATGCGCAGTATCGCATGAACCCCAGCGCCATCAACGACTTCTTCGTGCGGGACAGCGAAGGGCAGATGGTGCCGCTCGGCGCCGTAGCCTCGGTGAAGGATACCGTGGGTCCGCAGTATACCAACCGTTTCAACCTGTACCGCAGTGCGGAGATCGTGGGTGGACCCGCGCCGGGCTATACCAGCACACAAGCGCTGAACGCTCTGGAGGAGGTGGCCAAGGCCACGCTTCCCGCCAACATCGGCTACACGTGGAGCAACATGAGTTACCAGGAGAAGGTCGCGGCAGGGCAGGGCGGAACCGTGTTCGCCATGGCGTTGCTCTTCGTGTTCCTCATCCTCGCTGCGCAATATGAAAGTTGGAAACTGCCGTTCAGTGTGCTGCTCGGAACGCCGTGGGCGGTGATGGGCGCGATGCTCGGCCTGTGGATCATGCGCATGTTCAGTGAGAGCTACGTGAATAACGTGTTCGCGCAGATCGGACTGGTGATGCTGATCGGCCTCAACGCGAAGAACGCGATCCTGATCGTGGAGTTCGCCAAGATGAAGATGGAGGAAGGGGAGGACGTGCTGACGGCCGCGCTCGATGGTGCCAAGCTGCGCTTCCGACCGATCCTGATGACCAGTCTCGCGTTCATCCTTGGTGTAACGCCGCTGATCACCGCCAGTGGTGCGGGCGCTGAGGCGCGCAAGGTGATGGGCATGGCCGTGTTCGCGGGCATGATCGTGGCCACCACGCTCGGTTGCATTTTGATCCCCAGCCTCTTCGTGCTGATCGAACGCAAGAAGAAAAAGGATAAGGGGAAGGGCGACGTGATCATCAATCCGGAAGAGGCATGATGCGCGCGAAGCACATCCTTCCGATCGCGTTGGCCTTGACGGTCCTGGGCGGCTGCATGATGGGGCCGAAGTACCAGCAGGAGGTCCCTGATCCCTCGGTCACTTATAGCGGCGGCATGAACGCCGACACGAGCGCCCTGATGAAGTGGACGGCGTTCTATGATGATCCCGTACTGGTGAAGTTGATACAGACCACGCTCGATAGCAACCGCACGATGTGGAGTGCGGCAGCGCGTGTGGAAACGTCCCGGCTTCTGGCCGGCGCGGTGAAGGCCGACCTGTATCCGCAGTTGAATTATAGCCTCGTGGGTGGCGGCGGTTCGGCAGGGAAAGATGCGGTGCGCAACGGCGCGGGTGTGGACGGCGGCTTCTTTCAGGCGTTGGGCCAAATCGATTGGGAGATCGATATCTGGGGCAAGCTGCGCCACGCGAACCGAGCCGCGCAGGCGCAGTACTTCGAGCAACAGTACATCCGGAATTCATTGCAGGTAAGCCTGGTGGCCGAAGTGGCCGGCAACTATTTTCTGCTGCGCGACCTGGACAACCGCCTCGATGTCGCACAGCGCACGTTGGCCTCGCGACAGGAGAACACGCGCATCATTACCGCGCGCTACGAAAAGGGATATACCAACGAGGTAGACAAGCTGCAGGCCGTCCAGCAGGAGCAGGTGGCCGCAGCCACCATCCCCAGCATCGAACGGCAGATCCGGCAAGTGGAGAACGCCTTGCGCGCCTTGCAAGGCCTCGGGCCTGGCCCGATCGAACGGGGGCGGCCGAACACCGATCAGCAACTCGCACCGGATCCAATTCCGATGGGCCTGTCCAGCCAGTTGTTGGAACGGCGACCGGACATCATCGCTGCGAATTACGAGGTACAGCGCCTCACCGAACGCGCTGGTGTTGCGGTGGCCGATCGCTTCCCAACGCTCTCATTGACCGGCGTGCTCGGCTTTGCCAGTCCGGAGTTGGGCACCATGCTCACCGGCGATGGCACCGTGGCCAATGGATTCGGCCAACTCAGCGGACCGATCTTCCAGTGGAACAAGCGCCGCAACATCGCGGATGCTGCGAAGCAACAGATCATAGGCGCCGCAGCGGACAGGGACCAAGCCGTTTTCAATGCCTTCACCGACGTGGACAACAGCTTGGAATATTACCGCTCCTACACGGCGGAGAATCAGGCCCGCCAAGTGCAGGTGGATGCCGCACGCAAGCAACTCGACCTTTCCATGGCCCGGTACAACTACGGCTACACAAGCTACCTCGAAGTGATCATCGCTGAGGATAACCTCTTCGGTGCGGAACTGGAGGAGAGCGCGACGCGCGCGCAGCGCCTCAACAGTGTGGTGAGTCTGTTCCGCGCGTTGGGTGGTGGGTGGTAGGCTCGTGCCGATCGAGATCCCGACCCAAGAACGAATGTCATTCCGGGCTTGACCCGGAATCGCGAAAGTGCGTGGCCGTGACTATCCCGGCCAATAGTGACTGCGAACGTTCAGGCTATGCGCAGTTCGTGGACGGTTGCCTGTAGCTGTTCTTGTGGTCAGTCCTTTTCTTCTTCGTTTTTAACTGGAGTCGATTTGTCTTTAGGAGTATTTTTCATTTCCCTCTTCTTTTGGAATTCCTCAGCATGCTTGCAACTCGGTAATGGGGCCCAAGCACCTGCACTCAAAATACAGCATCCATTAAGCCCAATTGTGGAGATGAGAAGGATGGCCGATATTTTTATCGTTTTTCTCATTCTAATTGACCACAACTGGGATCAACGCGATCCCGCTCCTTCTTCCACAGTGCGCACCAGCATCGCTTCGGCCTTTCCGCGAAGTCCCGCAGGCGTTGCAGCACCAAGCGTGAACGCCCGTACACCCTCGCCAATATCGGCCAGCAGATCCTCCGAAACCACCAGGTCGGAGCGCAGTTCCTTCGTGATGCCCGCCAGTCGTGCGCAGGTGTTCATGGCATCGCCGCTCATGTCGATGGAGCGCTTGATGTTGCCGATCTGTGCCGTGATCACCACCCCGCGATGGCAACCGGCGCGGAACCGGGGGACCATGCCGTAGGTGCGTTGGTAATGGGCATGATCGCGTTCGATCGCGTGGCGAATGGCGAAGAAGAGTTCGATGCAACGGGCGTCGCGCGCGTCGCCACGGGCTATCCATGTGAGGATGATCTCATCTCCCACATACTTCAGCACCTCGGCATCGCTATGCAGGATGGGGCCTGTCATGCGGTCGAAGGTCTCATTCAGCATTTCGAAATAGCGGCGGTCGCCAAGCTGTTCGGTATGTGTTGTCGAATCGGCCAGGTCGATGAACATCACCACGCGGTCCTCGCGTTTCGGATGCACGTAGCGGCCCAGCAGGAAGCGTCGGAACATCTGCGAGCCTACCATGCGCTCCATCTCCATGAAGAGGATCACTGCGGCGGCGATGATCAGCGCGTTGATCATCAGCCGGAACAGGACCGGGTGCGCCCACAATTCCTTCACATTATCGATGCCGCGTATCCCGAAGGCGGGCGGGATCCAATGCATCAGTAGGAGCAGGCTCACGAGCACCACGCCGATGACCCAGATGAGCACCACGCGCAGGACCAGCTGCGCATACACCGGCAAATGCGCCATGCGGCCCGTGAAGAAGAACTGCTCCACCACGCCGATCAGGGCGCCGAACACCAGCCAGTTCAACTGGACCGAATTCCAAGGGGTCTCCCCGTAAAGATTCAGCACGAGGGCAATTACCAAGGTGACCACCGCGAAGGTGAATATGCGCTTGGCTTCGTGGAGGCGGATGGCCAGGTGTGGCATGTGGGGGATAAAGGTGAAAAGTATGCAGTTGGGCCTGAAACACCTACCTCGGTCACCGATTTTGGACTACGTTCGTTACGACATCGCCAGTTCCGACCTAAGCTTCATCGGACAAGGCCAGGAACAGTAAGCCAAACCGACCCTGCAACCACCAAGCCCTTAAGTTGACATGAAACAATTCCTCACCCTCACCGCACTCCTGCTGCTCATCACGGGGCTTCAGGCCCAGACCAAAACCGAGCTGCAGGCCATGGTCAACAGCCTCACCGCGAAGAACGATTCGCTGCTCAAACTCCGCACCGCTGACCTGAACCTGTTCGACTCGCTGCACCACATCACCGGAGTGGACGTACGGGACCTGAACAATGTAAAGGGCACGCTCGCCGAGCGCAAAGGCCTGCGCGATGCCTGTGCGGACAGCCTTGTGAAGACCGTCGCGCACGCCGGTAAGCTCCAGCATGCGGTGGACAGTCTTTTGGAGCGCACCATCGTGCTGGGGGCTGAAGTGGACAGTCTCAAGGCCTTGCACACAGCGCACTCCGCAGCGGCCGCGCATCCGGCTGCCGGCAGCACGGTAAGCAACAGTGCGGGTACCGCCGAACTCCTCAAATTGAATGGCATGCTGGAGCAGGGCCTCATCACCAAGGACGAGTTCCTGAAGATGAAGAAGGATGTTCTGAAGTAATTCTGTCGATGGCTTGTGCGAGATCATTGAGTGCGAGGTCCGCCGTGCCATGCGCGCGTCCCGCCGGTCTGTTTCTTCCATTCGCTTTGGCGCTGTCCTTCCTGTTCCCGCTCGGGTCGTTCGCGCAGGACAGTACTTCGGCCAAGGGCATCGAGCAGACCTTCACGCTTTCCGAACCTGCTGATCTGGTGATCGCCAACCGGCCGATCATCACCTTGCGCGCGGAGGTGTTCGGCAACAAGCCCGCGCAGCGCGTGGCCAATATCCAAAAGCGCCTGGACTCGTGGTTCACGGAGAACCGCACCTTCACCTTGAGCGACACGCTGCTCTTCGGCGGGCACGGCATCCTCATCAACGGAAGTCCGCTGCTCTTCATCACAACAAAGGACATCGATCCCACGGAAGGCGAGCAGATCGATGCGGTGGCCAAACGCACCAAGGAGCGCCTGCAAATAGCGCTTTCCGAATACCGCGAGCTGCATGATTCGCATGCAATGCTGCGGAACATCGTGCTGATCGCGGTCTACAGCGTGCTGCTGCTGATCGTGCTTTGGGTACTGGGACGCCTTCGTCGCTGGGTCCGGGAGAAGATCGAGCGCTTCATCCATCACAGCATGGTGCGCAGCGGTCTCGTAGGTGGGATCACGCGCGGGAATACGTTGATGCTGATCGGCAAGCGGCTGGTCGTGGTGCTGATCGGCCTGCTGATGCTGATGGCGATCTACTTCTGGCTCACTGCGGTACTGGGCTGCTTCCCCTTGACCCGTGCATGGAGCGAACAGATGTTCGGACTGCTCGCCAAGGTGGGCCTGTGGTTCTTCAGCGGTATCGTGGATGCATTGCCGGGCCTGGCGATGGTCGCCATTATCTTCTTTTTTGTACGGCAACTGACCCGCCTGATCGGCTCGCTGTTCGACCGCATCGGCTCGGGCGAGTTGGAGGTGACCTGGTTGGATGCGAGCATCGCCGCTCCGGTCAAGCGCATCGTGATCATCATGGTCTGGCTCTTCGCCGTGGTGATCGCCTATCCTTATATCCCGGGCAGCGAAAGCAAGGCGTTTCAAGGTCTCGGAGTGCTTGCGGGCCTGATGCTCTCGCTCGGCAGCAGCAGCGTGGTGTCGCAGGCGGCATCGGGCATGGTGATCATGTTCAACCGTGTGATCCGCGTGGGCGAAGCGGTGGCCATTGGTGAAGGCGTTGCCGGCGTGGTGAAGCGCATCGGCTACTTCAATACGATCATCGTCACCGGCTATGGCGAGGAGGTGACCGTGCCCAATAGCGACGTGCTCGGGAACAACATCACCAACCGCAGCCGCCACGGTGGACAGGGTGTCCAATTCACCACCGGCATCACCATCGGCTATGATGCGCCGTGGCGACAGGTGCATGCCATGATGCTGGAAGCGGCGGATGCCACGCCGAACATCGCCAAGACCCCGGCACCCATCGTACACCAGCACGCGCTCAACGATTTCTACGTGGACTATCGCATGATCATCGTGATCGAGGGACCGTTCCGCGCAACGCTCACTGCCTTGCACGCCAACATCCAGGACGTCTTCAATGCGAACGGCGTACAGATCATGAGCCCGCATTACGAGGCCGATCCGCACGAGGCCAAGGTGGTGCCGAAGGAGAAGCGGGACCCAGGGATCACGAAGGAATGATGCGGCGTGTAGCGCTTCTGCTGCTCCTTGCGGTTTCCTGCATCCGGCTCATGGCGCAGGAGCCGGACCTCCGTGCCGTGGAGGACACGGTGAAGGCCGGTGAGGCCGCGACCGATCAACCCAAGCGGGCGTTGTTGAAATGGAACGAGTTCGACAACAAGTTTTTCTGGTTGCGGGTGAGCGCGGGCATCATCCTCGATGCGGGCACCTATCAACAGGACGCGGCCAGCAAGGAGCAGGTAGGAGATCTGGACGCGGATTGGCAAGTGCGTGATTTCCGCGTGCTGCTCAATGGCCGGATCAAATCGAAGCGCTCGATCACATGGAGTGCTGGCCTCATGTATGATGGGGCGAACAACACGTGGCTGGTGCGACAGACCGGCGTGATGATCGGCATACCCGAGTTGAAGGGCAACCTCTGGCTCGGTCGCGCGAAGGAGGGCATAGCCCTGAACATGGTGATGGTGGGCTATGCGGGTTGGACGATGGAACGATCCCCCATGGTGGTGGCCACCGTGCCGCTCTTGGCCGACGGCGTGAAATGGCTCGGCTACATCCCGGAAAAAAAGCTGCTCTACAACCTGGGCTGGTTCACCGATATGTTCAGCGAAGGGCAGTCGTTCTCTTCTTACGACAACCAGTTCGTGGCGCGCGTGGGCTGGCTGCCCATCATGGAGGATAATGGCAAACTTTTGCACGTGGCTATCGCCGGGTGCTATGGCATGGTGAACGACCGCACGTTGCGATTGCGCTCACGGCCCGAGTTCAATATCGCGCCCTACTTCCTGGATACCGATCCCTTCGGCGCGCGCAGCTCTTGGCTGGGGGAGACCGAGGTCTACTACCGTCCCGGGCCCTTGCTGATCGGCATGGAATATTTCGTGCAACGTGTAGATGCGACCGAGGTAGGCAACCCGACATTCAACGGCGGTGACGTTTCCGTTTGCTGGCTGATGACGGGTGAGACCCGCAAATTCAACACGGCGGGCGGCTACTTCCTGCAGGTCTCTCCCGCGCATCCGGTGTTCAAAGGCGGCCTGGGCGCGGTGGAAGCGGTGCTGAAACTCTCCTATACCGATCTGGACAATGGCGCAATCCACGGCGGCAGGTTCTGGCGCCTCACGCCGATGGTGAACTGGTACCTCACGGACCACTTCCGGCTGGAGTTGAATTATGGCGTAGGCCAGCTTGATGACTTCGGAATGCTCGGCACCACGCAGTTCTTCCAGAGCCGCCTCCAGTTCCAGTTCTGACATGTTATTTTTTTGATCGGTGTGGAGCACTCCTGAAAGTCGCCCATAGCTTAGGGACGGCGTTGTAGTCCGCAGCCACAACACGATCAAAAACATCTGACTGTATGGACCTTTCAGCTATCGCACCGTTCCTCAAGGAGAAGGTCGCACCGTTCCATGCGTTCTCCGCCGAACGGCTTTCCACGCTCGTCGCTGGATCACAAACGAAGACCTTCGAAGCGAGCCAAGTGATCGCGAAGTACGGCGGGGAGGCGAATCACTTCGCGGTGATCCTGAGCGGCGAAGTGGATGCATTGTCCGGGCCCGATGCCGATGGGGCGCGTTCCTCCGCGCATCTTAAAGCAGGTGACACCTTCAATGAATTGGCGCTGCTGTCCGGGGATGGCGTGTATGCGGATTTCACGGCGAAGACGCGTTGCGAGATCCTGCTGATCCCCGTGACGTTGTTCCGGTCCATCATCGTGACGGAGCCGAGCGCGGTGGCGCGGATCGCGAAGACCGTTGCGGAGCGCATGCGCATCGTGGCGAACGATAGTGCGCAGGCCCACGCGGCAGCCCATGCGGACAGCGAGTCGTACGACCTTGACCTTCGCAGCGAAAAGACGGAACGGATCGTCGTGATCAACTGCGGATCCTCGTCGCTCAAGTACAGCTTTTACGACACCTCCGATCCCGCGCATACCGCGAGCGGGACCGTCGAGCGCATCGGCATCGACGGCACGCGTATCAGACACCGTGGGCCGAAACGCGAGATCGCAAAAGACCTGCCGAAGGGCGCATTCCCGGAAGCATTCAAGGCCATGGCCGAAGCGCTCACGGCGAAGGACGGCGGCGTGATCGGCAGTGCCACTGACGTGACCTTGGTGGTGCATCGCGTGGCACATGGCGGCAAGGATTTCACCGCGGCCACCGTCATCACCGATGAAGTGCTCGCAGGTATCGAGGCGCTCAGCCCGCTCGCCCCGCTGCACAATCCGGTGAACGCGGCCGGCATCCGCGAAATGCGGAAACTCTTGCCGGACGTGACGCACGTGGCGGTGTTCGACACGGCCTTCCACCACACGCTTCCACAGCATGCCAGCGCCTATGGACTTCCTTATGAATTGGCGGAAAGGAAGAGCATCCGCCGCTATGGTTTCCACGGCAGCTCGCACAAATACGTGAGCCTGCGCGCCGCGCAATTCCTCAAGCGCAAGCCAACGGAACTGAAGCTGGTGAGCTGCCACCTCGGCAACGGCTCCTCGCTCTGCGCCATCGATCACGGCCGTTCCGTGGATACCACGATGGGCTTCACGCCCACGGAAGGCTTGATCATGGGCACGCGTTCCGGTGACATCGATCCCGGCGTGATCACCTACCTCGAACGCGAGGAGGGAATGGGCCACGCGCAGATCGATGAGCTGCTCAACAAGAAGAGCGGACTGCTCGGACTCTCCGGCATTTCCAGTGACATGCGCGAGATCCTGCAGGCCGCGGACAAGGACGATCCGCGCGCGCAACTGGCGTTGAAGGCCTACTGCTACCGCGTGCGCAAATACATCGGGGCCTACATCGCCGCGATGGGCGGCGTGGACGTGCTGGTCTTCACCGCCGGGGTGGGGCAGGGCAGCGCCGAGGTGCGCGCCTTGGCCGTGCAGGGCTTGGCGTTCATGGGCATCGAGCTCGATCAGCAACGCAACCGCGAAGCGAAGGGCTTCTCCGAAGTGTGCTGGATCTCAACGGACAATTCACCTGTGACGGTGCTGGTCGTGCCCACCGACGAGGAACGCATGATGGCGCGTGACGCGCTGAAGGCCTTGGGCCGCGCGGCGATCACCAATGCGCTGACCGCACGCAAGCAGGTGCCGTTCCTCGTGGAGGTTTCCGCGCACCACGCGCACCTTACGCAGGAACATGTGGAGGCGCTATTTGGCAAAGGGCACCAGCTCACACGCAAGTCGGATCTATCACAACCGGGCCAATTCGCCTGCGAAGAGCAAGTGAACCTCATCGGGCCGAAAGGAAGGATCGAGCGTGTGCGCGTGCTTGGGCCGGCGCGCAAGTACACGCAGTTGGAGATCGCGATGACCGAACAGTACCGCCTCGGTGTGCATCCGCCGATCCGCGAAAGCGGCGACATCGAAGGCACGCCGGGTTGCACGCTCGAAGGCACGCACGGCAGTGTGCCGATCGAGAAGGGTGTGATCTGCGCATACCGCCATATCCACATGCATCCCGAGGATGCGCTGCGTTACGGCGTGCGCGACAAGTCCGTGGTGCGTGTGCGCATCGATGGCGACCGCGAACTGATCTTCGGTGACGTGCTTGTGCGCGTGCATCCGAGCTACGCGCTGGCCATGCACATCGACACGGATGAAGCCAATGCCGCAAACGTGAAGACCGGAGCTGAAGGCTTCATCGAAAGCATTCAACAAGAACCTTGAACCCAATTCCACCACTTACCAAAACGACACGACGATGAGCGACGAAAAGAAGCCTGACGAAAGGACGCCGTTGGAAGAGCTCTCAGCCATTGAAGCACCTGCAGGCATTGACCGCCGGAAGTTCCTTGTGCGCAGCGCCGTGATCGGTGCGGCCGCGGTACTTACCGGTTGCGGCTACAGTCCCGAGGAGCGCACGAAGCGCGCCGTCAAGGAGGCCGCCGCGATGCCGGATTCCTCGAAGAAGGCATCCGCGCTGCTGAACCCGGATAATTTGTCCCCGGAACTCGAAGTGGTAAAACAGAGCAAGGGTCCGGTGATGACCTTGGTGGATGAGTTCTACAAAGTGGGCCCCGGCCCCAGCAGCTCGCACACCATCGGGCCGATGCGCATCACCTACGACTTCTACCAGCGCTGCGAAAAGCTGCCTGCCGATCAGCTCGCACAGGCCACGGGTTTGAAGGTGCATCTCTTCGGAAGCCTTAGCGCCACCGGCAAGGGACATGGCACGGAACGCGCTGCGCTCGCTGGCTTGCTCGGCAAGGAGCCCGCCACGGTGGATCCGCTCTTCCTCGACGCCATGAAGGAGGACGTCAACAAGTCCTACCCCGTGAAGCTCGGCGACAAGCAGCTCATGCTGTCGCTCAATGACGTTATCTACGACGCGACAAAGGGCGATTTCCCGCACCAGAACACCATGACCTGCATGCTCATGGCGGGCGACAAGACCTTGCTTGAGCAGGAGTACTACAGCGTGGGTGGCGGTTTCATCGAATGGAAGGGCTACGTGCCGCCGAAGAAGAACGCGCCGAAGTATCCGTACCAGACCATGAAGGAACTCCGCGCGCATGCGGAGAAGAACAACCTCACATTTGCCCAATTGGCCATGGCCAATGAGACCGCGATCTCCGGCAAGAGCGAGGCGGAGATCAATGCCTTCCTCGACAAGATCGCCGGTGCGATGATCGCCACGGTGAAGAGCGGACTTACCATGGATGACGTGCTGCCCGGCCCGATCAAATTGCATTCGAAGGCGAAAACCGTGTTCGCACACGCGAACGACGACAAGTACCAGGCCGACAAGTCGATCGCCATGGTCTCCGCTTTTGCGTTGGCCGCATCGGAGGAGAACGCCCGCGGACACCTGGTGATCACCGCGCCCACCGGTGGCTCCGCCGGGGTGATGCCCGCGATCGTTTACGCACTGTCCCAAGGACCGCGCAAGATCTCGGAGGAGAAGATCCGCGAGGGTCTTCTGGCGGGTGTGCTGATCGGTTACCTGTGCAAGCACAACGCAACGCTGGCCGCTGCCGAGGGCGGCTGCCAGAGCGAGATCGGTGTTGCTTCCGCGATGGCCGCAGCACTGATCGCGCAGGTGTATGATGCCTCGACGCATGTGATCGAGAATGCCGCTGAGTCGGCGTTGGAGCACCACTTGGGCATGACCTGCGACCCTGTCGCCGGCTACGTGCAGATCCCGTGCATCGAGCGCTGTGCCTTCGGTGCGGTGAAGGCGTGGACAGCGTTCACCATCGCCACGAACGAGATCCCGTCACTGCACCGCGTGGACCTGGACACTACGATCCAGACCCTCGCCGATACCGGCAAGGACATGAACTCCAAGTACAAGGAGACGAGCGAGGCGGGGCTTGCGGCGAACCTCGTGCTCTGTTGAGAACTGACAAGTGGTAATGGGGCGTGTCCGGTGCAGTTGCGCTGGATACGCCCCGAACCATAGAGATGAGCCTCAATTCTGCACCATGATAGTTTGGGTCAGATCACTTCCGGCTTTGTTGGCGATGGGTCTCGCTCTGGTTTCATGTAACCGTACCAAGATCGAGATCTTGAAGGGTCGGGATTTTTCCAATGGAAACTGGTTGCTTGTGAAAGAGGACCTTGCTCGGAATGAGGTCTACATCATCAGCGACCGAAAATTTCTTAGGGACAATAGCGACGGCATATCAGTGGTCGTCTACGATCAACATCATTACACCACTTGTGACGGGACGTTGTCGTTATTCAGGGACGGAGAACTTGTTCAAGAGTCGCTCTACCTCGATCCTTCCTTTCTAAGTGAATCCTCGGAAATAGCAAGGGCCTTCAAGCCAGGTCGCAAAGAATGGCTCACACCACAACTTGGAAAGTCCTACCAGTCATTAAGAGATAGCCTTTCGGACATACCGAACACATTCCCTACTCGATACCGATCACAGCCGGATGACGTGGATATCGTTCGTTGCTATTCCCTGCTGAACTGATCGATAGAAAAACCACCTCCACCGCAACGAATGAATACTTCCGACATCATTCTATATACCACTCCGCAAGGGGAGGTACGCATAGAGGTCCTCTTCGAGAACGAGACATTCTGGCTCCCGCAGAAGAAACTGGCCGAACTCTTTGACGTGGAGGTTCCCACGGTCAACTATCATCTGAAAGAGATCTACAAGAGCGGTGAACTTCAGGAGGTGGCAACTATTCGAAGAATTCGAATAGTTCAACTTGAAGGTGGTCGTGAGGTGGGCCGGGAGGTGGAACACTACAACTTGGACACCATCATCGCCGTGGGCTATCGCGTGAACAGCCAGCGCGCCACCAAGTTCCGCATCTGGGCCACCAACACACTGAAGGAATACATCATCAAGGGCTTCGTACTGGACGACGCCCGCATGAAGCAAGGCAAGAACTTCCGAGAGGACTACTTCGAGGAACTGCTGGAGCGCATCCGCGACATCCGCGCCAGCGAACGCCGGTTCTACCAGAAGATCTGCACATACGCGCGGCTTCTTCGCCAACGTGCAGAACGAGTTGCACCGGGCCATCACCGGACGAACGGCCGCAGAGACCATCTACGCCGAAGTGGATTCCGCCAAACTCTTCCTCGGCCTGCGGACGTGGAAGCACGCGCCCAAAGGCAAGATCCTGAAGAGCGATGTGACGGTGGCCAAGAACTACTTGGACGAAGAGCACATCGGCCAACTCACCCCATTGTGGGCGCGTACCTCGACCTCGCCGAGGATCGCGCCAAGCGTGGCATCGTGATGCGCATGGCCGATTGGCAAGGCTTCCTGAAGACCTTCTTGGAACTCGCCGCATACCCACTGCTCACAGAACAAGGCCGAGTGACCGCGCTGGAGGCCAAGTTGAAGGCCGAAGGCGAATACGAGAAGTACCGGGCGATACAGGACAAGACCTACGAATCCGATTTTGATAGGGAGGTGAAACGATTGACCGGAGAGCGAGCGGAAGAGGTCAAGGGCGATATGCCGAAAGGGGCGTCGAAGGGTCCGCGTCGTGAATAGCCGTGAAGGAGCTGGTTCATCCTTTCATGATATCCCCATTTCAGCGCTTCCCTTCAGTAGGTTTGAACGCGGTGTGAAAGCTGCAACGAACAATGCTCGATCAAACGAACTACCGTTCCGTAAGTGGGCTGCAAGGAGGACCATTCTTGGAGGTGAGTTTCCTGCTTCCCTTGGACGTCAGTCGAAGAGAATTGCTGGAGGTATTGCTCGTGCGCCTGAAGGAGTTGGAGGTAAGAGTGGATGTTGTAAGGGGCCATGAAGCAGTCATTCAAGCTAGCGGGGCATTCGTTAATGGTTATCTATCAGACGACAAGGACCCAAGGTCCGAGTGGTATCATACAATGCGTGTCGACTTGATGTTTTACATGGACTGTCCCAGACAATCGAGCCTGTATATCACTCAGGTCAGCAGTAGTCTGGTGTGCGTCGACTTCTGCTTCTTTGGAAGCGAGGACGACGAACCCGAATGGAACCAAAAGGGAGTTTCGCGATCTCAACTTCCTCAATTCAAGGAACTGTTGATCATGTTCTTCCACGCGTTTGATTTTGTTGCTGGAATGGTCGCCCATGAAACAGATGTCTTGGATCTTTTCGGGTTGGATCTGACATGGCCGAACGAGGCGTTTACGATCGATACATTGCGTAGCACTTGGAACGGGGGCATGGGCAATCAGGCTCTCATAGCGGTAGTAACGAACAATAGCTATATCGATCCAGAGATGGCAAAAGGATCGATCGGCGTTGAGAACTACGTTCTTCACATACCGGGCAGAGCCAACCGACCCTGACAAACGACGGTACATTTCGCTTTCCGGTATTGAGGATGAACATCGCAACATGAAAGTCAGATCACAGCATGCTTGAAACCATCCGCGCGCTCCTTGAGAGTTCCCCGATGCTCGCGCTCTTCGTGGCGATCGGGCTGGGCTATGCCTTCGGGCAGTTGTCCTTCAAGGGCTTCTCATTGGGTGTGGGCGCTGTGCTGTTCGTTGGGCTGGCGTTGGGCGCTATCGCGCCGAAGGCCGCGCCGCCCGGGCTGGTGGGAACCATCGGCCTGGTGATGTTCCTCTATGGCATCGGGATCCAGTACGGTAAGCAGTTCTTCGCTGGGCTGCGCGGTGCGGGCCTGAAGTGGAATGCGCTCGGCGCCATCGGCGTGCTGTTCGCGCTTGCGGTCTCGCTTGTGGCGTATAGGTCCATGGGCGTTTCGTTAAGCCATTCGATGGGTCTCTTCGCGGGTGCGCTCACGAGCACGCCCACGTTGCAGGCCGCGATCGACGCGGCGGGCAATAGGGATCCGGCGATCGGCTATTCGGTGGCGTATCCCTTCGGCGTGATCGGCCCCATCCTGTGCTTCTTCCTTTTTCCCCGCTTGGTGAAGACACGCGTTGTTCCGAAGGCGAAACCATTGCAGCCTTTGGAGGTGACGCTTGGCGCTGATGCTCCGAGCACAGTGGCCGCGCTGTTGGCGGCTCTACCGGCGGAAGTGGAGCTGGTAGCGGTGCGGAGGAACGGCACCAACCATTTGCCAGATCCGGAATTGACATTGGCCACGGGTGATGGCATCCTACTCTTCGGTTCGCCGGAAGTGCTGGAGTGCGTGCAGGAAACGCTCGGTGCGGTGGGGCAGGGCCAGATCACGAAGGACCGTGGCACCATGGACCTGTTGCGTGTTTTTGTTTCCCGCGCGGCGATCGTAGGCCGTTCGGTGGGCGATATCGTTTTTCCGGATGGCGTTGCGGCGAAGATCGTGGAGGTACGCCGTGGTGATGCGGTGATCTTGCCCAATGCCGGGCTGGTGCTGGAATATGGCGATCGTGTCGCGGTGGTCGCCGCGCGCGAGGCGTTACCCGCCTTGCGGCAGCACTTCGGTGATTCGCTCAAGTCCACGAGCGCGTTCTCATACGCTTCCGTAGGACTGGGCATGTCGCTCGGCGTGCTGCTCGGGCAGGTGCAGGTGCCCATCCCCGGTGTCGGCGCGTTCTCACTGGGGATCGCGGGCGGACCGCTGCTGGTGGCGCTGGTGCTGGGGCGTTTGGGGCGCATCGGCCCGTTCAGCTGGCACATTCCGTTACCTGCCAACCTCACCTTACGCGAGTTCGGTCTGATGCTCTTCCTGGCGGCTGTGGGTCTGGGCTCCGGCGCACCCTTCGTGGATACCGTCGCCACTACCGGCCTCACTTACCTCGGCCTCGGCGCGGTGATCCTGTTGTCCACTGTGCTAAGTATCCTCGTGCTGGGCCATCTCCTGTTCAAGATTTCCTCGGATGATCTCTTTGGTGTGATCGCCGGTGCCACGGGCAATCCTGCAGTGCTTTCCTACGCGAACATGACGTTGCCGAGCGAGCGCGTCGACGTGGCATACGCCACCACCTTCCCCGCGTTGACGATCCTGAAGATCCTCTGTGTACAGATCGCGATCGGCCTGTTGGGATCGGCAACTCCGCGTGTGGTGCAAGCAGGAGGCGGGGCCGGGAACGAGCAGTCCATACCCTTGAACAACACTCAGGTTGCCCAGTTTCACACCACCCAGATCACCCGGAACCCATGAGCAAGAAGAAGCACCATAAGAAGGAGGACCGTGCGAAGGAAGTTCCCAAGAAGGAGGACGCCCTGAAGGGCAACGCGAAGAAGGAGGTCAGCGTTTCCGGCAAGATGAAGACCAAGGTCTACGCAGAAGAGCTGCGCCGTCTCCAAGGTGAGCTTTGCCAATTGCAGGATCGGGTGAAGCAGGAAGGCCTGCGGGTGATCATCCTCTTCGAAGGAAGAGATGGCGCAGGGAAGGGCGGTACCATCCGGGCGCTCACCGAACGCGTGAGCCCGCGCACCTTCCGCGTGGTGGCCTTGCCCGCGCCCTCGGACCGCGAGAAGGGCCAGATGTACATGCAGCGCTACATGCAGCATTTCCCGGCGGCGGGCGAGATCGTGATCTTCGACCGCAGTTGGTACAACCGCGCGGGCGTGGAACTGGTGATGGGCTTCTGCACGAAGAAGCAGCACCAGACCTTTCTGGACCGCGTGCCACAGGTGGAGAAGTACATTGTGGATGGCGGTACGATCCTGATCAAGTTGTGGCTGGAGGTAGGAGATGAGGAACAGGAACGGCGGTTCAAGCAGCGCATCACCGATCCCGTACGCCAGTGGAAACTGAGTCCGATGGACTTGCCCTCGCGCACGAGAATGGTTCGAGTACTCACGCGCTCGGGACATGATGTTGAAAGCCACCGACACTGCTTGGGCGCCGTGGTACGTCTTGCCTTCCGATGACAAGAAACGCGCGCGCTTGAACGCGATCACACACATCCTGAGCCTGATCCCCCACAAGAAGGTCGCCAAGCCGAAGATCGAATTGCCCAAGCGCTCGATGAAGGGGAAGTACGATGATCAGGCCACATTGAAGGGCCGGAAGTTCGTGCCGCAGAAATATTGAGCGACGGCCGCAGTGAAAGGATTGGCCGCTGCAAAAAGAGAAGGCCCCGGAGATCCGGGGCCTTCTGCATTCCATGGTAATACCGATCACTTCTTGGCCGGCATCAAGGGGACCTCGTCGGCGATCTGCAGCTCGATCAGCTTTTCCAAACGGGTCTCGATCTGCATCCAGCGCGCGGTGATGGTGGCGGGCAGCACCTTGCTCATCTTCTTCGCATACTTCTCACGGATAGAGAGCGCGGACTTGTCCAGTGCGGTGTTCTGCTTCATCAACGAGGCGGCGACGTCGTCGTTCATCGTCTCATACTTCGCCGCGTAGTCCTTGATCAACGCGATGCGCTTGTCCCAGTTCCCTTTCATCTCCGCCGTGTAGGCGTCATAGACGGGCATGAAGGCCGTGCTCTGTGCATCGGTGAGGCCGAGGTTGGAAAGCACGATGGCCTGCTTCTCGGTGCGGACATCGGAACGGAGCACTTCCGTCATGTCGTGGTAGTTCTGGGCGGAAGCCGCAAGACCGAGAAACAGGACCCCGGTGGTGATCAATGAGCGCATGATGATGTGGTTTGATTTGGCTGCGAAGGTAACGGAAGGTTCCGGGCAGCGGCGGGTGTTACCGCTTTGTATCCTGCATCTGAAGGGCGGCGCAGGACCGCAGTCGGTCCGTAATGACCGCCACCAAGCTGTCCGTCAATGCTCCTCCAGCTCCACCATATTTCTCCTCGAACTCATCGGCGTGTATGCCTTCGGGCAGGTCATGCACATCGGGCATCAGTTCGCTTGTGTTGGAGATCGCGCCCAGTCGCTGTTGCATGGCCACGGCGGAGGGCACATCGGTCGTAGCCACCTCGGCCAGTCGTTCCCCGGCGGCATCGGCGGTAAGATCACCGAAGGAGAAGCCCGATCCGCCCGCGTTCGCATCCTTCAGTTCCTTGATCACCCCCACGCTGAGCGTGCGTGATGAGCCCGACAGTACGTAGAGGCCCGCGCTCACCCAGAAGTGACGGCTCCAGTCCGCACGTTGCTGAAGCGTGGTGCGCGCGCGGATCGTTTCGCACAGCGGGATCTTCACTGGATCCACGTAGCGGTCGGCCACCTTTGCGAGCTTTTCATCGCCCAGCACCAACGCCAGACCAAGCACTGCGGCCTGGTTCTCCAACACCGGATCGCCCGCACGGCTGCGTTGTTCCGCAAGTGTGAAGGCCTCGTTGACGAGCATGATGAAGGAGCTGTCTCCCTGCGGCAGCGTCGGGGCCAGCTTGAAAATGTGCGCGACCTGTACCCGTGTGGCCTGGGCCATATCATCACTGGTGGAATAGCTCGTGAGCTGTCCGTAGGTGAGGCCAAGCACAGCGATCAATGCGATTCCGGCCCACCAGTTCCTGCGCAACAGCAGCGTGGCGAGTGCTCCGGCGACGGTGGCCACTACGGCAAGCTTCAACTGGGGAGCAATGGGGAAATGGCCATGGTTCACCCATAGCGTGAGGATACCGGCCATGGGCGCGAGCAGGAGCATGGCCCATGCACCGGGACGGAACCGGCGGACGCCTGTCGCGCGCATCATCAGCATACCGAGCACACCGAGGAAGAGCATGCGGAGTGCGATCGCCGCGATCACGCGGGCGGCGGCTTCCTGGACGTGCAGCGCGGAAGTGACGAGATGGATCGACCATGCCGGCGTGGCCAACGGCCGCGGATCGGGAGCGAAGCAGAGCAGGAGTGCCCAGAGCAATGCGGCGATCGCCCACGGTTTGCTCCATTCATTCCGCTGTTGTCCGTTGCTCATCATGATCGCTTCATCTCACAGTCCGGCGCCCCAGCGGTATTGCCAGGTGATCGCCACCAGGTCGAAGTTGTTGCCGGTGCGCGCATACACCCCGCTGCTGGCGTTCAGCTTGATCGCGTTCTTCTTGTTCACCGGCGCAACGAACGTGGCTCCCAGTCGCCAATTCTCCTGCAGATCGTTGCGGAAGACACCCTCGATCGTGGTGGCGCCGCCGGTGTAGTACGTGGCATCCACACTGACCCACATGCCTTTGGAGAAGTTGCGGATCACGTGGCCCTTGCCGGCGAACACGGCGTCCTGCTCGCGCGTCTTGCCACCGAAAAAATCCGTATTGTCGGTATAGAGCTCGGCAGTGGTCATCAACTCCAACACCCATTTTCCCACGGCCTTCGAGGCGCCCAGTTCGCCCCTGCAGCTCCAACGATGCGAACCGATGTTCACCAAGCGGTCCGCATCGTACTGGCCGGTGGGCGCGGTCACCGTAAGGCTTGCGCCCATCACGAAATTCTGCTTGTAGGCCGCGAAATCCTTCAGGTCCACAGCTGGCGCGCCGATCAGGTTCACGGCAAAGCGCACCTTGGCATCCGTGAGTCCGCTGACCGAGCGGGACACCGGTTCGCCGCGGTAAAGCGCCGATCCGTTGAGCCACATGTAAGGCAATGCCACACTGATCTTCGCGCTCTGCGTGCCCACGCGCAACACGCGTGCATAGCCGAGCACGCCGCCATAGGTGTGCAGATTCGTATTGGTGAGCGGGATTGCCGGATCTTGCGGAAGGCCGAGGCTGGTGATGACCGGGCCGGCGATGAGGAAGTTCATGCCGATCGGCGCGTTGGCGTACTGCCGGGGATCGATGTCCTGCGCGTGCAGCGTGATCCCCGTGCACACAAGAGCCAGCATCGCAACGGCCCTCATGGTGGATCAGTGGAAGATCGGAAGAAGGAGGAAGAGCTTCACCACTGCGGCATTGGCGAGGTCCACAAAGAAGGAGCCGGCGAGGGTGATGATCAGGAAGGCCTGTGGCGCTGGGCCGAAACGGGTGGTCACTTCTTCCATGGAGGCCATGGCCACCGGCATGGAGCTGAGCCCGAAACCGAGGAAGCCACCCGATGCGACGGCGGCATCGAACGTCCGTCCCAGTGCGGGGAAGAGCACGTAGCGCGCGATCGCCATCGATAGGATCACTTGAAGTATCACGTTCACCAGCAAGGGCACGATCACGGCGCCCAGCGTCCAGATCTTCAGGCCCATGAGGAAGGCGCTGAGGAAGATCTGCAACGCGATGCCGCCGCCGCGTTCCACCGGTGCGACGTTCACTGGAAGCCGGAACAGGTCGATCACGTTGACGATGATCACGCCGCCGATCATCGCGGTGAGGAAGCCGGGCAGCACGAAATTGACGCTGCGGGCCCAGTCGTTCAAGTGCGCGCCGATGAGCACGGAGGCCATCATGAGGAGGATGGCGGTCATCATGTCATCATTGCTGGCGGCGGCATGTGCTGCTTCGTTCTTTTCCTCTGTTGCCTCCTTCACGGCCGCTGGATCGGGCGCAAGCTTTCGGCTCTTCACCAACCAACCCGTGAAGGGCCCGGCCACCAGCGCACCGGCGACGATGGCGAGCGTGGCCGCGCCGAGCGCCACTTCCATGCCGGCATGCAATCCCAAGGCGGTGGCTTCGCGGCCCCATGCGGCTGCGGTGCCCGGCCCGCCCACGAAGGACACGCTGCCCACCAGTAGGCCGTAGTACGCGTGCGAGCCATTGACCAAGGCAACCGCAACGCCGACCACGTTCTGGAGGACGATCAACAGCACGGTGATCGCGCAAAGCAGCAACAGAGGCTTGCCTCCGGCCTTCAACGAGGAGAAGCGCGCGGTGAGGCCGATGGTGGTGAAGAACACCAGCAACAGGATGTCGGTGATGCGCTGCGCGAAGGCCACTTCGATGCCCGTTGCGGAACGGAAGATCGTGAGTGCGGTCGCCGCGATCAAGCCGCCCACCACGGAGATCGGCAGATCGATGCGCCCCAGGAATGGCAGCGCCTTGCAGACGGTCTTGCCCACCGCGAAGGTGACCAGCCCGGCCACCAAGGTCTCCAAGTTCGACAGTTCAACGACCGTCATATCCATCCGTTCGGGATGTCACGATTGCTACTCATCAGTAATTGACCTGTCGAATGCCTCCTTATTTTCCAACGTATTTGGACTTGTCCACACCGGTGAGCGAGGCAGGGTCCAAGAGTTGCTTGATCTGAGCTTCGGTAAGCACCTTCTTCTCGCGGATGATCTCCAGGATACCCTTGTTCGTGGCCAGCGCCTCCTTGGCGAGTTCGGTGGCTTTGTCGTAACCGATCACAGTGTTCAATGCGGTGACAATGCCCACTGAACGTTCAATGTCCGTGGCGAGGGTCGTGGGGTTCACCGTGATGCCGTCGATGCAGGAGGTGCGGAAGGTCTTCATTCCGTTGACGAACAATTCCTGCGACTCGAAAATGGCGAGGCCCTCCACGGGTTCGAAGGCGTTCAGCTCCAGGTCGCCGTTCTCCGCGGCCATGGTCACCGTAAGGTCGTTGCCGATGATGCGGAAGCAGATCAGGCTCATCAGTTCGGGGATCACGGGGTTCACCTTACCGGGCATGATCGAACTGCCGGGCTGACGCGCGGGCAGGTTGATCTCGAACAGTCCCGCGCGCGGTCCGCTGGCCATCAGGCGCAGGTCGCTGGCGATCTTGTTCAGTTTGATGGCGAGGCTCTTCAGCGCGCTGCTGTAGGCCACGAACGCCTGCTGGTCCCAGGTGGCGGCAACGAGGTCGTTGGCGAGAACGATCTTCTTGCCCGTGAGCTCGGCGAGGTGGAAGGCCGCGCGTTCGGCATAGCCCTTCGGTGCCGTGATGCCCGTGCCGATCGCGGTGGCGCCCATGTTCACCGCATAGAGTTTCGTCTCCGCCTCCTTCAGCGCATCCAGTTCCCATTGCAGCGATTGCGCATAGCCGTGGAACTCCTGGCCCACCGTCATCGGCACCGCGTCCTGCAGTTCGGTGCGGCCCATCTTCACGTCGTCGATGTACTTGTTGCCGATGGTGCGGAACGATGCGATGAGCTGTTCCAACTGGCTCATCACTTCGGCGTTGTTCAGGATCATCGCGATCTTCAATGCCGTGGGATAGCTATCGTTGGTGCTCTGCGACATGTTCAGGTCGTCGTGCGGTTCCACGGTCTTGTAGTCGCCGATCTTTCCGCCGCTTTCCACCAGCGCGATGTTGGCCATCACCTCGTTCACGTTCATGTTGGCACTGGTGCCCGCACCGCCCTGGTACATGTCCACGCCGAACTGGTCCTGATACTTGCCGGCCATGATAGCCTCATAGGCCTTCTTGATCTTCGCCAGCACCTCCGGCTTCAGCTTGCCCACGTCGGTATTCGCCTGAGCAGCGGCATATTTCACGATGGCGAACGCCTTGATGAAATTCGGATGGTCGTTGAACTTGTCACCGCTGATCTGGAAATTCTCCAGCGCCCGTGCGGTCTGCACGCCATAGAGCGCGTTCGCGGGGATCTGCTTGTCGCCGAGCAGGTCCGTCTCGGTGCGGGTGTTCTGGGCATGCGCTTGCGAGGCGATCAGCAGCGCGCAGGCCAAGGGAAGAGTGATGCGGTTCATGGGTCTTGGGGTTTCAGAGGAGGAGGTACGAGAAAGCGAAGGCAAGCAGCACGGCGCTGATCGTGGTGACCAGGCCGGGCAGCATGAAGCTGTGGTTGACGACGAACTTGCCGATGCGCGTGGTGCCGGTGCGATCGAAGGAGATGGCGGCGAGCATGGTGCCGTACGTGGGCAGGAAGAAGATGCCGTTCACCGCGGGGTACAGCGCGATCAACAGCGCCGTGGGCAGGTTGAGCGCGAGGGCCACGGGCATCAACGTAACGATGGTGGCCGCTTGGCTGAAGAGCAGCATGCTCAGCGCGAAGAGGCCGATGCCGAAGAGCCATTCATGCCCGGCGATCACGGCGGAGAAGCCGTTCACGATGTCGGCCTTGTTCCCTTCGAAGAAGGAAGCGCCGAGCCAGGAGATGCCGAGGATGGAGATCACCGCGACGATGCCGCTCTTCATCGTGGGGCCCGCGACTGCCTTCGCTGCGCTGGCCTTGAACAGCAGCATCATCAGTCCTGCTGCGGCCAGCATGATGATCATGATCGCCTGCGCCATGTCGACCTCCCTGGCCAAGAGCTCACCTTCCACCAGCATGTTGTAATGCGGACGGATCGCGGGGAAGAGACCGATCAACACCACGAGGACCACGGAACCGAAGAAGAGGAAAGTCGCGCCTTTCGCATTGCGCAGCTCCTTACCGGCGAGCGCGACCGTTGCTTTCGCGGGCTCAACTTCTTCCACGACCTGCGGAAGCGCCGGTTCGTCCTTCAATTCCTTTCCGCGCTTCGATACCACGAGTGCACCGATGAGCGTGGCGATCAGTGTGGCGGGGATCGTCACCATCATGATCTGCGGAAGCGAGACGGAACGGCCGCTCAACTGCGCAAGCATGGCCACGGTCACCGCACTGATGGGGGAGGCGATGAGGCCTTGCATACTCGCGATCACTGTAATGGAGAGTGGGCGCTCGGGGCGGATGCCGCTCTTGCGCGAGATCTCCGAAATGACGGGCAGCAGCGCGTAGATCACATGCTGTGTGCCGCTGAGAAAGATCAACACATAGGTGACCAGCGGTGCGATGAAGGTGATGCTCTTCGGATTCTTCCGCAGGATCTTCTCCGCGACGGACACCAAGTAGTTCAATCCACCTGCGGCTTCCATGGCGGAGAGCGCGGTGATCACGGCGATGATCATGCCGAGCACCACGCCGGGAGGACCACCGGGCGGCAGGCCGAACAGGAACACCAGCACCACGAGGCCGATGCCGCCCATCACGCCCATGCCGATGCCGCTGAGGCGCGAGCCAACAACGATGCAGGCCAGTACGACGGCGAGTTCAAGCCATATCATCAGCGGATGAAGTATGAAGGCGTCGCGGCCCCACCAGGAAGGTTCCGGAGGGGCCGCGACTACCCGCGTTGATCAATACGTGAGGAAGTACTCCTGCAACTTTTTCGTGTCCTTCGTCTGCGTAAGACCGAGCATCAGCATGATGCGCGCCTTCTGCGGATTGAGATCGTCGCTGGCGATGGTGCCCAACTTGGCGTCGTCCACCTCATCCTCCAGCACCACGCGGCCTGCGGGGATGCGCGTGCTGCGCACCACCTTGATGCCAGCCGCAACGGCACGCTTCACCGCCTCGATGTAAGCGGCGTTCATGTTGCCATTGCCCACGCCGGCGATCACGATGCCGTCCACCTTCTTGCCGATCCAGAAGTCGATCGCGTCGGGCGATGCATCGGCGTACATGTACACGATCACCACGTTCGGCAGCTTGTCCACCTTGCTGATGTCGAAGGGCGACTTCACATCGCTGCGGTCGCTGTGCATGGCGAACTCCACCTTGGCGTCATACACCTGACCGATGGGGCCGGTGTTCAGCGCACCGAAGCCGCCCACCTTGGTGGTGTTGATCTTGATGAGGTCGCGACCGTCGAAGATGTTCTCATCGAAGAGCACCATCACGCCGCGGCCTTTGCTCTTGGGGTCGGCTGCGACCAGGATCGCATCGAACAGATTCTTCGGGCCGTCGGCGCTGATGGCGGTGGCCGGGCGCATGCTGCCGGTGATCACCACCGGATTGGTGCTGCGCTCGGTAAGGTTCAGGAAGAAGGCCGTTTCCTCCTGCGTGTCGGTGCCGTGCGTGATCACGATGCCGTCAGCCTCGTTGTTAGCGAAGATCTCGTTGATGCGCTTGTTCAGTTTCTCCCAGATCTCGATCGTCATGTCCTGGCTGCCCACCGAGCTGATCTGCTCGCCGCTCACTTCCGCATAGTCCTTGATAGCAGGGATGCCGCCGATGAGGTCCTCCACGGGGATCTTGCCAGCGGTATAGCCCGCGCGGCTGCTGCTGGTGCCGCTGCCGGCGATGGTGCCCCCGGTGCCGAGAATGATGATGCGCGGCAGCTTTGAGTTCTGTGCCGCGAGCCCAAGGCTCACGAGCATAAGAAGGGAAAGTAGTTTGGTACGCATGGTGGGGGTGGGTTTGGAAGCGAAAGCTAATGTAGCCGGGCTGACGGCTGGATCCGCGAGTGCGTAGCAATATATTTTTCATTGCAACCGCGCTAACGCTGGCGTTACGTGCGGTCCTCAATTCCTGCGGCCATCTTCCGTCGATACCTTCGGTGCCAGCCCGCCGCCCGTAGTATTCAACATGCAGCACCGAGAATTTGAACCGCCCGAAGAACTGCGGGATTCCATAAAGGGCTTTTGGTACGGGAAGCCGGACTTCGCAGAGCGTCCATCAAGCATTGAGGTGATGCCCGATGGCTATGCCGAGATCATCTTTCATTTCGGCAACGGCTGCAGCATTGATCATCATGGGAAATTGCAGCCATTGCCGTCCCCGTTCATGGTGGGGCTGCTCGATAGGCCCGCGCTTTTTCACATGGAGGACCGCTTCGAGATCATCGGCGTCCACTGTTTCCCATGGACCGTGTTCGATCTGCTCGGCCTGCCATCAGGCAAGGACCGCGTGAGCGTTTTCGAACATCCGATCGCGCAGCTACAACCGGCGTTGGAGCAGTGCATACGCGCCGAGAGGGTGGAGGAAGCGGTGCATCTGATAGAACAGTACTTCATGAATGCACGGTCGCGGGTCGCTACGGACAGCATGCTCTTTAAGGCGGGAGTGGCGATGCGGGAAGCGAACGGCACTCGGCCGGTAAGCCACATAGCGGAGGCGGCGCATGCGACGGTGCGCACGTTGGAACGGAAGTTCAAACGGTCCTCCGGGCGTACGGTGAAGGACGTGTCCGGGCTGATGCGGTTTGAGCAGGTGCGGAATCACTTGTGGGCGCATCCCCATTCCAGCCTCGCCGGTCTCGCCCACGAGTTGGGCTATGCGGACCAGCCCCATCTCAGCAGGGAATTCAAGCGCTACAGCGGCACTACACCAGCGGCTTTCGCGCGGGAAGCGAAGAAGAGAAGGCTCGCGTTGGGCAACGATCTTGTCGCATTTGTACAAGCCTAACGCGCAAGCATCCCGGAGTTTTGCGCCATGAATGCAACACTCAGGGGCCAAGGCTCCGCACAGGATCGATCCATTCCTGATGTCATCATAGCTGGCGCAGGGCCTGTCGGGCTCTTCCTCGCCTGTGAACTGGCCTTGGCCAACTGCCCGGTACTCCTGCTGGAAAAGGCGGAGGACCCGCACTCGGCCTTGAAGCAACTGCCTTTCGGAATGCGCGGGCTGAATGCACCTTCCATTGAAACGATCTATCGTCGCGGCCTGCTCCAGCAACTGCACGTGCATGAACGCATTACGACCCCTCACCAAAATACCGGAAAGGGGCCGGGTCGCAAGGGAGGCCACTTCGCCGGCATCCAATTCAATGACGGCAACATGGATACCGCGGAGTGGAAGTACCGCCTGCCAAGTTCTACGGACACCTCGATGTTCAGTGAAATGGATGAGCTTGAAACGGTGCTTGCCCGCCGCGCGGAAACCTTGGGCGTGGAGATCAAACGAGGGATCGCCATCACGGGCTTTCAGCAGACCGTGGACGGGGTGACCGTGCAGTCAGGCGAGCGGTCTTTCGAAGGCAGGTGGTTGGTAGGCTGCGATGGAAGCCGCAGTGTTGTTCGCAAGGCGGGCGGTTTTGAATTCGCCGGCACGGAGCCGGAGTTTACGGGCTATTCCACCATGGTGGACATGGCCGATCCGGAGAAGCTCAAGCCCGGCCGCAACGTGACGCCAACGGGCATGTACCTACACTCGCAGCCGGGCTACTTGATCATGCAGGATTTTGATGGCGGTGCCTTTCATCATTCCAAAAAGCCGATCACCCGTGAACATGTGCAGGAACTCCTGCGCCGCATCTCGGGCACCGACGTAACCATCGCCGCCTTGCATACCGCGACCACATGGACCGACCGCGCACGGCAGGCCACATCCTATCGCAACGGTCGCGTGTTGCTGGCCGGTGATGCCGCGCACATCCATTCGCCATTGGGCGGTCAAGGTCTCAACCTGGGGCTTGGCGACGCCATGAACCTCGGCTGGAAACTCGCAGCGACCATCCACGGGAAAGCACCGGAAGGACTGCTGGACAGTTACCAGACCGAACGCCATCCCATCGGTGCGCAGGTACTGGATTGGTCGCGTGCACAGGTCGCTCTCATGGATCCCGGCCCGGCCGCCCGCGCGCTGCGAGCGATCGTCAGCGACCTGATGGAAACCCGCGATGGCGCCACCTACGTGGCAGGCCGCGTGTGGGGTATCCACACACACTATGATCTCGGTGGCCACCATCCGTTGGTGGGATACAGCGTTCCCAACTTTGAGTTCGAGGACGGTAGGACCATTGGGGAGTTGATGCACGGCGGCCAAGGAATACTACTCGACTTCGGAAGGGATGCTTCACTCAAGGCCTTTGCGGATGAGCATCGTGATAGCATCACCTATGTCGCAGGCCAAACAAAGGAGACACTGGCTATAAGCGCATTGTTGATACGCCCTGATGGGATCATCGCTTGGGCTACGGACCACGTGCCGGACCATAATGAACTCCAACAGGCTGCGGCTCGTTGGTTCATTCGTTCGTGACAGGACTTTTGAACGGACTTAAACTCCAGTTGTCATGTCGAGCGCAGTCGAGACACGGCAACACTCCGTGGACATCTTGATCTCTGGAAGTCTTTTCTCGACTTCGCTCGAAATGACAGGCTTTTTTAAGTCGGCATGCCATCCCAGTTGTCATGTCGAGCGCAGTCGAGACACGACAACACTGTGTTGGGCTTCCTACTTTTCTGGAGGTCCTTTCTCGACTTCGCTCGAAATGACAGGACTTTTGAACGGACTTAAACTCCAGTTGTCATGTCGAGCGCAGTCGAGACACGACAACACTGTGTTGGGCTTCTTGCTTCCCGGAGGTCTTTTCTCGACTTCGCTCGAAATGACAGGACTTTTGAACGGACTTAAACTCCAGTTGTCATGTCGAGCGCAGTCGAGATACGACAACACTACGTTAGATAATAGACGATTCTATTCCTCGGTGCCTTGCTCGGCGTGATCATCCCTATGCCGGTCGGACCGCGTGGCATTCATGCACTTGGCCAACTCATGGATGGTGTTATAGTCCCCGTTGACCAACGCGCGCTTCTTGGCCGAGGACCACTTTTTCAATCGCTTCTCCCAGTCGATGGCTTCCTGCACCCATTGGAATTCCTGGGTATACACCAATTGCACCGGACGTCTTTTATAGGTCCACGCCTTGGGGTTCTTCCCCTCATTGTGTTCGGCCTCTCTACGGATAGGGTCATTGCTGATGCCCGTATAGAACATTCCATCTGAGCAGAGGACCATATAAGTGTAGTAATATTTCATGCTCACCAAGATATGCGTGTATCGTGAGTACTGTTGAAGATGCGGTATCGCGATCACCGGAGGTCTTTTCTCGACTTCGCTCGAAATGACAGGACTTTTTACTTGAGCGTGCCATCCCTGTTGTCATGTCGAGCGCAGTCGAGACACGACAACACTGCGTGGAACATCTTGATCTCTGGAAGTCT
>Ga0164241_10000265_pt1 | contig 113927 bp, 94 predicted proteins | sample OricomyardsoilBY_FD_108780 | JGI IMG/M metagenome (GOLD analysis project Ga0164241, IMG submission 108780) | Backyard soil microbial communities from Emeryville, California, USA - Original compost - Back yard soil (BY) | ecosystem: Environmental > Terrestrial > Soil > Unclassified | place... | reverse complement strand
CCCTGCGCGCCCAGCTGGGCGCGGCGCGCGCGGGCCATGCGCGAGCCCGGAGGGGGCCCGCGCCACAAACCTCGGCCTACCAAACAAAAGCACCCAACGACTCCTCACGGACCGTCGGGCACGAGCACGGGGCACGTCACGGGCACGTCTACGGGCACGCCCGAGCGCTCCCAATTTACGGACACGCCCTAGGTGTCGTCGCTTGGCGGTGTCTAGGCACCATGCTAAGCGGGACGCCGCATGTCGAACTCGGGCGTGAAGCGAGCGTTGATTACCGGCATCACCGGGCAAGATGGTTCCTACTTGATGGATCTGTTGCTCGAGAAGGGCTACGAGGTGCACGGCATCGTCAGGCACTCGAGCTCGTTCAATCGCTCGCGCATCGAGCACGCCTATGCCGATCCCTCGCTGTTCGAGAAGCGCCTGTTCCTCCACTACGGCGACATGCTCGACGGCGTCGCGCTCACTCGCCTCGTCGAGCGCATCGCTCCGCACGAGATCTACAACCTCGCCGCGCAGAGCCACGTGCAAGTGTCGTTCAGCCTGCCCGAGTACACGACCCAGGTCGACGCCGTCGGCGGCTTGCGCTTGCTCGAAGCGATCCGCGAAACCGGCGTGACCTCGCGCTACTACCAGGCCTCGACCAGCGAGCTCTACGGCAAGGTGCAGGCCGTCCCTCAAAACGAGCAGACGCCGTTCTATCCACGCAGCCCCTACGCTGTCGCCAAGCTTTATGCCTACTGGCTCGCGATCAACTACCGCGAGGCCTACAAGCTCTATACCGTCAACGGCATCTTGTTCAATCACGAGTCGCCGCGGCGCGGTGAAAACTTCGTGACTCGCAAAATCACGCTCGGCGCCGCCAAGATCAAGCTCGGCCTGCTCGACACGCTGCTCCTCGGCAACCTCGGCGCCAAGCGCGACTGGGGCTACGCCCCCGAGTTCGTCGAGGGCATGTGGCGCACGCTGCAGCAAGATGCGCCTGCCGACTACGTGCTCGCCACCGGCGAGACCCACACCGTCCGCGAATTTGCGACGCTGGCCTTCGCCACCCTCGGCATTGCCCTCGAGTGGCGCGGCGAAGGCGTCGACGAAGGCGGCTACGACGCGAGCGGGGCGCGCCGCGTCGGCGTCGACCCCGTCTTCTATCGACCGACGGAGGTCGATCTGCTGCTCGGCGACGCCAGCTTCGCCAAACGCCAGCTGGGCTGGGCACCGCAGACGAAGTTCGAAGAGCTGTGCCGCAAGATGGCGCTCGCCGACCTCGAGCTGCTGGGCAAAGAATCGCGCGGCAAGCGCGCTTTTTAGCGCGGCCAGTACATCGCGAGCGGGAACGCGAGCACGAACAGGCTCAGAAAGTAGCCGGACAGGGCGTTGAAAGCCACCGCCGGGAGCGGCCGCGCGAACAGCAGCGCGATCGCGGGCGGGAAGAGCGTGGCGATGCTGTTGAAGCGCACGCTGGAGTTGTCACCGGGCAATAGCCCTGGCCCCGCTTGCCAACAAATGAATGCGGCCGCCCCGAGCGTCACCAGCGCGATCAGCACTAGATCCGCTTCGAGGTCGGCGACCGACGCCTTGCTTCGCGGGCGCGCCTCCGCGCGGAAGCGCTTGAGCTTCTCGACCAGCTCCACGATCGCGGCCACCGCGAGCACGATGCACGTGAGCGGCACTGCGAGCGCGACCCCCAACAATACCCGCCGCGGCGTCTCCTTGCCGTCTTTGGATTTGGAGACGGAGAAGCTGCGCCACTCGTCGCCCCAAATCTCCGAATGAACCAGGCCCGGGAAGCTGTCGTGCGACGCGGCGCGCCCGCGCTCCAGCAAGCGGCTGAGATGAAAGCTCGTGTAGTAGCGCCGGTAGTCGAAGCCGGACGCGTCGCGATCCAGCTTTGGAAAGTAGGAGGCGGCGTATTCTTCGCCCGGTTCGTGGGCGGCGGCTCGGCGGCACAGGACCCACGACAGGTCGAACGCGCCGATCAGCAGCCCGAGCAGCAGCAGGCGCGGCGCGAGCGCCACGAGCTTGGGACCGACAGCGCGAACCGTGTACACGACGCACACCACCGAGAAGATGGCGGCGGGCACGATGGCGAGCCAGCGCGTTACGGCCATGATGCCAATCGACAACGCGAATAGCCCGAGCTGCCAGAACGCGATCGCGCGTCCAGCCTGCCATCGTTCACGGAGCAGCAGCCACAGCGCCGTTGTCACCGCCGCCGCACCGACGAACATGTTGTCGGGGTGAGACATAGCGCCGAGCCGCTGATAGGCCGGTATCGCCAGCAGCAGCAGCGAGCTCAAAAACCACGGCTGAAAGCCTCGCACCAGCCGCGGTAAGCACCCCAGCAGCCAGACCGTGTAGAACAACCCGAGCCAGAGCACGTTGCTGTAGCGCAGGCAGCTCAACAGCTCGCTGCGAAAGGCGCTCTCGGCGCGGCTGGGCCGCGGCTGCGCGACCCGTAGCCGCTCTCCCGGCTCATCGTCCTCCCCGACCGTCTCGCGGATCGCCTGCGGGACATCCGCGGGTCGAGGCACGGTGAGCGCGGCGAGGTAGTAGGCGGGCGGATCGTGGGCGGTCTTGCCAGGCCGCAAGCCGCCGAACATCGCGCGGTCCGATTGATAGCCGGCGTCGTAGGTCTTGCCATCGAAGACGGCGGCGTTCCAGACCAACAAAGCCAGCTTCACGACCAGCAAGAGCGCGATCAGGTATCGCCCGCTGCGCGGCGTGAGCATCGGCCGATGCAGCATCAGCGTACGTCAGCCCTCCGTCTTCGACGTCACGGGTAGCGTCGGCGACGGCGCGGGCTCGCCGGCGACGGCGCGATCCAGGTACTTTCTGAGGAGATAGAGCTCCCGATCTTGGATGCGTCGGATGCGCGCCACCATCGCCGCGACCTGCCCCAAGCTGAAAATCATGAACGCCAGCCCGAACAAGAACGCGGAGGTGAAGCCGGCCCAGATGTGGGGCGTGAACATGCCAGCCACGATGCGGTGCACGACGAAGAACGTGAAGAACCCGAGCGCGGCCAGGGTCAAGCCCAGCGCGGACGCGTTGAAGAACGACCCCGGCGAGAAGTCGCGCACGCAGCTGAAGATGATCATCGACGTCCGGTAGCCGTAGCGAAACAGGTTGGACGCGACGCGCGACTTGCCGTGCTCGCGCACCCCCCGTACCACCATCGGCACCTCGAGCATGCGCATGCCCTTCTGACCGAGGACGAGCAGCATCTCCTGCGTGTAAGTGAAGGCGCCCGACAGCACCAGCTGCAGCAGCGCTTCGCGGGTGTAGGCGCGGAAGCCGCAGCTCACGTCGTCGAAATGTTGGCCGACGATGTTGCTGACGACGCGCGCCATGCCCCAATTGCCGAAGCGCTTCACCGCCGGCATCACCGGCACCAGCTTCGGATCCTTGAAGCGCGACGCGGTGGCGAAATCGGCGGAGCCACTGACCAGCGGCGCGAGCAGCTTCGGAATGTCTTCGGGGGCGAACTGGCCGTCGGAGTCGATGTTGACGGCGAAGTCGACCTGGCGCCTTACCGCCTCGTCGAGCCCGGTTTGCATGGCCGCGCCGACGCCGCGGTTCTTGCCGTGGGAGATCACGCTCGCGCCGGCCGCCCTCGATAGCGCCACCGTGTCGTCGGTCGAGCCGTCGTCGACGACGAGAATTTCGACGTTGTGGACGCCTTCGAAGCTTCGCGGAACGCGGCCCAAGACGGCCTGGATCGTGGCCGCCTCGTTGAGCGCGGGCAAGATGACCAGCAGGCGCGCGCCTCGCTGTGGCGTGGAGCTGGCGCCGATCGCGATGGCAGACGCTCGCTCGTCCATGGTCAGGCGTCCGCGCCGGTCGCGGCGGTGCTGCGCTTCGACGCCCAGGAATACTCCATCACCCAGTAGATGCTCAACGGGCCTGGCCCCGGAATCTTCGACAGGTGGTGGCGCGTGAAGCCGAAGGCACGGATCTTTTCGTCGATGGATGCGGCGTTACTGTGGTGATAGTGGCCGCTGAAGCCTGCCAGCCGCCGGCCCAGCCGGTACAAAGCGTTTTCAGTCGGCAAGCTGACGAGCAGGCGACCGCCGGGCTTGAGCCAGGTCTTGAATTGGGTGAGCGTCGGCGGCAAATCGTCGACGTGCTCGAGCACCTCGGCCGCGATCAAAACGTCGACGCTGCCGGGCGCGACGGCGCCGTCCGCCTCCGCCGGCGTGTGCAGCGTGACGTCGGTCAGACCGAGCTCGCTCACCAGCGCCTTGGCGGCCGTGAGCACCAAATCTACGCCGACGACGCGGTCATAGCGGGCGAGCGTGTCGCGGAAGAGCACGCCGCTGCCGCACCCGAAGTCGAGGGCGAGACTGCCGCTGCCCTTGGGAGGCGCGAGACGTTTCAACGCTTCGACCACGACCTCCAGCCGGCGCCACGCCATCCAGCGCAGCGCGGGGTTTGCGTGTAGATAACTCGGGATCGCCATCTCGGCTCGGTCTTCATCCGAAAGCCCGAGGGCGATTCTTTGCAGCAACTCAGCGGACACTCGTTCCATGACGGATCGGCCGAGACAATGGCTTGGCCGGGCCCAAGAGTCGACCTAATTTCTCGCCACGACTCGAGCGCCGCCACGGACCCGTCGCGATGGCGAGCGGACTTTCCGAACGAACGTGCGCCGCCCCGCGCGAGGCCGGGCCGCACCATCACCGCGACGCCGCGAGGCCCGCTGTCGCGACCAACTCGCAAGCTTCGGTCGCGGGCTGCGGCGCCGCTCGACGCGGCCGAAAACCAGACGAATTGAGTCGACTTTTATCGAACGCAGGCTACTGTCCCCGCCGAAGCTCACTATGGAAGGCGCTGACGGGCCCGCCGCACGCAAGTTTTGGGACGTCCGCCGGCTCGCTGCGCACTGGCCGGACCTGCTGATCGTCTCCGCGCTCCTCGCGCTCTTCTGGTGCGAGCACCGGTTCTTCGAGGAAGTGGAGTTCGGCGGCGACGCGGTCCAGAAGTGGCAGTTCGTCAGGCAGTGGTCGTACGCCAACGACTTTTCGCACGGCGAGTGGACGCACCACATGGCGCGCCTGGGCGTGAACGTCACGAGCTGGGTCGTGCAAAAACTGTTCGGCCGTGGCTGGCGTGCCTACTACGTGGGGCCGTTCGTGATGGCCGCGTTGCAAGTGCCGTTCATCTACTTGCTGGCCAAGCGGCTGGGGGGGCGGCTCGGCGCCGTCATGGCCGTACTCGCCATCACTTACCTCGCGATGGTGCACCGGTCGGCGTCGCAGCTGCTCCCGGACGGATACGTCGGCACCTGGGCGATCGGAGCTTCCTACCTCTACGTGCGGTTCGCGGAGGCGGCGGAGCGGAACAAGCTGCCGCTGTTGCTCGCGCTCGGCGTCGCCTCGTTCGTCGGCTACCTCGTCAAAGAAACGTTCGTCTTCTTCTACCCTGGGTTTGCCCTGGCGATCTGGCTCGTGCGCCGCAGCTGGCGTGACGTCGCGATCTTCGCCGCCATCTTGTTCGCGGGTCTCGTCCTCGAGACCGCCGCCTACGCCGCCTTCACGGACTACACGTGGGGCCGCCTCGCCATCATCGGCGGCGGTCATCTGGCGGTCGACGAAGACGCCGTCAAAGACATGGCCGTCGGCGACTTGTTCATCCGCTTCGACGAGCTGTACAACTCGTCGAAGTACTTGCTGTTCTTCGGCTTCGCGGCCGCGCTTTGGCATGCCGTGTGGCGCAAGGACGAGCAGCCCAAGGCGGCGGGCATGGTGCTGATCGGTATCAGCCACGTGTTCTTTCTCACCTTCTTGGTTCGAAAGCTGCACCCGCTCGACACCTTCCAGGGTCCGGACCCGCGCTACATGGACCCGATGACGCCGTTCATCGCCGTCTACTCCGGCGCGTTCTTGGCGATGACGCTCGGCGAGCTCTGGCGCCGCCACGCATCGCCCAACCGCTGGGTGCAGCGGTACGTGCCCGCGGCCAGCGCGACGCTTCAGACGCTGTCGGCGCTGAGCGTCATCGCCGTTTTTGGGCTCGTGACCTACAAGTATCAGCGCACCCACGCGCCGCTCGACGCCTTCGCACGCGGACGTGAGATCGCGGACCTCGTCAATCGCACCTACGAACGCAACCTGCCGATCTTCGAGCGCTCGAATCGAGCCAAGATTCTGACCGCGATCTACGACGTGTACATGGACGACACGAAGCTTTCGCGCAACGGCCGGCTGCCTGACTTCGAGGAGGTCGACTTCGACCACCGCGGCGCGAGCTACTTGATCAAAAATCGCCACGTGTACCGGAAAGACACGTTGTCTCGGCTGATCGACGAGCACTGCTACGTGCTCGTGAAGCGCGGGCCCGCTCGCAACAAAGGCACGCGCGATCGGCGGAGCACGATGGGGTTCGAGACCGAAGAGGGCGGACCCCCGCCGCAATGCGACGCGCTGCTGGCCGAGCTCACGGCCCGATGACGCGACGCCCGGGCAGCTTGCCGGGTGGCCTGTCTGCCAATTAGACTGCGCTGATGGGCCGACCCCGCTCGCCCCGCACACTTCCTTCCTTGGAGCCCGCTTGAACGACGCCTTTAGGCTCTCGCTGATCTCGTACCCGTATCACGCCTCGAAGCACACCGGGCGCGGACACGATCGCTACGTCGCAGAGCTCGTCGAAAACACCAGCCGCGCCCTTCCCGCCTTGACGCTGGACGTGGTCGACACGGGTTTTGCCCGAAATCAACTCGAGGGTTTGCTCAGGCTCCCGAAGCAAGCGCTACGTATGGCTCGCTCGACGGCCGACGTTTATCACGCGATCTCGCCCGTCGGTGGTGCGCCGGCGGCGCTCCTCGGCCGTCGCCCGTTGGTGGTGACGATTCACGACTTGATCCCGTTTCATCTTTCCGCGTTCGAGAGCCCGGTCAAGACTCGGCTTCTGCGCGGCAGCGTGAGGACGTGCATCCAGCTCGCTGACGCGCTGATCGTTCCCTACCAGGTGACGAAAGACGAGCTCGTCGCGCAGCTCGGGGCGAAGCCAGACAAGGTGCATGTCGTCAACTACGGGGTCGATCACGACAGCTACTTTCCGCGACCGGAGGTGACGCGCGATCCCCACACCATTCTTTACGTGGGCGCCGTCAGTCGCTCCAAGGGGGTCGAGGTGTTGATTCGCGCCTTCGCGCACGTGAAGGCGCGGGTGCCGGACGCGCGCTTGCTCGTGGCCGGCAAACCTTCTGCCGATCAGCCCGGGCTCGAGCAGCTCGTGAGCGATCTAGGCGCTCAGGACGTCGTCTTCAGCGGGTTCGTGCCCGAGAAGGAGCTACCCACGCGCTACGCGAGCGCCACCGTCATGGTTTTCCCATCTCACTACGGCTTCGGCCTGTCGACGCTCGAGGCCATGGCCTGCGGCACGCCCGTCGTAGGAGTGCGGACGCTGGACGCGCCGGAGTTTTTCGCCGACGCCGGCTTGCTCGCCGAGCCGAACGACCCTGTCTCACTCGCCGATCGCCTGGTCGAGATCCTCGCCGACCCGCGAGTGCAGGCTCAGCAGCGCGAGAAGTCGTTGGCGCGCGCGCAGCTGTTCTCGTGGCTACGCACCGCCCAGGGGAACATTCGCGTCTACGAAGACGTGCTGCGGCAGCGCCCGGCACGGCGTTGATGCGCCGCTAGGCCGCGCTCTGTTCCTGCGGCGGCGGACTCTTTTCGGTCAGCGTCCGCAGCAGCCTGAACGCGACTGCGCCCAGCAGCACGTCTATCGCCATGTTCAGCAAGCGTGAGGCGACGGGCATGACGATGGCGAGCGATCCGGTGGTGGCTCCTCCCAGCATCGCGTACATCACCCCTTCGCGAACGCCGATGCCACCCGGGACGATCACGGCGAGGAAGCCCGCGACGTCGGCCACCAGCGTCGAGCCGACGACGATCAGCCCCCGATCGAGGGTGAGTCGATACCCGATCGCCAAGCAAAAGGCGTACGCCCCAAAGCCGGAGGCGACGGCGGCCAGCGCGTGAATCAAATGCAGCCGCACCAGCATCGAAGGCTCGACTCGGAAATAGGCGAGGTTGCGCCGGAAGATTCGGTTAAACAGCTGGATCGCGGAGTTGACGAGGGCGCGATTGAAGAGGATCGCACACGCGTCGAGCAGCAGTAGACCGAACAGCGATCCGAGCCGCACCGAGAGCGGCAGAGGCACGCTCGAAATCGACAAGCACGCGAGCCCGACGATTAACGACGTGCCCAGAGATATCGCCAGGTTCATCAGGTTGATGTAGACGATCACCGATTTCGAAAAGCCGAGGCCGCCCAGCCAGTACATCTGCAGCGCGTAGGACCAAATCTTACCGGGGATGTACTTGGTCAACCCGCTGGCGTTGACGGCGGCGACGCTCTGCCGGAAACCGATCCGGGCCGTAGACAGCGCGTTGATACTCGTCGACCAGGCTAGCGTACCCAGCAAGCTCGTGGCCAAAACGGCCAGCGCCGCTGCCAACAGATAGCCTGGCTCCAATTCGAATTGGTGCTGCTCGATACTGGCCCAGTTGCGCTGGAAGGCCCGGTAGAAGAAGTAAGACGCGCACAACACCAGCGCTGTCGATGCGAGGAGCTTGAGCAGGCGAGCTCGTGACATCGAGTGGGCGGCCTAAGCCTTCGATGCGGACGAAAAGAGCGCTCGAAGCCGGGCCGGCGCGGGCCAGAGTAGAGCTTCGAAGGGGTACATCCGGAAGCGGCGACCCTAGCACATCGGGACGGCCCGGAGAGCCTCCTCCACGATCCGGCTCGCGGCGGCGTGGGGCTGGTGGTAGCAGGCGCAGCTGATGGTGTCTCGGGTAGAGGATGTGCTTCGCGGTGGATTGTCTCGTTTGCGGCGAGCGTCGCTCAGCCAGGTGATGGGCGGAGTCTGGTTCGTCAGCGTGTTCCTCGTCATCGCCACCGTCTGGACACTCGATCCCCACGCCACGCCCACTCCAGACGAGGCGGTCAATCGTCAGGCGGCAGGGCTCGTTCGGAAGCACGCCACGCCGTTCATCCAGCTGCCGTTTGCCGATCCGGAAGACCTTGCCCACCCCCGAAGCTGGGTCACCGTCGGCGATCACGCCGTTCCGTCTTATGCCCCGCTCGCTATCTATTGGTACGGGCTGTTGCTCCGTTTCGGCAAGCTGGGATTGGCACTCAGCGTCGCCCTCCCCGCTAGCGCCGCCGCCGCGTTCGCGGTCGGCACGGCGAAGTTGCTGCCCGAGAGCCGGCGCTGGCTCGCCTTTCCCGCGCCGCTGCTCGGATCACCGGCGCTGTATTGGCTGATGCGGCCGTGGATGAACTTGTCGTTGATGCTGAGCTGCCTGTGCTGGGCGTTCTTCAGCTGGGCATCCTGGCGCCACAGCGGCCGCGCGAAATATCTATCCTTCGCCGCGATCGGCGTCGGAGCGGCGGCGGCGGTACGTCCGGACTACGCCGCTTACCTATTTACGGCGGCGTTGCTCTTCGGTCTCGCCGAAGGCGCCGCTCCCAAGCGGGTCGTGCTTCTCATCCTCGCCGCGGGGGCGTCGGCGGTCGTCGTCAACCTCGCCCTCAACGCGTTGACGACGGGTCACCCGCTGCTCGCCGCGTACCAGATCGAGGTGGGACGAGCCGAGGGCCTCGAGACACGGAACAGCACGAGCCTGCTTCAGCTGCTGGTGCAGTTGCTAGCGCCGATGGGCGTGCCGACCTTCGCGAACGCGGCGGAATTTCTGGCGAAATATTGGCTCAGTATGGGCTTTATCGCCGGGCTCGCGCTCGCGCAGTTGGCGTTGGTGCCGCTCCTGGTACGCCAACCTGGCGCGAAGCGCGCGCTCTGCGCTCTAGCGCTACTGGTCATGTTCTGTTTCATGCTGTCGCGGATGGATCCCATGCTGCACGGCGCTTCTGAGCCGGAGAGCATGCTTCATCACAGCATCCCTCGCTACTGGGCGCCTATCTACCTGATCGCAGCCGTACCTCCGATCGTATTTTTGGCGCGGCACGCAAATCGTATCGTGCTCACTCTCGGCGCCGTCTTCTTGTTTGCGATCGCGCTCGGCAATGCCTACGACGTCGGCTTCGGAACGCAGTGGTCACTCGTCGACCTGCGTCGATACGAGCGACGAAGCACGGAGCTTGCGCGATCGCTGAGCAGCATGATCCCCCGCGATGCCTTCGTGTACACCGAAACCTACGACAAGATCTTGTGGCGTCGTTGGCGGCTCGGTACGCTGGCGGAGCCACGAGCTACAGCTGAGTCGATGGCGCGCGCGAGTCGCGCCGGGCTCGCGGTGTATGCGTTCGAGCCGCCGATGAAGACTCGTGAGCACCGCGCGCTCGACCGGGCCCTCCGGCGCCGCGGGCTGACGCTCCGTCCGCTGAACACACGGGGACTATCACGAGTTGTCGCTCCCTCGAAGAAGCGGCAGCGACGCCTCGAGTAGTCACTCGTACGGCGCCCGAGGCCCATCGCGTGAGCTTGACTGCGGAGCTTCAATCGGGCAGGACACTTCGGAGCTCGTCGACCCTTATCGCGCGTGTTGACCCAATGCCCTTGACCGTCGCTTCCACCGCTTGCGTGAGTGTGCTGATCCCCGCTTACAACGAGGAAGGCACGATCGAACAAGTCCTGCGCAAAGTGCTGGCGCAACCGGTCGTCAAGGAGGTCGTCGTCGTCGACGATGGCTCACGCGACAAGACGGTCGAGAACGTGCAGAAGGTCGAAGACAGCCGAGTTCGGCTCGTCCGCCAGCCGAGCAACCAGGGGAAGACGGCCGCGATCGCGCGCGCCATCCAAGAAGCGACCGGCGAAATCCTCATCGTTCAGGACGCCGACCTGGAGTACGACCCCTCCGAGATCCCGGTCGTGGTGGCGCCGATCCTGGAAGGTCACGCCGACGTCGTCTATGGCAGCCGGTTTTTGGTTCGGCGAGCGGCGCGCGTCGTGTACTTCTATCACTACCTCGCCAATAGGTTCCTGACGACGCTGTCGAACCTCCTGACCAACTTGAACATGACCGACGTCGAGACCGGCTACAAAGCATTCCGCGCCGAAGTCTTGAAAGGCATGCCGTTCAAGAGCTCCGGCTTCGGCATGGAAATCGAGGTGACGGCGTCGATTGCCCAACTTCCATTGCGCATCTACGAAGTGCCGATTTCCTATTACGGGCGCACCTACGACGAGGGCAAGAAGATCGGCATGCGCGACGGCATCGCCGCGATTGGGTACATCCTCTGGTTCAACGTGATTGAACGTCACTCCGCCGAGCGGCGCGCTTTCCGCGACGGCGTGTCGCGCTTCATCGACAGCGGTAGGAGCTAGGGCTAGGGCGTCTCGCCGGCTACGAGCCGGCCGAACAGATCCGCGTAGCGACGAATGATCTGCGGCCAGGAGTTCTGCTGCTCGGTGTAGGCTCGGCCTCGCTCGCCCTGCTTGGCACGCTCCTCCGGATTGGAGGCGAGCTCGCTCAGCGCGTCGACGAAAGCGGCGGCGTTGCCCGCCTCGACCAGGTGCCCGTTTTGCCCGTCCGCGATCGCGTCGGGTATGCCTTCGAGGCGCGCGGCGACGACCGGCACTCCCGCCGCCGCCGCTTCGATGGCCACGATGCCAAAGCCCTCGACATCGCCCGGTACTTCGATGTTGGGCATCACGAAGACGTCGCTCACGCTGAGCAGCTCGAGCAGCCGCTCGTCGCTGACCTTGCCCACCAAGCACACGTTGTCTTGCATCCCGGTCTCGGCCGCGGCGCGCAGGATCTCTTCCCGCTCCGGCCCGACGCCCACGACCACGTAGAGCACGTTGGATAGCTTCGGCAGCACGTGCCGCACGAACCACGCCACGCCCTTTCGCCGCACGAGGCGGCCCACCGTGATCAGGAGCGTGCGGCCGCGACGCTGCCGCTCGAAATCGGCGTCCAAACAGGGTCGGCGCCCGAGCTCGAAGTAGTGCGGCGAGGCGCCGATGGTGATCGTGCGCACGGGGGCGAGGCCGCGCGCCTCCGCCAGCCGCCGGGTGGAGTCGCTGTTCGCGATGAACACCTCCGCACGCAAGAAGCGCCGCAGGTAGGCGCGGTACAGGGGATGGGGGAAAGTCAGATCCAGGCCGTGTACCGACACCGCGACGGGGCGGCGAAACAGTACTCGCGGCACGAGACCCGCGACGCACAGCATGGCATCGCCCAAATGGATGACGTCGTAGCGATGACCCGTCAGCGCCACGCGCGCCACTGCGTACGGCAAGAACCAAACCAGGTGCTTCTGGGAGCGGCGGAGAGCGATGATGCTCTTCGGCTCCGGAAATCCGGTCGTCAACCCGTAGCTGAGGCTCTCCATGCCGCCGACGCGCGGTGGGTACTTGCGGGTGACGAACAGTACGCGCATCTCGACTATCGCAGCACCAAGCGTCCGAACGCCCAAACTCCACAGTCGACCACCAACGAGACGGCGCGTGACACGATCGCGGTCGCCACCGCCGGCGCGGGGCCGACCACGGGAGCGAGACCCATCGACAACACGGCTTCGCGAACCCCGATGCCGGATGGCGTCGCCAGCGCCAAAATGCCCGCGATCGGCGCGAGCACGTAGAGGCCCGAGCCGCCGAAAGCGTGCACGGAGCCGATGCCGACGGCGCGCGCTGCCAAATAGCCGTGCCCGGCCCAGGTCAGCCAGTAGAGCGCGTGCGCGATGGGGCCACGGCGCGGCACGAGCGGGCCCGGCCCGTCTTCGGCCTTCATCAGCTTGATGACGATCGCGGGCAGCCGCCGGCGATCGACGAATACCAGTACCAGCGTGACGAGCACGAACGCGCCGAGACCGAGCACGCCGAGCACGCCGAACGCCTTCGCCAATCCGCCCGAGGCGCCCGTCGTCGCGAGCAGCAGCGCGAACCCGACGACGCCGCCGACCGCGACCATCGAAATCGACTCCGTCAGGACCGAGTAGCCGGCGACTGCCGCCGACACGCCCAGCCGCTCCGCGCCCGCCATTCGCACCAGGGGCATGCCGACCTTGCCCGGCGTGTAGCGCGCCATCTGCGACTCGAAGTGCAGAGTCAGGCACGGCCGCAGCGGGATCTCGCGCCCGGCCATGCGCTCCATCAGCCACTTCCAGCCGATGGCCAAGATTACGGTGCCGAGCGCGATCGGGAGCGCCGATGCGAGGAGCCACCCCCAGCTCACGGCCACCTTGCCGCTCTCCCAGCGTTGCGCGAGCTTGTAGCAGGCGACGACCACGAAAATGGCGGACGCAACCCCGAGGATCAGCCGCGCGAGCAAGCGCAGCCGAGCGACGTTGAGCGTCGTCCGCGGTGCGGCGCTGCTCACGCCGAGGCGACCCGGTCCAGAGAAGGAGGACGCTGGCTGGTGCGCCCCGCGCGCAGCCCTCGGTCGGTCTCGGCGGCGTTGCGCTCGCGCTCGCGCAGCTGAAGATCTTCGAGCAGCCGCCGATTCACGCTCAGCAAATCGGCCAGCACCGCGAGCAGCATGGTCTGGAACGCCACCAGCAGCAGCACCGCCGCCAGGATGAGCGATTGGATGTGACCGGTGCCCACGCCCTGCACGTAATAGACGACGAAGCGCATCCCCAACGCCAAGCCGAGCAGCAGCGGCAGCAGGCTGACGGTCATGAAAAATCGCAGCGGCCGATACACCACGAAGATGCGCACCATCGTGAAGATCGAGCGGCGTACGTAGCTTCCGATGCTGCGCACGAGCCGAGACGGCCGTAGCTCGCCGTTGACGCGGATCGGCACCGAGGCGATGCGTAGGTTCTTTTGCCCGGCCTGGATGATTGTCTCGAGCGTGTACGTGTAGTCACTGAACACGTTCAGCACCATCGCGACCTCGCGCGACATGGCGCGGAACCCGCTCGGCGCGTCCGCCACGTCGGTGTTGCTCACGAGCCGCACGACCCAGCTGCCGACGCGCTGCAGCAGCTTCTTGATCAGAGAAAAATGTTGAATCTGAGAGATCGGGCGGGCGCCGATCACGAGGTCGGCCTTGGCTTCGAGGATCGGCCGCACCAGAAGCGCGATGTCGTTGGCGTTGTACTGGTTGTCGGCGTCGGTGTTGACGATGATGTCGGCGCCTCGCTCCAGACAACCCTCGATGCCGAGCATGAACGCGCGCGCCAAGCCCTGGTTGTAACGGAAACCCACCACGTGATTGACGCCGTGCGCCAGCGCGACCGCGACCGTGTCGTCGGTGCAGCCGTCGTCGATGATCATCGTTTCGATCACGTCGATGCCGGGGATCGACTTGGGCAGCTCGGCCAAGGCGATCGGCAGCGTCTGGGCTTCGTTGAGGCAGGGAATTTGGATGATGAGCTTCATGGCGCCGCTGGGGCCCGGCGACGTCGCGCGTCTCCGCCGTTGCCAGTCTCGGCTAGCCCATAGCAGCGAAATCCACGCCGGTGAAGGCACAAACCCCGCCCCCTCCCGCCCGGCGCGACGATGGCGCGCTCCGCCGCCTCGGGCTAGGGTCTGCGCGCCGTCGAACCCGAGGTCTGCCGTGTCCGTATTCGAAGCCTACTCGCAGTATTACGACCTGCTCTATCGCGACAAGAATTACGCCGCAGAGGCGGACTACGTGCACGGCTTGATCGAGCGCGAGCGTCCCGGCAGTCGGACGCTGCTCGATCTCGGGTGTGGCACGGGCCGTCACGACTTCTTGCTCGCCGAGCGCGGCTATAGCGTGACCGGCGTCGATATGTCGGCCGACATGCTCAAGGTCGCCGGCGTCGAGCGCAGCCGGCGCCTGGCGGCCACGCCCGCGAGCGCGCCGCCGACCTTCGCCCAGGGTGACGTGCGCTCGGTGCGGCTCGGCCAACGCTTCGACGTCGTGGTCTCGCTGTTTCACGTCATGAGCTACCAGACCTCCAATCAGGATCTGCAGGCGGCGTTCGGCACGTTGCGCGAGCACGTCGCGCCGGGCGGGCTTTTGCTGTTCGACGCCTGGTACGGCCCGACCGTGCTCACCGATCGCCCCGCCGTGCGCGTCAAGCGGCTGAGCGGCGACGGCTTCGACGTCACGCGGGTCGCGGAGCCGGCGTTTCACCCGAGCGAGAACGTTGTCGACGTCAACTACCAGATCATGATCGTGGACCGCAAAAGCCAGCGCACCGAGGAGCTGCGCGAGACGCACCGCATGCGCTACCTGTTCGTCCCCGAAGTCCGGCAGATGCTCGAGCAAGTCGGGCTGCGCCTGGAGCGAGCCTGTGAGTTCATGACCGACGGCGAGCTGAGCTTCGACACATGGAACGCCCTGTTCATCGCGCGGGCGCCGTAAGCGCCGCCCCACCGCCGGCTTGCGTCGCTATCCTTCTTGGCATAAGCCAAACCGGTGCAAGGCATCGAGCAAATCGCGGCGGGTGGCCGGCTGTTGGCCATCATCGTGCGGGCGCAGGTCACGACCGAGAAGAAGTACAACTTCTTGACCGATCAGCAGAACGCGCTCCAGCTCGGAGTCAGCTCGTACGCGGGCGGTGAGCGTATCGTCTCACACGCACACCTGCAGACCGAGGTCACGGTGCCGAGCGGGCAAGAGTTCATCCTCGTCAAGTCGGGCAAGCTGCGCGTCCTGTTGTACGACGAGCGCACCCGCGAGCAGCTCTCGGTGCAAGACCTGGCCGCCGGTGACGCGATCTTGCTGATCGCAGGCGGCCACGGCTTCGAGGTGCTCGAGGCTTGTCAGATCATGGAAGTGAAGCAGGGGCCTTACTTGAGCAAAGAAAAAGACAAGGTGGTTTGGGACTCGTGAAAGACCAGGAGCCGATTGCTGTATGCGAGCCGCTGATCGCCGGGCGTGAGCTCGAGTACGTCACCGACGCGATCAAGACGGGGTGGATTTCGTCGAGCGGCGGCTACGTCGACAAGTTCGAGAAGAAATTCGCGGAATACCTGGGCGTCCGCCATGCCGTCACCACCACGTCCGGCACGACCGCGCTGCACCTGGCCCTGGTCGCGGCCGGCGTCGGACCGGGCGACGAGGTGCTGATCCCCGCGTTTACCATGGTCGCGACGGCGGCCGCCGTCTGTTACACCGGCGCGCAGCCGGTGCTGGTCGAAACCGATCCCGTGAGCTGGAACCTCGACCCCGCCGACGTCGCGCGCAAGCTCACGCCGCGCAGCAAGGCGATCATCCCCGTGCACGTCTACGGCCACTCCTGCGACATGGACGCGCTGGCGCGCGCCACCGCCGCTCAGCCGGTGACGGTGATCGAAGACGCGGCGGAAGCGATCGGCTCCGAGTACAAGGGCCGCCGCTGCGGCGCGCTCGGTGACGCGGCCTGCTTCAGCTTCTTCGCCAACAAGCTCATCACCACCGGCGAAGGCGGCATGGTCGTGACCGACGACTCCGAGCTCGACGGGCGGCTGCGCTACTTCAAAAACCTGTGCTTTCCGCGCAAAGGCCCGCGTCGCTACCTCCACGAAGACATCGGCTTCAACTACCGCATGCCGAACCTGCTCGCCGCCTTCGGCCTCGGCCAGCTCGAGCAGGTCGACACCTATCTCGCCAATCGGCGCCAAAACGCGAAGTCGTACAACGAGCTCCTGCGCGGCCAGCGCGGCGTCACCACCCCGCCCGAGGCCGACTACACCCTGAGCTCTTACTGGATGTACGGCATCTTGATCGAAGACGACTTCGGGCTCACGCGCGACGAGGTCGTGACGGCGCTCGCCGCCGCCAAGATCGAGACGCGGCCCTTCTTCATCTCGATGCACCGCCAGCCCGCGCTAGTCGAGTACGGCTGCGACACCAGCGGCCAATACCCGGTGACGGACGCGCTGGCTCGAAAGGGTCTGTACCTTCCGTCGGGTTCCGGCCTCACCCAGGCTCAGATCGAGCGCGTTGCATCGACGCTGCTCGCGCTGCGTCGCGACTAGCGAAGAGACAGCTCGATCGCCCAAGGCCGCTCGCTCACCTCGAGCGGGCCGGCGGCGGCCGGTAGCCGAGCCGCAGTCGACCAATCTCGCGCAAGGTCTTGCCGCGATTCTTGAGCGGTCGTTCGAAGCTGTAGTTCACCCAGAACCCCCAACGTGGGGTCGAGCGGCGCCGCCCTTCCAAGGCGTTTTTGATGCCGTACCGACGATCGAGATCGTAGTCGAAGGCACGACCGAGCGTGTACGGCGAGCCGTATTGCTCCAAGATCTTCGGCCGGAAGCGACGAATCCAGCGCCACAGTCCGTCGACGGCGTAGTCGATCGGAATTTCAGGCCCGATGTCGTGCTCGCGAGCCTCGCGCACGATCGTATCGATGACTTCCATCTTCTGGCGGAGCGGCACATCCGCTCCCGACAAGGTTTCCCCAGAGTAGTAGTTGTGAGCGAACAGCGCCATCACGCCCGCGATCATCTGACTTGCCACGAACGACAGCCCCAGACCCAAGACCCCGACACGATTGGATTTCGGAAGATTGGGCGCGCTGAGGCAGACGGCGATCGGGAGTAGAATCAGAGACGCGAATTGAAAGCCGATATCGGGCCGCTCGCCGCGTGAGAACGAAGGGCCGCCCAGCAGCGGCGACAAGACCAGCGCCAGCGCCAGCAGCGCAAGCGGCGCGTAGACCCAAGGCCAGCGCTCGGACTGCCGCCACAACCGCCCCCGATATGCCAGCACGGCCGCCGCGAGCGCGAGCGCGCGGAACAGCCACTGGGATGCGTGGCCCAAAGCGCCGAACCACGGGGACGTGACGATCTTGGCGTCGTTGTAGAGGGAGGGACGGAACTCGGCATCACAGGCAAACTGCCAGATCCACACCGGAAGGCGCAGCAGCTCCCAAAACGCGCGCTCCACGCGCTCGCCGGCGGGCATCGAGCTGACCGACTTCAGCTGCGCGAGCGAAACCATCGAAAAATACGGCTTCCAGATGAAGAGCAGCTGAACCGCGCTCCAACCCAGGAAAGCCAGCAACGGCAGCTTGAAATCGGTCTTCAGCAAGCGCTCGCGAAAGCTCGCCCGGCACGCGCAGGCGCCCAGCGCGACCGCGAAGACAACGCTGTTCAACACGCCGGCGATGTACAGGGCCGGAGGCAGCCACAACAAGGCCAGCACACCGAACAACAGCTTGAAGGAAGGCGTCTGGAGGCAGAGCAGCAACAGGCAGCTGCAGCCGAGCGTAGTCGGCAACATGACCCATTGGCTGAACGGTTCGGAGCAGGAGCCGCGGTAGGCTACGAGACAGCCGATCAGCGCGAAGAGCCCGACGCCGGCGCCTAGCGAGACGCGCCGGGCGACGACGAGACAGATGCCGAGCAACGCCCCCAGGTGCAAGAGCTGCAAGAAGACCCCGCTCCAGTACAGGTCGGGCGCAAACGAGATGAGCTTGGCGATCCACAACAAGCCGTTGGGATTCGGCAAACCAGTGGAGCTGACCAAACCGACGGTGAGGTCGGTCGACGCAAATTTTCGGCCAATCCACATGACGGTGGCCTCGTCTTCTCGCCAGCTCGCGACGAGCGGCCAGAAGAAGCGCTCGACCGTGAAGAGGAGCAATGGGACGTACCAAAGGAGCGCCGCCTTCGACATCAACCTGTCCTTGAGGACAGTCGCGTCGATCCTGAACGTTCCCGGGAGCCGCTCCATGTGGCGCCACCATGGCACGATGGGACCTGCCGGCAAGACCTCCGTTTGGCTCATTCGACCCATCCGTGTTGTTCGATTCGACTCGAGTGGTCGCCGAAGCGCGGCAAGTTTCTTCACCGTCGCGGAGCGGCGGCCGGCGCGGCGCCGCCGGGCCCGGACCTCCGGCGCAGGCGCGATTTTTCGGTCGCCAAGCGCTGGCTTCGCTTCAGGCGTCTCTCTATACTCGCGGCGCGGCGGAGATAGTGTCCGTTGCGCGCTGACCTTTTTTCGACTTGCTTTCGCCCATGATCGAACCCACAGCCTCGCCTCTCTCGGGGTTTGAGCACGCACGAATGAAGCGGCGACGCTGGGCGGCGCTGGCGCTCGGGGTCGCGGCGGCGTCCTTCAACAGCGGTTGCCGAAGCTGCGAGCGCGAGCCGACGAAAGCGGGCCCTCCGACGTCGACGATCGAGCTGGCGGTGACGGTCGACGACTTGCCAGTTCGGATCGCGGAGACGCCCGAGGCGCTGGCGGAGGAGCAAGAGGTCGTCAAGGGCTTCTTGAGCGCGTTCGCCAAGCACCGGGTTCCCGCCGTGTACGGCTTCGTCAACGGCAAGCGCGTCGACGAAACGCCGGAGCGTTTCCCCCTGCTCGAAGCCTGGCGGGACGCCGGGCACCGCCTCGGCAATCACACCTACGCCCACGGTAAGCTGAGCAACTCGGCGGCTTACATCGCCGACATCGACCGCGGCGAAGAAGTATTACGCAAGCTGTACGGCGACGCCGACCCGCAAACCTGGAAGATGTTTCGCTATCCGTTCCTCAGCGAAGGTAGCGGCGAGAAGCGCGAGGCGGTTCGCGCCCACTTGACGGAGCGTGGCTATCGCATCGCCCCCGTGAGCGTCGACTTCTTCGACTACGCCTACGCCGACGCCTACACCCGTTGTCGAGCCGCCAACGACCAGGCCGCGCTCGAAAAAATCGAGTCGAGCTTCGTCGAGCGAGCCGTCGAGTGTCTGCGCGGGTCGGATACGGCGACGCAAAAGGAAGCCGGACGCCCGGTGAAGCAGGTGCTGCTCATTCACGTCGGGGCGCTGCAGGCCCGGCTCCTCGATCGCCTGCTGACGAAGCTCGAGGGCGCGCACGCCAAGTTCATCTCGCTCGACGAGGCCCTGAAAGATCCTTTCTTGCAAACCCACTCGAAGCCGGGCGGCGAATCACGGCGGCTCTGCTCACACCGCGCGATCCCCCACATCAAGAAGCTGTGTCAACCACCGAAGCCGAGCGAGCCCGCGGATGAGCCAAGCGATGGATGAGCACGAGCCGCCTGCGGCGGAGAGAGACGAGAGCCACCCGCCGCCGCGTGAGCGACCAGCGGGGCTGCTGCGCGACCCGGCCCGACTCGGGCTTTTGGGCGTGGTTTGGATGTTCTTGTTGGTCGGGTTGTGGCACGTGCTCGTGCTGCCGCCGTACAAGCCGCTCGACGAGCCACGCCACGCCGCATACGCGATCGCGCTCGCGGAGGGCCGGCTACCCACGGTGCGCGACAAATTGCCGGCCGACGCCCTCGGGATGAAGCCGCTCTCGCACAGCAACATCGTCGCTTCCGCCAACCATCCCCCGCTCTACTACGCGATCGTGACGCTGCCGATCGCGCTTGGAAGCAAGACCCACCACATCGAGCTCGGCATCAAGATCGCGCGGACGCTCACCCTGCTGATGGCCGCCGGCGGATTGATCTTCATCTTTCGCGCTCTTCGTCAGCTCACGCCGCGGCGGCCCGCGCTGGCGCTCGTCGCGACGGCGTTGACGGCGGCCGGCCCCGCCTACGTCAACTGCTCCGCGATCGTGATGAACGACGGGCTCGCGTTCCTGGCGGCGGCGGCGCTCTACGACGCTGCGTTCTCGATCCTGCTGCAGGGGCCGGACAAGCGCCGGCTGATCCGCTTTGCCGTGTGGCTGGCGATCGCGGCGCTCTCACGCTTCACCACGCTGCTCGCGGCCGCGCCCGCGACACTGGCAGTGGTGCTGGCGATGCTGCTCCACGGCCGGTCCGAGCCGGTGGCGCGCCGCCTCGTGCGGGCGATCGCCGTCGGCGCCGCCGCCACCGCCGTCGTCGTGCTCTCTTCCGGCTATTTCTACCTGCGGAACTACCGCCTTTACGGCGACCTGACCGGCAGCCAGGAGCTGTTCGACATCTTGTCGCGTAAGCACAACGCGCCGTTCCTGGAGCAGATCGTCACCCCCAAGCGCTGGCTCGATCTCTCCGATCAGATGTGGACGCGCTTGGCGGGCGGCGTCTCGCTCAAGGGTTTCGCGGTCGCGGGCCGAGCTTTCTTTCCGATCGCCGCGATCGGGGTAGCGAAGCTCGTCTTCGAACGACGCGACGCGCTACGCAAGCTCGAGTGGCGAAGCCCGCTCGTGGTCGCGTCGGCGATGCTGACGCTCGGCTTCCTCTTCGTCGCGCTCCCGATCTTCGAGTACCACGCGCGCGGCGGCGGCTTCCACGCCCGCTACTGCTTCACCATGGTCTGGGCCGCTTGGATGTTCGTGGCGGTGGGCCTGGCCGGATTCCGCCATCACCTCGTGCTGCGCGCCGGCGTCGCGCTGGCGGCGGTTCAAGGTTTGCTCGTCACGAACACGTACCTCGGCCGAATCGCGGGCTCGAAAGGCTCCGATTTCGGCTTATTCAGGGGTTTCGAGCGCGCTGACGTTCCGTGGCCGGAAGCCAGCGCCGCCGTCATGCTCGTGCTGTTCTGCGTCGGGCTGGCCGTCGTCCTCGAACAGATCCGGGCGCTCGAAGCGGCCGAGCCGCACCACGAATAGGCTGTAGCGCTAGCTAGCGCCTCGGCTTGCGGCGCGCCGGGACGCGGTGTCGCGGAAGATGCACGAGCCGCGCCAGGACGGGCGGCTGGTATCTCGAGTGCGGCACGGGGACGAGCGGAACCGAGCGCCAGGCTTGCCGGGAAAGGCCGAAGTGACGTTCGACGAGCGACTCCAGCATGGCGGTGCGCTCGGGTCCCTCGATGTGAAGCTCCACGATCAGGTACCTGTCGACGCCGCGAACGGGGCGGAATCGTTCCAGGCTGATTGGGCGGGATCCGACGGGGTACTCTTTACCGAACAAGACCTTGCCGAACGAACCGAAACACGCAACTAGCCGCGAGTCAGCGCCGAGATTGGCGAGGAAGTAGCGCTGCAGGCCCCGGTAGTCCTCGCCTCCAGCACCGAAACCTTTCGGGAACTCGCTCAGGCGGGCGATCACGACGCACGCCAGCAAGAGCCAGCCCACCTGGGGAGCGAGCCACGCCGCACGCGCGCCGAGGGCTCGTCCGCGGCGGAGGAGATCGACGGCGGCAAGCAGCGCGACGCAAGCGCCCAAATGATAGAAGACCCACGACGGCGCGAGATAGCGGGCCGAGACGAAGTGGTCCGAGGAGATGAACAGCGCCGCCACGCAAGGCACGACGCCGAGCCCCAACGGCAGCAAGCGAGCGAGGCCTCTCAGCCGAAAGCTGAGCAGCGCGATGCCGACGAGCGCGAGCGCAGGCTCGATCACCATCGCGAACGTCTCGTTGGTAAACAGCGAGAACTCTCGTGGAAACTCGAGCAGCAGCGCCGTGTTGAGCGCGTGCGCCGCTCGCTCGCTCGGCTCGAACGAACGTTCGACGGCGGCCGCGCGGACCGCGTCGAACCCTAGCGCCGCGAGCAACCCGATCAGCGAGCCGATGAGCGCCACACGCCGCATCGGTCGCGATTGCTTCCACGCGGGCGCCAAGCCGACCGCGACGGTGGCGACCAACGCCAACGAATAAGCGAGGCCAAAGTATTGCGTGAAGGAAGCCGCGAGCACGGCCACCGCGAAGCCGACGAGATCTCGCGTTTTCGTGCTGCCGCGTAGAATACGCAGCGCTCGCGTCGTGGCGAGGGTGACGAACGCCGCCAGCATGGCGTAGTGGCGCGCCTCGGTGGCGTGCCGGATGAAGAAGGGGCTGAGCGCGATCGTCCCGACCACGATCAGGGCACGACCCACCGTGAGCCCGAGCTCCAGGCAGAGCTCGTAGATCGCGACGAGCAACACGCAGCCGAAGAACAGCGACACCGAGCGGAGCGCCGTCTCACTCTTACCCAAGACCTCCACCGCCCCCGCGACGAGCAAGTACATCAGCGGCGGGTGCACCTTGGATGGCCCCGCGAGGATCTTGGGCCAGGGCTTCTGGATGCCGCGGCGGGTGGTAGCCTCGTCTAGCCACAGCGAGCACTCGCCCGACAGATGCACGCGAAAGGCGAGGCTCAATAGGACGATGCAGGCCAGCGCGTAAGCTCCGTTGCGCGCCGTGATCGCTCGCTGAATCGTCGTCCCGAGGCCCCCGCGCCTGATGTTGGCCAGGCCAGCTTCGATTCTCGTCACGTCTTCTTCCTGCCCCACCCTAGCCCGGCTCCCACACGCGTGCCGCTGTCTTTCGCGTGGTCACAGGACGGGCGGCTCGCCGCTAGAACAGTCCAGAAACACTCACGCCCAAGCCGCCTTCGGGAAATACGCTGACCGCCGTCTTCGGCAGGTCTTTGCGCACCAGCTCTTCGTGGCCGCTGGCGAGCCCGACCAGGAAAATGACGGCGCCGGTCGCTTGAATCAAGCCGTCGGCGGTCAGAAACACGACCGTTGTCACCTCGTCGAAGGCTTTGCCGACGCACGAGTTGAGCGCGCGCTGCACGGCGGCACCGGTAGCGTTGCCCGTGATCGGCACCGAGCACTTGAACGAGCGACCGCCGATCGCCGCCCATGGGCCGACCACCGGGATCGCAGCGTAGCTGGTGCCGTTTTCGAACTTCTGGCTCGCCGCCATTCCGAGGCCGGCGAGGTAAGCGGCCGCGAAGGTGAGGCCGCCTCCCGCGATCAGCCCCGTCGCGGAGCGGCGCACGACCCGATAACCGGACGGAACGGGCAGGCCCTTTCGGTAAGGCAAGATCGGCGGCAGATTTTCGAGGCCGCTCGGCAGCGGCGGTGACTGATACGCCGGCAGCGCGGGTACATAGGGTACAGGCGTCGGAGCAGGCGCAGTCGTGACGACGGGCGCGGGCGTGACGGCGCGGGGCGGAGGCGCCGCCGCAGCAGACGGAGGAGGCGCCGCCGCAGCAGACGGAGGAGGCGCCGCCGCGGCCGGCGGAGCAACCGGCAGCGGGGCCGCGCGTGGAGCAGCAGGCGCCGGCGCAGGCTCGGGAAAGCTCGCCGCCGATTGAGCGCTCGCGGCCGCGCTCCAAGACGCGCAAGCGCACGTCACAGCAACGACTGTCCCGCGCCCTAGCCACTGACTCCTCAAAATACGCGCCGGCTCAGATCCCAAACCACTCCGCCGGGTCGGCCGTCTCCTGACCAATCCTTACCTCGAAGTAGAGCGCGGAGCCAGCCGAACTACCGGCAAGCGTCGCGATGCGCGCGCCGCCTTTCACCTCGTCGCCCACCTTGACCTCGATCTCGGCGAGGTTCGCGCTGACGGTGTAGTAGCCACCGCCGTGGTCCAAAATCACCGTGCGACCGTAGTCCGCGTAGGTGTCCGCAAACGCCACGCGACCGGGGAACACGGCCCGCACGGCGGCGCCGCCAGGCGCGCGCATGCTGAGCCCGGGACCCGAGCCGCCGCGACGAGCGGGACGAATTTCGCTGCGGCCCGACAGCGGGAACGGCAGACGGCCCTTGAGCGCCGCGAAGGGCGAGCTCGACGCCGTTAGCCCGCTCGACGGCGCTCCGTAGACGGCTGTGTGATCGTCGATGCCGCCGCCCATGAAGGCGCGCTCGAACGCCTGATCGCGATCGCGCGCGGCGAGCAGGGCCGTGCTCGCTTGTGCCAGCGTGCGCTGTTGCGCAAGCAGCGGACCGCGGCGCGACGCGATGCTGGCGACGAGCTGGGCGACAGCGGACCTTCGCTGAGCGACCTGTCGCTCCTGGGCGAGATCGCGCGCGAGCGAGCGATGCAGCCGCTCGAGGCGCGCCGCGTGCTCGACGAAAGCGTGAAAGCCCCCCCCCACCGGCAGCAAGCCGGCCCGCGCCAAGCGCGTGTAAGCGCGGCCGCGCGCGAGCGTGCGCGCCTTGAGCAGGTCGCTCTCTCGTCCCAGCTCCGCCAGTTGCTGCTTGGCGGCGGTCTCCTGGCGCTCGAGCTGCGCGAGCTGGCGCTCGGCGTCGGCGAGCGCGTCGGGCCCCGCCGCGACGACCGGCACCGGCGGCGCGCTCGGCGCGTCGAGCGTGACCGCCGACGCCGACACCGCCAGCAAAAGCACGGAAAACGGCGGAAGCAGCGGGAGCGAGCGCGTCATACGACCAGCAATTTGCGCAGGCTGCCGTAGGCGGCGACCGCGCCGAGCAACGCGCCCGCGGCCACCAGGCCGAGCACCAGCGTCCATGGCAGGAACACCGGCGTGGTGCCGAGCAGCGCCGCCAGGTTGCCGTCGAAGTGACTTTGTACGATGCCGAACAGCACGCTGAGCAGCAAGATCGCGAGCAGCGCGCCGAAGCCGCCTTGCGCGGCGCCTTCGACGACGAACGGCCGGCGAACGTAGCTGTCGGTGGCGCCGACCAGCTTCATCACCTCGACCTCGATGCGGCGGCGCTGCAGGCTCAGGCGGATCGTCGATGAAACGACGCTGATCACCGCCGCCAGCACCACACCCGCCAGCAGCAAGGACGCGCTCACGCCGCCGCTCAGCAACGCGGCGAGGCGGTCGCTCCAGGCGGCGTAGGTCTCGACGCTCTCGACGGCAGGTAGCGCCGCGAGCTGGGTGGCAAGCTTGCCCAGTCGCTCCGCCGCTACCGTGCTCTCGACCCCGACCTCGAGCGAGGCCGGAAAAGCGTCGGTCGGCAGCGCGTCGAGCACGGGGTCGTTCGTCAACCCGATCAGCTCGCGGCGCGCGTCCTCGCTCGACACCACCTTCACTTGCGTGACGCCTTCGCTCTGCTTGAGCGCCTTTTCGATGGCGGCGACCTGCTCGGCGGTGGCGTTCTTTCGCAGATACACCGACGCGCGACCCGTCTCCGCCCAACGCGAGCGCACCTGACCGACGTTGACGACCAGCAGCAGCGCCGCCGCCAGACACACGAACGCGACCGCGACCGAAAACACGCTGAGGGCGTGGAGCCGAAGGTCGCTCTTGGCCCCGCGGAACGCTCGATGGATCGCGCTCTTCGCCACTACGCCACCCTCCGGCCCCCGCCGCCCGACGGTTCGCTCAGCTCGTCGAGGCCCGACGGAACATCGGTCGCCTTCCCGTCATCGAGCACGACGACGCGGCGCGGGCGAATGTCCAGCAAGCTGCGATCGTGGGTCGCGAACACGACCGTCACGCCACTTTCGTTGATGTCCTCCAGCAGGCCCAAGATGTCGACCGCCAGCTGCGGATCGAGGTTGCCGGTCGGCTCGTCGGCGAGGAGCAGCGCCGGCTCCCCGACGATCGCGCGCGCCACCGCGACGCGCTGCTGCTCGCCGCCCGACAGCGTACCGGCCAGCTCGCTGCCGCGGCCCGACAGACCCACTCGCTCCAGGGCTTCGCCGACGCGGGCGCGGGCGAGCCGCTCGGGTAAGCCGAGCACCTCGAGCGGCAACGCGACGTTCTCCAGCACCGTCCAGTTCTTCACGAGCTTGAAGTCTTGAAAGACGATGCCGATGTTGCGGCGCAGAAACGGGATCGAGGCGCCGGTGAGGCGTCCGACCTCGCGCCCCAAGAACAAGATCCGCCCCGAATCGACGCTCTCCGCCGCGTACAGCAGCCGTAGCAGGGTGCTCTTGCCGGCGCCGGACGGCCCCGTCACGAACACGAACTCGCCGCGGGCGATGCTCAGGCTCAGCCCCTTGAGCACCGGCGCATCGACGCGGTAGCATTTGTGAACGTCCTCGAACGTGAGGATCGGGCGCCCAGCAGCGAGGGGGTCGAAACGCCCACCCTCACGGAGCGCGGGGCGGTACGGTCGACTTTTGGCAGCCGGTTCCATGCCGGCCCGAGGTAATCAGGGTGGGGCAATTCGGGAAACTTTTCTGCGAACCTGTGCCCCCCCGAGCCCCGACCTGCTCACCCTAGGAAAGCTGCTTGAAGATCGCGTACTTCGGACTGCCGCTCGGGGCGCTACTTCTGCAGCACGACGGCCACGAGCTGGGACCCACCGTGCTGTCACCGGTCGACGCTCCGGGGCGGCGCCGCCTCGCTCGGCTCGCGCCGCGCTGCCTCGACGCCGCCGGCGCCGGCGCCGATTTCGACGCCGAGGTGCTGGCCGCCCTCGACGACGAGCGACCGGATCTGTTGGTCTCGTGGTTCTGGACGCGGAAGCTTCCCGTCGCCTGGCTCGAGCACCCGCCGCTCGGCGCGATCGGCGCGCACCCCTCGCTCTTGCCGCGCCATCGCGGGCCGAATCCCTACTTTTGGAGCATCGACGCCGGCGATCCCGAGGTCGGGGTCACGATCCATCGCCTGCGTGAAGAGTACGACACCGGGGATATGCTGGCGTGGCGCAGCCTACCCAGCGGCTCGCGCGACGCTTGGCAACTTGCCCGCGCGCTCGACCGCCCGTCGCTGGCGCTCCTCCGTGAAACGACGCTGCGACTGGCGCGTGGCGAAGCGGTACCAGAAATTCCGCAAGACGAGCGGCGCGCAACGTGGGCGCCGGAGCCCAGCGGCGAAGCGCTCAAGCTAGACTTCGGCTGGGCGACCGAGCGGGTGCTGCGACGAATCCGCGCCCTTTCACCTACCCCGGGAGTCGCGCTTTCGGTGCTCGACGTCGACTTGTTCGTGACCCGCGCCGACGCTGAAAACGACTATGTTGCGGCGCTAATCCCCGGTGAGGCGCACATTTCCGACGCGCTCCGGCTGCGCACCGCCGATGGCGCGGTTCGGGTCACACGCGCCTACTTTCCGGACGACGACACCGAAGCCTCGAGCGCAGAAGCCGTAGCGCGGGCTTTACTGAAGCGACGACCTTCACCGTAAACAGTTGGAATCGCGGGTTCGAATGATAGACTCGCGCTCGTATCTTTCGGAGGATTCATGTCTGATCCCGTGAGTCTGGCTCGAGCCGCACGCGAGAATTTGGGTCGCGGTCTAGCGGCGCTCCAAGGCCCCACCGTGCCGCAACAGGTCTTGGTCGTCGCAGAGCCAATCGCCAACGCGATGAGCGCGCTGCATCGCGTCGAAGCCTCCCAGGGCGCGGCGCGCGGCGAGGCAGGTCCGGCCGCGCTCAACGCCGCCCGGCACGCGCTCGCATTGCTACAACAACAGCCTCCCGGGACGCCGGCCGTCGATCAAGCTCTCGAAGCCATCGCCGGCTCCTTGAATCTGATTCATCAGCTCGCGCAACCGCCGGCCGCACCACCGCAGGCCGCGTTCGCCGGCACCGTCGCGATGCCGCCTGGAGCGGCGCCCGGAGCTCAACCATCGCCGCAAGCCTGGGGTCAGCCCCAACAAGCGTACGGCCAGCAGCCGCCCGGCTATCCGCCTCAACCCGGCGCCGCGCCGGCGCATCAGCAGCCGCCCGCCGCCGCGCCGCAGTACCAGCAGCCCGCCGCCGCGCCGCAATACCAGCAGCCCGCCTCCGCGCCGCAATACCAGCCGCCCGCCGCCGCGCCGCATTACCAGCAGCCTGCCGCCGCGCCGCAATACCAGCAGCCCGCCGCCGCGCCGCAATACCAGCAGCCTGCCGCCGCGCCCCACCATGCTGCGGCCGGCCCCGGCGGCGCGCTGCGCATCGAGGCGGAGCTCGGCGCGCATAGCGTCACCAATTTCTACAAAGGTTTGAGCGGCAACGACGTGATCGATTCGGGAGGCATCTTCATCGCCACCTACCAGATCCCGAAGATCGGCCAAAACGTCTTGGTCAAGGTGTCGATGCCGGGCGGTTACGAGTTCGAGGCGCTCGGCGTCGTGCGCTGGACGCGTGAAGCGCCGCTCTCCGGCTCTGACTCACCGCCGGGTTTCGGCGCCCAGTTCACGCAGATTTCGCCGGAAGGCCGGCAGCTCGTGTATCGCTACGTTCGCAACCGCGAGCCGTTGTTCCACGACGACCTCTGAGTGCGCCGCGCCGGTCGGGGGATCCGGCGCGAGCACCGCCTAGCCGGGGTAACGAGGCGCGTGAAGAAGGTCATCGCTGCTCTGCTCGCCGCGCTATCGCTCGGCCTCTTCGCCCGCGCGGCGTGGGCCGGCGATCCGCGGCTGCAGTGGTACACGATCTCGACCCCGCATTTTCGCATCAACTACCACGGCGGCCTCGAGCCGCTGGCGGAGCGAGCTGCCACCAGCGCCGAGAACGCCTACCGCGCGCTCGGGAAGCATCTCGATCAAGAGCCGAGCGAGGTGGTCGAAGTGCTGCTGACCGATGACTCGGACTTCGCGAACGGCTCGGCAGGAGCGCTGCCGTACAACGCGATCCGGCTGTACGCGACCGCGCCCGACGACATGTCGGTGCTGGCCGACTACGACGACTGGCTGAACGAGCTCATCACCCACGAGTACACGCACATCGTGCACGTCGACAACGTGTCGGGTCTGCCCGCGCTGCTGAACAAGATCCTGGGCAAGACGGCGATCCCGAACCAGTGGCAACCGCGCTGGGTGCTGGAGGGCCTGGCGGTAGCGATGGAGACTGCCCACACCAGCGCCGGGCGGCTGCGCTCGAGCCAGTTCGACATGTACCTGCGCGCCGACGTGCTCGAGCACCATTTCGCCGGGCTCGATCAGATGAGCGGCTCGCCGCGGCGATTTCCCGGCGGAAACCTGTGGTACCTGTACGGCGCCGAGTTCATCTCTTTCATCAACGAGACCTACGGCCCCAACGTCTTCGCGGCGGTGGCCGACGACTACGGCGCCCAGATCATACCGTGGGGCATCAACCGCTCCATCCGCCGCGTGACGGGCCGAACCTACGAAGAGCTGTACGTGGGCTGGCTCGAAACCCTGAAACGGCGCTACGCAGCGCAAGCCGCCGCGATCCGCGCGCGCGGGCTGCGCGAAGGCCGGCGGCTGACCCGGCGCGGCCAGAACGCCAGCGGCGCGCGCCTCACCGGTGGCTGCTCGACGCTCGGCAAGCCCAGCCTCGTGTACCAGCGTGACGACGGCCAGACCGTCGGCGGCGTCTACGAGGTCGCGCTCGACGGCAGCGAGCCTGGCGGCAAGCTGCGCGCGCGGGCCTCCGGCCAACAGCTGAGCTTCGCCCCGGATTGCTCGCTGATCTTCGACAACAACGCGATCTCGCAGCGGCGTTACTACTTCCAGGATTTGTTTCGGCAGCTGCCCGGCACGTCGTCGCGCGAAGAAGGCGACACGCGGCAACGCCTGACTCGAGGGCTGCGCGCGCGCTACGCCGACGTGAGCCCCGACGGCCGCCGCATCGTGTACGTGACCAACGATCGCGGCACCTCGACGCTCTACATCGCCGATCTCGCCCCCGACTACCAGCTGACGAACGCGCGCCGGCTCGTGCCGAGCGCGCGCTTCGAGCAGGCGTACACGCCCCGCTTTTCTCCCGACGGCCGCCAGGTGGCCTACAGCGCGTGGACCGCGGGCGGCTTTCGCGACGTGCGCATCGTCGACGTCACGAGCGGCCGCTTTCGAGAGCTATTTCACGATCGCGCCCTCGACCAGCAGCCGGTGTTCTCGCCGGACGGCAAGCGGCTCTACTTCGCCTCGGATCGCAGCGGGGTCTCCAACATTTACGCGTTCGAGCTAGCGACGTCACGGCTGCATCAAGTCACCAACGTCATCAACGGCGCGTACTACCCGGAGCTGTCCCCCGACCAGCGCACGCTGGTTTACACCGGCTACACGAGCCGGGGCTGGGACTTGTTCGTGCTCGAGCTTGCCCCCGAGCGTTTTCTGGAGCCGCCGCCGTACGTCGACACGCGCAGCCAGAGCCCGGACCCGAACGTCCGGCGCTACCGCAGCGAGCCGTACGATGCCCTGCGCAGCTTGCGACCTCATCAATACAAGCTCGACTACGGGCCGGGACCGTTCGGCGACCAGCTGACCGTCAGCACCAGCGGCGGCGACATCGCCGGCCTGCACGCCATCGCCGCCGCCTTCAGCATCCCCAAAGATCCGACGCGCGGTGAGCCGGGGGCGTCGCTCGACTACGCCTACGGCCGTCAACGCTATTTCTTCCAGCTGTCCGGCTTTCGCTTTTCGACGCCACGCGGCGACTACATCTACGATTCCCAGGCCGTCCCCACCGTCGAGCACTTCACCGGCGTCGCGACAGGCGTGTCGCTGTACGCGGGCGGCGACAACGAAGCTCAGCGCGTGGCCCTCAGCTACACCGCCGCCCAGTTCGCGAGCACCTTGCCGCTCGGACCGCCCGATCCGTACGCGAAGCTGCCGCGTGAGCCGCCGCGCGGCTTTCTCGGCCTCCTGCACCTCGGCTACAGCTACTCGAACGCCGAGGCCAGCAGCTACGCCATCAGCAACGAGCGCGGCTTTCAGCTCAGCGTCGGCGCCGACTACGCCGACAAGGTGCTCGGCAGCGAGACGAGCCTCATCTCGTTCAGCGCCACCGCCACCGCCTACTTGCCGATGCCGTGGGCGGATCATCAGGTGCTGGCGGTAGCGTTGTCGGGCGGCACCAGCACCGGCACGTACCCGCGGCGCGGCCCGTTCGCGATCGGCGGCTACGCCGACGTGCCGATGCTGGACGCTTTCCGCTCCAACCTGCGCCAGAGCGCGTTCAAGCTGCGCGGCTACCGCCCCCAACAGTTCTACGGTGACGACTTCAACCTCCTGAACGTCGAGTACCGCACGCCGTTCTGGTATCCCGATCGCGGCATCAGCACGCTGCCGGTGTTCTTGCGCTCGCTGTCGGGCGCCGCCTTCATCGACTACGGCGCGGCCTACGATCGCCTCGATCTGCGCGACCCGCTCCAGCCGTTCCACGCCGGAGTCGGGGCCGAGCTGTGGCTCGACCTGTACGTCGGCTACGCCGTCTACGCGAACCTGCGGCTCGGCGTCGCCAAAGGTCTCGACGCCACCGCCCCGAACGGCGTTCAGACCTACACCGTGCTGTCGAGCGCGTTCTAGCTCCCCGCCGCCTGGGAGCGCCGCGTCGTAGCAGGGCGCGTCCGTGGCGCGCCGTCCCACGAAAGCTCGAGGACGCCCGCCGCCGTCGCGCCCCCCACCGCGCACGCGAGTCGCAGGCTCGTGTTGCAATCGGCGGCTCGTGAAGGGTGACCTGCGGCCGCACGACAGCTTCTGCGAGTCGGGCTGCGCGGCGGCAGCCAACCCCGGAAACGCGCAAAACTTTCCCGGAGCGCTCGAAGGTTGCTAACGCCTGCCGAGATGCACAAGCGCTTCCTAGCGGTGGCCCTGTCGGCGAGCTGCGTGCTCGTAGGTTGCATGACGCCGCCGAGCCCCGCCGAGCGCATCACCGACGCCGCGATGGCGCTCAACGTCGCGGCGCGCTTCAATCAGCTCGACGTCGCGGTGGCGCGCGCGGATCGCGCCGATCGCGCCGAATTCATGAAGCGTCACGCCGCCTGGGGCTCGACGCTGCGCATCGTTGATGTCGAGATGGCCAGCCTGACCCTGCCGGAGTCGGATCGTGCCGTGGTGCTGGTCGACTACGCCTGGATCCGCAACAACGAAGGCACGATGCGGGCAACGCGCGTCGAGCAACACTGGAAGGACGACGCGGGCTGGCACCTGGTGAGCGAGAAGCGCCTCGCCGGCGACAGCGGGCTGTTCGGGGAACCCTTGCCCGAAGCCCCGCCTCCTCGACCCGACAAGCAGTTCGCCACCCGCACCATCCACGAAGATGGCGCGGCTGTGACCGAGTGAGCCCGGCGCGGCCGCGCCGTCGACTCAGCTCGGCTCAGCTGGCGCTGGCGGCAGCCGCTTTCTTGCGGGTCGGCTTGGCGGCAGTCTTGCGCGTCGCCTTGGTGGCCTCCGCCTTACGCGCGAGGCGCGCCTTCTTCTTCGCCTGAGCCTTGCGGCGAGTCATCTTCACGGAAGCGCGGCTGTCGAATTTGCCCATGGCGGGGCCATGTACTTCGCTTCGCCGCGAAGCGCTAGGATTTTAGCCGCTGGAAGCGTCTTCGAGCGCGCGCTCGCGATCGCGGACTTCGAGGCGATAGCGGCTATTGACGGTCTCGATATAGAAGACGTCGCGAGCGGCGACACGGAGGACTCGCTTGACCGGCGTCGTGACGTATTCGTGCATGCCGTCGGAGAACTCGATCACCACGACCGAGCCCTTACGCGGGGCCCTAACCAGGCGACCGGCTACGGCTCGCGATCCGCGACCGAGCTTCCGGAGCACGACTTGCACAGGGGTTACTCTAGCAAGGTCCATGGTTGAGTCCACCGGGCAGTTGCCTCTTCAGCCATTTGAACGGCGGTTTGCAACTCCGCGAAATGTCGGCAGATGTGGGCCAATGCTCTTTTTCTGAGTGGCGTGGGGGTCAGTCGCCCCCGCGCCGCTCACCAAAAGCTCAGGGCGGCTGTAATTCTGAAGAGGGGGCCGCCGAGCGACAGGTCGCCCAGTGCCAGCGGCGCCAACCGCTGCGGAGCCGCGTCGGCTTCACTCGGCTTCAAAACCAGCCGCATCGGCGCCGTCCAGCCGTAGCCGCCTTCGGCGGTGAGCCAGAGCCGGGGCTTGTCGGAGCGGCCGCTGGCGTAGCCCGCGAGCTCCACCGCCACCCCGGCCGTCGCGTCGAAGCCGAAGCGCCACGCTTTTCTCGACAGCTCGGTGTCGAGACCTCCGGACACTGTCGCCGCTTCGCGCGTCAGCGTCGGACCGAGCTTGGCGGTGACGGCGAGCACGCGCAGCAGGTGGTAACGCGCCTCCGGGGCGAGCACGAAGCGGGCGACGCCGAGCCGGGCGTCGTCACTGCGCAGCGTCGCCGAGGTCTTGCCGTAGTCGAACCCGGCCACCCCCGCGAGCGACAGCTTGCCGGAGGCCCAAAAGGCCCACGACGCGCCGACGCTGACTTGATGGAGCGCGTCGCGCTCGCTGAACGCATCGAAATCCGCGTCTTTGACGAACTGGGTCCGAAACCCCAAATCGACGCGGATATTCTTCTGGTGATTACCGAGACCGGCCGCGTCTTCCGCGTCGGTGTCGGCCGCCGCCGCGTACGACGGCAACAGCATTACGGCGCCACACAGCGCGCAGCCGAGCCGCGCGCGAAAACGTTCGGCGTTCATCATGGGATCCCCGTGAGCTCGAGCTCGGAATAAAATCTCGTATTTGCCGTGCTGGGGGCGTCGCCGTCGAACAGCGTGGCCGCCACCGAGAAGTGGCCGTGGTTCGGGAGCAGGTGCAGCGCCAGCGTCGAGCGCTGCGTCTCACCGAGCTCGCTCGCGAAGTCGTGGACGAACTGGATCGGCTCCTGCGCGTACAGCGACGACGGCTGGAGGGGGTCGAAGGTCAGCCGCGCGAAGCCCTTGGCGCCGCGATGAAACGCCCACAGCTGCTGGCCGCGAGGCGATAGGTTCAGGGTCAGGTCGGTCAAGGCGTCGAGCGGGAAGCTCTTGCGCTCGGACAGATCGAGCACGTAAAACTGGCGCGTGGCGGCGTTGCTCGCGCCGGCCAAGATCTTCCGATCCGCGAACTGCTCGCTCGGCACGTCGAAGACCTGCCCGACGTTGATGCCCAGATCGTAAGCGTCGATGCTGCGATACGGGGTTCCGACGGTGCTCCCGAGCTGCCAAAACGCGATCGTGTTCGTCGCCTCGCCGTAGAGCAGCGCGATGTCTTGCCCCGAGCTCTCGCTCACGTCGCTCGTGATGCGCCGGATGCGCGTGAACCCGACCGGCAGCGCCACGTCTTGCACGTTGCCGGACGCGGGCTCGATCAGCTTGGCTGCTTTCTTGCTCGGCACCAGCGCCGCCAGCCGGAGCCCGCCGTCTCGACGCGTCTGCACGAAGTCGAGCTGACTCGGGACGCCGCCGACGTCGACGAGGTTCGCGTCGAGCGACAAGCTCCGCTCCGAGTCGAGGGGCGCGTTGAGGGTGAGGAGAAACACGTTGCTGTCGTTCTCGAGCTGCACCGCGAGCATCGCGTTCACCTCGCCGTCGATGCCGTCGTGATAGACGACGTCGAGCGGCGACGCGTAGCTCCCCCCCGCCTCCGCCCGCTGCGGCAGGCCGACGGTGATCTCGGGCACGTCGAGGTCGTTCAGATCGATGATCGCCAGGTCTTTTTCGCGCTGGACGATCAGCAAGCGATGCGGCGTCGAGCCGGGAACCGACAGCGCGCTCGTGAACACGAAGCGCCGCGGCTTGCCGCCGTAGCTGTCGAGCGTCTTGCTCGTCTTGGCCCGATCGGGATCGTTCTGCTTCAGGTCGACCAGGATCAGCTCGTTGGGGTTGGAGACGAGCCCTTCGCTGCCGTGGACGATCAGCCAATCACCGGCGGGATCGATCTCGAGCTTGTCGTAGGGGTCTTGAAGATCGTATTTCGCGAGCTCCTGCGGCGTCACTCCGCCGTCGAACACGCGTAGCTGCGGCGCCTCGTCGGAGGCTTGGTAGCGAGGGGTGACCCCGCGCGACAACACGAACAGGCGATCGCGGGCTCGCGAGCTTTCGAAGGCGGCCACGTCACGCCCGACCGGCAAGCGGCTGCCACGCAGCTGGAGCTTGGCCGGCGAGGTGAACATCAGCACCTGGTGCAGGGCGGGGTCGAGCAGGGCGACCGAGCCGCTCAGACCGCGCAGCTGCAGGTCGCCGCTCGGCTCCGACGGGTCGTCGTTGGATTGCCGCCCCGGGTCGTAGGCGACGTCGAAGGCGGCAGGGCGACCGCCACAGCCTACGCTGCTCAGCAGCAGAGAAAGCGTGCCTAAGGCCCAACACCGGGCCGCCGCCGTACCGATCGTTCTGCTCATGAAACCCACCTATTGATGAATCCGCGCCGCGAGCTCGAAACCCGTGATGGTGTGAGCCCGCGCCGTGGCCAGATCGATGAAAGTTATGCGGCCCTCGGGGTGGGTCTGGGCCACGAAGCCCCGCCCCACCTCCTCGACGATGCCGGTCGCGGCCGCCGCGGGCGGGCTCGCGAGCTCGACGAAGTCTTCTTGCATGGTGTCGAGTCGCAAGCGGTACACGCCGTGTGCGGCGGAGGCGTCGTTGCCGACCGTCACCAGCGCGACCTCGCCGGCGGCGTCGAACGCGACGGCGCTCGGCACGGCGTCGGTGCCGACGAGCTTGGCCGGCCGCTGCTCGAGCGTGGGCACGCCGCTGAACAGCCCGAGCTTGTGGCTGCCGCTGATCGGCTTCTGAAATACGACCGCCGCCGCCGCGTGGGGCGCCGCGAACGCCGCGCTGACCGGCCCCTTCAAATCGACGGTGCGGAGGGCCCGGCCTGCGTCCTCGCGCAGATCGAGCACGGTGAGGTGGCTGTTGTCGGCGCCGTTTTGGTAAAGGAGCGCAAGCTCGCGGTCGTCCGCGAGCGCGATGCTGGAGGTGATCTCGCCGTCGATTTGCACGATCTCCAAGCTGTCGGCGTCAGGCGGCGGCGGCATCGGCACCAGCACCACGTGACCGATGCCGGGTACGGCCGCGAGCGCCAGCTCTCCGTCGCGGCTCAAATCGACGTCGGTGATCGGGGCGCCCAGGTCGTAGGCGGTGATGCCGTCTTCACGGCTGAGGTCGACGATCCGGAGCTTGCTGCTGCCTTCGATGCGCACGATCGCGAACGAGCCGTCGGGGAGGATGCTGACGTCGCGGGCCGCCGGCAGCTCGAGCGGATCTTCCGAGACGCGCGCGAGCAACGACACTTCCGGCTCGTCTTGCAACGCGACGACGCTGACGCCTTCGTCGCTCACCACGAACGCGCGCCGGCTTCGTTCGTCGATCGTGACTTGCGTCGGGTGAAAGCCCACCGAGAGCGCCTTGACCGCGCGCCGCGCGAGGTCGAGCACGCTGATCGTCTGCGAGCCGGCGGTGGGATCGAGCGCCTGTTCGTCGGTGGTGCGGGTCCAGGCGATGGCAAAGCGACCGTCGGGGCTCACCGCCCAAGCGTTGGCCCCCTCGTGAACCGGCAACGCCGCGTCGACCAGCGTTACCTCGTCGCCCGCGAGCTCGAACAGGGTGGTGTCGTGCGACAGCGCGTTGAGCACGATCGCGCCACGGTTTCCGGGGATCGCCGCCAGGTAGGTCGGCGCGAAGCCGGCGTCGAACAGGCGCACGGCGTAGGTTTCGGCGTCGATCACCGCCACGCGCCCGCTGGCAGGGTTCGCGCTGAAGACGAACTTGCCCGTCACGACGGGCGCCAGGAACGAGCCTTCCAGCTCTTTTTCGGGCGGTACGACGACGGGCACGCCGCCGCTGGCGGCGCTGGCGGCGGTGCCGGTCGATCCACCCGCGCCGGCGTTGAGGCTGCCTCCCGCCCCGCTGCCGCTCGTGCCAGGGGCGGCGCTGCCGCTCGGCGAGCTAGCGCCATCGCCCGCGGACATGCTGCACGACAGGCCTGACAGCGCCAGCACCAGGGCCGCACCGGCGGCGGGGAGCTGGCGGATCATTTACCCACCTTCGTCGAGAGCTCGAAGCCGGTCAGGGTGTGCTGCGCCTTGGAGTCGAGGTCGATGAAGGTGATGCGACCTTCAGGGTGCCGTTGCGCGACGAACGCTTGATTGGCTTCCGGCACCAAGCCGCTGGCCTGCGGCAACGGCACGCTCGCAAGCTCGAAGGTGTCGACGGTGAGCTCCGGCATACTGACGAGGTAAGCGACATTGACGTCGCTGCCGTTGCTCACCGTCACCAGCGCGCGCCGGTCGCCGACGGCCACCATCGCCGGCAGATCCTTGGCGCGATTGACGGGGACGGTCGGGGCCTTCGTGCCTTGAATCCGCGGCGGCAGGTCCTTTTCGATCGGCACGACCGCGAACGCCCCCGGCTGCTGGCTGCCGGCACGCGGCTGGAGCAGCGCGAGCGCGTGGGCGCCGTCGGGGCTCGATACGGCCGTGAGCACCGGCAGCTTCAAGTCGACCGTGCGATGCTCGCGCTCGGTCAAGCCGAGCAGGGTCAGGTGAGTGCTGGGCACGGCGTTGGAGAACAGCAGCGCCGTCTCGCTACGCGCACCGAGCTCGACGCTGCCGAACAGCTCGTCGAGCTCGACGCGATCGTAGACGTCAGGTGCGTCGAAGATCGTGTCCACCGGCAGCAGCACCGCGACCGACGCGCGCCCGGACGGCGATGACGTGCCGCCCGCGCCGGCGGCGCCGACGTCGGGCGCACCCGCCGCCTCGCTCGCCACGTCAGCGCCGCCGCTCCCCCCTTCCCCGGGCGCGCCCGCCGCGGCGCTCTCGGCGGGGATGACTCGATCGCGGATGATGGCGACCGCGAGCCTGGCGTCGCGCGTCAAGTCGAGATCGGTGACCACCCCCGGCAGCACGAGGTCTTTGAGCTTTCTCCGAGCGATGTCGACGATCGTCAGGTAGCTCTGCCCGTCTCGCCTCACGAAGGCGTACTCGCCGTCAGGCGTGACGCTCACTTCGCGGCGCGCCGTGTCGCGGGCGGGGTTGTCGCTCAGCGCAAGCTCGCGCTCGACGATCGGGCCGGCGTCCGACGCCAGATCCACGACGTCGATGCCGGCGTCGGTCGCGACGTAGACGTGCCGGCCGTCGTCGTTCATGAACACGCGCGCCGGTCGGTAACCGACGCTCAACCGCTTCGAGGTGGGGGGGCTGGCGGCCACATCGAGCACCGTGATGTCTTGAAACCCCTGGCTCGGATCCGCGTTCGGGACGAGGGTGGCGTTCGTCCAGGCGATCGCAAAATGACCGTCGGCGGTGACGGCCCAAGCGTTCGCGCCAGCGTGAACCGGCAAGGTCGCCAGCACCTCGATATCACCGCCGTCGGCAGCGGACAGCAAGCTCGCGTCTTGACTCACGGTGTTGAGCACCAGCGCGCGGGAGCCACCGTCGGCGGCCGGTAGCGCCGTCAGGTAAGTCGGAGCGGCCCCCGCCAGCGCCGTCTTGACCGTGAAGCTCTTGGCGTCGATCAGCGCCACGCGGCCCGACGTCGGGTTGGCGGTCCAGACCCAGCGACCGCTCACCACCGGCACCCGAAATGCCTGGTCCTGCTCCTCTTCGGGCTCGGGCTCCGGGTCTCCCGAGCCCATGCCCGGCGGCAGCGAGCTGGACGTCCCGGCGGCGGCGCCGTCGGCGCCCACCTGGCTGCCGTCGTCTCGGTCGAACGAGCCCGAGCCGCAGGCGACGATGGCGACGAGCACGCCCGCGATCCCGAAAAACAGCCTAGCCCCGTGCTTCACGCTCCACCGTCACTGCAAGCGTCGGGCCACGCGTGGCGAGAACGAGAAGCGCGGTTCGACGCGCCAAAGCACGCTTCATTCACCGGCACACACGCGCCCAAGCACGACATTCGTGTCGCGTCTCGTGAGACCGGTTCCGGCCGGGCGCGCTCACCGCGGGTCGCAGGTCGTCGTTTCTGGCGCACTTAGCCGGGGCCGGTCCCGCGGCGGGCACCGTCGCTCGGCCATGGCGCGCGAGTCATAGCCGCGGCTCAGCGGCGGCGACGCGGTCGGACGCTGGGCTGCCCTTCTTCTCGAAGTACGCGCGGAGCACCTCGCGGGCCAGCATCGGCGCTTTGATTCGCCACTCGGGCGTGTTCACGACGAGCGTCGAGATCGCGACCTCGGGCGCGTCCGCCGGCGCAAAACCGACGAACCATGTGTAGAAGCGGTTGCGCTTGTAGTCGGTCAAGGTGCCGGTCTTGCCGGAGATGGCAACCCCGGGAATGTACGGCTTGCCGCTGGCATCGTGGAAGCTCTTGAACGCCGAGCCGCTCGCCACCGTCTCGCGCATCATGCGCGACACTTGCGCCGCCGTCTCGGGTTTGACAGCGCGCCGCAGCACGCGCGGGTCGCGCTCCTCACGCCACAGCTCTTCGCCCGCCTTCGATACCGCCGCCACGATGCGCGGCTCCAGTGTGACACCACCGTTGGCCACCGTCTGCGCGATCGAGACCCCGAGCAGCGGCGACATGGTCGTGTGCCAGAAACCGGCGGAGGCGCGCGCAAACTCGATCGGTTCTTGTGGGATCTCGATCTTCGGCGCTTCGTTCGGCACCACGAACGGGATCGACGCGCCAAAGCCGTAGGCGCCGCCCATCTGCGCCACGTCTTCCGGGGTCAGGTGTTTCTGGGCCAGACGGGCGAACACCACGTTCAAGCTGCGCCCCATCGCGATCGCCACCGTCGCGCACCACTTGTCGCGGCGCGGGTCGTCGATCAGCTCGTCGGGCAAAATTCGACTTTTGCCGCCGTGGTAGCACTGTTCACTCTCGGCCGTGAGCCCGCCGCGCTCCACCAACGCGGAGGCGGTGATGACCTTGAACACGCTGGCGGCGGGAGCTTCGGCGCGAACGTTGACGTCGAACGCCTCACCCTGGTTCACGTAGCTGGCATAAGCCAGCAGCTTACCGGTCTTGACGTCCATCACCACGACGCCGCTCTCGGGCAGCTTGTATTTTTGCATCTGCGCTCGCGCGGCGCGTTGCAACCCTGGGTCGAGCGTCAGCTCCGCGACCTGCCCGTCTTTGAGCGGCGCCATCACCCGCTGTGGGCGCAGGTCGAGCCGCAACAGATCGAGGCCCTCGAGCTTCGGCGGCTCCAGGCTCTTGGGCGCCACGCCGACCACGCTCGAAATCTTCCTCAGCGGCGCGTCGATGGTGATGCTACCGCGCACCACCGGCACGAGCGCCATGATGACGCCCAGCGCCGCGCCGACTCCGATCCATCTGCGCAAGCCTCGCATTGGCTTTGGGAGTATCGGGGTGCGAGGGTGTGGGCCAACAAATGGGTCGCGAGCGGGCGCGATTAAATAAGTGCGTCCCGCGCAACCGGGCGCGCGCCGGACCGATCAGCAGGCGGCATGCCGTCGCTGCTGCACGAAGGGATCCTCGAGCTCATCCGCGAACGCCCCCGCTTCGTGGCGGACCTGTTGCGGGAGGTCCTTCACGTAGACGTGCCCACGTTCCATGAAGCTCGCCTCGCCGACGCGACGCTGAGCGAGCCCCTGCCCGCCGAATACCGCGCTGACGCGGTGGTGCTGTTCATCGGCGATCGTCCCGTATTCGGTTGCATCGTCGAAGCGCAGCTCGCCGAAGATCCCAAGAAGGCGTTCAGCTGGCCTGTCTACGCCGTCAACGCCCGCGCGCGCTATCAATGTCCGTTCGTGCTCGTCGTCGTCACGCCGAGCCAGAACGTCGCGACGTGGGCGTCGCGTCCGATTGCCCTGGGCGGAGCGCAGACGTGGTCGCCGCTCGTCCTCGGGCCGAGCGGTATTCCGATCATCACGGATCCCGACGTCGCCATCGCCGAACCCGAGCTGGCGTTGCTCTCGGCAATTGCCCACGCCAAAGACGACACCCCCCTGGCGGTGCCCGTCACGCTGGCGGCCCTGGCGGGTATCGAATCGGCCATGGCGCCGCAGCAAGTGCTATATTTCCACATCCTGAGAGCAGCCGTCGGCGACGCAGCTAGAAAGGCATTCGAGATGCTTCCTCACTACCGCCTCGACAAGTACCTCACCGAAGAAGAGCGCCAGCGTATGCACAACGCCTACGCCAAGGGCGAAAGCGAAGGGCGAATCGCGGGAGAAACCGAAGGGCGAACCAAAGGGCGAACCGAAGGGCGAACCGAAGGGCGAACCGAGGGGCGAACCGAGGGGCGAACCGAGGGGCGAACCGAAGGAATGGCGGGCGCGTTGATCACGGTGCTCGAGGCGCGCGGGCTCGCCGTCTCGAGCGAGCTCCGCGAGCGCCTCGCCGCCAGCAGCAGCGAAGAGCTGAGCAGGTTGCTGGGCCGAGCCGTGCTCGTCGCCACGATCGAAGATTTGTTCGCTTGACGGGCGGCGCAGTTAGCTCGCCGAGCCGTTCGTCGAGACAGCTCGCTAGGGGCTGTCGCTCACTTCACCATCGGCCTCTTCCTTGGCCTCGACTTGCGCCTCCGCGTCGGCGGGCGGGGGATCGGTGTGCCAGCCGCGAACGCCGTGACGGTCGGTGGTGCGGCGGTCGTTCTCCATCTGCCGCTCGAGCTGGTCGCGCGCCGAAATCGCCATTTTGGTGCGCGCCTCGACGTCTTGCCAGTGGGGCAGAACCGCTTCCATGGCGCGGATATTGTGGCGGCGGAACACGTCGGCGCGCTCTTTGGCTTCGTACGGGCGCACGCCCAGCAGCTCCAGCGCGTGGCGCCCGATCATGATGGCGGCTTCGAACGTCTCGCGCTCGACGATCTCGACGCCGAGGGAGCGCAGCTGCTGCCAGTGCCCCACGTTTCGCGCCCGCGCCACGATCGCGAGCTTGGGGAAATTTTCACGCACCGTCTCGACCAGCTTGACGCTGCTCTCTTGATCGTCGATCGCCACGACGAGCAGCTGGGCGTGCGAGGCGCCGGAGGCGTGCAGCAGATCTAGCCGCGTGGCGTCGCCGTAATAAATCCGGAAGTTGAAGCGCTTCAGCAGCTCGATCGTGTCCGGATCGTGATCGAGCACGGTCGCTTGCACCCCACTCGCGAACAGCAGGCGCCCCACGATTTGTCCGAAGCGCCCGAAGCCGGCGATGATGACCGGCGTTCCGAGGTCTTCGATCGCGTCGTCTTCTCTCTCGCTGCCCCGCTGACGGGCCAGGACCACCCTGTCGTGCAAGATCATCAACACCGGGGTGAGCGCCATCGACAGCGCGACCGCCAGCGTGAGCAGCGCATCCCACTCACCGGGCAAGAGCCGCGCCGAGCGCGCCACGCCGAACACCACGAACGCGAACTCTCCGCCCTGCGCGAGTAGCGCCGCGATCAGCCAGCGCTGTTTGGTCGTCACCCCCAATGTGCCTGCCACCAGCCGTAGCGCCAGCACCTTGAGCAGCTGAAAGCCGAGCACGAGCCCCACCACGAACAGCGGGCGGTGCGTGAGTAGCCCGAAGTCGACGCTCATGCCGACGGCGATGAAGAACAGCCCCATCAGCAAGCCTTTGAACGGCTCGATGTCGCTCTCGAGCGCGTGCCGGTACTCGGAGCCGGCGAGCAACACGCCCGCCAGGAACGCGCCTAGCGCCATCGAGATGCCGACGCTGGCCATGATCTGGGCGATGCCGAGCACGAGCAGCAGGGCGAAGCCGGTGAACACCTCCCGTAGGCCCGTGTCCGCCAGAATGCGCAGGATTGGCCGCGTCAAGAACCGGCCGATCACGAACACGGCCGCCACCGCCGACAGCACCTTGACGCCGCCGAGCCAGCCCGAGCTGGTGGCGGCGGCGCCGGGGAGCGGCTCCGCCAGCAGCGGCACCAGCGCCAGCAGCGGAATGGCGGCGATGTCTTGAAACAGCAAGATCGCGAACGCGGTCTTGCCGACCGGCGACGACGTCAGGCTCTGCTCGGCCATCGTCTGCATCGCGACGGCCGTCGACGACAGGCCGAGCGCCAGGCCCGCCACCAGCGCGCCCTGCCACGGTAACCCGAGCGCCCACAACCCGAGACCGAGCGGCAACGCGCACGAAAGGAGCTGCAACGCGCCGCCGCCGAAGACGCTGCGACGCAGCTTCCACAGGTGCGAAGGATCGAGCTCGAGCCCGATCACGAACAGCATCAACACCACACCGATTTCCGCGAAGTGGAGCGTCGCCTCCGGATCCTCGACCAGCTTCAGGCCGAACGGGCCGATGATGCAGCCCGCCGCGAGGTACCCCAGCACGGAGCCGAGCTTCGACCGGCTCGCGAGCGGCACGCAGATCACGGCCGCGGCGAGGTAAACGATGGCGTCGACCAGCAGCGAGCCGTGATTCACGACGCGCCCCCGACCTCGGCGCGCAGGCGCTCGAGCCGCTGCCGATACTCGCGGGCAAAGCTGCGGAGCTCCGCGTCGCCGACGCGATGCGCACCGTGCACGATCAGCGGCGCCTCCCAGCTCATCTGACAAAAGCGCGCCGTTTGCTCGACGGGCGGAGCGTACTGTTCGAACGGCAAGCGGTGCATGCCATCGGGGCCGTAGGCATCGGGCTCGCCGCCGGTCGTCGTCACCCAGAGGCAGCGCTTGCCGCGCAGGGCGTCGCCGCCTTCACCGTAGGCCCAGCCGCGCAAGAGCACCTTGTCGAACCAGTGTTTGAGCAGCGCGGGCGGCGCGTACCAGTAGATCGGATGCTGCCAGATCACGACGGCGGCGCGCGACAGCGCCTCCTGCTCCGTCGGCACGTCGATGTCGAAGCTCGGGTACAAGTCGTACAGCGACCGCAGCTCGAGACCCTCCAGATCGCGGACGGCGTCGAGCAACGCGTGGTTGGCCCGCGAGCGATCCGGGTACGGATGCGCGAAGATCAGCAGGAGCATCGAGCTCCCCTTTAGCTCAAGATCGCCCGCGGCCCGCTCATTTCGGCGTCGATTGGCCCAAGTAGCTACGCAGTAGCTCGCGCGGCTCTGCGTAATCGAGCTGGCGTTGGCAGCGCACCTGCACCTGCCGCCGGCGCCCGTCCGCAAAGTCGAGGATCGCGATCGAGCTTCGGACGTCGACCCGCGATAGCGCGAAGCCCGGATTGAGATCGACGGCCAAGGTACCGCCCGCTACTTTGGCCGAGCGCTGCTCCAGGTGCGTGAACACCCGCGGCGGCAGCCCATCGAGCTCGACGCCGAGCCCCGCCAGCAGCGGCTCGCGGGCGTGGCCCACGTCCGGCGCCACGTCGGGGTTGGTCAGGACCTCGAGCGCGGTGAGCTCGAGGCCGACGCCGCGACACGAGAGGGTCTCGATGCGCCGGGCGCGCGAAAGCACGTCACGCGGGATCGGCCCTGCCCGCAGCTCCGCGCTGACGTGGGGGCTCGGCTCGAGCGGACGCATCTGTTTGATCACGAAGCGCGCCCGATTCTGGCCTTGCTCGAGCGCCGGCCATCCCGGCGCCACGCGTCGAAACTCGAAATCGAGCACCAGGGCGTGGCGTTGCTGGGCCGGTGGCAAGCCGGCGTTGTCGCGCGCCAGATGCTGCTCCGTGAGCTGTCGCGCGACTTCGAACAGCTCGGTGAGCTCGGAGTCGCGGAGGATTTGCTGCCCCGACCTGACCAACGAGGACAGCGAGCGGCGCCGGATTTGGGGGCCGCCCTCGGACGCCTTGCTCACGCTCGTGCTCTCCGGGATGACAACCCGATCCGTCGGCGGATTCGTGACACTGACGGCGCCGGGCTGCGCGTCGACCAAAAGCTCGCCGCCGTGCGCCGACGCCGTGAAAGTGAACACGCCGTTGGCCTGCTCCAAGGCGTCGTCGAAGCGCGCATGCACGAGCACGGCCATGTCGGCGGCCAGGTGCTCGATGTGATTTTGGTGGCGCTCTTCGAACGCCTCCATGCTGAAATACGAGGCCCAGGTCTTGCGGAGCGCGTCGGCGACGCTCGGCCGCTTCGGTTCCTTTCCGGTGGCCTGGCGCGGCGTAAGAAAGCCGGTGGCGGAGTCGTAGAGCCCGGCGCCGTTGAACCCTTCGATGTCTTCGACGGTGCTCGAAGAGCGGAAGCGCAGCCCCTGCTCCCGCGAATAGCCGGCGAAATGTCGCGTCAGCACGTGGTCGAGCTCGTTCTTCAGCGCGACGGGCAGCGGCGCGTGACGCACCATGTACGCGACGCCACCCTTTCGGACCACGGCCGCGATCGGTCCGAGCGCCTGCGGGTTCTCGTAGCTCGCGGCCAGCCGCCGATCTTGCTTGCTCGCAAACTTCCTCACGAACTCTTGGGCGCCCTCGAGCGCCAGGAACCGCAGCTTCTTGAACTTGATGAAGTTTTCATCCGTCACCAGCGCCCGCAGCTCCGGCAGCATCGGAGCGAGGTGCTCGCGGTAGGCGCGAATCGTGATCGCGAGCGGGCGATCCGGCACGTCGGGGTGCAAGGCGCCGGCGCCGTTGAGCTGTGTGCCGGGACCGAGGCCGAGCACCAGCTGCGCCATCCCGACCGCCTTGCCGCCGATCAGCGGCCCGAGCTTCGGCAGCGACGCGCTCTGCAGCTGCGACAGGTCCACGACGTACGGCGCGCGCTGCACGTCGATGGCCGGCACTTGCGGCGGATCGGCGCGCAGTAAATCTTGCCAGGCTCGATACTGCTCCTCCGTGAGGCGATGAAAGGTGAGCTGGCCCGCCTCCGCCGCCACCACCACCGGGGCGCGGCTGCGCGCCAGATCGGAAATCAACGGATCTTCGAGCACCCCGCCGCGATAGAGGTTCACGATCTGCCGGCTCTTGGCCAGCAGGTTGAGGTGCGAAAGCGGCGTCTGCGGGATCGCGGTGATCAGACCGCGCGCCTGCGGGAGGTATTCCGGCAACGCGCCGAGCAGCAAGATGTCCTCCGGCTCCGCATCGGCCAGCCGCGACAGGTCTCGAAACGCACGCAGCCGGCCCGCCACGATGCCGCCGGTGTAGACGGCGGTCTCGCCGGGAATGCTCACCTCGGCGTAGGTGAGCACACGCCCCGCCAGGCGCGGCTCGCGCGCCTGCAACTGCTTGCCGACCTCGAGCTGCGCCGGTGAGCGCGCAAACCAGCGCAGCCCGGCGCGGACCGGCTCCGGGATCGTCTTCTCGAGCTCGGTGATGAATACCTGCAGCTCTTCGACCCGCGCCGGGTCGCTGTAATCGATTTCGAAGCCCCACAGCTCGGGCCGGCCCGCGCGCGCTTCGACGTGGATCAAGCTGCCCGCGCCGAGCTTACGGTCATGGTCGAGCAAGGTGAGGTCGTAAAAGCGCCGGTGGTACAGCCGACCGTCCGTGACTTCGAGCCCGTCCGGCAGCTCGTCTTCGTGACCGGCGGCCCAGCGGCGCGCTTCGTCTGGAGAGCGAAACGCGTGCCGCTCGAGCGGCTCCATGCCCGACACCGATTGCCCGTTGAGCAGCCGGAACCACGCCCACTCGTCGTGAAACTGGTAGTGGCGCCCGTCCAGATAGTGAATACGCCGCCGGCTCGGATCCGAGAAATCGGTGATGACGAACTTGACGCCGGCGATCGCGGGGCGGTCAGCGGCTGCCGGCACCGCCGCCAGCTGCCGCAGCTCCTCGAGAGACGTCACGCGCGCGGTGGTGTAGTCGTAAAATCCCGGCTCGTCGGGGCGAAGCGTCGTTGGCCGATGCGGGGACGAATGACAGCCTTGCAGCGTCAGCAAAGCGGCCATCGTGCCAACCAGGACCGGAAGCAAACGACGAAAGAGCACCACGGGATTGGACGTTCGAACGTACGCGAAGTTTGCTCCTTGCAGGTAGCTAGGAAAGAAATCGACAGCGCGACCCCGGCCGCGAGCTTTGGCCTGGCGCACCTACATGAGCTTCTGCAAGAAGGCGGCGGCTGGGCAGCCCCCCTGGAACGGCCGAGCGAGCAAAAAAGACCGCGATCGCTCCTTCCGAAGCGACCGCGATCGTCACGTGAGCCGTGCGACGGAAGCCCTCACTTGAGGTGGAGCGGCCGCATCATGTCGTTGTCTTCATGCTCCAGCATGTGACAATGCCAAACGTAGCCAGGACCCTGGATGGGGTCGAACGCGGCGAACGGGTTACGGCCGGGGGCGGTGCTGGCGGGGGCCTCTTGCGGCGCCCAGCGCACACGGATGCGCGTGACGAAGCCGTTTGGCGCCACGATCGTGTCCTTCCAGCCGTTCTCGGTCGCCCACGTCCTGGCTGTCTCTTTCGCGTCGGCGTCCATGTCGGCTTCGGCGCGCAAGAACGGGTCGGCGTCGGGGTTATCGGCCGCTTTTGCGAGCGGTACGGCGCCGCCATCGTTGGCGCGGTTCCAGGCGGCTCGATAGAGCTCGACGTCGTCGAGCTGTCGGCGTTGAGCGAGCTTGAACTGGACGAGATGCAAATGAATCGGGTGATCGTCGCCGGAGATGTTGACGATATCCCAGTCTTCAGTGGAGCCGACGACCGGCAACTCCGTCACGTCGTCGTGGTAGCGCTGTCCGTTCAAGAGGAAGCCGCCGTCGGTGGCGCGGTGCAGGGTGACGGTTCGCTTGGGGGAGTCGGGGGTGAGCGCGACCATCGTCGAATCGAGCTGCTTCGGGAGCGCGCGCGCCACCGGCGCCGGGCCGGCCGCCTCCGGGACGCTGAACCGCACGACGTCGGCGCCTTCGTTCGTGAGGGTGAGGGATTGTCCGGGTGCGAGATCGCTGAAGTCGATCACTACGTCGGCGCGTTCGCCGGGCGCGAGCCGCACCACCTCCGCTTCTGCCGGTGCGGCGAGGTAGCCGCCGTCCGAGCCGATCACGGTCAGGGTGTGGTTTTTGAGCGGCTCCTGGCTCACGGGCAATGAGAGCTTGAGAGTGCCGTAGTTGCCGCCGTTGAGCATGCGGAAGCGGTAGCGCGTGCGCTCCACCTGCATGACGGGCCAGACCTTGCCGTTGACCACGAACGTGTCTCCCCCGAAATAGCCGCTCCAGTACGGGTGAGCGTCGGAGGCTTGACTCGGATAAGCCAGCGAGCCGTCACGGTTGAAGGTCTTGTCTTGAATGACGAGCGGCATCTCGTGGGCGCGGTCGGGCAGGCCGGGCGCGTCGCCGACCGGGTTCTCGAATTCGTCCGCCGCGTCGCGAATGACGTACATGCCCGCGAGCCCCGCGTACACGTTGAGGCGGGTGATGCCGAGCGCATGGTCGTGGTACCAAAGGGTGGTGGCGGGCTGCGAGTTGGGGTAATCGGAGTAGGGTTGCTCGAACTGGGGGCCCGGCGGTCCAGACGCGACGAACCAGGCTTGTGGTGCGCCGTCGGACGCCGAGCCCACCTCCAGACCGTGGACATGAGTGACGATCGGCACCGGCGACTGCACCCGCGGATCGAGCGGGAAGTCTTCGCCGAACGGCCCCGCGGGCGCTGTCACGTGGTTCGGATTCGCCCAGTGCAGCGTGGGATCCACGGGAAACAGGTGCGCGCTCGTGATCTCGTTGATCCAGGTGACGCGGGCGGGGACTCCGCGCTTCATCTCGAACGTGGGGCCCGGGCTGGTCCAGGCGCTGGCGAGCTCGGTGCCGTCGTCTTTGCGTGTGGCGCCGCCATACGCGAACACCCGCGTCGTGGGGCAGCCTTTCGGTAGCATCTGCACGCTCGTATCGCGAACGCGCACCGTGTACTCGTCGCGAGGGTTCCCTGCTTCGTCCTCACCGGGGGAGGGCTCGAAGACGCGAGGCTTCTCGAGCGTGTTCAGCCACTTGAGCTTGTCGCTATCGAATGGCTCCGCGCACGGCGACGCGACGGGATCGGGCTGCTGACCGAGATCGGCATCGATTCGCTCGTTCTGGCCGCGGGAAGCGCTGGCGGGGGGCGGCTCGCTCGCGCTGCACGCAACGAGCTGCAGCAGAACGAAGCCGGTACTGATCGAGATCGGAATACGAGTCAACGCCATGGGGTCTCCCTTTGTTCGCCCGCGTACTGCGGCCGTCCCCGTGCACCGTGTCGAGCTCACCAAAAGTGGGTGAGCGTCCACGGCAGACCTCGGCGCGATTTTTTTCGAGGGCGTGCTTCGACCCATTCTCGGCGCGACGCACACGAGACGAACCAAGGCACACCATGCAACATCACACGAAGGTTTGGCTCCTCTGCGCCGCCATCGGCGGCCCTGGTTGCGCGGGGGGCGTGACCGACGAATCCGAGCGCAGCCCCGCTCCGCGAACGACGAGCGCGCCCGACGACGATCCGTTCGGCGGAGCGCCGCTCGGCTCCCGCAATGGCGGCTCGGCAGGACAGTCGGGCAAGGGTGGCACCGCGGCTTCGGCCGCCGGAAGCGCCGGTCGCGACCCGGGCGGCGGCGGCGCGGGGGCTAACGGCGGGGGCGGCGTCAGCGGCGCCGCCGACGTTGGCGGCGGTGGCATGGCGGCAAGCCCGGAAAACAACGCCGGATCCAGGGGCATCGCGACGACGCCGGAGCCGGCCGCCGACTGTCCCTCGCTGACGCGAGTCTTGCTCGAGAGCGGAGCGTGCGTCGATCGTGTCACGGAGTTCGCGGTGGCGACGAGCCCGACCAGCATCGTGACCGGCGCCGACGGGCAGGTCTGGTTCGACGACGATGGGGGCAATCAGCTCGTGCAGCTCGACAGCGAGGGGCGAGTGCTAAAACGCGTCGATTGCGACGAAGGGTCTTCGCCGCGAGCGCTCGCGGGCGGACGCGACGACGTGCTGGTCTGGTACACGGACGCGGGCGCCAAGACCCTCAATCGATTGACCCAAACCGGGCTCACCACGTTCGAGCTCGAGGTCACGGCGGCGGCTGTCGCGCTCGGCGAGGGCGACGAGCTGTGGCTCACGGAAGCGGAGCAGGCGCTCTATCGAGTGCATCCCTACGTATCGATCGACCCCTACCCGGTGGCACCGACGAGAGCGCTCGTCCTGGGGTCGGATCACAACGTTTGGTTTCCGAACGGTTCGGTGATGGGGCGGCTGAGCCCGGATCGAAGCGCGAAGTATTTCTCGCTCGGCACGAGCTTCGCCGACGAGCTGTGCGCGGGTCCGGACGGCGCGCTCTGGTTCACCGACAGCGCGCAGCATCGCATCGGGCGGATGGAGCTCGGCGGCGCGGTGCGGACCTTCGACTTGCCGCCGGGCAGCGCGCCGACTCGCATCGTTGCCGGTCCCGACGACGCCGTTTGGTTCATCGCGGAGGGCGGCGACAAGATTGGCCGCATCAGCGTCGATGGCGAGCTCACCCAGTATCCGATCCCGACCAGCGGCGGCTTGCCCTACGCGCTCACCGTCGGTGGCGACCGCAACATTTGGTTCACCGAAAAGTTCTCGGGAAAGGTCGGCCGCCTGCTCCCGGATCGGCACGAATGAATCGCGGCGTGCTCGCGATCGTGCTTGGGTGCGGACCGCTCAGCGCCTGCGCGCCGGTGAGCGCGGCGTCGGACGGCCAGCCGCAATCGCTGTGTGAGCGGAGCGATCGGCTACGAGACGTGGAGCGCTACGACGGCAGCTTCGGCGTGCCGACAGCGTTCGTGAATCGCCATCGCCTCGCGGTGGGGCTGCTACGCTGGCGAAGCGATCTGCGCGAGCGCTACCGCGAGCAAGCCGGTAACGTCCAGGGTCAGGGCTGGTGCAGCGGCACCTTGATCGACGATGACCTGTTCCTCACCGCCGGACACTGTCTCGACCCGACCGACTCCGGCGCCTGGCAGCTGCCGCGGGAGAAAGGCGGCATCCAGCTACGACCGGCGGAGCTCGCCCGCGAGCTGGTGGTCGACCTCCGCTACGAAGCCTCGCTGGCGGCAGACGCGCCGACCCACGTCGACAGGGCCGAGGTGCTGCGCTTGGAGGAATATCGACGCGGTGAGCTCGACTACGCCATCTTGCGCTTGAGCGATCACCCCGGCTTGCGAAATGGAACGACTCGCATCGCGCCGCGCGACGCAGAGCCGGGGGCGCGCGTCGCCATCTTGCAGCACCCCGCCGCCACCACCATGAAGATCGGCGCCGGGCCGGTGGCGCGCGTGCAGGGGTCGAGCCTGAGCTATGACTCGATCGACACGTTGGGCGGGTCGTCCGGGGCGGGCATTCTCGACGTCGAAACCGGAAAGCTCGTCGGTGTGCACACCACCGGCGGCTGCGCGGCGAGCGGCGGCGGCGAAAATTCGGGCGTCACGATCGGCGCCCTCACCGCCGTCTCGCCCATCCTCCAAAAGTTGGTCGACAACTCCAAGGATTTGCTCGTCGGCGATTGGGACGACGACGGGCGCAGCGATCTCGCGGTGCTCGCCGCCGGCTGCGTCTATCCGGACACGGACCACGATGGGGCGCCCGACGCGAAAGTTTGCCCCGCCGAGGCCAAGGCCAGCCAGTATTTCGTCGGCAATTGGCAGATCGGCAGCCCGAGCGGGCTCGGGTGGCGGCGAGGCAACTGCGTGTATCTCGACGCGAAGCCGGCGCAGCCGCTGTGCTTCGGCGATCCGCCGTTCGAGATCTTGGTGGCGGATTGGAACGGCGACGGCAGGAGCGATCTCGGAATCCGCAAGGGCGCTTGCGTCGATTTCGACCTCGATCTCGACGGCGCGCTCGACGAGCCGGGCTATTGCTACGGCGAGGGCGCCGCTGAAGACGAGTACCTGGTCGGCCACTGGAACGGCGATGCCCGCGCCAGCATCGCGGTGCGGCGAGGCAGCACCGTGCTCGTCGACGTCGACCGCGATGGTCACGCCGACGTCGACGAGCGCGTCTACGGCAACGGCGGCGCCGAGCACCAGTACCTAGTCGGCGACTGGGACGGCGATCGGCGCACGGATCTCGGCGTGCGTCGCGGCACCGAGTGCCTGCTGACTCACGCTCCGGCGACCGGGCTCCCCGACGAGCGCCGCGCGTACGACGACTTCTGGTCGGGGCCGTGAGTCACGACGCCAGCAGCCTCACCCGTTCGTGAAGCGCTGCACACGATACGAACGAAAGCGAGAGACACCATGAATCGCATCACGACTCTGAAGATGTTCTATCTCGGCTCGGCCCTCGCCACCTCGGCGCTGATCGGTTGTTCCGGCAGCGACGGCGCCGAACCGAGCCCGAGCCCGAGCCCGGCCACCACCGCCGCGCCGGCTCCCGTCGGCGGGCAAGGCGGGGCGACCGCGGCCAGCGTTGGAGGCACGGCCGCCCGCGCCGGCGGCGGCTCCGGCGGCGCCGCGACAGGTGGAACGGCGGCGGGCGCGAGCGCGACGGCGGCGGGCGCGAGCGCGGGCACCTCCGGCGCGGGCGGCGCGCCGGGCGGCGCCGGATCGTCGAACGGAGGTGACAGCTTCACGTTCGGCTTCGGCGGGCGCTCGGGCTTCGGCGGCGACGGCTTCGGAGGGACGGGTCCCTCGGAGCCAGCAACCGACGGAGGCAGCGCCGACGAAGGCAGCGTGCCGAGCTTCGGCGGCTTCGGCGGCTCGATTTGGATTTCTCCTTGATCAGGTCACGGGAAGGCGCCGCCGCATCCCGTCAGCGAGCCGGGAGAGACGTTCGTGAACGTCATGCAGACCACGTCGCCGGCGCAGGGCGTCGGCGGCATGCAATCGGCGGTAAACGAAGACGTCACGCCCATACCCGTACCCTGTTCGCCGGGGAGACACGGACACGCATGCCAGCAGTCGACGGAAGGCGGCAGGCACACGTCGCCTTCGTCGCACTCGATCGGGTAAGTCACGCCGTCGCTCCCGCAAAACTGCGTTTTCTCTTCGAGACAGGAGCAACGCGTGAAGCCGATCCCGGCGCCCGTGCCCGCCCCGCTCGGCGGCTCGCCCCACCCCTCACCCGCGCTCGCGGCGTCGAGCGCCGCCACCGTCACGTGATCGACGGAGCACGCGACGACCAGCGTTATCCCCATCAAAACGGCATAGTTTCTCATCTGACCATCATCTCGGGGCCGGGTCGAAGCCGATGCCGACCTCGAGCGCGCCACCGGGGCAGAGCGCGGAGCTCGTGCCCGCTCCGCGCTGGCCACTCACCTCGTAGGAAGTCGTCATCAAGGGCACACGTAGGTCGGCGCCGGCGGCGATCCAGGCCGGGCCGATCGGCCACTCGAACGCCACCGCCGCCAGCGCGTACGCGCGTTCGAACCCTCGAGCGCCGAGCGGGTGAGCGGCAGGCGCGGCGTCGACGATTGTCGCGCGCGCGCGACCGAGCAAGACACCAAACCCCGCTTCGAGTCGGAACCTCGGCCGACGCGCGTCGCTGGTGAGCCAACCGGCGCGAAGCTCGCCCGCGGCGCCGTTCAAATGCACCCGCGCCGGCGGCAGCGCGAAGTCGGTGGGGACGAGGTAGCGCGCGGCGCCGCGCAGCGCGAAACGTCCACGAAATTCGAAGAGGAACACGCCGCCCACCTCCGAGAGCAGGCCCTCGGTACCAGAGCCGTAACTCACCGCGCTGGCACCGAAGCCGAGGCGGAGGGCGGGCGCCTCGCGGCGTGCCGAAGACGGCAGCGCGGGGGTCGAAGCATCGGTCGCCCGTCCCGGCGCCGCGACGACGGGCGTTGTCGTCGCCTCGAGACGCGGCCGTGCGCGCGTCGTCTCGCGTTCGAGGGCCGCCACCACCGCTTCACGCGACGATTGCTGCTCGCGGAGCCACAAGGCCCGCGCCGATGAGTGCGCCACCTCGGCGAGGGTTTCCGCGCCGACTTCGTCCAGCCCCGACTCCAGCGTGACTTCGCGGAAAAGGTAGCGTGGTGGGCGGTCGTGCTCGGCGAGGGCCAGGTACACGCGCGCCTGCGCGCCGTCGCTCACGCGAATCCAGATGTACACGGTGTCCGCGCGCGGCGGCCGCAGCACGGAGCGCTGGTCGAGCTGCCGGTCGCCGCGCTCCACCAGCTGCGTCTGCGGCAAAAATAGGCTCCGAATACGCTCGAACAACACCGGGTCTCGCTGCGACTCGCCGAGCATTGCTACCTCGACCCGACCCATGAGCGGAGCCGGAGCGCTCGCGCTCGGGTCGGAGCCGGCGTGGGCCGTCGGCGTCACTGCCCCAAGCCCGCTCGCGGCGCCCAGACACAGCAACGCGAGGTGCCAAGAGCTAGCGCGCGCCATCCGACCTTCGCGCCCGCGCGACCTCGGCGTACGGAGAATCAGGAAATTCACGCAACAGATCCGCCAGGGCCTGCTCCGAGACAGAGCGCTCGCGAAGGCTCGCCGCGATCTCGGAGACGCCCCACAGCGCCTCCGCCCGCAGCGCGCCGCCGCCTCCCGCCGCTGCCCGGTACAGGGCGAGAGCTCGCGCCGGCTCGGCTCGCTGGAGGTATTTGCCGAGCGCCAGGCGCGTGGGCCCTACCTCGCGCGAGCTCGGGAAGAGCTCGAGCAACAGCTCGTACAGCTGGGCCGCCTCCCGGGCCCGGCCCTGGCGACGCCGCAGGTTCGCGCGCGCGAAAAGCTCGCTGGCCGAGCCGAGGAAGGCAGCTTTTGGCGCCCCGACCCCGGCCCGACCAGGAGACGCTCCGCTGGAGGCTGGCGGCGGCGCCGGCGCGGTGACGGGGCTGAACGACGGCTCCGCCGGTGGTGTCGCAATGGCGGGCATGAGCCGCACGGGCGGGGAGGGCTTGGCCGAAGGCGGCGGCGCGACCGAGCTCGACGGCGGCGGCAGCGCTCGTTTTTGACGAACCGCTCCGAGCCAGGCCCCCGCCAATCCGGCGACGAGCACGACGGCGGCGGCCATCAGCGCGATCCTCAGCCCGCGGCGGCGGGCGGGAGCGCGCTGGGAGATGCGCGCCGGTGACAGCACGCGCGCGTTGATGCGCGCTAGCAGCAGATCGTCTCCCGAGCGGACGCGACTCTGTCGCTCGAGCTCGGGTAGCATCTCGTTCATCAGCTTGACCTCTAGCGAGTACGTCAGGCTCTCGTTCAGGCTGCGCTGCTCGTCTGGCGTCAGCTCTTCACGCCGGCTCCGGCACAGCAGATCGGTGGGGTCAACCTGGCTCATGCCATTTCCTCCACGAGATCGCGAAGCCGCGGGTCGGCCAGCGCGTGCGCGACAAGAGCCGCCTTGGCCGTCCGCAGCCGGCTGCGCACGGTCTCGAGCGGGGCGCCGCAGATCGCGGCCACCTCGCTCATGGTGTAGCCGAGCACGCAATGCAGGGCGAGCGCCTCCGCTTGCGGGGGCGGCAACGCGTCGCACAGCTCGCGCGCCAATCGAACGCAAACGCGGGACGCCACCAGCGCGTCCGGAGGCGTGTCGGCGCCCGCGGTTTCATCGGCGTCGCGCTCGTCGAGCATGCCGTGGTTGCGCTTCGCCGCGCGCTGCCGCCGCCGCGCGTTCATGGCCGTGCGCAACGCCACGCGCGCCGCGAAGTGCCGGATCGACGACTCGCCGCGGAAACGCGAAAGCGCGCTCACGAATTCGACGGCGCATTCTTGCGCGACGTCTTCTACGTCCGGATGCGAGCCACCGATGACCCGCCGCACGACTCGCAAGATGTTCGGTCCGACCGCCGAAAGTAAAGTCCGCAGCGCCGCGACATCGCCGTCGATCGCCGCCCGCGCCAGCGGCGAAAGCTCCTCTTCCACCCGCGAGCCGGACGGAGCCGGAGCCCGACGCAAAGGCAAAGCGCGTAACATCCAGTGCATCCGTGTAAGACCTGTGCAAAACGGGTGTACCCGGCGATACGATTGTCGGGGTCGGTCGTTTCGGTCGCGCGCGAACGACGACGTCGCCACGTCGATAGGGGATTTTTCTTCGGTCGCGGCGTCGCGACCGGCGGCGGCCTCAGCTGACGGTCAGGCGGGGCACGGCGCGGCCGTCAGAGCTCGCAGGTCATCTCGAGCATGGTTTGGCGGAAGCCCACGCTCGCGAACAGCTTGTGGGCCGACTCGTTCTGGATCGCGGTGTGAAGCACCACCCGTGCGGCGCCGCCCGCACGCAGCTCGTCGAGCGCGCGCAGCAGCAGCCGCTTGCCGATGCCGCGGCGGCGCGCCGAGTCGTGGACCAAAATGTCGTGGAGCGCGCCGTAGGTGTCGAGCAGCTGATTCCAATCGCGCGGCTCGTGACGCGCGTAGGCGTAGCCGACGATCACGCCGTCGAGCTTGGCGCACAAGATGAGGGCCTTGGCGTTGGCGAGCTCTTTTTCGAACCACCACGCGTAGCCAGCTTCCGGGTTTTCGATCAGCAAGAAGCGCTTGGCGTCGAAGGCGTAGTGCTGGCGCACCAGCTCGCCGGCAAGCTCGGCGAGCTTGGGCAGGTCTGGCTTGGTCGCGCGCTCGATCTCGATGGCCACGCCGCGACTCTACGCCAATTTACGGCGCCCGCGCTTCACCCCCACCGCCCGCACGATCTCGACGAAGCGCCCCACTGCCGGCGCGGGGTCGCCGCTACGCCAAACCAGCCGGAGCTCGGTGGTGGGCGAGCCGATGATCGGCCGCAGCACGAGATCGGCGCGCCGCAGCTCGCGGACCGACTCGGGTAATATCGACAGCCCGAAGCCGGCCGCGACGAGCGCCAGCACGTCGATCTGCGGCGCCTCCTGCACGATGTGGGGCGTGAAGCCGCAATCTCGGCAGTAGCTCATCAAGAAATCGAAGAAGCCGGGCCCCCGCGCCCGCGGGAAGAAGACGAACGGCTCCGCCGCGACCGCGCTCAGCGCCACTCGCTCACGAATCGCGAGCCGGTGGTCGGCCGGCAGCGCCAGCACCAGCTTCTCGTCACGGATGTTCTCCGACGCCAGCAGCGGCTCGTGCAAGGTGCCGCGTACGAAGCCGACGTCCAGATCCCCACGCTTCAGCGCTTCGACCTGGTCGCCGGGCGGCAGCTCCCGCACCTCGATCGCGACCTCGGGTGAGCGCTCGCGAAAGGCGCGCAGCAAGCCGGTCAAGCCGCTGTACGCCAGTGATTGCGGGTAGCCGATGGTCAGCCGGCCGCTGTGACCGGCCCCCGCACGGCGCGTCTCGCGTACCGCGGCCTCGAGCGCCTCGAACAACGTCCGGGCGTGGTCGAGCAGGGCCCGGCCGGCGGCGGTGAGCTCGACGGGGCGGCGCGAGCGATCGAACAGCGGGTAGCCGAGCTCCTCCTCCAGATCTTGCACCTGCTTGCTGAGCGGCGGCTGAGCGATGCCGAGCTTCTCGGCGGCGCGGCCGAAGTGGCGCTCCTCCGCTACCGCGGCGAAATACCGCAAATGCCTCAGCTCCACCGGCTTCTCCGGGAGCCGAGGCGATGGGTTTCAGGCGCTCGAACAATCATACTTTAAAGGTATCATATACCCTATTCTCATATATTGGACGTTGGAAGAGCCGGTCTCTACAAACCGTCACCCTTCATGGCTCGAGCCCCGATGGTGCCGCAATGTGGCTAGTTCGTGTCGCGCTCCAGCGCCCGTACACGTTCGTCGTGATGTCGCTGTTGATCCTCGTGATGGGGGTGCTGTCGATCGTGAAGATGCCGACCGACATCTTCCCCAACGTCGACATCCCCGTGATCTCGGTGGTGTGGAACTACGGCGGCTTGCCCCCCGAGGAGATGGAGCGGCGCATCACGAGCAACTTCGAGCGCTACCTCACCACCGTCGTCAACGACATCGATCACGTCGAGAGCCAGACGTTGACCGGCGTCGCCGTGATCAAGATCTTCTTTCAACCGCAGGCCAAGGTCGAGGAGGCGATCGCGCAGGTGACGGCGGTGGCGCAGGGCGCGGTGCGGCAGATGCCGCCCGGCGCGACGCCGCCGCTGATCATCCGCTATAGCGCGTCGAACGTTCCGATTTTGCAGCTCGCGCTCGGCAGCGACACGGTGGGCGAGCAGCAGCTGTTCGACATGGGCATCAACGTCGTGCGCGCCGACATCGTCACGGTGCCGGGCGCGCAGCTGCCCTGGCCGTACGGCGGCAAGCAGCGCCAGGTCATGATCGACATCGACCCCAAGCGGCTCTACGCCTGGGGCCTATCGCCGCGCGACGTGAATACGGCCCTCGGCCTGGGCAACGTCGTGTTGCCCTCCGGCACCGCCAAAATGGGCCCCACCGAGTACCCGGTGGTGATCAACAGCAGCCCCGAGCTGATGGAGGAGATCGGCTCGATCCCGGTCAAGACCGTGCGCGGCACGCCGGTCTACCTGCGTGACGTCGCCAACGTGCGCGACGGCAACTCGCCCCAGACGAGCATGGTGCACGTGGGCGGGCGGCGCTCGGTGTTGATGAGCATCTTGAAGCTGGGCGGCGCCAGCACGCTCGACGTGGTCGCGCGGATCCGCGAGCTCTTGCCGCAGACGATGGCCAAGGTGCCAGCCGAGATCAAGGCGTCGCTGCTCTTCGATCAAGCGGTGTTCGTGCGCGCCGCCGTCGACGGCGTGGCCAAAGAAGCGCTGATCGCCGCCGGCCTGACCGCGCTGATGATCTTTTTGTTCCTCGGCAGCTGGCGCAGCACGCTGATCGTGGTCGTGTCGATCCCGCTGTCGATCTTGGTGTCGATCACGCTGCTGTACGCGATGGGTCACACCCTGAACGTGATGACGCTCGGCGGCATGTCGCTCGCGGTCGGCATCCTCGTCGACGACGCCACCGTCGCCCTCGAGAACATTCACCGCAACATGGCTCAGCGGAAGCCGTTCTTGCGCGCCATCATCGACGGCTCCCAGGAGATCGCGGTACCGGCCCTGGTCTCGACGCTGTGCATCTGCATCGTGTTCGTACCGGTGGCGTTCATCACCGGCCCCGCCAAATACCTGTTCGCGCCGATGGCGCTGGCGGTGGTGTTCGCCATGCTCACGAGCTACGTGCTGTCGCGCACGCTCGTGCCGACGCTCGTCAAGTACCTGCTCGAAAAGGAGGCCGCTGCCCACCACAACGCCGGCCACGACAGCAACCGCTCCGCGTTCTTCGCCGCCTTCGAGCGCGGGTTCGAGGCGCTGCGCAACTGGTACGGCAGCTACCTGGCCCTCGCGCTCCGGCACCGGCCGCTGACCGTCGGCGCGTTCGCGGTGTTCGTCGTCGCCTCATTGGCCTTGTTTCCGTTGGTCGGTCGCGACTTCTTCCCGAGCGTCGACGCCGGCTTGATCAAGCTGCACGTGCGCGGTGTACCGGGCACGCGCATCGAGGAGACGGAGCGTCACTTCGGCGACATCGAGAAGACGATCCGGGAGGTCATTCCGAGCCACGAGATCGACGACCTGATCGACGTGATCGGCGTCCCCTACAGCGGCATCAACCTCTCGTTGAGCGAGGGCGCGCTGATCTCGTCGGCCGACGGCCAGATCATGCTGTCGTTGAAGGAGGGTCACGGCGCGACCGCCGACTACGTGCGCAAGCTGCGCGCGCGGTTGAACGACGACTACCCGGAGTCGACGTTCTTCCTTTTGCCGCCCGACATCTCGACCCAGGTCCTGAACTTCGGCCTGCCCGCGCCGATCGACCTGCAGATCGTGAGCGCGCCCGGTAAGGAAAACGAAGCCTTGGCCCTCGCCAACAAGCTGCGGCGGCGCGTGGAGGCGATCCCGGGCACCGCCGACGTGCGCTTGGCGCAGGTGACGCGCGTGCCGGCGTTGAAGGTCGACATCGATCGCACGATGGCCGGTCAATTCGGGCTGACCGAGCGCGACGTCGCCAGCGATTTGCTGGTGTCGCTGTCGTCGAGCGGCCAGGTTTCGCCCAGCTTCTGGGTCGACCCGAAGCGCGGCGTTCAGTACCTGGTCGCGGTCCAGACGCCGCAATACGGCGTCGACTCGATCGACGCGCTCCGCCAGACGCCGATCTCGACCCCCGGCTCTGCGCCGCAGTTCTTGTCGAACATGGCGCAGATCAAGCGCACCTTCAACCAGGCGAACATCACCCACTTCAACGTCGCGCGCACGTTCGACGTGCACGCCAACGTCGACGGCACCGATCTGGCTTCGGTCGCCGAGAAGCTCAACCAGCTCGTGGCGGAGACCAAGCCCAAGCTACCGCGCGGCGTCGGCATCAGCCTGAAGGGTCAGGTCGAGAGCATGGATAGCTCCTTTCATGCTTTGGGTTTCGGCCTGTTGTTCGCGGTGCTGCTGGTTTACCTGCTGATCGTCGTCAACTTTCAGTCGTGGCTGGATCCGTTCATCATTTTGATGGCCCTGCCCGGCGCCCTCGCCGGCATCGCCTGGATGCTGTTCCTGTCGCACACGACGTTCAGCGTACCGGCGCAGATGGGTACGATCATGTGTGTCGGAGTGGCCACCGCCAACAGCATCTTGGTCGTCAGCTTCGCCAACGGCCAGCGCAAGTCGGGCATGGACGCTGCGCAAGCCGCGCTCGCGGCGGGCATGACCCGACTCCGGCCCGTGATGATGACCGCGCTTGCAATGATGATCGGCATGTTACCGATGTCGCTCGGTCTGGGTGAAGGCGGCGAGCAGAACGCGCCGCTCGGCCGCGCGGTGATCGGCGGCTTGCTGTGCGCTACTCTGTCCACCCTGTTCTTCGTACCCGTGATGTATTCGCTGCTGCGCACCAAGCCGCCCCGCGAAATCGTGCTGGAGGAAACGTGACCACAGAAGCTACGGACAAGCCCCGGCAGAACGACGCCTACTCCGCGGAGCTGGGCTTTACCTTGCCCGAGCCGGCACGGCTATCGCGCAGTCGGGCGCTGATCATCGCCGGCCTGGTCGTGGTCGGGCTGGGGGGGGTGTTCGTGCTCGCGCTCCTGCCCCGCAACGCCGCCCGTGCGGACCTCCAAGAGCAGGCCCAGAAGAACGAAAAGGCGCTGCCGCGCTTGACCGTCGTGGCGCCCAAGTTGGTGTCGAGCGATCGCGCCGTGAAGGTGCCGGCCAGCATCCAACCGCTGGAGGAGGCGGTGATCTACGCGCGCGCCAGCGGCTACGTGGCACGCTGGCTGGTCGACCTCGGCGACAAGGTGAAGGCGGATCAGCTGCTGGCCCAGATCGAGGTACCAGAGCTCAATCAAGAGCTGTCGCAAGGCCGCGCCGCGCTCGCCAAGGCCCAAGCCAGTAAGGTGCAGGCGGAGGCGCAAAAGTCGCTCGCGACCAGCGTGCTCGATCGCACCGGCAAGCTGGTGAGCGCCGGCGTCGCCACCCAGCAGGAGCTGGAGCAGACGCAAGCGCAGTCGGCAGTTGGAGAAGCCAACGTCAACCTCGCTCAAGCCGGCGTCGAGGCGGAGCGAGCGAACATTCGCCGGCTCTCCGATTTACAACAGTTCTCGAAGGTGACGGCGCCGTTCGCCGGCACCATCACCGCGCGCTCGATCGATCGCGGCAGCCTCGTCACCGCCGGCAGCACCGCCATGTTCCGGCTGGCCGCGACCGACACCGTGCGCGTCTTCATTCAATTGCCGCAAGACGTGGCGACCAACGTCGTCGTGGGCGGACCGGCCGAGGTGCACGTGCGCGAGTTCGCGGGCCGCACCTTCAACGGGACGGTGGCGCGCACCGCCGGCGCTCTCGATCCCGTCACCCGCACCTTGAACACCGAGATTCGCGTGCCCAACCCCGACGGCAAGCTGCTCGCGGGCATGTACGCCGAGGTGTCGCTGGCCCTGTCGGCGCCGCGCCAGGTTTACGAGATTCCGGCGACGGCCCTGCTCAGCGACGCGCAGGGCTTGCGGGTCGCCATCGTTCAACCGAACGACACGTTGCACATGCAGCCGATCACCATCGAGCGCGATCTGGGCGCGACGCTCCACGTGTCGAGCGGCCTGACCGGTGGCGAGCGGCTGGTGCAGATCGCCGGCGCCGAGCTGAGCGAAGGGCAAAAGGTCCAGCCGCTGGCACCCAAGCCAGCCGCCGCGCCCGCGCCCGCGCCGTCGGCGCGCTAGGACGGCGTCAGGGCCGGTGCGTGCAGATGCTCACGCCGAACACGGTCGGCGTGCAGTAGCGGAACGGCCGCTCGCAATCACTCGCGACGTCGCACAGTTGACGATCGCGTGAGGTACCGACGCTGCAACTGGCTTGGCAAGAGGAAGCTTCCGCCACGTCGCCGGTGATGCTGAGACAACAGACGTCGCCGTTGCTGCAGTCGGCGCGCGTGGTGCAGCCGAGCACGGCGCCGCCACACGCTTTGGCCTTGGCGATGCAATGAAAGCCGCCCGTAAAGCAGCAGCTCTCCGCGTCGGCGTTGCAGACCTCGGACCCACAGGTAATTTTGGGGACGCTCGGCGCCCCGGCGACCCCCGTGCGGCCGCCGGCTGCGGTTCCGCCCCCGCCCTGGGCGGTCCCGCCCATGCTTGGAGCGCCGGCAACGCCGACGGTGCCGCCCACCGCGCTCGTGCCCGCGACCGGGATGGCGCTCCCGCCGACGCCGATGCCCCCGCCGACGCTGATGCCTCCGCCGACGCTGACGCCTCCAGCCGGGGTCGGCCCGCGGCCGGCAGTCGTTGCCGCTCCACCACGACCGGCGCTGCTGGGGCCGCCCGCCGATCCCGCCACAACGCCGTCGGACCCGAACAGGTAGTCTTCCGTATCCGAGCGGCCCCCGCAGGCCTGCACGAGAGGAACGAGGCCGGCTACGGCTACCAACGCCCGAAGAGCGCGGGCGGACCAGGGCGAGGCGAGCATGGACGCAAGGCTAGTACCTCGCCGGCGTGCGAACCAGGCACGCCCCGCGTATGCTGCTAAAACGCGGCCCAGATCGGGCCGCAGGGCACGGCCGCGCCGGCGCCGCCGCCGCTCGATCTGCCCGCCTTACTACCCCTCGGACGTCCCCATCAACACCTCCATCGAAGTCCCCAGCACTCAAGTTTTGCTCGCGCTGTCCGGACCGCAATCGAATCTTCTCGACGAGGTCGCGCGTCAAAGCGGCGCCGACGTGAGCTTGCGTGGCAACACCATCTTGGTCGCGGGCGAGCCGGCGGCAGTGACGCTCGCGGAGCGCTTCTTGCGCGACGCCGCCGAGCTCGTCGGCAAGGGCTTCGACATCGGCCCCAACGACGTCGCCGGCTCGATGCGCGGGCTGCGCGCAGATCCGGGCCGATCGCTGGTCGAGCTGCTCGACGAGACGATCATCGTCACCGCGCGCAAGCGGCCGATTTTGCCCAAGAGCCGCGCCCAGCGCGACTACGTCGAGGCGATCCGTAGTCACGATCTGATCTTCGGCATCGGCCCCGCCGGTACGGGAAAGACGTACCTGGCGATGGCGATGGCCGCGTCGTGGCTGATGCAGAAGAAGGTCAAGCGCATCATCATGGCGCGCCCGGCGGTAGAGGCCGGCGAAAAGCTCGGCTTTTTGCCGGGTGACTTGGCCGAGAAGGTCAACCCCTATTTGCGACCGCTGTACGATGCGCTCCACGACATGCTCGAGTTCGAGCGCGTCGAGCAGCTGCGCGAGCGCGGACAGATCGAAGTGGCGCCGCTGGCTTTCATGCGCGGCCGCACCCTCAACGACTCGTTCGTCATCCTGGACGAAGCGCAGAACGCCACCAGCGAGCAGATGCGCATGTTCCTCACGCGCCTCGGCTTCGGCTCCAAATGCGTGATCACCGGCGATATCACCCAGACCGACTTGCCACACGGCGCGCGCAGCGGTCTGCGCGAGGCGCGCGAGCTGCTGTCCGGCACGGAGGGCATCGCGTTCTGCGGCTTCACCGACGAAGACGTGGTTCGCCACCCCCTGGTGCAGAAGATCATCGTCGCCTACGAAAAGCGCGATCGCGAGAGCGAAGAGCGCAAAGCGGCGAAGCTTGCCGCGACGGCGACGGCGCCCACGGTCGGAGACTGAGCTCACCCGAGTTGGGCACGAGCCCGCGTGTCTCGCCCACGATGAACAAATAGCTATGCGTGCCGCCGCCCCGGAAACGCGCCGTGGTGCGCGTCGGCGCGCGTCCGTCCCCGGGGAGTCGCCTTTTTAGATTGGCCGCATTGAGGCGTTTGGCTACAGTCCGGCGCGGCTTCGGCCCTGTGCGCGGAAAACCCAAGAGCAGGCGGAGATGCCCAGCGTTCCTCACCCGTCATCGTTGAATTCAGGAGGTCCGGACCTCGTGAATCAAGCGATCGCGGTGCTGGCGAGGGAGGTCGGCCGCCTGCCGGAAGCGCTCGGCGCGAGCTCGAGCCCCGCGCGGCCGGTCCCCCCCGCCGGCGCCGGCGATCTTCGCCAGCAGGCGCACCAGCTGCTGGCCGGCATTTTCGCGGCCTTCGGCCAGACCGGTCCGGCCTCGGCTACCGGCGTGTGCCCCGTAACCCAGGCGTCGCCGCCCCTCGGCTTCGACAAAGACGCGCTGCGCCGCCAGGCCCATGAATTCATCGATACGCTGCTGGTCACGTTCCGTCAGGCGACGAGCGAAGACGGCGTGGTCGCCGAGAACAAAGTGCCGCTGTTACAGTGCGCGGCGCCAACCCAAGCCGGCGACGTCGCGCGCGCTACCCTGATCGTCGCGAACGAAGAGCCCTCCCCGTCCGAGGTGACGCTCTACTCGAGCAACTTCGTCGCCGACTCCGGCTACGAGATCCCCTCGCTGCGCGTGTCGGCGTCGCCGCGCGTCGTCACGATAGCTCCGCGCGCGCAAGCGAGCTTCGAAATCCGCGTCGCGATCCCGCCCCAGACGCCGGCCGGCACCTACTCCGGCCTGGTTCAGGCGATGGGCAGCAAGTACGTCAAAGCCGTCTTGTCCGTACGAGTCCTCTAGTCACCGCCGACACACCCCCCCCTCGCCGCTGAAGATACGACGCGAATTTAGGAGCTACCATCGATGGACCCCGCCCTCGCAAATCTCGGCTGGACCGAGGACCAATGCAATCGCATCGCCAACACCGTTACCGAGGAGGCGCAGCGCGCGCGGGTCACGGCCCAGGCGCTGCCCTGCGTCGGCCCCGAAGATCGCAGCACCCTCGCCGTGCCCCGCCTCGCGCTCGGCACGCGCCTCAACCCGACGCCCCCTCCACCGGCCCGGCTCGTGACCAACAGCGAGCCCGAGCTGTACCTCACGCGCATCAGCGTGAACGTCTACCTGCGCTCGCACGAGGTGGCGGATCCGTCGCTGAGCGCGGCGCTGTTGATGTTCCGGCGCGCCGCGAACGTGATCGCGCGCGTGGAAGATGCGTTGGTTCTTTACGGTCGGCGCAGCGCGACCGTCAACCCAACGGTGTCGTCGCAGCTCAACCGCACCGTCAGCGGCGTGCCCCAGGTGTTCGAGATCACGCAAGACACCCACAACGTCTCGGGGCTCTACCCGCTGCTCATGGGACCGACGCCGGTGGGAGAGCTGCCCGCCATCGCCCGAAACCGCGTCGCCCTACCGTTGCCGCTTCCACGGGCGTTTCGCGCGAACGTCAACCGGCGCGGCGGCTCGCTCGGAGACGGCGTCGTCAACACGATCGTGGCCGCCATCAACAGCATCGAGAACGCCGGTTACGGGGCGCCGTTCGCTTGCCTGCTAGGCACGACGCTGTTCGAAGCGATCTGCACGCCTGCCACGACGCTGGTCTTGCCGCGCGATCGGGTGCTGCCGTTCCTGCAAGGGCCGCTGCTGCGCTCGAGCGAGCTCGGCGCCACGGAAGGGGTGGTGATTTCGCTGAGCGGGGCGCCCGTCGAGTTGGTGATGGCCTCCGACGTTCACGTGCGCTTCTTGCAACAAACGCTGGAAGGCCGGCTCGCGTTCCGAGTGAGTGAGCGCGTGGCGGTGCGCATCAAAGACCCGAGCGCCGTGCAATGGATTTCGAGGTAGCGGGAGGCCGATCGTGATCAAAAATAGCAAACTGTTCGAAGCGGTTCTGAGTAGCTTACTCTACGATCGGTGGCCCAAAGACGCAGCGGGGAAGCCGGTACCGTCGGCCGAGGTCGACGCCGACCACGCCCTGCGCTTCAAGGCCTTGGCCGATGACGTCAACGAGGCCATGCCCTTCGACTGGTCGACGCTCAGCGACTGGTTCACGGAGCAGGCCGCGAGATGGTTGCCGACGGTGGAGCCGCTGGCGCAACCCCCGGCGCCGAACGCGACCTGGGACGACTCGGTGAAGAAGCTGCGCGAAGCGATCGACGCCGCCGGTGAGAAAGACGATCCAGAAGCTCAACGCGGCTTTCTCGACGCGCTGATCGCCATCCACGCCGCGAACAGGCCGTGAACTTCTCGAACGACGGCCTCACGCTCTGGTACGGCACGCCGGACGCGCCCGCTCCCGGTGACGCGGGCGTCGTGCCGCGCCGTGGCGCAGCCCTGATCGTCGGCGTTCACCCGGCTAGCCCGACGAACACGCTCGTCGTTCGCTACCGCGTCGACGGCGGCGCCGAGCAGACCGTGACCGGGCGCGAGCTCCGCGTCGACCATGGCCGGCAAGCGCAATACTTCGGTGTCACCTTTCCCGAGCTCAGGGAGGGTGCGACGGTAGAGTACGTGCCGGTGCTCGGCTCCGTGGGGCGCCAGGTGCCGTCGGTGACGAGCGCGAGCCGCTTTCCCTCCAAGTTCCAGCTCGGCCCGCGCGCCGCGCTCGTCGGCGAGCCGTCGCGCTCGCCCGTCGTAGCGCCGCCGATCGCAGGCGGCGGCACGCGGCGATTCACGGCCGCCCTCGATTTCGTGGCCTCCGTCGCGGTGAGGTTCTCGCCCCCGCAATACGTGGGCGATACGCCGGCCGGCATGCGCGTGAACTTCGTGGTCGAGAGCGGAACCGTGGAGGGTAAGGGCTTCAAGGGTACGGTGCTGCCGGGCTCGGCCGACAACTTGCTCGTTCGGCGCGACGGCATCGGACAGGTGAGCATCCACGCCGCGTTCGCTACCGCCGACGGGGCGCGCCTCGACGTCGAAGCGGGCGGCTACGTCGATTTCGGGGCCGACGGCTACCGACGCGCCCTCGCTCAGGACCTGCCCGACCGCGCGCCGATCGTGATGAGCCCGCTGCTCTCGACGCGGCATCCGCGCTACCGCGGGCTCGGCCGTGTCCAGTGCGTCGCCGTCGGCTACACGAGCCTCGCCACGAACCGCGCCCACTACTGCGTCTACACCGCCACGAGCCGAGCCGTGAAATGACAGCTCCCTGGGCATGACGATGAGCTCGCGCAAGAAAGTCGTCATTCTCGGAGGCGGCGTCGCCGGCATGAGCGCCGCCCACGAGCTGATCGAGCGCGGCTTCCAGGTCCAAGTCTTCGAGCGCAAGCCGATCGCGGGCGGCAAGGCGCGCAGCTTGAAGGCGGGCGCCGGCGGCGGCCTCGTGTCGGGGCCGGCGCGGCCGACGCTGGCGACGCGCTCGAGCGGGCCCCCGCTGCCGGGTGAGCACGGCTTTCGGTTCTTTCCCGGCTTTTACCGGCACATCATCGACACGATGGCCCGCATCCCGTACGGGACCGGCAACGTCGCGCAAAACCTGGTCGATACGCGTGAGCTGATGATCGCGTCGTTCGATCGGGCGCCGTACCTGCTGCCCTCCGAGTCGCCACGCTCCGCCGACGACGTCCGGCTCTTCTTGCTGGGCGCGCTGCGCGTGCTGTCCGGACGCGTCGGCGTGTCGACGGAAGACACGGCGTTCTTCGCGGCCAAGCTGTGGGAATTTTTGACGTCGTGCGAAGAGCGCCGGCTCGTGGAGCTCGAGCGCATCAACTGGTGGGATTTCATCGAAGCCGGCTCGCGCTCGGCGGCTTACCAAAAGTTCTACGGCAACGGCATCACGCGCTCGCTGGTGGCGGCCAAAGCACGCCGCGCGAGCTCCAAGACCATCGGCGACATCTTCCTGCAGATCCTGTTCGACATTCCGACGCCGGACGTGGCGGCGGATCGAGTTTTGAACGGCCCCACCAACGACGTCTGGATCGATCCCTGGCTGAAGTACCTGCAGCAGCGCGGCGTCGACTACTGCTTCGACGCGGAGGTCCGCTCGCTGCGCTGCCGTAACGGACGGGTGCTGGGGGCGACGATCAGCGTGGGCGGCCGGAGCCGTGAGGTCACGGGCGACTACTTCATTTCCGCGCTGCCGGTCGAGCGCATGACGGCGCTGCTATCGGCCGAGCTGGTGGCGCTCGATCCCTCCCTGGGCGCCCTCCACGAGCTCACGGAGTACGTCGAGTGGATGAACGGGATTCAATTTTACCTCACCGAAGACGTACGTCTGGCCGAAGGCCACACCATCTACATCGATTCGCCGTGGGCGCTCACCTCCATCTCACAGCCGCAATTCTGGGGCAGCTTCGATGTGAGCCGCTACGCCGACGGCGCCGTCAAGGGACTGCTGTCCGTCGACATCTCCGACTGGGACGTGAAGGGGCTGAACGGCAAGGAGGCGCGGCACTGCTCGCGCTCGGAGATCGCGGCCGAGACTTGGGCCCAGCTCAAGCGTAGCCTCAACGCCGACTACGAGCGGCTGCGCGACGACCAGCTGCACTCGTGGTTCCTCGATCCGGGGATCGACGACGAGGACGCCGATGCCGACGAATCGACGCCGCGCGTGGTGACCAACGCCGAGCCGCTCTTGGTCAACTACGTGGATACCTGGCGCATACGCCCGGAGGCGGTGACGCGGATCCCGAATTTTTTCTTGGCCTCCGACTACGTACGGACGTTCACCGATCTGGCCACGATGGAAGCCGCCAACGAAGCCGCGCGCCGCGCCGTCAACGGCGTGCTGCGCGCGGCGCGGACGAGCCACGAGCCGTGCCAGGTTTGGAACCTGCACGAGCCGGAGCTCTTCGCACCCCTGCGCGCCTACGACCGCGTGCGGTATCGCAAAGGGCTCGGTTGGGGCGGAGAGCTCGCGCTACCCCTGTCCGCGTTCAGCGCCGCCCACGGCGCGCTCGCCGCGCTGCCGCTCTTCGACAAGGCGCTCACCGCCGCCCACGCCCTCGTCCCCGACCTCGCGTTGACGGCTCCGCAAGCCAATCAGGACGCGGAGGAAGCCGCCGCCGAAGCGCGCGCTTCGAGCGACACCGGCCTGCGTCGGCTGCGGATCGTGGAGTCGGCGCCATGACGCCGGCGCCGACCGGCTCCGCGGCGCCCGGCGTGCCCGACGCCTTTCACCTGCAGCTGGCCCGCTACCAGGAGCTCGTGGCGCCGCTGATTCGGGCCGCGATCCCGGATCGCGAGCCGAAAAAGCACCTGTATGACCTGGTGTCGGAGCAACTTTCGCGGGCCGGCAAGGGCATCCGTCCCGCGCTGTGCCTCGCGACGTGCCGCGCCCTCGGCGGCGACGAACGGCGCGCTTTACCGTCGGCGGCGGCGCTCGAGTTGCTCCACAACGCGTTCTTGGTCCACGACGACATCGAGGACGACAGCGAGTACCGGCGCGATCGCCCGACCCTGCATCGACAGTACGGAATTCCGCTTTCGATCAACGTCGGCGACGCCATGAACGCGATGAGCGTGCAGCTGCTGAAGTCCAACCTCGAGCTGCTCGGCCCGGCGCTGGCCGCGCGCGTGTTCGACGAGTTCGACCACATGTCGATCGAGACGATCGAAGGTCAGGCGATGGAGCTCGGCTGGATCCGTGACAACGACTGCACCACGACCGAAGCCGACTACCTGCTGATGGTCCTGAAAAAGACGGGCTGGTACAGCTTCATTCACCCCGCGCGGATCGGCGCGCTGATCGCTCAGCCCGATCGGAGCGACTTCGAGGCCTTCAATCGCTTCGGCTACTTTCTGGGGACCGCGTTCCAGATCCAAGACGACGTGCTGAACCTGGTCGGCGATCGCGACAAATACGGCAAAGAGATCGGCGGTGACTTGCTGGAGGGCAAGCGCACGCTGATTTTGGCCCACCTCTTTCAAAACGTCGACGCGCAGGAGCGCGGCCGGCTTCACGAGTTCCTGTCGAGGCCGCGCGCGGAGCGATCGCCGAGCGACGTCGCCTGGCTCTACGCGTTGATGCAGCGCTACGGCAGCATCGAATACGCCAAGGCGGCGGCGCAAAAATTCGCGGCCGCCGCGCGCGCCGAGCTCGACGCGGCGTATCGAGGCGCGCGCCCGGGGCCCGATCTCGGCTTCTTGCGCTCACTCCTGGACTACATGGTCAGCCGAGAGGCTTGACGCGGCGAGCGGGCACCGGCCGATGCCGCGATGAGCTCCGCGGCCCGCTCCGCGATCATCATCACGGCCGCGTTCGGGTTGCCGCAGACGAGGGTCGGCATCACCGACGCGTCGGCGACGCGCAGCTGCTCGACGCCGTGCACCCGCAGCTCGTCGTCGACGACGGCCTGGCGATCCGCCCCCATTTTGCAGGTGCCGGCCGGGTGCCACACCGTGGTGGCGACGCTGCGAACGTAATCTTCGAGCGCGGCGCGCTCGATGACGTGCGGGCCCGGCGCGAGCTCGCGGCCGCGGAACGCTTCGAACGGCTTACCGTGCGCGAGCTCGCGGGCGAAGGTGATGCCTCGACACAACACCGCCAGATCGTCGGGGTCGCTCAGGTATCGAGGATCGACGCGAGCGAGCGCGCTGGGCTCCTTCGACGCCAGGCTCACTTGGCCGCGGCTGCGCGGTTGGACCAGGATCGGAGCGAAGGTGAAGCCCGGCTCGTCCGTACGATACCGCTCCGCCACGAACTGCACGGGCCCGAAGAAAAATTGCAGGTCGGGCGAGGACGACCGCGCACCCCCGTCGGTCCAGCAGAACAAGCCTGCCTCCGCGAGCAGCTCGGGCGCGTCGAGCGGCAGCCGGCTGACGAAGCCAACGCCGAGCATGAGGTGATCCTGGAGATTGTCACCCACGCCGGGCAGGTCGACGACGACGTCGATGCCGAGCCGCCGCAGCGGCTCCGCGCCCCCGAGCCCCGACAGCAGCATCAGCTTGGGCGTCTCGAACGCGCCGCCGCACAGCACCACCTCGCGCGCAGCGCGGATCGACTCGACACGCCCCTCGCTGACGTACTCCACCCCGATCGCTCGCGTTCGCTCGATGAGCACGCGGGTGGCGCGAGCGCCGGTCATGACGCGCAGGTTCGGTCGAGCCTCGATCGGGGCGATGAACGCGGACGCCGCCGTCACCCGCCCGCCGTCGGGAGTGCGCGTCGATTGATAGAAGCCGGGCCCCGCCTCCTGACTCTCGCCGTTGAAATCGTTGTATTTTCGACCGCCGGTCCGCTCCGCCGCCGCCGCCACGAACGCGTGCGAGACGGGCGAGGGGGCGCGGCAGTCGATGATCGATACGGGACCGTGCCGGCCACGCAGCGCCGACGGCGGCCCGTAGTAGGTCTCGGAGCGCTTGAAATACGGCAGTACGTCCTCGTGCCCCCAGCCCCGGTTACCGAGCGCGCGCCAGGCGTCGAAATCGCGGCGATTGCCGCGCACGTGGAGCAGCGCGTTGATCGCGCTGGAGCCGCCGAGCAACCGGCCCCGCGCGATCGGCACCGCGCGGCCGTTCAGGCCCGGCTGCGCCACCGTCGTGTACCCGAAGTCTTGCGCCGCGCTCGGCGCTTGCAACGCGCCCCGCTCCGCGATGCCGTGGTCCGCCGCGCCGAGCTCGAGCAAGACCACGCTCGCGCCCGGATCCTCGCTCAAGCGCGCCGCCAGCACGCACCCCGCCGTGCCGCCTCCGACGATCACGTAGTCGGCGCCGCGCGACATGTTCACCGCTCAGGGCTCGACGATGTCCGACTTCGTCGTCGCCATCAGGCCCAGCAGCTCGCGCTGCTCGCCGTGCTGCACTCCGAGCTGGGTCAGCACGCGCACCGTGTCGTCGATGAAAATCTTCCAATCGGCCTCGCTGATGTCGAGCGGGGCGTGGCTCTCACGCAGGCTCCGGCCGCGATATTCGCAAGGGCCGCCCGTGAGCCGGCAGATGAAATCGGTCACCTTCTGCTTGAACGCGAGCGGATCGTTCTTGCCCTTCAAGGCCGCCAGCTTCGGGTTCTGCCGGTTGAGCTGCTCGTTGCCGTGCAGCGAGTCGATCGATGCGCTCATCAAGCGGTAGATGCCGTCGCGCCCGCCCAGGCGATCGTACAGCGACGCCTCTGTCGCAGCGCCCCTCGGTGTGTCCGCCTCGCCGGCGCCCGGCCCCGACGGCAGCATCGAGTAGAGGTCGTAGTCGACGCGCCGCTCGCGCGGCACGAGCTTGCCCACGCCCAAGAATTGCGTTCGGTTCAGCCACAGGTAACGCGCATCCATCGTGACCACGCGCGGGCACCAGCCCAGATCGGAGTCCGGCAAGTGCTCGGGCCCGAGCTTGGCCTTACTGTAGCCCTCTTCGCCGAAGTCGTAGCGGCCGGTCGCCTCGAGCTCGGCGCGCGCGCCGTCGTGCAGCAACAGCGGTGCGCGCACGTGGATGGTACCCACGCCGTCGCGATCGATGCGAAGAAATGCCAGCGTGCCGGCGGGGAATTCGCCTTTCAGCCGCGGTCCGTCGACGGTACCGCGCACCGAGAACTGCATGCGCACGCCGTCCGGCGTCTCCCCCACCGACGAGGCCGCATCGAGCCGCAGCGCGACCGACGCCACGAACGTCAGCTCAGGGGAAAGTCTCGAGGCCTCGCCGGCATACGACATCTGAGCTCTGTCTTACCCCGTTTCATCCCAGCTCGGCCAGCACGCGACGCGTGGCCTCCGGCTCGCCGCGTGCTCCGAGGCGTTCGAAGGTGGCGAGCGCCTTAGTCAAATATTCACGAGCGGCGGCGCGATCGCCGAGCACCACCCGAAGCCGGCCGTAGCCGGCCCAGGCCAGCGCCAGCTCGTTCTCGGCGCCGAGCTGCTCGAACGTCGCCATGCAGCTCTCGAAATGCCGCGCCGCCGCCGCCACCTGCGGCTCCGCTTCCGCCATCGCCACCTCCGCCAGCAAACGCTCGGCGCAGGCGACGTAGAACCGGGCGTCGCTCGGTCCAATCACGCCCAGGCACTCGTGGAGCTGGGCCTTGGCTTCGTCGAGCCGACCGCAGCGCAGCAGCGCTTCGCAATAGTAGAGCCCGAACGTCTCGCAAGCGGGGAAGCGCATCGGGCGGATGACCTGGACCACGCCCGCCAGAGCTTCCGCCGCGCTCTCGGCGCGCCCCATCCGACTCTCGACGAGCGCGAGGCTGCCACTGGCAAACAGCTTGTCGGCGAGCGAGTCCGCCTTCGTAACCGCGAAGCGGGCTTGCTCGAGCGCCCCCGGTAGATCGCCCATGAACGCGTAGTTCCAGGCCGCGATCATCGCCGCGAAGGAGATCAGACCCGCGTCGCCGTAGCGCTCCGCGACCTCGACAGCTCGTTTGCCCTCGGCGATCGCGGCGTGAAAACGGCCCATGTACGCGTTGACGGCGGTGGCGGCCGCCCGCGTGCGCACGTAAGATTGCAGGTCGAAGCTGCGCTCGAGCGCCTGCAGCGACTCCTGGCACGTCGACAGCGCCTTCGGAAACAGCCCCAGATCGAGCTCGCACCAGGCGCGCGTCATCAGCGCGAAGCCGAGATCTTCGTCGTTGCCGGCGGCCCGGCAGTGCTCGACGGCGCGGTCGAGCGTCTCGATGCCGGCCGCGAACTCACCGAGCGACCACTGGCACCAGCCGACCCGGGCGTGGAACGCGCCCAGCAGCCGACGATCTCGCAACGACTCGGCGAGGTCGGCGTGCTCTTGCAACACGGCGCGGTAGTCGCGGTAAGTGAACAGCGCCAGCGCGACGAACACCTGATCGAGCACGAGCTCGAGCTTGCGCTGTCGGTTGCGGCGGTCATCCGGCAAGAACGACAGCGCGTGGCGCGCCCGCCCGTAGTACTGCTTGGCGTCCGCCATCGCGCTCACGCTGATCGCCTTGCGGTTGGCTTGGCGCAGGTACTCGAGCGTCCGATCGATGCGCTCCGGGTACACCCCGATGTCGGCGGTCACGAGCGAGCGCGGCGAGGGCGGCGAGGCGTCGTCGTCGACAGCGCGCGGTAGGGCGGCGCTGATCGAGTAGTGGTGGACCAAGAGCTCACAGTGCTCGTCGAGACGATCGGCGCTGAGCGCCTCGATCGCCTGCGCCACCTGGTAGTGATAGCGCTTCTTCTGCGCGTCGCGGATCTGCCCGTACACGGCGTCTTGACACAGCGCGTGCTTGAACGAATACGCGCTGCCCTCCGGGAGCCGATAGACGAGGTCGAGCGCTTGCAGGTCACGTAGCAGTCCTTCGACCGAAGCGCTTTGATACACCCGCCCCAGCACGGCCGGGCTGAAGACGCGGCCGATCACCGACGCCACGCGCAGCAGCTCCTTGAGCTCGTCGTCGAGGCGATCGACGCGCGCCGCGAACAGGTTCTGGACCTTCTCCGGCACGCGCAGCGTCTCCGCCGAGACCTGCAAGCTCCAGCCGCTGTCGCTGCGTACGAGGGCGCGGCTCTCCACGAGCGAGGTCACGAGCTCCTCGATGAAGAGCGGGTTTCCGTCCGCCGTCTGGTGAAAGAGCCGTACCAGCTCTGCCGGCAGGACGCTCTCGTCGAGCAGCTGCGACAGCATCTGCGTCACCTGCTCGGGTCCGATCGGCGCGAGCGCGATCCAGGTGGCGTGAGGCTTGGACAGCCCGGCGCGCTGCATCTCGGCGTCGAGGGCGGCGCCATCGACGGCGCTCGAATCGAGGCGGGAGCCCGGCTCGGCGAATGCGCGCAAGTACTCGCGCCGAAAAACCAGCACCAGCAGCAGGCTGAGCGATTTGGCGTCCTCGACGAGCCCGTTCACGACCTCCTGGGTCGCCTGGTCGATCCAGTGAAGATCTTCGATGATCAACACGAGGGGCCGGCGCGCCGCCACCGCCGAGATGACCCGCCTCAGCGCGTCGCGCACGACCTGGGCCGAGATGGCGCCGAACTTCTCTTCCGGCGCCGGGAAGGAGAGCACGCTGAGCACGACCGCCGACACCATCGCGTCCAGCCCCAGGTCGGCGACGGCTTTGCTGACGCGGCTCGCGCCTTCGGCGTCGGCGGGGACGCCTTCGATCTGCAGCAGCGCTTTGAGCGGCTCACGAAATGGCAAGTAGGCGCTGGTGGTGCCGTGGTCGAAGCACGAGCCCTCACACAGCAAGCTCCGCTCGTCGGGCGCCAGGCGGCGCTTGAACTCGTGCAGCAAGCGCGTCTTGCCCAGGCCCGCCTCGGCGATCACCGAAAGCACCTGCCCCGCGCCGGCGCGAGCGAGCGACCACGCCTGCTCGAAGCGGCCGAGCTCCGCTTCGCGCCCGATCAAGGGCGTCAAGCGCCGCTCCTCGGCCGGATCGAAGCGGTTGGCGGTCGAAGCTCGCAGGTCGAGCAGCGAGAAGACCCGGACCGGCTCTTCACGGCCGCGCACCGGCTGCGACGGCAACGCCTCCCACTCGAAGTGATCGCCCGCCAAGCGCTGCGTCGCCGAGCTGACCCAGATACCGCCCGGCGGCGCCATCTGCTGCAATCGCGCCGCCAGGTTCGTGGTGTCGCCGACGGCCGTGTAGTCCATGCGCAGCCGATCACCGATCGGGCCGACGACGGTCACGCCCGTGTTGATGCCCATCCGCATCCGGCAAGGCACCTGCCAGCGCCGCTGCACGTCCAGCTCGTAGTCGCGAAGATCTTGACGGATCGCGAGCGCCGCGCGCAGCGCGCGGACGGCGTGCTCTTCGTGCGCTACCGGCGCCCCGAACAGCGCCATCATGCCGTCGCCCGTGAACTGATTCACGGTGCCCTCGAAGCGGTGCACCGAGCGCCACCAGATCTCGATGCACCCCTGCATGATCGCGTGCACGGCTTCCGGATCCATGCGCTCCGCCATCGCGGTGGAGCCGGCGAGGTCGGCGAATAGGACCGTCACCAGCTTGCGCTCGCCCTCGATCGCGCTGCGTGACACCAACACGTGCGTCTGCAAAAAATTGGGGGTGTAGGAGGGCGGCGAGCTACCCGGCCGCGAGGCGCCGCACTGATCGCAAAACGAGCTCGTCACCGGCGTGTGCTGGTGGCACGCCGGACAGGCGACCTCCAGCGCCTTGCCGCACGAGCCGCAGAACGCTGCTGTCGGCCGATTTTCCGAGCCACAAGATAGGCAATTCACGGCGGTGCTTATCTCGACGAAATTACTACTAGGAGGAAATTCCGTAAAGGGGCGGGGCGCCTACGACCGCCTCGTCCGGCCCGACCGAGCGCGGAGCCGACGATCCACGATGAATTGCAACACGGGCGCTATCGGGCCGTCACCGCCGGCGTGCTCATTCGTCGATGCGCGCGATGCGCCGCACACCTTCGATATCGGAGATGGTCATGCGGCCACCGTCCAACTTGAGCAGCCCCTTGCGCGCCCAGTCCTTCAAGTGCTTGTTCACGCTCTCGCGCGTCGCGCCGACGAGATCGCCGAGCTCTTGCTGTGAGAGCTTCAACGCGATGTAGACGCCGCTGTCGGGCGCGCGCGGCCGCTCCCCGAAGCGGGTCGCGAGATCGAGCAAGCTGCGCGCGAGCCGGCTCGGCACGTCGAGGAAGGCGGCGTCCTCGCTGCGCTGACTGAGACGGCGCAGCCGGCGAGACAGCACGTGCAGCAGCTTGACGGCGATGCCCGGCGATTGCTCGAGCAATTCCATGAACGGCACGCGATCGATGGTGAGCAGCTCGCACGGCTCGATCGCGGTGCACGTGGCCGAACGCGTGCCACCGTCGAGCAGCGCGACCTCACCGAACACCTCGCCTTCGGCCATGATGCCGAGCACCGTGTCGCGACCGTCCGGTCCGCTGGACGCGACCTTCAGGCGGCCGCGGATGATCGCGAACAAGGCGTCGGCAGGCTCACCCTGGCTCACGACCACCGCTCGCGCGGGGTAGTGCTGAACCTTTGCGAGCGCCCCAACCGTTGCCAGCTGCTCCCCCGTCAGCCCTTCGAAGAGCGAAATCGATTGCAGGAGCGCCAGGTGCTTCTCGAGCATTTTCGCCGGCATATGGGTCCAGAGTGTGAACCAGTTCATACCTGGATGGGCGGCGGCCGTCCACCCATGGCCGTGACGCTCGGCGGCCGCTTCGGGGAAAAAAGCGACCTCGTGTGGCCCAGTTCATAGGGCCCACTGCCGCTCATCGTTTATCCATTCGAGTCATTCCGAGAAGCTGCGCTGCTGGGGGCGGGCGCGGCCGGTCTCGGGTCACGGCGGCGACGAGGTTTCGAACGGGAACGTCGTCAGCCTCAGGGGAGGAAACCCAACAGGAGTTTCACGAATGATCTCGCCCAATGCTTCGGTTTTTGCTCGCTCCAACCGCGTCGGCGGCCCGGCGCTACGGGCGGCGGCGGCGCCACCGAACCCCAATCTCGCCATGCGTGCGGCCGCGACGGCCCTCGACGCCGCCTCCACCAGGGAGCTTAGCCTGTCTCTAATCTGGCGCGAGCTCGCGCGCGGCGTGAGCCGGGTCGTCGACGGTTTCTTCTCGGACTCGCGCTGCTACCTCGTGCTGGCGCTCGACACCAACCGCGTCCCGACGCCGATCGAGGGGCGCCGGCTCGAGATCTTGGAAGCTGTGTTGGGCGGTCTCCGTCAGAAGAACATCGCGATGGACCGGAAGCTGGCGCCATCGACGGTGGCTCTCAACTCCCGGCTCGCCCTCGAGGGCCTCGGCGCCGTCGGTAAGCCGTCGCGGGCGCACCCTTTGCTGATGCTGGCCGCGCGCGCCGCCGGCGAGCCGTCGCTCGCGCTGGCGCGCTGCGCGTCGTTGGTCGGCGCCGACGCCAGGGAGCTGCGCGTGATCAGCCGGCCGCGACCCGATCTCACGCTCGAGCCCGTGCTGCCGGCGGCGGAGATGGCGGTGATCCGCAGCCTCGTCGAGGGCCTCTCGTACCAAGAGATCGCTCGCGAGCGCGGCACGTCGACGCGCACCGTGGCCAACCAGATCAGCGCCGTCTTTCGCCGCCTGCACGTCTCCGGCCGCAACGAGCTCGTGCAGCGCTTGTTCTTCGCCGACTCGCTCGGCACCATCGAGCCAGCCCGGGACACGCCCGTGCCCCCATCGGCTCGCCAAGTCGTGGCGGCAGCGGACAGCGCGCGCTGCTCGGCGTGACCGAGGGCGCGCGCCGATTTGCGGCTACGGAACGCTCTGACTGAAGCTCGTCACGGCGCCGCCCGCGGTGCCGTTCCAGATCTCGAAACCGAACTGAATCGAGTGCAGGTTCCAGTCGGGCTGGGCCTTGCCCAGGTCGATCGCCTTCTGCACGAAAGGCATCAGGTCCTGGCCTGTCCAGCCGCTGACCTTATCGTTCGATAGGAACGTGACGACTTGCCAATCGGTGTTGGTTCCGGTCCAGATTTGGAATGTGTGCCCGCCAGCTGACAGAGTCTGATTCGAGTTCGTGCCGATTGGATTGGGGTTACCGCCGCGATCGAGCCAGATCATCACCTCGAGGCCACCGGACGGGGTCGCGGGGTTGGCGCCGGCGCTGCTCGGCATGGCCCAGATGTCGTACGCCGCGTTGAACTTTCCGCCCGGCGGCGAGGTGTACGACACCGTGCTCGGCGCGGTCGTGACCGCGCTCAGCGCCTTCGGCAACCCGGTGCCGGTCGTGACCTGCCCGAAGTGCCAACCGTAAACCACCGACGGATAGGCCACCGGTGAGTTGCCGCCGGTGTTGAGGCTGCTGGAGTCGATCGTGAGCCCGGCCGCGCCGCCGCCCGATTTGGCGGTGATGCACTGGGAGCCGTTGCTGGCGTCGAGCACGTTGTTCTGAATTCGATACGGACCGGCGGTCAGGTGCTCCTTCTCATTTTCGCCGACGATGCCGCAAACCTGGCCGAGGTTGGTCTGGCCACCCGCCATCTCTTTCGGAAACAGCTCGGTCAGGCACAGATCGAACGCGCCGGCGGCGTTGCCGCCCACGACCTGAATCTGCAAGTCGAACGGGCCGCCCAACATGCAGTCCGGCGGCGGCATCCACTCCGTGGGGCACGTGACGTCGTTGAAGCAAACGGTGCCGGCCCAGCCCGCCGTCAGCGGCGTCAGCTCCAGGAACGGCGCCACTTTGCCATCCATCATGCTCGACTGCGTGTACGAGATGCGCACCGGGTTGCCGCCGCTGCTGCCCGTCAGCTTGATGTCGAAGCATTTGACGGGGCCGGCGTACACGCTCTTGACCGCCGGATCGCCACCGGACGAATTGAGCTCGAACCCGAGCCCGCATCCCCACTTGGCAAAGGTGCTGTCGACGACGGTCGCGCCCTTGATGCAGCAACCGGCGGCGCCGCACGCTTCGACCGGCGACGTACAGGTCGAGCCGTCGTGGTACATGTAGAGCGACCCTTGCAGGCCCATCGGATTGTCGGTGGTCAGCGCGGGATCGCAGCCGATCCAGCCGCCGTCCAGGGCCAGGTTCGGATCGGTCAAGCACGGCTTGTCGGAGCCGCCACCACTGCCGGCCGAGCCGCCGCTCATTCCGCCGGTGCCGGCGCCGCCGCCGCCGCCGCCGGTCGCGGGGGTGCCGGCCACGCCCGCGCCGCCACCGCTGGCGGGCGAGCCGGCGGTGGCGCCCGCGCCGCTGCTACCGGCGGCGCCGCTGACGACCACGCACTGCCCGTTGCTGCAGAGCTGGCCCTGCGGGCACGGCGCGGCGCTGGAGCAGGCCCCGCCAGGCGGGGTGACTCCGTCGTCGGCCTTCGACGAACAACCCAAAAACCCCGTGTACAGCGCGACCGCGCACGCTGCTGTCGCCAACACCCGAGAAGCGCTCTTCATGCTCGCTCAATGTGGAACCGTTTCCAGAGGCGCTCAAGCCTGATCGCCAAAAAACCACGTCGTTGACTCAACCCTTCGATACTACAACCAGAATCGGACCCAATTTCGGCCCCACCCGCCGCTTGCGGCCGCCCTCGCCGCGGCGGCGGCGGCCGACAGCGCCCCACCGAGCGGCCGTCTCGCGCTGCGACGTGCCCTGAGTCGACGGTGTTTCGGCGGCCGCCATTTCGCCGGCAAGCGCCGCGAGTTGCCGGCGCTCCCCGCGATTTCGCGGCTCGGCGCCGCCCCCGAACCTGCTCGCTCCATCTTTGCGAACGTGTTACCTCCCGCCCATGCCTGAGATTCTCCACGTTCAAGCACGCGAAATCCTCGACTCCCGCGGTAACCCCACGGTGGAGGCCGAGGTCCACACTTCTTCCGGTTTCGGCCGCGCCGCCGTTCCGAGCGGTGCGTCGACCGGCGAGCACGAGGCCAACGAGCTCCGCGACAACGACAAGAGCCGTTATCTGGGCAAGGGCGTCCTGCAAGCGGTCGAGAACGTCAACGACAAGCTCGGCCCGGCGATCGTCGGCATGTCGGCGCTCGACCAGCCGTCCGTCGACCAGCGCTTGCTGGAGCTCGACGGCACCCCCAACAAGTCCAAGCTCGGCGCCAACGCGATCCTGGCCGTGTCGATGGCCTGTGCGCGCGCCGCCGCCGACACCGTCGATCTGCCCCTCTGGCGCTACCTCGGCGGCATTCAGGCCCGCGTCCTGCCCACGCCGTTGATGAACATCATCAACGGTGGCGCCCACGCCGACAGCGGCCTCGAGGTGCAAGAGTTCATGATCGTGCCGCTCGGCTTCGAGACGTTCGGCGAGGCGCTGCGCGCCGGCGCCGAGGTGTTCCACAACCTCAAGAGCATCCTCAAAAAAGAGGGCATGGTCACCGCCGTCGGCGACGAAGGCGGCTTCGCCCCGCGCCTGGCCTCCAACGAGCAAGCCATCCAGCGCATCATGACCGCGATCGAGGCCGCCGGTTACAAGCCGGGCGAGCAGATCGCGCTCGGCATGGACTGCGCCGCGAGCGAGTTCTACAAAGACGGCAAGTACACGTGGGACAAGCAGCCGCGCAGCGCCGCCGAGCTGTGCGACGTCTACGCCGATCTGATCAAGAAATACCCGATCGTCACCATCGAAGACGGCTACGCCGAGGACGACTGGGAAGGCTGGAAGCTGATGACCGAGAAGCTGGGCAGCAAGATCCAGCTCGTCGGCGACGATCTGTTCGTCACCAACGTCAAGCGGCTCTCGCAGGGCATCGAGCGCAAGATCGCCAACTCGATCTTGATCAAGGTCAACCAGATCGGCTCGCTCACGGAGACCCTCGACACGATCCGGATGGCCACCGCCGCCGGCTACACGTCGATCGCCTCCCACCGCTCCGGCGAGACCGAAGACGCTTTCATCGCCGATCTGGCGGTCGCCACCAACTGCGGTCAGATCAAGACCGGCAGCCTGTCGCGCAGCGACCGCATCGCGAAGTACAACCAACTGCTGCGCATCGCCGACGAGCTCGGCGACGAGCAAGTGTACAGCGGCAAGACGCCGTTTTCGCGCCGCTGAGACCGCGCCACCGCCGAACGAAAGACGCCTCGCACCGCGGGGCGTTTTTTTTGCGGAGGTGATTTTGTTGCATTGACAACCATTGCGCCGCCGTCTAGCTTGCGGAGCATGCGAGGTCAGTTCGACGGCAACCGCGTGGCGCTCGAGCGAGCGTTGCCGTTTCTGATCCACGGCTGCTACCAGCAGCTGCGCTCGGCCACGTACAAAGAATTCGCGAGCCACGGCCTCGAGCTGACGCCGGAGCAGTGGATCGTGCTGGTGCAGCTTTGGCAGAAAGACGGCCAGAGCCAAACCGCGCTCAGCGAGCTCACGCTGCGCGATCGACCCACCATGTCGCGCATCCTCGACACCATGGAGAAGACGGGCCTCGTCGAGCGCGTCGTCGACGCCCACGACGCGCGGGCACGCCTGGTAAAGCTGACGCGCCGCGGCCGCGGGCTCGAAGACAAGCTCGTACCGATCGCCAAGCAGCTGGTGGCTCGGCTCGAGCGCGGCATCGCCGAAAGCGACCTCGAGACGACGCACAGCACCTTGTCACGCATGCTCGCCAACCTGCGCTGACGCTTTCGTTCAATTAGTTGCATTGACAATCATATCCTGGAGATTCCATGACCTATCGCGATTTTCCCCGCTTCGACGAGACGAGCGCCCCCGCCGCCGCGCGCGCCGCCCTGGCCCAAAACAAGCAGCTCTTCGGCGCCATCGTCGCGCCGCTCGCCCGCTACGCCAGCTCACCGCTGATGCTCGGGACGGCGCTGGCCGGCCTGGCCGCCCTCGAGCAAAGCTCCCTGTCAGCGCTCGAACGAGAGGTGCTGGCGATGACGATGGGGCGGCTCAACGGCTGCAATTTCTGCGTCAACCTGCACCGGCGCTTGCTAGCGGCGCAGAAGGCGGACCCGGAGCTGATCCGCGCGCTCGAAGCGGGCCAGCCGCTGGCAGCGCCGCGGCTCGAGGCGCTGCGCCGGTTCGTGCTGGCGCTGCTCGAGACCAAAGGCGACGTACAGCGCGAGGTGTGGACCGACTTCCGCGAGGCCGGCTACACCCACGAGCAAGCGCTCGAGATCGTGGCGGGCGTCGGCGTCTACACGATGACGACGCTGGCCAACCGTCTCACCGAGACCTCCGAATGAGCGGCGAGCGAGCCCGCGTGCCTAGTCGAAGGCGAGCGACATTTCGCACGAGATCGGCTCGTTGATCGTGCCGAATTGCTCCTGTGGCACGTTCCACTGCTTGCAATCCATGGCGTTGATCTGACTGATGCACGTCTTGAAGTCGGCCCCGACCGACGTCACCTCCGAGCAAGGCGCGTGCTCGACCGCCAAATCGATGCACTGCTTGGTGTTGGTCTTGGCGAGGCTGGCCGACATTCGCCCGACCTTGACGTAGCAGCCGAACGCCTTGTTGCACCAGGTGGTGGCCAACGTTTTGCACTGGGCCGCCGGCGTGGCGGTCGGGACGGGTTTGGTCGGCTTGCCCGCGGTGCCGCCGTTCGCCCCGGGTCCGTCGTCTGCCTCGATCGTCTTGCCGGCGCACGCGCCCAACGGCGCGACGACGAGCAACAACCCCGCCAAAGCCTCACGCACCATACGCAACCTCCGCGCTCAGAGTAGCCCGACGACGCGTGGCGTCGCGCAGAATTTTCACGCCAAATCGAAGAGCAAGATCTCGCTCGGCTCTCGCCCTATGACCGCAATTTCGCCGCTGTGCTCGAATGCGACAGCGTCGCCCGCGCCGAGCTCTTCGCCGCCCACCTCGACTTTGCCGCGCGCCACGTGCAGCCAAGCGTAGCGGCCAGGTGCGAGCTGGTGCGCGACGCGATCACTTACGCCGACCAGACCCGCGAAGATCGCCGCGTCTTGGTGGATCGACACGGAGCCGTCGCGGCCGTCTTTCGAGGCCACCAGCCGTAGGCGGTTCTGACGCTCGGCCTCCGAGAAATGCTTTTGCTCGTAGCTCGGCGCATGCCCACGACTGTCCGGCAAAATCCAGATCTGCAGGAAGTGTACGGGCTCGGTGGGCGAGCCGTTGCGCTCGGAGTGGGTAACGCCGGTGCCGGCCGACATGCGCTGGACGTCGCCCGGGCGAATCACCGAGCCGGTGCCCATGCTGTCTTTGTGCTCGAGGCTGCCCGACAGCACGTAGGAGATGATTTCCATGTCGCGGTGCGGATGGGTCCCGAAGCCCTTGCCGCCCTCGACGCGGTCTTCGTTGATCACGCGCAGCGTGCGGAAGCCCATGTGGGCGGGGGCGTAGTAGTCAGCGAATGAAAAAGTGTGAAACGAGCGGAGCCAGCCATGGTCGGCGAAGCCGCGCTCGCTCGCGCGACGGATCAGCATGCGATTTTCCAGGGTGAGCGCTGAACATAAGGCGCGCGGGCCCAATGTAAACTCCCGCCCGCTCCCGCCGGAGCCGGCTCGACGTCAGCCGATCGACGTCATGGCGAGGCCGCCGCCTCGACCGCACACACCGAAAATGCATCCAGCGTGTTGGGCCCGAACGTCGTGTCGATGGCCACGTCCGCCGCGTCGCGTCCACGGGCGATCAGCACGCGTCCGATACGCGGCACGTTGTTCCGCGCGTCGAACGTGTACCACGCGCCGTCGAGGTACGCTTCGAACCAGCCCGCGAAATCCATGGGGGCGTCCACCGGCGCAATACCGATATCGCCCAGGTAGCCAGTACAGTAGCGCGCGGGAATGTTCAGGCAGCGGCAGAGCGTGATCGCCAGGTGCGCGTAGTCACGACACACGCCGCGACGCTCCGAGTAAACGCCGAACGCGGTCTTGGTCGGGCTCGCGTAGGCGTACCCGAACTCGATGTGCTGGTTGACGAAATCGCAAACGGCTTGAACGCGTTGCCAGCCGCTCGCGGTGTGCTCGAATCGCTTCCAGGCGACCTCCGACAGCAGATCGGTCTCGCAATAGCGGCTGCCCAGCAAGTACACGAGCACGTCATCGGGGAGCTCGTCGACCGGTAGCTGCCGGGCCGCCGGCGCCACCACGTCCGCCACCCCGCTGTCCGTGATCAACGCGTTGGACCAGATTCGAAACTTGCCCGCCGGTGCGACGAGCCGCGTGCACCAGTTGCCGAAGCCGTCATGGTAGGCTCTCAGCGGCACGGCGGGCTCCGTCTGCAGCACGTCAGGCTCGAGCAGGTCCGCCGAACGAGAATGGTGAATGGTCAGGGTCAGGATCACCGGCGTCGGCTGGGTGAACGTGTACTCGAGCGTGTATCCAAGGCGGATCAGCATAGGCAACCTCCAGTCGGTCGCTCGCGTGCGCCGCTCTCGGAGCACCGTACCATGGCCGATCGGTCGTCGCCGCGAACGCCGCAAACGAAACGATCGCGAAGCATTGGGCCATTTTGGCAGATAATTCGCGGCCTTCGTCGGGGCGCGTCGGGCGGCTTGCCAGACCGGCGGCGCTGCGACACGGTCCCGCGTCCTCATGAGTGACTCCGCGCCCAAGAACCTGGTCAGCACCGCCACCGCCTCCGCCCGCATCGTGAGCCCGCTCGACGAGCGCTACGCCTCCGTGATGCGGCCGATCGCGGCCCACATGTCCGAATACGGCCTGCTCAAGTACCGCGTCGCGGTCGAGCTCGAGTGGCTGCTGTTCATGGCGGCGCGGCCCGAATTCACGCACGTGCCGCCGCTCAGCCCCGAGCAACAGGCCACGCTGCGCAGCTGGATCGACGGCTTCGACGAGACCGAGTCCGCCAAGATCAAGGCCCACGAGGTCAAGATCCAACACGACGTCAAGGCGGTCGAATATTACCTGCGCGAGAAGCTCGACGCGCTCGGCCTGCGCGAGCACGCGATCCAGGTCCACTTCTGTTGCACGTCGGAGGACATCAACAACCTCGCCTACGCGTTGATGCTCAAATCGGCGCTCGGCCAGGCCTGGTTGCCGGCGGCGCGCGGCCTCGTCAGCGAGCTCTCCCGGCTCGCCGACTCCGCCAGATCGGTCGCGATCTTGGCGCGCACGCACGGCCAACCGGCGTCGCCGACCACGCTCGGCAAGGAGCTGGCGGTGTTCGTTTACCGCATGAACCGGCAGCTGTCGCAGATCGAGCGCGCCGAATACCTGGGCAAGTTCAGCGGCGCGGTCGGCAACTTCAACGCCCACGTCGCCGCGTATCCGGCGCTCGATTGGGAGAAGCTGTCACGCGAGTTCGTCGAGTCGCTCGGGCTCACCTGGAACCCGCTCACCACCCAGATCGAGTCTCACGACTACCTGGCCGAGATTTTCCAGGCCCTGTCGCGCTTCTGCAACATCTTGCTGTCGCTCGACCGCGACGTGTGGCTCTACATCTCGTTCGGCTACTTCAAGCAGGCCGCCGTCAAAGGCGAGGTCGGCTCGTCGACGATGCCGCACAAGGTCAACCCGATCAACTTCGAGAACTCGGAGGCCAACTGCGGCATCGCCATGGCGCTGCTCCAGCATCTGGCGGAAAAATTGCCGGTTTCGCGGCTGCAGCGCGATTTGTCCGATTCGTCGGCGCTGCGCAACATCGGCGTCGCCGTCGGCCACGCCCAGGTCGCGATCGAAGCCGCCCGGCGCGGTCTCGGTCGCCTCGCGCTCGATCCGCTCGCCGCCGAGCGCGATCTCGTCGACGCGTGGGAAGTGCTGGGCGAAGCCGTCCAGGTCGTGATGCGCAAGCACGGCTTGCCCGACGCCTACGAGCAGCTCAAAGAGCTGACCCGCGGCCGCCCGCTGAACCGCGAAATCTTACATCAGTTCATCAACGGCCTCACCCTGCCGCCCGAAGCGCGCGACTACCTGCTCGCGCTGACACCGCAAACTTACGTCGGCATCGCCGCCACCAGCGTGCGTCACGTCCTTTGACGCGGGTGGCTGCCGAGACGCAGCCAACCCCGCAGAAGCTACCGTGCCGTCTCAGGGCCGCGCTGCTCGCGCCCGCTGATGACATCCTCCCGGCCTTTGCCCCACTTCAGATCTGCGCTCGCGATAGCCCGTCAGCTCCTGGCGAAGCGTAGGCGGTAGGGCTCACTCGGGTGTGGCGCAACTGGAATCCCTCATGAGCGCTGCTAAGATCGGGATTCTGGCTACGCCAAGGTGAGCGTCGAAGCGCGGTCCTCGCTTCAAGTGTCGAGCCGCTCTCGCGCCCCAGGAGGACCGAGGAACGCTACGTTGGTTTCTGCGATTCGGGCTGCAACTTGGCAGCCCCCCAGCTTCAGCGTTTGCGGAGACCGAGCACTTGGAGCGGGGCGTCGGAGAGTGAAAATTCGATCTCGTCACCGAGCCGGACCGGGATCGTGCGCTGGGGGCCGTCGAGGAACAGGCTCGAATCGTCCATCTTGCTGGTGACGGTGACGCGCTGGGTGGGCTTGATGATGGCGCGGGCGAGGGCGTTTTTTTTGCCGCGCGGCGTGTACGGCTCGCGCACGACAAGCTGCAGCTGACGGGAGGCGAGCGGCAGCACGCGACCACCGGCCGAGCGCTGCGCGGCGGTGGAGCCGGCGGGGGGACCGATCCAGATGCCGCTCGAGCGCTGGGTCTCGGTGATGCGACCGATGTGCAAGATGTAGCGTGAGGTGGCGGCCGGTGAGTCGTGACAGTAGAGAGCTTCGTTGAGCACGCGCTTGCTGCGCAGGCGGCCGTTCAGGGCAACCGACATGCGCGACAGTGACAGCTGACGCAGCTTACCGGCGAGCGCCTGGGCGAGGTGGAGGCGAAAGTCTTTGCGCGTCGTGGCGCAAAAGAAGCCGACCGAGTGCTTGGGCGCGCTATTTACGCCCAAGATCGGGATGTCGTCGACGTTGTGGGAGGCGGCCAGCAGCGTGCCGTCTCCGCCGACAGCGATCACCAGCTCCGCGTCGGAGGTGTCGAAGGCGGCGTGGGCGCGGCGCAGCAGCAGCGCTTGCGCGCCGGCGCGCTCGAGCTCGCTCATCACGACGTCGAGGGTGCGCTGGTGCTCGTCGTGCGACTCGAGCCAGCTGCGGACGACGGGAGCTCGCTTTTTGACCAAGGCGCGCGCGCGCGGATCGCCTTCTTCTTCGACGAAGCGCTGGTAAGACGTGCGCTTCGCCACGACAATGACTCTTGGTCCGGGCATCGACTGCGGGGCGAGCCTAATGAGCCAGGCCGCGCTCGTCTACTGCGCGCGGCCACGAGGCTAGGCAAGCATTGTTATCGTGGCGCGCTTCGCGTACTTTCGGCAAACCGATGGATGTCCGCCGCTGTTGGCATCGATGGTCCAGGCAGCTCGCGGCGGGAGCCGCGCTGCTGCATGCCATGCTCGAAGCCCCGCCGGCGAGCGCCGCCCCCGCACCGGGCGAGCCGGCGGAAGCCTTCCGCGTGATCGAGACCTCGTCGGCCGGATGTGGCCGCGGCGGCACCTTCGTGAACGAGCTCCGACGCCGAACCAGCCGCCTGCGACCGGCGCAAGAGGGTGAGCACGCCATCCTGTTCGTCGTGGAGACGTTCGAAAATCCGGGCGGCGTGCGGGGCCGGCTGACGATGCGCACGGTGAGTGGAGTCACGACGGTGCGCGAGGTACCGGGCAGCGCCTGCCACGAGGTCGAATCGGCGATGGCGCTGATCGCGGCGCTGACGGTCGACCCGCTCGCTGGCAGCGCCGAACGCGCCCAAGCCGCCCCCGCCCCGACGCCGCCTCTGCCCGCCGTCGAGACCTCCGAACCTCACGATGTGCCGGCCGCGCCGCAACAATCCAATTGGAGCATTCGAATCGATCCGAGCGTGACGCTGCGGACCGCGATCGCGCCGCACCTGGCGTGGGGCGGCGCGCTCGCGGTGATGGTGACGCGCGAGCGCGCCAAATTCCTGCCTAGTTTCGGGCTCTCAGCCCACTACTCGCAGGCCACGGCGCAGCGGCCGGCGGGGTCGGCTGATCTGCAGTGGGTCGCGGCGCAGCTGCTGCTGTGCCCTGGCGGAATTCGCCCCGGAGAGTCGTGGGATTTTCGGGCCTGCGCGTCATTTCAAGCCGGCCGGCTGCGCGGCATCGGCATCGACACCGCCGATCCGGCGACAAAAGCCATCTTCTGGGCCAGCGCGGGCGCCGAGCTCCAAGGCCGGGTCAAGCTGCTCGGACCCTTGTGGCTGGGGCTCGAAGCTACCGCGGAGCTGCCGTTTTCGCGGGAGCGCTTCTACATCGAGCCGGGGCAAACGCTGCATCGCGTGCCGTGGTGGGGCGCGAGCTTCGGCCTCGGCGTGGGCGTGCTTTTTTACTGATCGAATCCGCTTTTGGCGCACACTAGGGGGAAGTGGCCATCACCATGGGCGTAGGCTTGCCGGCAACGGTCGACGCCCCCCCGGCGGAGAGCAGCAGCCACGCTCGGCTGCAGAGCGCGCTCACCCACGCCCGGCCTGCTCCGAACGCCGAGCCGGCGCGCGAGCACACGACCCGGCGCCTGGCCGAGCTGCTGCGCGATCACTACGCCCAGGTGTGGCGAATGCTGCGCCGGCTCGGGGTCGACGAAGCATGCGCGGACGACGCCGCCCAAGAAGTGTTCATCGTGCTGTCGCGCAAGCTCGCCGACGTTCGGCCGGGCAGTGAGCGGCCGTTCTTGCTCGGGTCGGCGGTGCGCATCGCGGCCAACTACCGGCGCAGCTGGCGCGTGCGTCACGAGGTCACCGACGAGCAGGCGCTCGCGAAGCAGCGCGATCCGGGGCCGTCTGCCGAGCAGCTGCTCGATAACAAGCGCCTGCGTCAGGCGCTCGACGAGCTGCTCGAAGGTTGGCCGGACGACATTCGCACCGCCTTCGTGCTGTTCGAGTTAGAAGGGCTGAGCGTGCCCGAGATTTCTCAGCTGACGGAAACCAAGACCGGCACCGTGGCGTCTCGATTGCGGCGCGCCCGCGAGTTATTTCAAATCGGAGTGAAGCGCCTGCGCGCACGCAGCGCTACCGGGAGACAACCGTGACGCTGGTCCCGCTTCTGGAGAGCAGCGAAGACGAGCTCGCGCGCGCGCTGCTGCTCTCGGGTCGAGCCGACCTGCCGAGCCCCGCCGGTTTGCAAGATGCAGCGCTGGCGCTCGGGCTGAGCGCGCCGAGGGCGAAAGCCTTGGCGGCGGGCCTCGCCGCGCCGCACGCGCTGAGCGCTGTCGCGCCGACGACCGCGACCGCGACCACGCTCGCAGCTCCCAGCGCGGCGGGGGCAGCCGCATCGCTCGGCGCCGCGTCGCTGGCAACGGCGGGCAAGTTCCTCGTCGGCGGCGCGTTGATGAGCTTTGTCGCCATGACCACGCTCGATCACGCGATCGGCCCCGCTGCAACGCCGGCGGTGGCGCGCGTCGCGGCGCGAGCGTCGACTCCGCCAAGCGCGGTGCCGGCGCCGCTGACAGCGCCTGCGCCTGCGCGCCCGATGGTGCCAGAGCCGGCGGCGCGTGAGGACGCGCGCCCTCGTAGCACCGCCGCCAAGCACCCCCGCGGCGCGAGGTCCCCCATCTCCGCCGCGCCACCAGCGAGCGCCGAAGTGGCGACGAGCGCAGCGCCGCCCGCGGCGGCAGCGCTCAGCGCACCCGCGCCGTCAGCGTCGCCGAGCGCCTCGTTGGCGGCGGAAATTCGGCTGCTCGATCGCGCGCGCGCGGCGCTGGCGCGCGGTGACGCAGAAGACGCGCGGCTGTCGCTCGAAGCCTACGCGGCGCGCAAGCCGGGCGGCGTCTTGAGCCAAGAAGCCGACCTTCTACGCGTTCAATTGAAGCTGAAGCTCGGGCAACGACACGCCGCGGCGGAGCTGGCGCGGCGGCTCATTCGCCAGTATCCGGAGAGCACCCATGTCGACTCCCTGCGCAGCCTGGCCGCGGAACCATAGCGCGGCCTGGGTGCTGGCGGCGCTCGCCGCGTCTTTCTGCGTCGGGGGTTGCAGCGACGACAGCTACCGCCTCGGCGGCGACGCGAAGCAGCCGGGGCCGCTGTGCTCGCGGGGCGACGCCATCGAGTACATCGATCGCATGGAAGACGGGGAAGGCGCCCTCGAATTCACGGAGGGCCGCTCCGGATTCTGGTTCGCGTTCAACGATTTGAAGGTCGGCGTCGCCGCCGATCCTGCGGAAGAAGCCGAGCAATATCCGGATCGCAACGGCGAGACGTTCCCGATGACCCGGCTCGATCCGCCGCGCGGCGACAGCCACTACGCGGCCCACACCTCTGGCAGCGGCTTCACCGATTGGGGAGCGGGCATCGGCTTCGAGCTGCGGGTGCGTCAGCCATACGATCTGTCGCGCTACGCCGGCATCTCGTTTTGGGCGCGCCGCGGCGAAGAGGGCACGCCGAATATGGTGTTGGCGCTACCCGATCGCAACACCTCACCGATCGGCGGCGTTTGCGACGACGCCCACGAGCTCTGTCACGACGACTTCGGCAAGGTGATCAAAAACCTCGATACCGAGTTCAAGCCGTACACGTATTCGTGGAGTGAGCTGAGCGCGCGCAATTGGTCCGAAGCCGACCTCGACGGCATCGATACGTCGCAGGTCTACGGCGTCAGGTTCCAGACATGGGACCAGGACAAGTCTCCCTTCGACTACTGGATCGACGACGTCGCCTTGCTCTGCCGTTGAGCGGCCCGCCTTCGAAAAGGCGATCGCGGCGCGCTTGAAGCGACATCTTTACGTATCCCGCTCGGCGGCGCGTCGCTCCGACGCACGCCAGAAAGGCTACGTGCGTGAATCGACATCGTCGTTCGCGAAGGGCGAACGTGTGTGCGCTCTCGGTGGCGCTGGCAGCGCGAGCGGCGGCCGGCGCCGAACCGAGCCCGGCCGCGACGGGCGAAGAGCCGCCGTCGCTGTCTCTGCCCGCCACGGCGCCGCAGGGCGGCGGCAGCGTGGCGTCGCCCGGGCCCGCGCCCCCGGCGCCGCGCAGCGACGAGCCCAAGTTCACGGTGACGGGCTACTTGCACGCGCCGCTGCGCTTCTCTTGGGGGCCGCCGACGCACGCGACGAGCGGCGGAACGGCAGGGACGCAGCTGCGCACGCCGCCGCTCGTGCCGGACGCGAACTATATCGACTACCGCTACACCAGCAATTTGTCGGGGCCGTGGAGCGAGCTCAACTTTCACTACGGCAACGCGCTCGCGCGCGCCACCGTCCAGATCGCCTCCTACAACCTGACTGACGCCGGCTACCGGCGGCTCGAGGCGAACCTCGGTATCAACCAGGCTTTCGTCGCGCTCAACCCGCAACCGCTGCTGGCAGGCCGGCTGCACGTGAGCTTGACCGTCGGCGGCTTCAGCGACCGCTACGGCGCCGCCGGTCGCTACGACCACGGCAAGTACGAGACGTTCCTGTTCGGCCGCACCCACGTCGTCGGCGAGACGCTGCGCGTTTCTTATACGCTGAGCGACGACGTGCGGCTGTCACTCGAGCACGGCTTCGGCGGGAAGCTCGAGCCGACGCCGTTCTTCGGGGCGCCCTCCGGTCCGCGCGACAACCTGACCTGGGATCCTTACCCCGGCCCCGTCGCCCAAGAGTCGACGTTCGTTCACCACGCCCACGCCGGCTTGACGCTCTGGAACGATCTGCTGATCGGCGCGCACTTGCTGCACGCGTTCGCCAACGACAGCGATCGCGCCGGCGCGTACCTGGGCGCACGCTACGGCGGGCGACCGATCACGGAAGCGGCGCCACGGCTGTTGATTTACGGCGGCGACGTGAAGCTCGTCGGCAACGTGCTCGGCGACGGCTACGTCGGCTACGCCCACCTCGACGCGCGCAACGCCGACTACCTGGGCGACGCGCTCGAGGTGCTGCACTCCTTCGATGGCTGGCAGCTGCACGACAATTATTTCGGTAAGCCGGGCGAGGCGACGCGCGCCACCGGGAAGATCGACAGCGTGCTGCTCCAGCACGTGGTCAACTTGTCGGCGCTGGTGCCCGGAGCTCCGAGCGTGCTCTTCGGCGTGTTCGGCATGTTCAACGCCGTCAGCGGCGCGCTCGATCCGGCCTACGACGTCAAAAAGCTCAAGTGGGGCGCCGACGTGCTGTACGCGCCGCTCGACTGGCTCGCGTTCGGCGGGCGGTTCGATCGCGTGTCTCCGAATTTGGCGGATCCGACCCAGACGTTCTCGGTGCTCTCTCCACGGGTGGTGCTGCGCAGCTCGCTCGTGAGCCACGAGCAGATCGCCATCCAATATCACCGCTATTTTTACGGCGCGGCTGCCGCCACCACCACGTATCCGTACAACACTCAAACGGGCGCCGCCGAGCTCGGCGCCGATCGCGACGCGGCCCAGATCGCGGCCACGCTCTGGTTCTGAGCGGCGTCAATCGGCGGGGCGGCCGCGCGCCACGATGTCCGCGAAGCGGCGCAGGCCGAGCTCCGTCTTGGCGTCCTCGATGCCGCCGTTGGCGCACCAGGCGAGCGCGTCCGGCAGCGGCACGTCGATCACCTCGCCGAAGCGCTCGAGCGGCGAGCCGTCGAGCTCGGGCGCTTTGCGCTGGTTGGGGTCGACCGCGACGTGGAAGAAGAAGAGCCGCTCCGAGACGATGCCGGGCGCCGGAAACATGCTCGGGCCGAGCGGCAGCAGCTGCGGCAGACGCACGTGGAAGCCCAGCTCCTCGAGCAGCTCGCGCTGGGCCGCGAGCACGACTCCCTCGGGGGTCTGCTCGCCGGGCTCTACCAGCCCCGCCGGTAGCTCCCAGAGCCCGCCATGACAAGCTTCGTCGCGCAGCGGCGAGCGGGCCTTGTCGCGCATCGCGAGCGGAGGCCTCAGGCAGCTACGCAGGTAGACGTATGGCGTCCCGCGCGCATCTTCGTAGTGGGCGAGGATCACCGCCGCGTCGATGGCGCGCCGATCGACCTCGTCGTACTCGAACGGTTCGCTGGCGGAGCCGTCGGGGTAGTGAGCGCGAAAGCGTCGCCGGCGCAGCCGCAAGAAGCCGCTGGCGCCTTTCGGCGAGAGATCTTCGAGCACCTCCAAGCGAACGTTGGGAAGTGGGGGCAGCCCCGGCGCCTTGAGTTTCATGTCATTGGCCGGTAATGAGGAGGCGTACTTTCGCACGGAGCCCGACCATGCCCGTCAGAAATCATCTTCCCCTGATCATCGGCGCAGCGCTGGCGTCGGCGCTGTTCGCCACCGCCGTCGCCGCCGCCCCCAAAGCCGAAAAGCCGGGCGCGGCCGCCGCCAAGAGCAAGCTCGACCTGCCGAGCCTCCAAAAAGCCTTGGAGTCGGGTGACGAAGCTCGCGCGCAAAGCGCGCTCGAAACCATCGCCAGCAGCGGCGACCCCGCGGGCGCGGCCCCGGTGGAGGCGCTGCTGGCGCGCGGCGCCAGCGCCTCGTTGCTGGCGCGCGCCATCGAGACGCTCGGCATCTTGGCCCAGCCGACCTCGGGCGCCGCCCTCGCGCCGTACGCCCAGCACCGAACGCCGGAGCTGCGGCGGGCGGCGCTGCGCGCGCTGATCGCCACCCAGTCGCCGCTGGCCGGAGACGTGCTGCGGCGCGCCTTGCACGGCAGCGATCCGGCGCAGCGCGCGATCGCGGCGCGCGGCCTGGGTCAGCTCAACGTGCGGGCGGCGGTGCCCGAGCTGTTCAGCGTGCTGCCGAAAGACGTCGCAGAGGCGGCGCAATCGCTCGGCCAGCTGTGCGTCCGCGAAGAGTGTGAAAAATTCACGGAGCTGCTCGGGCGCCTGCGCTTCGAGGTGATGGAGTCGGGCATCGTGCCGCTCTTGCTGCGGCCGCAGGCCGACGTGCCCGACGAGCTGAAGCTCAAGCTGATCGAGCGACTGCGGCGCATGGCGACACAGCCCGCCAATCAGCTGCTGCAGACAGCGCTCGCCAAGCTCCCTGCCGACGGTAGCCCCAGGGTCAAACTAGGACTAGAACGCGCGCTCAAGGGCTATTCGGTGGAGGAGACCAAATGACGCGACTGCTCTCGGCCTCGTTGCTGCTCACGGTGGCTTGCGGCGGCAACCTCGCTCAGGGCGTCGGAGCGCCGTTCTCGGAGACCTGGCAGGCCGATCAGGGTAAATCGATCGCCGCCCTCGAAGCCCGGCTGCGCGCGACCAAGGCGCCCGGCGCGACGGCGGTGGCGGTCGGCGTCAACGACAGCGGGCTGTTCGGCGCGTCATTGCCGGCCGGCCCCCGGTGGACGCACAGCGGAACCGCCGATACGGTGCCGATCGTCGCCGGCGAGCTGGTGGTCGCCAGCAACGCGGGGCAGCTGTTCGCGCTCGACGCCAAGAGCGGCAAGCAGCTGTGGAGCGTGGCGATCGACGATCGCATGCTGCGCGGCGCCAGCGACGACGGCACGTACACGGTGGCGGTGGTGGCGGCCGACAACCAGCGCAAGAGCCGCTTCCTCGCCGTCGACCGCAGCGGCAGCGTGGTGCGTGAGATCGACTCGACCATCGACCTCGGCTTCCCCGCCGTCAAGGCCGGTGTCGCCTTCATCCCGTGGAGCAGTCAATACGTCTCAGCCGTCGACTTGAAGAGCGGCGAAGAGGTCGCGCGCCTGCTCCTGCGCGAGATCGTCACCCAAGCCCGAAACTTCAATGGCGAGCTGTGGTTCGGCGAAAAAGGCCTGGTGCGCTTCGACGACAAGATCCGGCTCGCGACAACCAATCAAGGCACGCACCTCGTCTTGCCGGCGCGCCAGCTGCCGGGCAAGCCGGTCTGGCTCGGCAGCGGCAACCAGCTCTGGCCGGTCAGCAGCTCGGCGCGCCTGAAGATCCGCCTCGCCGCGACGCCGGTCGCGGCCACCGACGGCGTGCACTTCACCGACCACGCCTATTTGGCGAGCTATTTCCGGGTCGTGCTCGGCTTGTCGGACCAAGACGCCACGCTGCACTTCGTCAAATCGCTCGGCGCCGACGCGCTGGCGATGAGCTCGGCCGAGCGCGGCTTCGCGGTGTGCGACGCCAGCGGCAAGGTCACGCTGCTGTCCGCCCAAGGCGGCGACGCCGGCAGCGCCGATCTGGGGGCGCGCCTCACCGCCTGCACCGTCGACGTGACAGCGCTCAGGCTCGAGCAGGCACAGCCGCCGGCTCCGCTCGCCGAACAGATCGGTCAAGCGCTGAGCGAGCTCACGCCCGACATGGCGGTCGCCCAGAAGCTGCTCGTCGACGAGCTCACCAAGCTCGACGATCCGCGCGTGACCAAGATCCTGATCGACTTGACCAGCAGCGCCAAGATCCCCCCCGATCTGCGGGCGGCCGCGCGCAAGCTGATCGCCACCCGCCGCACCGGCAAAGAATACATGCTCGCCGCGCTCGAGCGACACTACGACTACGTGTCGGACGTGCTCTTGCCGCCCCCGCTCGGCCCGCTCGCCGACGCGCTGGCGGCGATGAACGAGGTCTCCGCCACGCCGCTGCTCGCCCGTCACCTGAATGACCCCGCCAACGACATGGCCGACGTGGAGCGCGCCGCGATCGCGCTCGGCAAGCTCGCGACGCCCGCCGAATACGAAGAGCTTCGCACGTTCTTCGCCCTGTACCGCGCCACCGCCGACGAGCCGTCCCTGGTCAACGCCGTGGTCGCGGTCGGCGGCGCGCTGGTGCGGATGGGCGGCGCTCCCGGCAAGGCGCTCGTCGAGCGCGCGGCCCAAGATCCGCTCACGCAGTCGGAGGTCAAACGGGGTCTGACTGCATTGCTCACGCCGGAAACCGCGGCCCCGAGCGCGGCCAAGAGCCCGAACGTTGCGCAAAACGCGCAGCGCCCCTAAGGTTCTGTTCCGCTGGGATGAGCTTCGAGCAGATACGTAATCGTCTGGCCGAGGGCCGCCCGCTGGTGCTCGACGCCGATACGGGAGCGTCGTTCCGGGTGCGGGGCGTCTTGCTCAACTCTCCCGGCGCGCTCGGCCAGCTGCTCCGCGAGCGACCAGGCGACGTCGCAGCTCACTATCGCGCCGAAATCGAGAGCCGCGTCGACGTCCTGTCCGCCCTCACCGCCGACACCACGCCGCGCGCGCTGGCCGAGGTCGGCATGGAGCACCGCGCCGCCCAGCTCACCGGTCGCGCGGTGGAGCTCGCGCTCGAAGCGAGCCAAGATGTGGGCCGGGCGATCGCGGTCGCGGGCGTCCTCGGCTCCGACATGGTGAGCCCGATGGCGGCCGATCGCCTCCACGAAGAGCTCACCGAGCACGCGGCGCGGCTGGCTGCCGCCGGCTGCCAGCTGCTCGTCGCCCGCGGCCAGGGCTCACGCCTGGGATTGATGGCCGCCGTCGTGGCCGCCTCTCGCACCGAGCTGCCGACGTGGGCGGTCTGCGAGTGTGGGCCGGCTGGCGACAACACCGTCGACAACGACCCGCACGAGCTCACCGAAGCGCTGGCGGAAGCGGGGGCACACGTGCTGCTGTTCGAGGTGCCACACGTCGAGATCGGCTTGCGCCAGCTGGAGCGCTTCAAGAGCGCGCTCGAGGTCAGCGGAGTGTTCCCGGGCGTGCTGCTCGCAGCCAGCGAAAGCGCGGTGCGCGGCTTCGACGACCCCCTGTCCGATCCCGAGCATTGGGTCGAACGAGCCGTCGATTTGAGCCTGGGCGGGGCAAGAGTCATCGGCGGCGGCGCCGGCACGACCGAGGCGCACACCCACGCCCTGGCGCTGGCTTTGGGCTCGCTCCACCCGTCGATCCCGACCCGCAGGTCGGACACCGAGCTCGATCGCGAGCCGGGCAACTGGTAACCGGAGCCGTTCGGCTCTATTACCCCCCAGCTCATGCCCCAGGCTCCCGACAGCACGCCCAGCGACGCCCCGATCCGCGACCAGGACCAGCTCGCTGACGTCTTCCGCGCCGCCGAAAAAACGGCAGACAAGTTCCGGATCGGCGCCGAAGCCGAGAAGTTTGCGCTCAAAGCCGACGGCTCGCCGTTGCAATACGACGGCGCCGACGGCGTGGTCGGCATCTTCGAGGAGCTCGCCGAGTACGGCTGGGAGCCCGAGCGCGAGACGTCGGACGGCCCGATCATCGCGCTGCAACGCGGCGCGGCGAGCATCACGCTCGAGCCCGGCTCGCAGCTCGAGCTGTCCGGCGCCGCTCTGCCCGACATCCATCAAATCGACGCGGAGTTTCAGAACCACCTGCGCGAGCTCGCGCCGATCTCCAAGAAGCTCGGCCTGACCTGGCTCGGCGTCGGCTTCACGCCGCTGGCCCACCAAGCCGACCTCACCTGGGTGCCCAAGCAACGCTACGCGGTCATGCGCGAATACTTGCCGACCAAGGGCGCCGCCGCCCACGACATGATGCGCCGCACCGCGACCGTGCAGGCCAATTTCGACTACGCGAGCGAGGCCGACGCGATGAAGAAGCTGGCGCTGTCGCTCAAGCTCTCGCCGATCATTCACGCCATGCTCGCCAACTCGCCGTTCAAAGAAGGCAAGCAGGCGGGCACCAAGAGCGTGCGCGGCGAAGTCTGGCTCGACATGGACCCGTCGCGCTCCGGGCTGATCCCGAGCATCTGGGCCGCCACCAAGCCCGGCTACCGCCACTACGTGGAGTGGGCGCTCGACTCGGGCATGTTCTTGTTCAAGCGCGACGGCAAGGTCGTGGCCAACGCCGGCCAAACCTTCCGCCGCTTCATGGCCGACGGCTTCGAAGGTCACCACGCCACGATCGCCGACTGGAAGCTGCACCTGCAGACGCTGTTCCCCGAGGCGCGCCTCAAGAACACGCTCGAGGTCCGCAGCTGTGACTCGCTGCCCGCCAGCCTGGCGATGGCGGTGCCGGCGCTGTTCACCGGCTTGCTCTACGACGGCCGCGCCATGGACCAAGCCATCGAGCTGCTCGGCCCGCTCTCGCTCGAGGTCATGACTCGGTGCCGCCCGGCGCTGGTTCGCCAGGGCCTCACCGCCCCGCTCGGCGAAAAGCGCGCCGTCGAATACGCGCAGGCGCTCTACGACATCGCGTCGTCCGGCCTCTCACGCCGCGGCCGCCGCAACGCCCAAAACGAGGACGAGCGCCGCTTCATCAAGCCGCTCGAGCGCCTGCTCGGCGCCGCCGAGTGCCCCGCCGACGACCTCACGCGCGATCTGGCCCCCGGCGCCGCGTTGACCCCGGCCGAAGCCCTCGAGCGCTGCAAGATTTCTTGAGCGCCGCTCCGTAGCAGGGCGCGTCCGGGCGGCGCGTGTCGCCTCCGGCTCAGCTCCCGCTCACGCCGCCGCGCCCCCCACCGCGCACGCGCGTCGCGATCACGCCACGCCACAGCAGTCGACGACACGCTCGACCGGACCTGTGCCAGCATTGTGCCAAGGAGCCGCCGTCGTCGTCGGATTTGCGCTATTTTTCGCCAGTATCCGTGGCACGCAGCTTGCTGGCCATCGGCCATGACAAGCCGACAGCGGCGCGCCGGCTCGGTACTCTCATGGCTGGGCGTGGCGGCGCTGCTCGCGGGCTGCGGTAGCGGCGACGACGCCAACGCCAATCAGGACGGCCAATTCGGCGGCGCCATATCGGAGCTGCGCAGCGCGGCTCCGCGCGTCGTCGCGGGCCAAGCAGAGGCAGCGGCCGCCGCGCAAGGCGAGCGCGACCTCGCCTTCAGCCTGCTGCAAGCTGTCGACGGCGAGCAGAACCTGGTGTTCTCACCGCACAGCCTGAGCGCGGCCTTCGCGATGCTGACCGACGCAGCCGAAGGCCAGACCCTGGCCGAGATCGAACAGACCATGCATTTCGGGAGCGTGAACGAAGCCTTTCACCGCTCGCAAGACGCGCTGCACCTCGCGCTCGCCGCCCGCAACCGCGACGAGCTCGCGTCCGAAGACGCCACCGTCGACGCCCAGATCTTGCGCGAGTCCAACGACATCTGGATTCGGCGCGACGCCGAGCCCGACAGCTCGTACCTCGACACCCTCGCCCGCTACTACGGCGCCGGCGTGCACCAGGCCGACTTCGGCACCCAACCGGCGGCGGTGCGCCTGGCCATCAACGCCAAAGTCGCCACCGACACGAACGCGCTCATTCCGGAGCTGCTCCCCCCCGGCTCGATCAGCGTCCGTACGATCGCGGCGCTCACGAACGCGCTGTATTTCAAGGCGCCGTGGGCGACAAGCTTCGCGGCGCCGGTGCCGGGCGACTTTCACGCCCTCGACGGCTCGACAGCGCCCGCCGACATGCTGCGGCAAACCGCCGAATACCCCTACTTCGCCGGCGAAGGCTTCGTTTCCGTCGCGGTGCCGTACTACGGCAATGAGCTCGAGCTCCTGCTGATCGTTCCCGACGCCGGCCAATACGCCGCCGTGCGTCGCGCGCTCTCGAGCGACCTGTTGACGCAGCTCACGAACGCCCGCGCGACCGAGAACGTCGATTTGACGCTGCCCCAGCTCGACCTCGAGAGCACGCTGCCCGCAACCGAGACGCTCCAGGCGATGGGAATGTCGACGCCCTTCGACGCAGAAGCGGCACAGTTTCCCAAGCTCAGGCGAGAGCTAGCGAACAACGTGTTCATCGCCAGCGTCTTCCACCAAGCCACGGTCGCGATCGACGAAAAGGGCACCGAAGCCAGCGCCGCCACCGCCATCGTCGCCGATGTCAGGCTCTCGATTGCGGAGCCGCCGCCCGAGCCCAAGGTCATCACCGTCGATCGCCCGTTCTTGTTCATGATCCGCGACAACCCGACCGGCTCCGTCTTGTTCGTCGGTCAGGTCGTCGCGCCGTGAGCTAGCGCCGAGCGTGGCGCGTCGCGGTCACTTCACGTCGTAGGCTTCGACCAGGTCGTCCAGGAAGCGCGGCAGCAGCACGCGGCTGCGCTTGCTGTCCCAGCCCATGTCGGCCGGACCCTTCACGTTTTGGATGATCGGCTCGAAGCTCGTGCCGCCGAGCTTGCCGCGATACACAGCGCTCGCGCCCCAGCTGGTCGCCAGCAGCGAGTCCCCGACCACGAGCAGGCCGTCGAGGCCGCCGTTCGGCAGCTTGATCACGTCGATCTTCTCGCCCTTGGGTCCGAGGCTGTACACCTCGTTGGACAGCATCGCGTTGACGAGCAGGCCTTTGGGACCCCAAAAAAGACCGTTCGGTCCGCCGAGCTCCTTCGACTTCGCGAGCACCTTGGCCTTGCCGGTCTTGTCGATCACCAGCACCTCGTCGCCGCCGAGCGGATCGAAGCCTTTCGCTCCCGGCTTCACCGACGTATCGGACACGTAGACCTTGCCGTCGGGCGCGACGACGATGTCGTTGGCGAACGTCGCGTCCGGCAGCGCAATATCGCCCTTCGGCTCGAGCGTCTTCAAGTCGAACTTGCGCACGACGCTGATGTCCGAGACCCACAGCTCTTTGCCGACGATCGCCAGGCCCTTCGGCGCGTCGAGCTTCACGTTCTTTTCGCCGCCGGCGATGAGCTTCGGCGTCTTGATCGTGCCGTCGGGCAGCAGCTCCGAGATGTAGCCGTTGTTGTCGACGCCGTTCGGCGAGCCGTTGACGTTCGACACCAAGTAACGATCGCCGGCGGCGTCGTACAGCACGCTTTCGGGCGTCGCGAACGCGCCCTTGAAGGTGACGGCAGGCGTGGGCGTCGGCGCCGGGGGCGGCTTGGTCGCCTCTTCGAGCGCCGGCTTCGCGGGAGCGGCGGAGGCGGCGCTCGAAGCCGGCGTCGTCTCGACCGTCACCGGCGCCGCCGCCGGCGCAGGGCCGGGCTCGGCAACGGGAGTCGGGGCAGACTGCGAGCAGCCGGCAGCAAACGCAGACAGCAGCACCACGAGCGACGACCTAAGCAACATTTCAGGCTCCTTCTTCGAAAAATTGGGAGCCGGAGCTTACATCAACCAGCGACGCCGAAAGCGCAGTGGCCGCGGTCGAAAACGCTAAACGTCGGGAGCGCGCGGCGGGCGTGGCAAAACGGGTCGTTCGGCCGCGACGCCAGTCGGAGCTTCGCTGTCGTACCAGCCGTCGGCGTCGATCTCCGCCTTTGCCTTCAGCCGCGCCGCGAGCGCCACGCACTGGGGCGCCCTGGCCGTCGGAAACTCCGAGTCGAAGATCAGCTCCAGCTCCTGGATCGAAGGCTTGCTCACTGCACGTCTCGAACGGCGAAATGCGGCGTCACTTTAGTCCGCAAGTAACGTCTCGCCGCGAGACGCGCCGACCCCCAAAAAACCCGCTACTGTGAGCCGGTTGCGAAGATTTTGTACTATTCTGGCGGTCGGGCTGGTGGTAGCCGGCTGTTCGGACGCCGACGCGCGGCCCGGAGCGCTCGGCTACCCGCTCCCGGAGTGCCCGAAGCTCGACGTCGACCCGTGCGACACGCGCGCGCCCGAATGCCGGCAGCGCCTGCTCGAGCTGGCGGCGTGCGTGTACGGCGTCGACAGCGCGCCCGACGTGCCGATCCGTGTCGTCACCGAAGCGCAGCTGATCGACGAGCTGGAGGCGGCCGACGGCGAGCAGGACGATGCCGATGACGCAGCGGAGCTCGAGCACCTCCAGCGAGCGCTCGTCGATTTGCAGCTGCTCGCGCCGGGCGCTCTCACCGAAGGTCACGGCCGTATCGAAGCTCTCGTCGACAGCGTCGACGGCGTCTATCGAGACGCGGAGCACGGCATCGCGCTCGTCGATCGCGGCATGCCCAAGAACGACGCCGAGTCGAACGCGGTGCTCGTCCACGAGCTCGTCCACGCCATTCAAGACGCCGTCTACGATTTGAAAGCTTGGCAAGCGCCGTACGACAGCGACCTCGACACCCTGCTCGCGCTCCGCAGCGTGAGCGAAGGTCAGGCGACCTACGCCCAGTTCCGCGTCGTCTTCGCCATGCTCGGCTACGACCTTGCGCGCTTCGACCTGTCGGGTCCCATGGACGACTTTCGCAGCCGCCTGATGCGCAGCGCCCACGCCGATCGCTCGCCGTACACCGCCAGCCTCACCACGTTCCCTTATGCGGCCGGCGTCAGCCCCGCCGCGCGCGGCTGGCGCGCTTCGCTGCCGCACTTTTCCGCCTCTCGATTCGAAGCTCCACCGCTCACGACCTGGCGCGCCCTCAGCGACAGCTACGCGCTCGCGCTGCCCGAGCCCGATCCGCTCGAGCTCACGGCGCCCGACCCGGACCCCGACTTCATCGCTGTCGGAAGCTCCGCCCTCGGCGCGTTCATGCTCGAGCTATTCCTGGGCAGCCAGGGCTTCGATGCCGAGACCGCCCGCTCGCTCGCCTTGGATTGGCGCGCCGACCGCCTGTGGGTCTACGCCGGCCCCGAGCAGCACACCGGATTCTTGTGGCAGGTCGAGCTGCAGACGACCGATTGGGGGCGCTCGCTCGACGACGCCCGACCACCCCCGGCCGGAGTCGTGCGCGAGCACCGCGGTCGGCGCCTGTTCGTCGCCGGCAGCGATCCGCCGCCCGCATTCTTGCTCACGACGGGCCGGCGGTTCGTCGACGCGCCTGGCTGAAACGCCACGGTCAGGCCGCCACCAAGCGGATCTTTTCCGTCTGCCCGGCGCGGTAAAAGCGCCGCAGCGCGGCGTAGGTCGTCTGGTGCTGCCGCGCCATCAAACGCCGCACGTAGCGCGCCGCCAGGTCGTTGGCGGTGCGGTAGCGATCGCCGAGCAAGGTGCCCGGCTCGTGTAAGAAGCGCACGCGCTCGTAGAGCCGAGAGTGTACCTCCAGCGCTTCGCCGTGATCGTAAGGCAGCTGCTCGAGCACGAGCAGCACGAACTTGTCGACCTCCGCCTGCAGCTCCAGCTCCAGCTGAGTCGCCGGCAGCTCTTGTCGCGCGCGGTTCGCCACGTACACGAAGTGACTTACCCCCTCCGCCAGCTGCAGCCAGCCGTCGTGATCGTTTTCGGCCGCCCTGGGCACGACCAGCGCCATCTCCAGCTCGCCCTCGCTCTCGCGCAGCAACAGCGCCTCGCGGTCGCCACCGGCGGCGGCTTCCCGTACGAAGCCGCGCACGTCCGGCGTCTCTTCGAGGTGATAGAACCGCTCGAGCCGGCGCTGCAGCCGGCGCAGCGTCGTGAGCGGAGCCGTCAGTGCAGCCCTCCCGCGCCGCGCACTGGCAACACTCCGTGCTCCATCAGCTCGCTGCCCAGCGCTTCGGAGCCGGTCTTGAGCCAGCGCTCGTAGAGGTTTAGCACCCGTGACCGCGACGGCGTCGCCGACAACGACAGCCGGTCCGCCACCGAGCTCAAGAGATCCGCGAAACGCTCGAAATTTTCCGCCAATTCGAAGAACAGGTCCGGCGCGCCTTCGCTCGCCGCGCCGCGCAGCATCTTGCCTGCGCCGTCGTAAGCGCGCGCCCCCAGCGACGTGACGTAGCGGACCTCCACGCCGCGCGTCTCGAGGTGCGGCGCGAAGAAGCCGCTCACGTACAGGACGCCGTCGCCCAGCACGCGCAGCTTCTCGAAGCGATCTCGCCCTGGCGCGTGCAGCGCCTCGTCGAGCAGCAACGTGAGCGGACGCTCGAACGTCTCGCTGCAGCGGTGGTCGGGCCGCGCATAGTCGGTCAGTAGTGATACGAGGTAGTACTCGGCGGCTTGCGTGGCTTCGACGTGTTTCTTCCGCATCGCGTCGTCGACCACGTCGTGAAAGAAGGTTTCCAGGTTCGCCGAGAGATCCAGACCCTGTCGCATTCCTTCAGCCATGTAAGCATCCTTCCATCAGGTGACGTTTCCGTGAGACAGCCGAGGCGTGTCGCGCCCGAGCATCGAGCGCGTGGCAACTCCATGTCTGGAGTCGACTGACACGTGCTCTCCGACTCGCGGTCTCCGAATCGCGAAGTGAGTCGCGTCCTGCTGAAGCGGCGCGGGCGGCTTCGATATCGGGGCTTCGGCCCCGCGAGTGGATGCGGGCGCAGTTAGTCGGCAGGCTCCACAAGCCTACGGCTTTGGCGACCCTCCGGCCTGGGCACCTGGCCAGTAGCCCGTCAGATTTTCAGCACTCTCTGACGCTGGCTGCCAGCGCTCCGGCCAGCCGCCATTTCGTCTGACGCATGGCATCATCGCGAAACTGCGCAGCTTCTCAAAGTCGCGCGCCGTGCCCTTGACACTCCCGGCAGCGTGCTTAGTCTCCACGCGCACCGGTTGTTAGCACTCTCGTCCGTTGAGTGCTAAAGCCGCGTTTCCCAAAAATTCTCGCTGGTTAGCTCGGCCCCCGCGCCGACCGACCACAAGAAAACCAGAAAAACACTCCAGAGGGAGAGCTACCGATGTCTACGAAAATCCGCCCGCTCCAGGACCGCGTGATCGTCAAGCGCGTCAAAGAAGAAGAGAAGACCAAAGGCGGGATCATCATCCCCGACTCCGCCAAAGAGAAGCCGGTCGAGGGCGAAGTGATCGCCGTCGGTAACGGCAAGGTTCAGGAAGACGGCACCGTCCGCAAGCTCGACGTCAAGGCTGGCGACCGCATCCTGTTCGGCAAGTACTCGGGCACCGAGGTGAAGCTGGACGGTGAGGAGCACCTGATCCTGCGAGAAGACGACATTTTGGGCGTTATCGAGAAGTGACCTGAGGAGAAAACAGAACCATGTCCGCTAAAGAAATCGTTTACGAAGAGTCCGCCCGCAATCTCATCCTCAACGGCGTCAACGCGCTCGCGAACGCCGTCAAAGTCACGCTCGGTCCCAAGGGCCGCAACGTCGTGATCGAGAAGTCCTTCGGCTCGCCCACCGTCACCAAAGACGGCGTGACCGTCGCCAAGGAGATCGAGCTCGAGAACAAGTTCGAGAACATGGGCGCGCAGATGGTGCGTGAAGTTGCGTCGAAGACCAGCGACATCGCCGGCGACGGAACCACGACCGCCACCGTGCTCGCGCAAGCCATCTTCCGCGAGGGCTCCAAGCTCGTCGCCGCCGGCCACAACCCGATGGAGATCAAGCGCGGCATCGACAAGGCCGTCGTCGCGATCACCGAAGAGCTGAAGAAGATGGCCAAGTCGACCAAGGATCCGAATGAGATCGCTCAGGTCGGCACGGTCAGCGCCAACGGCGACGCCACCATCGGTAAGCTGCTCAGCGAGGCCATGGAGAAGGTCGGCAAAGAAGGCGTGATCACCGTCGAAGAGGCGAAGAGCGCCGAGACCACGCTCGACGTCGTCGAAGGTATGCAGTTCGACCGCGGCTACCTGTCGCCGTACTTCGTGACCGACCCCGAGCGCATGGAAGCCTCGCTCGAGGACGCCTACGTGTTGCTGAGCGAGAAGAAGATCGCCAACATGAAGGACCTGCTCCCGGTCCTCGAGGCGATTGCCCGCTCGCAGAAGCCGCTGCTGATCATCGCCGAGGACATCGAAGGCGAAGCCCTCGCGACGCTCGTCGTCAACAAGCTGCGCGGCACCCTCAACTGCGCCGCCGTCAAGGCCCCCGGCTTCGGCGACCGCCGCAAGGAGATGCTCAAGGACATCGCCATCCTCACCGGCGGCCAGGTCATCGCGGAAGAGCTCGGCCTCAAGCTCGAGAACGTCACGATCAGCGACCTCGGCCAGGTCAAGCGCGTCAAGATCGACAAGGACAACACCACCCTCGTCGACGGCGCGGGCGCGAAGGACAAGATCAAGGGTCGTCAGGCCGAGATCCGCACCCAGATCGACAACACCAGCAGCGACTACGACCGCGAGAAGCTCCAGGAGCGCCTCGCCAAGCTCGTCGGCGGCGTTGCCGTGATCAAGGTCGGCGCTGCCACCGAGGTCGAGATGAAAGAGAAGAAGGCCCGCGTCGAAGACGCCCTCCACGCCACCCGCGCGGCGGTCGAGGAAGGCATCGTCCCCGGCGGCGGCGTCGCTCTCATCCGCGCCCAGAAGGCGCTCGACGGCCTCAAGGTCGATCCGGAGCAAGAAGCGGGCGTGAAGATCATCCGCCGCTCGATCGAGGAACCCCTCCGTCAAATCGTCGCCAACGCTGGCGAAGAGGGCTCGATCATCGTGCAGAAGGTCAAGGAAGGCACCGGCAACTTCGGCTTCAACGCCGCCACGTCGAAGTACGAAGACCTCGTCGCGGCCGGCGTCATCGACCCCGTCAAGGTGGTTCGCTCGGCGCTCCAAAACGCCGCGTCGGTCGCCAGCTTGATGCTGACCACCGAGGCGCTGATCGCCGAGAAGCCGAAGGACGAGAAGCCTGCCGGCGGCGGCGGTCACTCGCACGGCGGCGGCGGCATGGGCGACTTCTGAGATTCTCTCAGAATCGTTAAAGCCACGCCGAAAGGCGGTTCTCGGAAACGGGAGCCGCCTTTCGGCTTTTGTGCGTCGGCATTCGTGCCGACGCCGGCAAGCCGTCTTCGCTTCGAAAGCCAGTCTTACATGTGAAACTATCGGCTGGCTCATCGGGCTCCGCTTCGCCGCGCCAGGGCTTCGTCTATGACGTTGCCGATGCCGGTCGATAGGAGGCGCCGTCGGCGTTTTGTCGCTGCCGCCGAAACGCGGGCGCGGAGCCGAACGCGGCGCGCGTCAGGGCGAGATCGCGGGCGACGGCGCGCCGGTGTAAACCTGATTGCAGCGAGGCTTGGCTACGTTGCTGGGGCACGTCGCATCCAACCCTTGATAGAAGCTCAACGCGTTCGCGAGGGGGGCGTAGCCACTCCCGAGCGGTAGCTTCGAGAACGTGCCGAAGTAGGCGAGGCATGCGTCTCGCCACCAGCGGGCCTCGTAGTGTTGAATCTGCAAGAAGTCGGAGACGTCTTTGAAGCGCTTCGCGTCGATGTAACCTTCGATTGTCGACCACGCTTGCCGCATGTTCGCGACTTGGTCGACGCCGAGGCTATAGCGGTACACGAGCTCGTCCCAGACCGTGCGCCCGCTCTTGAGCTTGTCGGCCCAGCCGGCGTGATGAAAAAACAGCACATACTCGTCGGGCACCGTCGCGCGGTCGCCAAACGTGGTGCGCCAGGCGGAGGCGTACTGACTGATGGCGTTACTGCCGGTCGCGGTGCGATCGAAGCCGATGCCCTGCGTATCGGCCTTGTGATAGTAGACGGGGTTCCACTCGGGGTGGTCGGCGAAGGCGTTGGACCACGGCTCCGGTCCGTAGTGGTCGTCGTCTCCCATGATGTGCACGAGGCCGAGCGGGGTCATGTAGTTCACGACCGCTTCGCGCGAGCTCATCATCATTTGCACGACGGGTCCGACGACGAGCGGATCGTTCGAGAAGCTTTGGCGCACCCATTCCGTCGCGATGGCTTCCGCGCCGAGCCCCGGATCCCAGGCCATGCGCCCGAACACGTACCAGTTCGCCTGGTTCATGTGTGAGCCGGTCCAGCTCGCGTCGTCTCCGACGTTCGAAACACCGGCGATGGCGCTGATGGTGTGGCTCTCGAGGGAGCCGTCGATCACCTTCGCCACCGTCGAGCCGTCACCCTTGGCCTGGGTGTCGGCGTTCAACACTTCTTCGAACAGCGGACCGAGGTAGGCGAGGTGCGTGTCTTCGCCGAGGTATTCTTTGGTGAGCTGCAGCTCGAGCACGAGCGGCGTCTTGGGCATGGCTCCGAACAACGGATGAAACGGCTCGCGCGGCTGGAAGTCGAGCGGGCCGTTCTTCACCTGAACCAGGGCGTTGGCCGCGAACTGGCCGTCGAGCGGCTTGAACTCTTCGTAGGCTTGCTTGATACGATCGGACGGGCTCGCGCTCGAGTACACGAACGCGCGCCACATCACGATGCCGCCGTGAGGGGCCAGAGCTTCGGCGAGCATGTTGGCGCCGTCGGCGTGCGTGGCGTTGTACTCCTGGGGTCCGGGCTGCCCCTCGGAGTTGGCCTTGACCACGAACCCGCCGAAATCGCTGATTTGATCGTAGATTTCGTTGACCTTGCTCACCCACCACTGCTTGACGGTCGCGTTCTTCGGGTCGTTGGTGCTGGCGCCGTTGAGCTCGGTGGGCGCGCTGAAGCGAGCCGTGAGGTAAACGCGAACGCCGTACGGGCGCAGCACGTCGGCGATCACCTTCACCTTGGCCAGGTTGGCGGCAGTGAGGACCTGAGCGTTGGCGTTCACGTTCGTCAGCACGGCGCCGTTGATTCCGATCGAGGCGTTGGCGCGAGCGTACTCTTTGTATCGGGGCGAGACGGTGCCGGGCAGCGCGCTGAAGCTCCAGATCGAGCGACCGGCATAGCCGCGTTCGACCGAGCCATCCAGGTTGTCCCAGTGGTCGAGGATACGACGTTGGATGCGCGGAGCGCTCGCGAGGGTGAGCCCTTCGAGAGGCGCGTGGCTCTGCAGGCGCCGGAGCAAGGCGAAGCTGCCGTACAGCGCGCCGAGCGGGGTGCTCGCGGCGACGACGGTGATTGTCTTGCCTTCGAGCTGCGCGCGCTCGACGGCATAGCCATCCGGAGCGAGCGCCGCCGCACGCGTCGCCACGCCCAAGCTCTTGATCGGTTCGTCGGTGACGGTGCCGACCAGCACCGTGCCCTCCTCGATCGCCGCGCCACCGTCGACGGTGGTGCCCAGCAAGCCGCTCAGACCGAGCTTCAGCTCGGCCTCGGCCGCGTCGAGGCTCGCCGCCGTTCCCACCTTCACGACCTGCTTGATCCCGGCCTGATACTCGGCAAGCCGCGCTTCCAGCGGCACCTTGGGGTAGCGAAGCCAGAGGCTCGCGCCGGTTTCGTCCGCCGGAACCGGGCTCGGCTTCGGGTAAGGGCCGTTCACGTCACCGCCGGTGCTCGCGTTGCCGGCGCCCGCCGCCGGATGACCTCCCTCCGGACTCCCGGCCCCGCCCGTGCTCTGCGAACCGCCACTCCCGGGTTGCTGCCCGCCCGTGGTCGCGCCGCTCCCGGCCGCACCGCTGCCGTTCGTACTCCCCGCGCTAGCTGGGATGCTGCCGCCAGCGCCTCCTCCGCCCGCGCCATCACTCGAGCTGTTGGAGGAGCAGGCGCACAGCAGCATCGAGACGGCAACGAGAGTCTTCAGCATGTCTCACTCGACCTTTGACCTGAAAGCAGGCACAGCTTCACGCGGCCATCGTAGCTCAGCCGCTGTCCGAGGCCCAATGCGAGCGAAAGTATCGGAGCCGGGGCGAGCGCGCGACGGGTCGGCACCGCCTCTTCGCTTCGAAAGTCAGTCTTACATGGGAAACTATCGGCTGATTGGGCTGGTCGCGAAAAGATTGCGAGCGCAACGCTCAAATCTGGAGACGAGGCGAGGTATGCGGGACGCGCCGACCGTTCGGTCACCTTGGTCGCGGAGGATCCACCGCGGCGCTGGCAGCGAGTCGAGTTGCGAGGGTCAGGATGATGAGCGCGAAGGACAGTGCCCCCGCCGCCGCGCCACCGGCCAGCGACAAGGTGTCTTTACTGTTGAGATAAGCGAGCGCCACGGACACTATGCCTACGCTGCTCGCGACGACAATCGGAAGCAGAAGGTTGCGACGTGTCGGAAGCGAGGGCGTCAGCTTCTCCAATGTCGCAAGCTCCGACTGCGCGTCGCTCTCAACCAGCGCCGACCTGAACCGAAACACGTGCATCAGGTGCCAGAGCATCATCGCCGCGAGCGCAAGCGGCCCGATGCGGCTGATGAGACGTTGATGGACGTCGAAGCCAAACACGTTCAGCGTTTGCTCCGTTTTCAGCAAGCTGCGGTTGGCGACAGGCAGGGCAAGCTCCAGCGGAACCGCGCTCACCTCTGGCCAGGCGCCCGTGGCCTGAATCGACTTGGGGACGGCAGTCAGCTTCTTGCGCTTACCGACCGGAATTATCTCGGTTTGGGTGCAATTGGCGGGAAGGTCGAGCGTCATAAACGGCAGGGCCGTTCCAGGGCCCACCGCCAGCGTCAGGACCACGCTGCGCGGGGCCCCGGCATCTCCGGGTAGCTGCGCGTCCATCACTCGCGTCAACTGGTCGAGCGAGGCAACGAAGCCCTCGCGCGACGCCTCGAGCTGCTTCAGCAGCTCCTTGTGTCGAGCTATCGCTTGTTCGCTCGAGCTCTTCAAATTTTGATAGCTCGCGCGATCGGCGGCCCATTGCGTGTGCGCGGGGTTGGGGACTCGTTCCCGCCGGCCGTCGGCGGTCGTGACTACGAGGGATTCGGGTGGCGCCAATGGAAACGACCGGGTGACCGCTGGTGGTGCGGTCGCCCGATCCGCAGCGTCGACATCGCGTCGGTTGGCCTCCACCACCAGGGCGGCGGCGTGGACGTTCCGGGCGGCGGTGGACGCTTCGGCGTCCCGGACGGCGCGCAAGCTCAGCGCCGCGACTGGGATGGGGCGTTGATCGGCGATCGATGACAGCGCCGCCAGCAGCTGCGCATCCAATGACGGCCGACAGCGCTTCAGGCTCAACTCCGTGAAGTCGACGACGTCTTTCAGCGTTTGCGGCGGGACGATGCCGAGCGCGGCCTGTTGCAGCGCCAGCTCTTGGAATTTCGGCGCGCCCACGAATGTCTTCATCGATGAGACGGTGGTCCAAATGCCTTCGAGTGGATTCGCCGCCGCCTCGTTGATTTCGCGCTGTATCGCTCGTTGGAGCTTACTGGCGTCGATCTTCTGCAGCTCCGCAACACCGGTGCTCAGCAGCTCGTCCGAGCGCGGGGCGACCAAGAACAAGCCCAGCCCGAGCGCCGCCGCGATGAGCGTCTTCTGCTGCTCCTGGATCGCCGAGGTCAACGACTTGAGCTCACCTGAAACCGAGGCTTGAGATTTGGGGGGGCGTGCAGGGCGAATGCCGAGCCCGAGGCGAGTCATAGCCAACCCTGCAGCCCCACCTCGAGCAAGCCCCAGGAGGCCTTGCTCGGTGACGCCAACGTCGTGCCACGGAATCCGTCTGGCGCTTGGTGGAAGTACAGGCGGTCGAAGAACAAGCCTCGCATAGTACCCGTGACCGCGAAGCGCGATGTGATGAAATATCGGGCGCGTAGCAACGGGACCGCGAGCACTGGACGCCACGTTCCGACGCGCTTCCGGTCTTCACCAATCACCGCGTGACCGACTCCACCTCCGAGGCCAAGCCCGACCTGCACCGAATCGGCCGCGAAAATCAGCGCGTAGGCAGATAACAAGATGCGATTATACGGCGCCTCGCCCAGGTGCCTGTCTTCGGAATTGTCGATGGTGCGGAGCGGGCCGTAGGGTTGGTTCGAAAACAGGTAGGTGAGCGTAAACTCATAGTCAAAGAACCGCAGACCGCGACCCGTCGTGTCGTCACTCGAGGTAATTTTATCGTGCGGATTGTTCGGATCGACCTGACGCAGACGTCCGGGCCGCCAGTACAGCGAAACCTCCGCCATCGCATGAGGACGTGTGTAACCACGCTGAAGCGAGGTAAGGATGCCGCCGCCTCCCATGACGCCGAGCGTAGCCTTCGTCGACGTCAAGTCGGGGGACGGCAGATCGAGATGACCGCACGTGAGCTTCGCGGTGCCCCACTCGTACTCGCGGTCGCCGTGATGGCGGTAGGCCAGCGTATCGCCGCAGCGAGCGTGCGGCAAAATCACTTTCTGTGACTCCGGTTTTATGACCGGTTTGACGCCGGTAGGTCCGACTATCTCCACGTACGAGATGCGATCGTCGTCGCGCTTCGCTCGCTTCGTCCAGAGCACGTTGAGCTGAAACTGGCGCTCCTCCGGCTTCAGATAGGCGGTGAGCCTCTGGTTGGCGCGGGAGACGACATCGTGCCAGCTCGGCAACGCACGACTCACGAATGCCACCTCCAGCGGCAGCGTCAAAGCCGGCGGCCGGCCCTCGCCGAGCGTGTACTGGCACCGACGCGCTGCGTTCGGCTTGCCACCTTCGGCGCGCAGCGCGCTGCCGACAACCGTGAGCGTCGGGCAGCTATCCTCGGGGAATTCACACGGAACCTCCCAGTCCACGCGCAGGCTGGCTGCCTTCCATGCTGGTAGCTGGGGTGGCGGTTGCTCGCTGTACCATTCGGAGCGAAGTACGTTCTCGCCCTGCTGCACGACCAGCGCTGAGCGCCCCCCCGCCGACCTAGGCAGCATGACTCGCAGGGGAGAGCGCACCGCGACGGGCGCGGCGAACAGGGGCGCTTTCGCACCGTAGTCGTAGCGAAGGCTGGCTTCTTGAGTCGAATCCGGCAACAAGCCCAGCCCGACCAGATCGACCTCACGAGTGTGGCAGCGCGCATCGAGTCGCAGCTGCGCTCGGCCGGCGTTGACCAGTTGTGGAGCCGTGAGCTCATAGTGGCCGCCCGCGATGCCGACGACCGCCACGTCGCCCGCTTGAGCGTTGTTCTTGAGCGTCAGGGTGACGAGGCTCCCATCGACGTTGAAGAAATCGACCCAGCGTCGGACGGGGCTGAATTGCAGATCCAGAATCGCCACTTGATTCGCGTTGGGTCCCGCCTTCGGGTTTGACTGACAGGCCAACTCCGTATCGATAACGCCCAGCTGGGCCGTCGGCGAACAAGCGGCGTCGCTCGAAAACACGACGTCCGCGCGGCCCTCCGAGAGCAGCAGGGCATGCGCCCGATCGTCGGGCGGGGCGGTTCGGTCGACCACCGCTCCCGGCTGGCCACGAAGCTGCCAGATCGACGTACCGCCATTGGTGGCTTGGGGAACGCCGAGAACCCTGTCCCGTGGCGTCGTCTGCAGATTGCGGGGAGGCTTCGGCGTCGCCGGTTCCTTCGGAACAGCGAGGCAAACCACCGCTGGAAGTTGGGAAGGGTCGCTGATGAATTCTACGACAATCGACTCCTGCCCGCGCGCCGCAGAAGCGACGAGCAGAACGAGACCTGCGAGCAGTAGTCGGAGAGGCATCATGGCGCGCTCTCCGTCGGCCGGTTGCAATACCCGACGTAACTCTTGGCGGCTCGTTGACAGGTCGGGCTCGGAGCGGGGCCACTGAATACGCCCGTTGCGGGCGCACCTCCCGCATTGCCCCTTCCGCCGTTCCCTTCATCCGATGAGTCGGCGGTTGCGATGTCGTCCTCGACGCCAACTGTTACCGAGTCAGTCATGCAATCTCGGTCCGTCACGCATAGCTCGGCGCAGTCGCCCGGGCCGCGACATGCTCCGAGGCGACCTTTGCGTGAAGTCACGCAGGCTCGGTCAATGGTGTCGGCAGCGCACGTCGAAGCAAACAGCTCGCGGTAGTTGAAAATGTCGCGCGTGCTGAGATCCACCACCTCCAAAGGCGTCGCGGCGACGAGCGACGTACTGTCGTACGCCCAGCACCCCACGAGCAGCTCCGAAATGCGTGGCCCCTTCAATGACTTGCACCCAGATTTGTGGATGGCGGAGGTGTACTGCAGCTCAGGGTTGCTTAGGTCGAAGACGCCTGAGCCTGGTTCGAAGATCTCGCGGGCGATCACGCACTCGTCATAGTTGGCGATGACGCGGCGACCGTCGACGACCCGCACCTCGGGCCGGCAGGCGAACAGAGCGCAGTGGACCACCCCGTAGCCAGCGTCTTTCCACGCGAATTCTGCCGAACGACTGGACGTCTGCGACTGGACGCCAGTGAGCGCGAACGCCTTGACGCCGAAGCCTTGCGTCAACGCCTGGCGAAGGCCGGATCGAGTTGCCGGAATCTGGCAGGTGCGTTCGATCTTTTCGGGAACGGCGCAGCTCGAGAAATCAGCGATCAGCGCTTCGAGATCGGCGCGGGAGGCGGGGGCGCACACCGTGCCGGAGGGACAATCGGCATCTCCCATGCAGTCGAACGGGGCCGCATCGTGCGCGATCAAATCGCGAACGCAGCAGCGAACGCTCGCAGCGACGGCAGCCTCGTCATTGTTCCCGCAAGCGCCGAATGAGGAGAGTCCGAGTAATAAGATGGCCAGCCGACCGCCTCGGCGGGTCGACGAGCCCTGCGCGCACGACCGCCGGTTGCCCATGTTCCGATGACGAAGGTTTCATGGGCGCCGGTACCGGCGCCATAGTCATTGCGTTCGCAAGCCGTGCACCCTGGCGGACGCGCCGAGAGGTCAGCGCCGAGCACGTCGGGCTGCTGTCGGATCGCTCGAATTGTCGATCGGAGCTCTTCCCCGCAGGGGCGGCGCCGGCAGCGATGGAGTCTGCAACTTGTCGATCGATGAAGACACGCTCAATACGAACAAGGCCGTGGTGCAAAGGTTCAACTGAACGGCTCGGACGGCATGCCGTCATCAGCGCATCTAACCGGTCCGGGGCGCCAAAGCTCGATGGTTGACGCGGTGACTCCGCTGGCGCAGGCTGCGACGGCTCCTTTCCGGAGCGCAGGGGCGAAACAGCAATGCGTTATATTTCT
>Ga0164241_10000264_pt1 | contig 114102 bp, 92 predicted proteins | sample OricomyardsoilBY_FD_108780 | JGI IMG/M metagenome (GOLD analysis project Ga0164241, IMG submission 108780) | Backyard soil microbial communities from Emeryville, California, USA - Original compost - Back yard soil (BY) | ecosystem: Environmental > Terrestrial > Soil > Unclassified | place... | reverse complement strand
GCACGGGCCCATGTCGCCCATCACTATGATCTGTCGGGCCGTCTCTATGATCTGTTTCTGGATCGCGACCGGCAATATTCCTGCGCCTATTTCAATGCACCGGACGAAACGCTGGAAGACGCGCAGATCGCCAAGAAGCGCCACATCGCCGCCAAGCTGTTCCTCAAAGACGAAGATATGCAGGTGCTGGATATTGGCTGCGGCTGGGGCGGCCTTGCGCTCGACATCGCCCGTGATAGCGGCGCGCGTGTGAAGGGCATTACCCTGTCAGAAGAACAAATCAGCGTTGCCCGTGAACGGGCCCGCAATGCGGGGCTTGCCGAACGCTGCACCTTCGATTTGGTGGACTATCGCAGCCTGAAGGGAAAATTCGACCGCGTGGTCTCGGTCGGTATGTTCGAGCATGTGGGCGTGCCGTATTACGATGCCTTTTTTGCCCGGATCGGCGATCTGCTGACCGATGACGGTGTTGCGCTCATTCACACCATCGGGCGCGGCGATGGACCGGCGGCCACCAATCCGTGGATCAACAAATACATTTTCCCCGGCGGCTACACGCCCGCTTTGTCTGAAATTCTGCCCGCCATCGAGCGCAACGGATTGATGCTGGCCGATGTTGAGGTTTTGCGTCTGCATTATGCCGAAACGCTGAAAGAATGGCGGCGCCGGTTCAAAGCCAATTGGGCGGAGGTTGCAAAAATCTACGACGAACGCTTCTGTCGCATGTGGGAGTTTTATCTGGCGGGCGCCGAAATGGGTTTTCGCCGCGAAGGGCTGGTGGTGTTCCAGATCCAGCTCATCAAAAAGGTGGACGCCCTGCCGATCACGCGGGACTACATGCTCGAAGATGAGCGTCACATGCGGTTCTCCGGCACCGATCACATGCCGCAAACAACCCGCGCCGCATAATTCCGGCGGGAAAAGCCCGGCAAAGCTCACGCAACGAAGATTGCCTGTGGGTAAGTCTGAAATATCTATGTTAACAAACGGCCGCGGACCGCCAACAGCGCCGGGCGCCCTGATATAACGCGGGTCCGCCGGTTTATTGTTGGAAGCCTATGGAACAGGAAGTCTATCGTCACGTCCCCTATGACATCGAGGTCGAGCAGGCTCTGCTTGGCGCGATCCTGGTGGACAATCGCGCGCTCGAACGGGTTACCGGCACGCTGAAGCCGGAGCATTTTTATGATCCGCTGCATCAGCGGCTCTATGATCTGATGATGGTCGGCGCCGACCGCGGCGGGATGGTGATGACGCCGCTCACGCTTCATGCGGCGATGAAGAACGATCCGGGCCTGATGGAAGTGGGCGGCCATGCCTATCTTGCGGGGCTTGCTGAAGCGGCCCCTGCCCTTCCCAATGTGCGCGATTACGCCAAAATCCTCTCCGACCTCGCGATCCGCCGGGCGCTCATTCTGATTGGCGAGGATATTGTCAATTCGGCCTATGAGCCGCCGCACGAAAAAACCACCCAGGCGCAAATCGAGGCGGCGGAAAAAGCCCTTTATGCGGTGGCCGAAACCACCCGCTTTGGCGATGGCCCGATAGATTTTGCCGAATCCTTGCGCCGTGCAGTCGAATCCGCCGAACGCGCCCAATTGCGCGGCGGGCGCATTTCCGGTGTCTCCTCCGGCTTCACCGAAATTGACGGGCTGTTGCAGGGTTTGCAGCCTTCGGACTTGCTGATCCTCGCAGGCCGCCCCGGTATGGGCAAAACCGCGCTTGCCACCAACATGGCTTTCCATGCGGCACGCTATTACACGCAAGATCAGGAAGCGGGCGCTGAAGTTTCACGCGGCGCGCCGGTCTTGTTCTTCTCCCTCGAAATGGCGGCACAACAACTCTCCGCCCGTATTCTGTCCGAACAGGCGGAAATCGAGATGTGGAAAATGCGCTCCGGCAAATTCACCGAGAAGGAGTGGGAAACCTATGTGCTGTCGATGCAGGATCTTTCCACCTTGCCGCTGTATATCGACGATACCGGCGGCATCTCCATTGCCCAGATTGCGGCCCGCTCGCGCCGTTTCAAACGCGAAAAGCAGATCGGTCTCATCGTCATCGACTATCTGCAATTGATCGAGCCCTCCCGCCGCGCTGAAAACCGCGTGCAGGAAATCACCGAAGTCACCAAGGGCCTCAAAAACCTCGCCAAAGAATTGAATGTGCCGGTGCTGGCGCTCTCCCAGCTTTCGCGCAGTGTCGATTCGCGGGACGACAAACGCCCTGTCCTCTCGGATTTGCGCGAATCCGGCTCCATCGAACAGGACGCCGACGTGGTGATGTTCGTTTATCGCGAAGAGTATTATCTGAAATCGCGCGAGCCCGAAGCCGGGACCACCGACCATTCCAAATGGCTGGAAAAAATGGAGCGCTGCCACCGCCGCGCCGAAGTGCTGGTCGAAAAACATCGCCATGGCGCGACCAACAAGATTGAACTGTTTTTCGATGACCGCTTCACCCGGTTCAGCAATCTGGCGGCGGAAGGCTGATGTTTTGACGGCGGGCTCGCCCGCCGTCATTCTCCCGTCGCCATGAAACCTGCCCCCCTGCCCGCCGCCTCAACACTCGACCTCGATCTGGGGGCGGTGGTGGCCAATTGGAGGCTCGCTGCCGCGCTCGCAGGCACCAAAGCCGCCGGTGTGGTGAAGGCCGATGCCTATGGCGTTGGCATGGCGCAGGTGGGGGCTGCGCTGGCTGCCGCCGGATGTGACAGCTTTTTTGTCGCCCGTCTGTTCGAAGGGGTGGCTTTGCGCGCGGTTCTGCCCAAGGCCCGTATCTTTGTGCTGGATGGTGCGCCGCCAGACGCGGTGCCTGCGCTGATCGCCCACAACCTGACCCCGGTGCTTAATTCGCTGGCGCAGATTGCCAATTGGCAATCCAGCGCACCGCGCGATGCCGCAATCCACATCGACACCGGGATGAACCGGCTGGGCCTGCCCCCCGATGAACTGGCCACGCTGGTGGGCGAATCGAAAGCAAGGCTCAAGGGGCTCAATCTCGTGCTGTGGCTCAGCCATCTGGCCTGCGCCGACGCGCCTGACCATGCGATGAACCCGCTTCAGCGGGACCGCTTCCGCGCCGCGCTGGCAAAACTGCCGCCTGCGCCCGCAAGCCTTGCCTCAACCGGCGGCGTGCTTTTGGGGCGGGACTATGCGTTCGATCTGGTGCGCCCCGGTCTTGGCCTTTATGGCGGCAACCCGCAGCCGGGCCGACCCAACCCGTTTCGCGCGGTGGCGCGGCTGACAGGCAGAATTCTTCAGCTTGCCCACGTTGACGCATCTGGCAGTGTTGGGTACGGAGCAAGTTATCGGCCTGCGCGGCGGATTTTGGTGGCGACTGTGGCGCTGGGCTATGCTGACGGGCTGGTGCGCGCCCTCGGCAATCAGGGGAAAGCGGCCATCGGGGGGGCGCTGGTGCCGATTATCGGTCATGTTTCAATGGATATGATCACGCTCGATGTGAGCAGCCTCAAAACGCCGCCCACTCTGGGCGACGCTGTGGAATTTCTTGGGCACACGATTTCGCTGGAGACGCTGGCCACGGATTCAGGCACCGTCTCATACGAGATTCTTACCTCCTTAAGCCGTAGAGCCCGGCGTCACTATCAACAGCCCTCAACAGAAGGTGCCCGATGAATATTTTCGCGCCGGTCGGGCGTGCGGTTCTGGCATTTTTTTCCATGGTCGGTCGTCTTGCGGTGTTTACCGGCACGACACTGGCCCATTGCGTGCGGCCACCGCTCTATTGGCAGTTGCTGCTGAAACAGATGTTTCGCATCGGCTGGCTATCGTTGCCGGTGGTCGGGCTCACCGCCTTTTTCACCGGGGGCGTGCTGGCTTTGCAAATCTATATCGGCTCCTACCGCTATGGGGCCGAGGCCTTTGTGCCCCAGGTTGTGGCGCTCGGCATCTGCCGTGAGCTTGGGCCGGTGATTGCGGGGCTGATGTTCGCGGGGCGCGTGGCCGCCGCCATTGCCGCCGAAATCGGCACCATGCGGGTGACTGAACAGATCGACGCGCTGAGCACGCTTGCCACCAACCCGTTCAAATATCTGGTGGTGCCGCGCGTGCTTGCCGCCATCATCGCCATGCCGTTGCTTGTCGCGGTTGCCGATGCGGTGGGCGTGTTCGGTGGCTACACGGTGGCGACGCAAAGCCTTGGCTTCAATGGCTATGTCTATCTCAACAATTCGGTGAACTTCCTCACCCATCAGGACGTGTTCTCCGGCCTCATCAAGGCGGCGTTTTTTGGCCTCATCGTGTCGTTGATGGGCTGCTATCACGGCTTTCATTCGCGCGGCGGCGCGCAAGGTGTTGGGGCTGCCACCACCGATGCGGTCACCTCATCCATGATTATGATTCTGGCGGCCAATTACGTCCTCACCTCTGTTTTGTTCGAGACCTGAGCCATGAGCCAAGACACCCCCAAGGTCGAACTGCGCGGCGTGAAAAAACGCTTTGGCTCCAAGGTCGTGCTCGATGGCGTCGATCTCAAAATCGCGCGCGGTGAATCGCTTGTCGTGATCGGCGGTTCGGGCACCGGCAAATCGGTGATGATTAAATCGGTGCTTGGCATCCTGCGCCCCGAAGCGGGGCAGATCTTCGTCGATGGCGAAGAGGTGACGAAATTGCGCGGCAGCGCGCGCGACGAATATTTGAAAAAATTCTCCATGCTGTTTCAGGGCGCGGCGTTGTTCGATTCCCTCACCATCTGGGAGAACGTCGCCTTTGGCCTTATCCAGGGCCGCGGCATGAACCGCAAAAAAGCGCGCGACATTGCCATTGATAAACTCGCCAAGGTTGGGCTTGGCAGCGATGTTGCTAATCTTTCGCCTGCCGAACTTTCGGGCGGGATGCAGAAGCGTGTCGGCCTTGCCCGCGCCATCGCATCCGATCCTGACATCATCTTTTTCGATGAACCAACCACTGGGCTCGACCCTATTATGGCCGATGTCATCAACGATCTGATCGTTTCCACCGTGAAAGACCTTGGTGTCACCACCCTCTCCATCACCCATGATATGGCGAGCGCGCGCAAAATCTCCGACCGGATCGCCATGCTCTATAAGGGCAAGATCATCTGGGAGGGGCCGACCGCCAAGATCGACAATAGCGGCAACGACTTTGTGGACCAGTTCATCCACGGGCGTGCCACCGGCCCGATCAAAATGGAAGTCAGGGCGTAACATTTCCCCGGCCTGAAAGCTGCGCTAGACAGGGCCATGGCCAAATCATCCGCGTCCTTTGTCTGCCAGTCCTGCGGCACGGTTCACACCAAATGGGCGGGCCGCTGCGATGCCTGCGGCGGCTGGAACACGCTGGTGGAAGAAGCAGCACCCCCGCCCATCGGCGGCGGCGGCAAATCCCGTGGCAAGGGCCGCCGTTTCGCCCTTGAAGACCTGAAGACCACCGATGAAGCCCCGCCGCGCCGCCCCACCGGGGTTGCGGAATTTGACCGGGTTTGCGGCGGCGGGTTGGTGCCGGGCTCGGCGCTGCTGATCGGCGGAGATCCGGGTGTCGGCAAATCCACCCTCATCCTTCAGGCGCTGGCGTCCTACGCCAAGAATGGCGGCAGCGCGGTCTATATTTCGGGCGAGGAGGCGATGGCGCAGGTGCGGATGCGCGCCGCACGGATGGGGCTCTCCGATTGTCCGGTCCAGCTTGGCTCGGCGACCTGTATCGAAGACATTCTCGCCACGCTGGACGCGGCGCCCACGCCGGGCGTGATCGCGATTGATTCCATCCAGACGATCTGGACCTCGGCGCTGGAAGCTGCCCCCGGCACCATTGCGCAGGTGCGCACCGCTTCCTTCGATCTGGTGCGCTATGCCAAATCCTCCGGCGCGGCGGTGCTGCTGATCGGCCATGTCACCAAGGACGGGCAGATTGCCGGGCCCAAGGCGGTCGAACATCTGGTCGATGCGGTGCTCTATTTTGAAGGCGAGCGCGGCCACCATTTCCGCGTGATGCGGGCGGTGAAAAACCGCTTCGGCCCGACCGATGAGATCGGCGTCTTCGAGATGACCGGGACCGGCCTTGCCGAAGTCGCCAACCCGTCCGCTCTATTTCTGGGGGACCGTACTTCCCGCTCGCCGGGGGCTGCCGTTTTTGCGGGGCTCGAAGGCACCCGCCCGTTGCTGGTCGAAATTCAGGCCCTTGTCGCCCCTGCCAGCTATGGCAGCCCGCGCCGGGCAGTGGTGGGCTGGGATACCGGGCGGCTGGCCATGATTCTGGCGGTGCTGGATGCGCGGGCGGGACTGGGAATCAGCGCCCATGATGTTTATCTGAATGTGGCAGGCGGGCTGAAGATCGGCGAACCCGCTGCCGATCTGGCGGCTGCCGCTGCCCTGATTTCCTCCTTTTCCGGCGAGGCCTTGCCGCCGGAGACGGTGTTTTTTGGGGAATTGAGCCTGTCGGGCGATGTGCGGCCCACGCCGCAAACCGAGCTGCGCCTGAAAGAGGCCGCCAAACTCGGTTTCACCCGTGCCTATGTGCCCGACGGCACGAAGACCGATGCGGGGTTGCAGCTGGTGCCGATCAAATCGGTGCATGAATTGCTGGCCATTGCCAATGTGGCCGGGCAAGGCCAGAAGAAACCGGCGGCGTGATAGATTAGAGGAATCATGGACGGTTCGGGCTTCACCTTTGTCGATATTCTGGTGGTCCTGATTATGCTCGGATCAGCGGCTTATGCGACCTATCGCGGCTTTGTCGCCGAAACGCTGGGTATTTTTGCCTGGGTGGCGGCGGTTTTTGCGACGCTCTATGTCGGCCATATTGCCGTCGATCTGATCGAACCGCATCTTTCGCCCCCCTGGCTTGGCGCGGTGCTGGGCTATCTGGCGGTCTTTGTGGTGGTGCTGGTGCCGCTGGAGTTCCTCAGCCATCGCATATCCCAAACGGTGCAACATTCCCCTGTCAGCGGGCTCGACCGGGCGCTGGGCTTTGTCTTTGGCCTTGTCCGGGGCGCGGTGGTCATTGGCCTGCTCTATTTCGCCTTTTCCTCCTTTCAGCCAGTCAAAACCCAGCCGAACTGGATGGTGGAGGCCCGCACCTTCCCCTACATCCAGGAGGCGAGCGCGGCCGTATTGTCGCTGACCCCCGCCGATACGGGGGTGCGCATTGCCGATAAAGCCAGCCAAATCCGGCAGGAAGCCGCTGACCGCGCCGCCCGCCGTGCAACCGCGCCACATGCGACCCCACATGCGACCAAAGCAAAGAAGAAAACGTATGGCGCCGACGAACGGCGCGCGCTAGACACCCTGATCGAGAACACAGACACAACCGAAGACGGAAACCCATGACCGGACTTCGCGACAACACGCCTTTTGACGACGATGCGCTGCATGAAGAATGCGGTGTGTTCGGCATCTTCGGCCACCCGGATGCGGGTGCGCTTTCCGTTCTTGGGCTGCACGCGCTTCAACATCGCGGCCAGGAGGCGGCGGGGATTGTCACCTATGACGGCACGCAGTTCATTGCTGAACGTCATGCGGGGTTGGTGGGCGATGTGTTTGGCAAAGGCAGCCAGCACGCGCAGAAGCTGAAAGGCTTCAACGCGCTTGGCCATGTGCGTTATTCCACCACCGGCGGCACCGGCGCGCGCAACATCCAGCCGATGTTCGCGGACCTTGCGGCGGGCGGGCTTGGCCTTGCCCATAACGGCAACCTCACCAATGCGCGCACCTTGCGCGAACAACTGGTGCGGGACGGGGCGATTTTTCAGTCCACCTCCGACACCGAAGTTATTATTCATCTGGTTGCCCGCTCGACTTTTGGCCCTGTGGTTGATCGTTTGATTGATGCGCTGAAACAGGTGGAAGGCGCTTATTCGCTGGTGGCACTGACTTCGAAAAAATTGATCGGTGTGCGCGATCCTTTTGGTGTGCGCCCGCTGGTTTTGGGCGAGCTTGATGGCGCGCCGATCCTTGCCTCTGAAACCTGCGCGCTGGATATTATTGGCGCAGACTTCGTGCGCGATATTGAGCCCGGCGAAATGGTGGTGATCTCCAAGGATGAGGGGATCAAGTCTTATCGCCCCTTCACGCAGGAGAAGCAGCGTTTCTGCATTTTCGAATATGTCTATTTCGCGCGGCCCGATTCCACGGTGGAAGGCCGCAATGTCTATGAAGCGCGCAAGAATATCGGCGAGGAACTGGCGCGGGAGGCGCCTGCTATTGCCGATATGGTGATTCCGGTGCCCGATTCCGGCGTGCCCGCAGCGCTCGGTTTTGCGCAAAGCTCTGGCATTCCGTTTGAGCTGGGCATCATCCGCAACCATTATGTCGGGCGCACCTTCATCGAACCGTCCGACCGCATCCGCCATTTGGGCGTGCGCCTCAAGCACAATCCCAATCGCTACAAGCTGAACGGCAAGCGCGTCATCCTGGTCGATGATTCCATCGTGCGCGGCACCACCTCGAAAAAGATCGTGCAGATGGTGCGTGATGCCGGTGCCACCGAAGTGCATTTTCGCATTGCGAGCCCGCCGACCAAACATTCCTGCTTCTATGGCGTTGATACGCCGAATGAGGAAGACTTGCTTGCCCATCGCATGTCGGTGGAAGAGATGCGTTGCTTCATCAATGCGGACAGTCTTGCCTTTATTTCGATGGATGGCCTTTACCGCGCCACCGGCAAAGCCTCGCGCAACAACGACGCCCCGCAATTCTGCGACGCCTGTTTCTCCGGCGAGTACCCGATCAGCCTGACTGACCTGACCGGGGGCCGCAGCGAAACGCAACTCTCTTTGCTCGCCGAAGTGGCTTAACCACTCTCGTATGCGAGTTTGCAAAAATCCCGCATAAGCCGCCCGGCACTCACGGAAGAACGCATGACGGAAAAATCTCTCGCAAATCGTGTCGCGCTGGTCACTGGTGCTTCGCGTGGTATTGGCCGGGCAGCAGCCCTCGCACTTGCCACCGAAGGGGCACATGTCATCGCGCTTGCCCGCACTGTTGGCGGCCTTGAAGAGCTGGATGACGAGATCACCGCCGCGGGTGGCAGCGCCACGCTCGTTCCGCTCGATCTGAAAGATTTCGAGGCGCTGGATCGTTTGGGCGCCTCCATCTTCGAGCGTTGGGAAAAGCTCGACATTTTTCTCGGCAATGCCGGTGTTTTGGGCGTGCTGACGCTGGTTTCTCACCTGTCGCCAAAAGCCTTTCAGGAATTGCTGGATGTGAATGTCACTGCCAACTGGCGGCTGATCCGCTCGCTCGACCCGCTGCTCAAACTTTCCGATGCGGGGCGTGTGCTGTTTGTTTCATCCACGCTGGCGCAGGAAGCCCGCCCTTTCTGGGGCGGCTATGCCATGAGCAAGGCGGCGCTGGAATCGCTCGCGCTCACTTACGCGGCGGAATGCGCCACCACCCATGTGCGCGTGAATTTGCTCAACCCTGGCGCAACGCGCACAGCCATGCGCTCCAAAGCCATGCCTGGCGAAGACGCAAGCACCTTGCCGACACCGCAGGACATCGCACCCCTGATTGTGAAAATGCTCTCGCCTTCATTCAGCGAGAATGGGGCGCGCATCGACGCCTGCATGGCGTAATGCCTGACGCACGGCGATTTCCGCCGCCGCATGTTCGCGCAGACGTTCGGCACCGCCCTTCGCTTCTTCGCGCATCCGCTGCGGATCTATCCGCCGCCGCGCGGCGCGTGGGGACAGGGCCGCAGGCGTGACGGTGCGCCAGAGGCGGGACGCATGTTTTGCTTCGATGCCATAATGGCCAAGCATGTCGCGATCGGCCGCTGGCACCAATTCTTCAACGACCTCGCCAGTCTCTTTGTCGTGCTTCAGCGTGAGGCTGGAAAACGCCCAGGCGATGTCGTTCGACGCTATCGGGCAATCCGGTGGTATTTCCACTGCCACGCGCCTGATCGAGCGGTTGGTATGAGTGTAGCCAATGGAGGGCAGCGGCGTGATGCGGATGCGCCGCGCTTTGTCGGCGTCTTTTGCCTCGCGCCCGACGAAAGTCTTTTCGATGCAGGCGGCACGCTTGGAACCGCCCTGCCGCCAGGTCGAAGTCCTTAAGCGCTTCTCCGCCGCGTCTCTGACGCGTTCTGTAAACTCGACAATCTGGGCGAGGGGTTGAGACGCGAAATTATCGGCGCTCTTGATATCGAAGAGGAGAAAAGTAGGCGCACTATTATAAAGAACCGGCCAGAAGCTTGGCTTCGGCGCCTGTGAGAAAAGTTGACTTGCCTTCTTGCCTGTTCCAATTGTTTTGAACTGCTGGCGCGCCGCCTTGAAGCGATTAGTCAAACTCGCCAGTGAACCGCGGCGAGGGCATTGAAGCCGCGCACCCTCGCCGCCTTCATTCGGCCGCCAAAGGGCGCCTGTATGCGCGCGAAGCCGAGTGTCCGCCTCACTTTCATCGACAACATCGGTTTTCGCCCAAGCCATGTCGACGCCACGACCGAGTTGATAGAGGTTGTCGGCTATCTCGCAGATCGCGCGCGCATGTCGCTCAGCGTCGGCGCCGTCTTCGAACGTCCATGCGTAAAGCAGCGGAACGGCGGCGTCGAAATGAAGCGGACGAATCACTTTTCCGGTACGCTGCTTGGCAACAGCCTTCTGGTAGTCTGCTTCGGATTCAAATGAACCGCGAAGGCGCTTCGCTTCCACAACGTCCCGATCGTTATTTGGAACGAAATTATTGAACCCCTGCCCTACATAGGCTGACGGCGCGGCGATGGTTGGCGCATCCAGGCCTTCGAGCCATTGGAACGCCGCCACCGCTTGCTCGGACAGCCGTTCGCCGCGCGCCGCCCCGGCGACCAAAGCCTGAAACTGGCGCGCGGGCGACGGTGGCCACTCGCCGCTGCCATGATAGCGGCCTTCGTGGAAGCGAACGGAGATGAGAAGGGCTGGCATCGAATCAGGCCGGATCCTTGGACTTCTTGCCTTTCTTCTTATCGTCCTTCAAATCACCCTGAGCAAAATCCTTCTTGAAGGTGACCCGGCGGTCCGGCCCCACACCAAACTTATTTGCGGCGGCCTTGGCATAATCGAGTGCGACAGCAGCCGACAACCCGACAGACGTGCGGATACCATCGCGAGAGACGACAATCCACTCGGCAGCCACTTTCTCATCTGGCACAAGCAGACAGCCCTGACGAAGAAAACCATCCTGATGTTTCGTCGCAGCCACTAATGCCAAGCCGAGAATGTATCTTTTCAAATTTTGTGCGCTTTCACCGTCGAGTTTGCGCATCGCTACGAGATTGACGGTGACGATACGCTCAATGCTTCCACGCGCAATCACACCCCCAAGCACCCGCTCTTCGCGGCCGTCGTCACGCCATATTGCTGGCGCATGGCGAAATCCTCTTTGCGACCTCTTATCGTTCTCGGCCTTGTCGGTACTCTCATCGAGCTCACCTTCGTCCACATAGTCAAAAGCCGGATTGTACTGGGCTGCGCGGTGAAGAACATCCACATCCCAAGCGCGGATCACCGACTGCACGAGACGTGGCAGCTTGGCCTGTGTATCGCGCGAGTCCCACACGCCGAAGACCAGCGATGTCGGCGCGAGTTTGGCCAGCGCAGACGCATCGCCCGTGTCGAGTTGAAGCGTGAACGCGGTCCTTGCATCGTCCTTCAACTCGGACGAACGGACCACCGCGTCGCCCAGACGGTGACCAGCCTCAAGGATCGAAGCGGTCTTCTCATTGCCATAGGCGATGTCGATCTGCGGGACTAGCTTTGCCAGCGGGTTTTCCGGCTGACCAGCTTTTGCCGCCTTGAAGATCGGCTCCATGCGATTGGCTTGACTGCCAACGCTGTCAATGGTCGCGACTTTCGTACCGTCCGATAGCTTGTCGATGTTGTAGCCAATGTCGGCATAGGTTGGCGGAAAAATCACACCGCCCACGCCGTCGATGGGCAGAAGCATCTGTTTGTAGATAAGCGCAACGGGACCATTTTGGTCATCGACCCAGCTATTTATAATTTCATCCGTGAGCGATGTCATGTGGCTCCTCCTGAGCGAAAGTGACGACTTTGTTCTTGCCGGACAAATTGAGTTCGAAATGAAACTGCCTCGATGGAATGGCGGGCAGAGCGCCCGCAAGCGCTGCGCGCGCGAGCATAGGCGGCAATGCCACGCCCCAAGCGGTATATCGCACCTGTCGTAATGCAAATTCGACCGGACGAGCATGCTCCAGCCCCCACGCCGCAAGAAATTCGACGACAGGAGATGCCTCCATGGCGTGATTGTGTTCGTTCGGTGAATAACCCGCGTCGATGGCCGTCCAAGCTCCGCGAGGATCGAAATTAAAGCTGCCACCCATCGGCGTCAGTACATCAAAAGGAGTCTTGATAAGCGTCGTGCGATCATCTTCCCACAATTGCCGTAGGCCCTTTGTCTTCAGGTCTCCCAACTGTTGATTGGTCTTTTGTTTTTTTGTCGGCTTGGAGCGCACTCCCATTAACATCGCGCGCGCGATTGCGTCCGCCGAGCGATTGCCAGCATATAATTTGAAATTCTCGCGGCTCGACCCATCCGCCCAATGACCGAGGTCCGCAACCGGCCCATTTTTGCCTACAAGCCGAATGGGCAGGGCCATTCGATCACCGGCTTTCGCAGGAAAGAATATCGACAAGCCCAGCGATGATGCGCCTCCGGCCGCTGCCATTTCATCTACGCCATCATCGCTTTCCACATCCTCGTCGTCGCCCCCGCCTTTTTGGGGCGGTGGATCAACATACCCTACGGGACCCCAACATTTTAAATCTGCCTCTGCAAGGAATTCGAGCACAATCTCGAACGGATTAAGTTTTCCGGCGGCACACAGAAAGAAAGATGCGCCCGAACCTTTGCTCCAATCGAAACCTCCCTCGACGTTACTCAGCAAAATCTCTGCCGCTTCCATGAAGCCTAGACAGGCAAATACCTGGCCGGGGTTGAAGAGGTCGACGGGGATTGAGGCTTCGGCCATCACTGCTCCTCCGTATTCGAGGCGTTCGGAGTTTTGCTCTTGTCGTTCTTGTCATTCTCGCGCGAGGCTTGCTGATCTGCCGCGCGCAAAAGCGCTTCCCACCATGCAAGGCCCCATGGGCCCCAGCGTTTTTGGAGTGCGGCGAAACGCAATGCGACAGCGTTGGCGCGGTCTTGGAGCGCGGAGGGCGGCGCGTCTTCGCAGCCGCGCGTTCCGATCAGCGGGCGAGCAGAGCCGTGATGGGCCGCGATCAGATGCAGGACAAGATCATGCCAGTCTTCAGGCAGCGCCTGAAATTTTGGGTGAGCTTCTGCAAAAGGCAGCGATCCGAACTCGTGCCGATAGCCATCCAGTATCGCCTGGTCGATTGGCCCGCGCGTTTTGGCTAGGGGGCCGGTAAGGCCACATCTTTGGGCATCGCGCGATGCTTTGAACGCGCGTTGCCAACGTGCCGCTTTTTTGCCCTCGTCATGTAACAATGCTGCGACCGCCAAGGCTTCCGTGGCAGCGCCGGACAGGCCGAGATTCCCGGCTATGATGCGTGCATTTTTCTCCGCTGCGGACTGATGCGCGGCGAGTTCTTGCGGGTGGGAACGGACCGGCTTCAAGTGCCGCTGTTACGGCTTTGATTTGCGGTACTCAGCGTCATTCCCACTCGATGGTGCCGGGGGGTTTTGAGGTTACGTCGTAGACGACGCGGTTGATACCTTTGACTTCGTTCACGATGCGGGTGGCGCAGCGCGACAGGAAGCTGTGTTCAAAGGGGTAGCTGTCGGCGGTCATGCCGTCGGTGGAGGTGACGGCGCGCAAGGCGCAGACGTGATCGTAGGTGCGGGCATCGCCCATCACGCCCACGGTGCGCACCGGCAGCAGCACTGCAAACGCTTGCCAGATCACATCGTAGAGACCGGCTTTGCGGATTTCATCGAGATATACTGTGTCTGCTTTGCGCAGGATGTCGAGTTTTTCGCGGCTGATCGCGCCGGGGATGCGGATGGCAAGGCCGGGGCCGGGGAAAGGGTGGCGGCCTACGAAAGCGGGCGGCAGGCCGAGTTCACGGCCGAGCGCGCGCACTTCATCCTTGAAGAGTTCGCGCAACGGTTCGACCAGCTTCATCTTCATGCGGTCGGGCAGGCCGCCGACATTGTGATGCGACTTGATGGTGACCGAGGGGCCGCCGATGGCCGACACACTTTCGATCACATCCGGATAGAGTGTGCCTTGCGCCAGGAAATCGGCGCCGCCGATTTTCTTGGCTTCTTCGTCGAAAATGTCGATGAAGGATTTGCCGATGATTTTGCGCTTCTGTTCAGGATCATCGACGCCTTCGAGGCGCGACAGAAACAGGTCTGCCGCATCCACATGCACCAATGGAATATTGTAGTGATTGCGGAACAGGGAGACGACTTCCTCCGCTTCGCCCGCGCGCATCATGCCGGTATCGACGAAGATGCAGGTGAGTTGGTCGCCGATTGCTTCGTGAATCAGAACCGCGGCGACGGACGAATCCACCCCGCCCGATAACCCGCAGATCACGCGCGATGTGCCGACCTGTTTGCGGATGCGGGCAATCGCATCTGCGCGGAAGGCGCGCATGTTCCAGTCCGGCGCGATGTTGGCGATGATTTGCACGAAGTTGCGCAACAGCGCCGCGCCGCGCGCGGTGTGCACCACTTCAGGGTGGAACTGGACGCCGTAGAATTTGCGCGTCTCATCCGCGATCATCGCGAAGGGGGCGTTCTCGCTTTGGGCGACGACGTGGAAGCCTTGCGGCAAAGCGACAACGCGGTCGCCATGGCTCATCCAGACTTCGTCTTCTTCGCCCAGCGACCAGACATTTTCGAACAGCGGGCTCTGGCTCGACACTTCGATGGAGGCGCGCCCGAATTCGCGCTGGTTATGGGAGCCTTCGACCTTGCCGCCGAGTTGCTCAACCATGGTTTGCTGGCCGTAGCAGATGCCGAAGACCGGCACGCCCAGTTCAAACACGCGTTGGGGTGCGCGGGGCGAGCCTTCCTCCGTCACCGAGGCCGGGCCGCCGGAGAGGATGATCGCGCGGGGGAGCGGCTCTGTGAGCGCCGCCTCGGCCTTGTTGAAGGGAACAATTTCGCAATAGACCCCGGCCTCACGCACCCGACGGGCGATGAGCTGGGTGACCTGCGAACCAAAGTCGATAACGAGAACGGGTGCCGCCATGGGCGGATTTAGATCAGCCGCTTACTCATTGTCCAGCGCCGCGGATTTGCCCGTGCGCTCGCTGCGCGCAAGCTGGGCCATGCCCCGCTTGGCGGCGGGTTCGGCGGGGTCAATATTCAGCGCCTGATCGTAATATTGCATGGCCAGGTCGCCCTGATGGGCGCGGACATAAAAGTCCCCCAGCGCCGCATAGGTGGAGGCACGGCCCGGATCGGCCACCAGCGCCGACTGGATGTAGAGAATCGCATCTGGGCTGTTGCCAGCAGCTTCCGCACTGCGGCTTTCGCGGATCAGGGTGTCGATGTTATCGGCGGCGAAAACAGGGGCGCAAAACAGGGCCAGAAGGGAAGCAGCAAGAAGAAGGCGTTTCATCGGTTCACCGGGAAAAGGTTTGGATTTTCAAGGCAGTCAGGCTTCGCCCCTGACCAGAATGGCGGCGAAAAACCCATCTGTTCCCGTAACATAGGGCGATGCGCGGAAGAAGTCATCGGGGCCGGGCAGACCTGTTTGTGGCGAAACCGCAGCCCAGGGCCCGGCGGGCTTGCGTAAGGTGAAACCGGGCGTGCGGGCGAGGAAGGCGGCTACCCTGTCTTCGTTTTCGCGCGGCAGGATGGAGCAGGTGGCATAAACCAGCCGTCCGCCGGGGCTAAGACGTGCCGCGCCCTGATCCAGCAGCCGGTCTTGCAGGGAGGCAAGCTCGGCAAGGCGACTTTCGGTCAGGCGGGTGCGCAGCTCCGGCTGGCGGCGCCAGACCCCGGTTCCGCTGCACGGAGCATCCACAAAGACGAGATCGAACTGTTCGTCCGGTGGCTCACCGCGCAGGACATGGCTGCGGATGATGCTGGCCCCTGCCCTTTTGGCGCGCGGTTCGAGCGCGAAAAGGCGTTTGCCATCAATGTCGCAGGCGAGAATGTCGCCCTGATTGTCCATTTCGGCGGCGAAGGCGAGTGATTTGCCACCTGCGCCCGCCGCCAGATCGAGCACCCGTTCGCCCGGGCGGGGGCGGGCCATAAGGGCGGCGATCTGGGCGGCTTCATCCTGAAACTCGAAGCCGCCGTCTTCAAACAGTGGATGGCGGCTCAGGGCCGAGAGGCCGAGGCCGGAGGGGATGCGGATGCCCAGCGGTGAAAAGGGCGTGGGGGCGGCCTCGAAACCATCCGCCAGAAGCTGGGCCAGAACCTCGTCCCGTGTGGCTTTGAGCGTGTTGACCCGCAGGTCGACCGGGGCGCGGGTGGTGAAGGCCTGCATTTCGGCGAGCAGAGTGTCGCCAAAGGCGCGGGTCAGATCCGCTTCCAGAAAAGCGGGATATTCGCCCTGAACGCTTAAGGGCGCGCTTGATTGCGGAGGGCTGGCGATGTGCTGTTTTTCGGCCTCGCTCAAGGGTTCAGGGGCGTAGCGTGTGCCGTCGAACAGGGTTTCGATTTCGACGGGGCTCGCGCCTTCCGCCAAAAGAGAGGCGATGACGAGGTTGCGCCCGGTGGTGCCGCCCATGCGCCAGGCGAAGGATTGGGGGTGACGCAGCAGGGTGAAAATGCGCTCGGCAATGGCGGCGCGGTCCTTGGACCCGGCAAAACGGTTGGCGCGCGCCCAATCTTTCAGCAGCCGGTCGGCGGGTTGCTGGGTGGCTTGAAGGTGGTCAGCGATGTCGATGGCGGCCTGAAGGCGGGCGGATGGCGTCATGGACCTGTTATTCCGCAATGGACACGTTTGGTAAACGGGCTTGGGGGTGAACATGCCAGCAAAATGCCGCGCAAATCGCGGCTTAATCTTTATGAAGCCTTAAAGGAAAACTGGTGTGATGGGCCGCCGAAAAAGGGCAGCTTCCATGTCTTCAGCTACGCCGAGTTCTTTTTACGCTGGTGCCGGGCTTGCGATTGCCGCAGCAGTTGCCTGTCTGGGTCTTGCTGTCTTCGCGCTTGAACCGCCTGAGAGCACGCTGTTTCCCACCGTGCTGGCTGGGGTCGGGCTTGTGGCAAGTGCGGTGCTGGCCACTTTGTTGTTCAGCCTGAAGGCACAATGGCAGGAGATGGCGGAGCGGCTGACACGCACCGAGGCCAAACTTGCAATCGAGGTCAATGCCGGGCGCGCCAAATCGAGTTTTCTGGGCAAGATCAGCCATGAGCTGCGCACGCCGCTGACCGCGATCATCGGCTATGCCGATGTGCTGACGCAGCACATGTTCGGGCCCATCGGTTCACCGCGCTATGACGACTATGCGATGAACATTCGCCAGGGCGGCGAGACGCTGCTCAACATCGTCAACGATCTGCTGGAGATTGCCCGCGCCAATGCGCGCGATGGCGAATTTTCCTGCGAGCCGATTGATGCCGGTGTGGTGGCAGGCAAGGTGATGGCGGAGTTGAACCCCAAAGCCGCCGACAAGGGCCTGCATATGAAAATCGACGTGCTGCCGCGCCCGATCTGGGCCTATAGCCAGCGCGAGGCGCTCAGGCAGGTTTTGCTGCGCGTGGTCGGCAATGCGATCAAATTCACTGAAACGGGCGGCACGATTGTCATCAATGTCGTGCCGTCGCCCGGCAGCGTGCATATTATGGTGACCGATAATGGCATCGGAATTCCGCAGGAGCATCTGGCGCAACTGGGCACGGCCTTTGTGCAGGTCGAAGCACATGCGGCGCGCACCCAGCCGGGGCTTGGGCTCGGCCTTGCCATTGCGCGCGGGCTGGTGGAGCGGATGGACGGCACACTCAAGCTGGAAAGCATTGCGGGCAAAGGCACGCGCGTGACCATTCATTTGCGCGATGCCGAAGCCGATGCGGCGCCCAAGGATGATGACGGGTACAAGCCTGCGGAGAAGGATCACTTCCGCGCGACGGGTGGGCAGAATCCGTTTGAAGCGGCGGCGTGAGATTTTCGCCTGCGCGCTGAAGGGTTGAGATTTATTTCGGACAGATGTGACGCATCACCTGGGTGGCCCGCACTTGGCGGGCCATGACAGTGAGGTTGTGATGGTGGTGCTTACTGGCTGCCGGGGTAGTTGGGGCTTTCGCGCGTGACCACCACGTCGTGGACATGGCTTTCGCGCAGGCCTGCACCCGTGATGCGGACGAATTCGGCGCGTTTGTGGAAGTCTTCAATCGTCTTGCAGCCGGTATAGCCCATGGCGGCGCGCAAGCCGCCGATGGCCTGATGCACCACATTGGCGACAGGGCCCTTATAGGGCACCTGGCCTTCCACACCTTCGGGCACCAGTTTCAGCGTGTCGTTCACTTCGGACTGGAAGTAGCGATCCGCCGAGCCGCGCGCCATGGCGCCGACCGAGCCCATGCCGCGATAGCCTTTGTAGGAGCGGCCCTGATAGAGGAAAACCTCGCCCGGCGCTTCTTCGGTGCCTGCGAGCATGGAGCCCACCATGGCGACACTGGCGCCCGCGGCAATCGCCTTGGCGAGATCGCCGGAATATTTGATGCCGCCATCGGCGACCACAGGCACGCCCTGCTTGGAGGCGGCGGAGACCGCATCCATCACGGCGGTGAGTTGGGGCACGCCGACACCGGCGACGATGCGGGTGGTGCAGATGGAGCCCGGACCGATGCCGACTTTCACCGCGTCGGCGCCCGCGTCGATCAACGCTTTGGCGCCATCGGCGGTCGCAATATTGCCCGCGAGGATCTGGGTGTAGTTGGATTCTTTTTTGATGCGGGTGATCGCATCGAGCACGCCTCTGGAATGGCCATGGGCGGTATCGACCACCACCACATCCACTTCAGCTTCAATCAAGGCAAGCGCGCGGCGAAAACCATCTTCCCCCACGCCGGTCGCGGCGGCGACACGCAGGCGGCCGCGTTCGTCTTTCGCGGCGTTGGGATATTTCTGCGCTTTTTCGATGTCCTTGACGGTGATGAGGCCGACACAGCGATAGCTATCGTCCACCACCAGAATTTTTTCGATGCGGTGCTGATGCAGGAGGCGCTTGGCTTCTTCGGGCTTTACGCCTTCGCGCACGGTGATGAGCTGGTCTTTGGTCATCAACTCAGCCACCGGCTGGCGCATGTCGGTGGCGAAGCGCACATCGCGGTTGGTGAGAATGCCGACCAGACGGCCCACGCCATTGCCATTGGCGCCCTCGACCACCGGAATGCCGGAAATCGAATAATGCTGCATCAGGCCCAGCGCATCGGCGAGGGTGGCGTTAGGGGCGATGGTCACCGGATTGACCACCATGCCGCTTTCGAACTTTTTCACCCGGCGGACCTGGCCCGCTTGTTCCTCGATCCCGAGATTTTTGTGAATCACCCCGATGCCGCCAGCCTGCGCCATGGCGATGGCAAGCCCCGCTTCGGTCACGGTGTCCATGGCGGCGGAGATGAGGGGGATGCCGAGTTCGATGGATTTGGTCAGGCGGGTGCGCGTATCTACTTGACCCGGCAGGACTTCGGAGGCCGCGGGAACCAGCAGCACGTCGTCAAAAGTGAGCGCTTCTCGGATGCTCAATGCGGTTCGTCCCTTCAGCAAGGGTCTATGAGCCGGGAGGCTTTAACAGCGCGATTTTGATTGCGCAAGAGAGATGCAACTGCGCGCCACCGGACGGGGCCGGTGGCGCGTTTGGACGGGTTATCCCTCGCGGGCGGCGCGTTCGATGGCTTCGATAATCAGCCGTTCGGCGTGGTCGGGGCCGACCCATTCGCCGATATTCGTCCACTTGCCTTTTTCGAGGTCTTTATAGTGCTCGAAGAAATGGGCGATCTGATCGCGCAGGATGACCGGCAGGTCGATATAGGACTTCACGTCCGCGTAATAGGGGTGCAGGTCATCGACCGGGACGGCGAGGATTTTCTCGTCAGGGCCAGCCTGATCCTGCATCACCAGCGCGCCCACCGGGCGGCAGCGGATAACGGCACCGGCCACCACGGGGACTGGCGCCATGACCAGAACGTCGGCCGGATCGCCATCTTCCGAGAGGGTTTGGGGGATGAAGCCGTAATTGCTCGGATAATACATCGCGGTGTGGAGAAAACGGTCCACGAACAGCGAGCCGGAGGATTTGTCGATTTCATATTTGACGGGGGCGCCGCCAGCAGGGATTTCAATCAGAACATTAATGTCCTTCGGCGGATTACGGCCCGCCGAAATTTTCGAAACATCCATTTAGGCAACTCTCGACGCGTTACGCGCCTGCCTTAAATCCCCGCGCGACGAGATACAACTCCACAGATTCGGCACGGGAGGCCGGTGGCTTGACGTGTTTCACATCGCTGAATTGCTTCTTGATGCGGGTCAGAAGATCGCCGGTCGCCCCGCCCTGAAACGCTTTGCCTATAAAAGCGCCACCGGGACGTAAAACATCCTCTGCAAGGTCGAGGGCGGCCTCCAGAAGCGCGGTGGTGCGGATGTGATCGGTCATGCGGTGGCCCGTTGTCGCAGCCGCCATATCGGACAGCACCACATCCGCCGGGCCGCCGAGCGCGGCCTTCAGCTGTTCGGGGATTGTGGGGTCGGTGAGATCGGCATGAAAGAACTGCACGCCGGGCAAAGGTTCGATGTCCAGAATATCAATCGCGACGATATGACCGGAGGCACCAAGCTTTTCTGCCGCGACCTGACACCAGCCGCCGGGGGCGGCCCCCAGATCAATGATCCGCGCGCCCTTGGTGAGGATATGGAACTTTGCATCCAGCTCCAGCAGTTTGAAGGCGGCGCGGCTGCGATAGCCCTTGGTTTTGGCGGCGTGGACGTAAGGGTCGTTGAGCTGGCGTTCGAGCCAGCGGCGGGAGGAGACGGTGCGCCCACTGCCGCTTTTCACGCGCACCCGTTCGCCGCCGCGGCCTGAGCCGGGGGTGGATCGTGTTGTCATGTGCGTGCGCTCATCATCTGGCGCAGCATACCTTCGCGCAGGCCCCTGTCGGCGACGCGCAATTCCGCGCAGGGCCATTGGGCATGGATGGCGCTGAAAATGGCACAGCCCGGCACAATCAATTCCGCCCTGTCCTGCCCGACGCAGCCAAGACCCACGCGCTGGGCGAGGCTGAAATCGGCGATATCCTCGGCGATCTTCAACAGATCGGCACTTTTATGCCAGCTCGCATCGACCTTGGCCCGGCTGTAGCGCGGCAGGCCAAGGGCGACGCCCGCCAACGTCGTCACCGTGCCGGAGGTGCCCAGAAGATGATGGGTGGCCGGATCGAAGCCGCCCACCGCATCCATCTGTGCACGGACAACCGCGAAATGGGCCAGCATATCGGCGCGAATGGCGTTGTAGCGCGCCCGTGTCATGTCGCCGGGCTGATGTTCGGCGATGGTAATGACACCGGCGGGCACCGAAATCGCCTTGCGCACTTCGAGTTTGGCGCCTTCACGCTGCATCCAGATGGTTTCGGTTGAGCCGCCGCCGATGTCGAAAATGAGTGCGCCGCTGTAGCGCTGGCTAATTAGCGGGGCGCAGCCTTCGGCGGCCAGATGCGCTTCCTCTTCGGCGGTAAGCACTGTCAACGTGATGCCAGCTTCTTTTTCGGCGCGCTCAATCAGCATTTGGGTATTGCTGGCTCTGCGGCAGGCTTCTGTGGCGACGGCGCGAATTTTGTTGGCCCGTTTGGCGCGGATGCGGTCGCCGCAAATCTTGAGGGCCGCGATGGTACGCTCTATCGCGGCGGGAGCCAGCGCGCCTGTTTCTCCCAACCCTTCGCCCAGCCGCACGATGCGGGAAAAAGAATCAATAACGTGGAATTTACCCTGTTCTTGGGGCCGGGCGATCAGAAGGCGGCAATTATTGGTTCCCAGATCGAGCACAGCCAGCACCGGCGGCTGGCGGGGCCCCCTGCCCCGGCCACCTCTGCGCCGCCTGTTTCTTTGTTCCGCCATAATCCCCCCAGATAACGTCGTAACTTAGCTGCTCGGCCATCCCCTTAAAATGCGGGGTTTGGCGGAACTTGAAATCGCGATTACGCGTAATTAGGTGCGGGGGTGAAAGACACGCATTTCTTGACGTGTCCATATCCGCCAAATATTAGAACGTGCCGTTCAGTAGAACTGTCCCGACAAGCGTTTGCACAGATAACATAACGTTAGTCAAACCGGCCAATTACAGGTGAAAACATGCGGCGCGTGAGCCGGAATATTATCGTTGTGGCCGCGCTTTTGTCGACGGCTGCGTGCAATCAGAACAATGGCAACCAGGGCCCTCGCATTCCCGAGGTCGGCGTGGTCACGCTTCAGTCGAAGGTTGCCCAGCTCGAAACCGAATTGCCCGGACGCACCGCGCCATTTGCGGAATCTGTTGTGCGCCCGCAGGTGAACGGCATCATCCAGGCACGCCTGTTCAAAGAAGGCGGCAAGGTGAGCGCGGGACAAGCGCTCTATCAGATTGATCCCAAGCCTTATCAAGCGGCCTATGAAAGCGCGCGCGCCCAATTTGCCAGCGCGCAGGCCTTGCTGAAGTCGGCGAAAGCGCGGGCCGAACGCTTCAGCGCGTTGCGCAAACAAAATGCGATCAGCCAGCAGGATTATGACGACGCGCAAGCGACCTATCAGCAGGGTGTGGCCGCCGTGCAGCAGCAATCGGCTAATGCAGATGCGGCGCGGATCAATCTTGGCTATACGCGCATCACGGCCCCGATCAGCGGCATCATCGGGCGTTCGCTGGTGACGCAAGGCGCGCTGGTTACCGCCAATCAGGCCGATGCGCTCGCCACCATCCAGACGCTCGATCCGATCTATGTCGATATCAACCAGTCGAGTGAAGAACTGGTTGCGCTCAAGCGCGCGGTTCAGCATGGCGTGGTGACGCGGGACACTCCGCAATCGGCGAGTGCGTCGCTGACATTGGGCGATGGCAGCAGCTACGGCCATGACGGTGTGCTGGAATTCAGCGAAGTCACTGTCGATCCCACAACCGGCTCCGTCACCTTGCGGGCACGTTTTCCCAACCCCGAAGGGTTCTTGCTGCCGGGCATGTATGTGCGCGCCAAAATCGTTGAAGGCACCGATCAGAACGCCTTGCTGGCACCGCAACGCGCCATTAGCCGCGATGAAAAGGGCCAGCCCACCGCGCTTGTGGTGGATGCGAAAAACATTGCGCGCCTGCACGTGTTGAAACTGGGGCGCGCCATCGGCAGCGACTGGCTGGTGCTGGATGGGCTGAAGGCGGGAGACCGGCTGATTGTGGAAGGCTTGCAAAGCGTCCGTCCCGATGCGCCGGTGAAACCGGTGCCTGCGGGTTCTGTGACCAAACCTGTCACGGGGCCTGGCCCTGAAGGGCATTAAGCGGGATGGCAAGGTTTTTTATCGACCGTCCGGTTTTCGCCTGGGTCGTGGCGATTGTCATCATGCTTGCGGGCGTGTTGTCGATTCTCTCTCTGCCGATCGCGCAATATCCCACCATTGCGCCGCCTGCAGTGAATGTGACCGCGTTCTATCCCGGCGCATCGGCCGAAACGTTGCAGAATTCGGTCACACAGGTCATCGAGCAGCAGCTCACCGGCATTGATAACCTGATGTATTTCTCATCGTCCTCCAGCTCTTCGGGGCAGGTGACGATTACGGTGACCTTTGCCGCGGGCACCGATCCTGACATTGCGCAGGTGCAAGTGCAGAACAAGGTGGCGCAAGCGACCTCGCGCCTGCCACAAGAGGTGCAGCAGCAGGGCGTAACGGTTGCCAAATCACAGACCAGCTTTCTGCTGATCGTGGCGCTGTATGACGATAGTGGCCGCTATGACAATGTGGACATTTCGGACTTTCTCGCCAGTTCCTTGCAGGATCAGCTATCGCGCGTGGAGGGTGTTGGCAATGCGCAGGTCTTTGGTTCGCAATATGCCATGCGCATCTGGCTTGACCCCAACAAGCTGCAAACCTTCAACCTGACGCCTGCCGATGTGAGCGCCGCGGTGCGGGCGCAGAACACGCAAGTGTCCGCCGGTGAAATTGGCGGGCTGCCTTCGACCAAAGGGCAACAACTCAACGCCACCGTCACCGCGCAATCTCGCCTGACGACGCCTGAACAGTTCCGCAATATCATTTTGCGCAGCACCCAAAGCGGCAGCGTGGTGAAGCTGGGCGATGTTGCGCGGGTGGAAATTGGCGCGGACAGCTATGCCACCATCAGCCGGATGAACGGCAAGCCGGCCTCGGGCATTGCCATTCAGCTTGCGCCGGGGGCCAATGCGCTGAATACGGCCAATGCGGTGAAGGCGCGGGCCGCAGAACTTTCCGCAAGCTTTCCGCCGGGGGTGAAGGTCGGCTTTCCGGTCGATAATACGAGCTTCATTCTGTTGTCGATTCACGAAGTGGTGAAGACACTGGTGGAAGCTATTCTGCTCGTCATCCTTGTCATGTTCGTGTTTTTGCAGAACTGGCGCACAACGCTGATCCCGGCCATTGCGGTGCCGGTGGTGCTGCTGGGCACTTTTGGCGTGCTGGCGGCGGCGGGCTACTCCATCAACACGCTAACGCTGTTCGCGTTGGTGCTTTCCATCGGCCTTCTGGTCGACGATGCGATCGTGGTGGTGGAAAATGTCGAGCGCATCATGCGCGAAGAAGGGCTGAACCCTCGCGAGGCCACCATCAAGTCGATGGAGGAAATTACCGGCGCGCTTGTCGGCATTGCGCTGGTGCTTTCGGCGGTGTTCCTGCCCATGGCGTTCTTTGGCGGGGTGACGGGCGTTATCTATCGCCAGTTCTCCATCACCATTGTGTCGGCGATGGCGCTCTCGATCTTTGTTGCACTGGTGCTGACGCCCGCATTGTGCGCCACGCTGCTCAGGCCCATTGCGCAAGGCGGGGAGCATACACGGGGCCGGTTCTTCAGCTGGTTCAATCGCACGCTCCAGAAATCCACCGATAAATATCTGAAGACGGTGGAGGGGCTTTTCTCGAAGACCTGGCGGTCCATGATTGTGTATGGGCTGATCGTTCTGACGATGATTGTGCTCTTTATCCGCCTGCCGACAGGTTTTTTGCCGGAAGAAGATCAAGGCGCCATTCTGGCCCAGTTCACCTTGCCCGCGGGCGCGGTGCAATCGCGCTCGCTGGAGGTTGCCAAGCAGATCGAGCATCACTGGCTGGTGACCGAGAAGGCCAATGTGGACGTTGCTTTTTCGGTGATCGGGTTCAGCTTTGCCGGGCCGGGACAGAATTCGGGCATTTCCTTTGTGCATCTGAAAGATTGGAACGACCGGCCTGACAGTGCGCAGACTATTGCGCAGCGGGCGATGATGGCCTTTTCCAAAATTCGCGATGCGCAGGTGTTTGCGCTGGTGCCCCCTGCGGTGCAGGAGTTGGGCATTGCATCGGGCTTTGACCTGCAATTGGAAGATCGCGGCAATCTTGGCCATGCGGGCATGATGGCGGCGCGCAATCAATTGCTGGGGCTGGCGGCGCAGAGCCCGATTTTGATGGGTGTGCGCCCCAACGGTCTGGACGACACGCCACAACTGCATATCGACATTGACCAGCAAAAGGCTGATGCGCTGGGCATTTCCCTTTCGGATGTGAACAGCACGCTGAGTGCTGCCTGGGGCAGCAGCTATATCAACGACTTTATAGATCGCGGGCGTGTGAAGCGCGTGTATATGCAAGGCGATGCGCCGTTCCGCAGTTCGCCGGAAGATTTGAACCGCTGGAATGTGCGCACATCTTCGGGCTCGATGGCGCCGTTCTCCTCTTTCGCGACATCGAGCTGGCAGATGGGGCCTGCGAAACTGGAACGCTATAACGGGTATCCCTCGCTCGAAATTCAGGGCATGCCGGCGCCGGGCAAAAGCTCGGGCGCGGCGATGGATGAGATGGCCCGGCTGATCGGGCAATTGCCGAAGGGCGTGGGCTACGAATGGACCGGCCTGTCGTTTCAGGAACGGCTTTCGGGGGCACAGGCGCCTGCACTTTATGCGCTTTCCCTGCTGGTGATATTTTTGTGTCTGGCCGCTTTGTATGAAAGCTGGTCGATCCCGGTCGCGGTGTTGCTGGTGGTGCCGTTGGGGATCATCGGCGCCATTCTCGCGGCGACGTTGCGCGGGCTTTATAACGACATCTACTTTCAGGTCGGTCTGCTGGCGACGATGGGACTTTCGGCCAAGAACGCCATTCTGATTGTGGAATTTGCCGAGGCGGCAGAGCGGGAAGGCCGGTCTGTGCGCGAGGCGGCCTTAAGTGCGGCAAGGTTGCGCCTGCGCCCGATTTTGATGACCTCGCTTGCCTTCATCGCCGGTGTGATGCCGCTGGCGGTGGCGACCGGTGCGGGCGCCGCGAGCCAGAACGACATTGGCACTGGCGTGGTAGGTGGCATGTTTACCGGCGTGCTCCTGGCGATCTTCTTTGTGCCGATCTTCTTTGTCCTGGTGCGCAGCAGATTCGGCCACAAACCCGTCCCCGCCCTTGGCGATTGAGGTTGCCGCAGGGCGACGAAGTTGCTAACTAGCCCGCCTGCCATCGCCCAGCACGGGCACGCGGCAGGCACTTTGGTTGTAATGCCCTGATCTTGAAAGAGATTTTGGGGGATCGTCTAACGGTAGGACCGCGGACTCTGACTCCGCTAGTCTAGGTTCGAATCCTAGTCCCCCAGCCAAACCTGTTTTTTGGTAATTTCGGCCCCTTTGGCCAACATTGCTTTGGCAAATTTTTGCAGAAGATCTCGTAAGTGAGGCGCTGCGCAGCGCAACGGTTAGGCCGCCTGACCTGCGCACCAGCCGGATGACCATGCCCATTGGAAGTTGTAGCCGCCAAGCCAGCCCGTTACATCAACGACTTCGCCGATAAAATAGAGGCCACGAACGGAAGTGACCTCCATCGTTCTGGAATCCAGATTCTGTGTATCGACGCCGCCGAGGGTCACTTCGGCTGTGCGATAACCTTCGCTGCCTGCGGGCGTGATGCGCCAATCGTTCACCGCATCATTCAAAGCGCGCAATTGGGCATCCGTCAGATCTGCCAGATTGCCTGCGCAATTTTGTGTGTCCGCAATCTCCTTTGCCAATCGTCGCGGCAGCAACGTTGCGAGAAAATTGTGTGTTGCCTGCTTGCCGTTCTGTCTCTTGGCTGCACGTATCGCGTCGAGGAAATTGATTCCCGGCAGCATGGATATGCGGATTTCATCCCCCTCATGCCAATAAGATGAAATCTGCAGGATCGCGGGCCCACTCAGACCGCGATGTGTGAAAAGCATCGCTTCGTCGAACGAGGTCTTGTCACTTCGGACCCGCGCATCGAGAGCGACGCCGGCCAGTGGTTTCAGACGCTGCAACAAAGCATCATCGAAGGTCAGCGGCACCAAGGCCGGTTTCGTTGGTGTAACCGCCACGCCGAATTGTGCGGCAAGGCGATAGCCAAAATCGCTTGCGCCCGTTTTCGGAATGGATTTTCCGCCTGTCGCAACGACCAGTGAGCTACATTGCAGCCGATCGCCATTCGCGCATTGCAACGAAAAGCCATCCACCACCTTCTCAACAAGGGCGATGCGGCTGTTCAGGCGCAGCTCTACGTTGGCCTGTTGTATCTCGGACAATAGCAGGTCGATGATTTGCCGCGCTGACCCATCGCAGAAAAGCTGGCCCAAGGTTTTTTCGTGATAGGCGATCTTATAGCGTTCGATCAAGCCAACGAAATCATCCTGCGTGTAGCGGCTGAGCGCCGAAATACAGAAATGTGGATTGTTGGAGATGAATTGCGCAGGTGTGGCGTGGCGATTTGTGAAATTGCAGCGTCCGCCGCCGGAAATACGAATTTTTTCACCCGGCGCTTCGCTGTGCTCAACGAGCAGAACTGTCCGTCCGCGCTTTCCTGCGATCGCCGCGCACATCATGCCGGCTGCGCCCGCGCCAATCACTATAACGTCGTGCCGTTCCAATGATAGATCGAGCCTCGTTGTGCAGAAGGCGCAAAAGCTCGCGCCAAATCATTCACCTATATGACTCGCATCAGTCGCGCGATACAGACAATCCCGCGAGAAGCGGCGCGTACGCGGCGAGCCTGCGGGATACGAACTCCGTGAACAGCCGGACGCGCTTCGTCTTGCGTGTCTCCCCCTGCGTGAGAAGCCAGAGCGTTCCATGCATGTGCAGGTCGGTGCCCGGCACCCTCACCAGATGGAGGTCGGCATCTCCGACGAAGCACGGCAGTATCGTCATCCCGAGCCCTTGCCGCACTGCAACGATCTGCGTCTCGCCGTCCGTGGTTCTGAACGGAGCCCTCGTGGGTCGAACCTCACCCGCGCTGGCCCAATCCGGAATGCCATGACTGCTTATGACGATCCACCGGATGGGATCAGGCGCACCCGCACGCCACGCGGCTAGTCGATCGCGGGACATGTAGACGCCGCCGAACAGCTCCGGCCCCTTCAGGCCGTGAAGATTGAGCGGCAGGGTTTTGCGGTCGTAGACGACGCGGATCGCGACGTCGGCCTCTCGGTTGGTCAGATTTGCCAGCTCGCCGGACGACAAGACTTCCATTTCGATGTCCGGATGCAGACGCGCAAACTCAGCGAAGTCGGGCATGAGCAAGTGCGTCGCGAGGGTCGGCGCCAGTGTCACCCGCAAGAGTCCGCGTACGCCCTGGTCGCGCCCGAAGATTCGCGTCTCCAGCAGGTGTGACGACGCCTCCATCTGCTCCGCGAACTCGAGGACCTCCTCGCCCGCAGCCGTCTGGCGGTAGCCCGAGGGCAGCTTCTCGAACATTTGCGCCCCCAGCCGCTCCTCCAGTTGGCCAATACGCCGCAGCACTGTGGTGTGGTTCACCCCGAGGCGCTCGGCGGCGGCTCGGACCGAGCCCCCACGTGCGACGGCCAGAAAGTAGCGAACGTCGTCCCACTCGATCATGGTGCAATCCCGCACCGTGCGGTGCGCCTTCCAAAGCCCATATCTAACACATCGAACAGCAGTACGGGCGAGTATCATAGCCTATATCGACGAGCGCGGCCTAATTCCGAACGGCGGACACCGATCGTCGCGGCTGGCGTCAGTCGTCCAGCCGGATCGATTTCGCACCACCGATGTGCGCGCTTACGCACTCAACAACGGACGCTGGCGGATCCATTTTGAGGTTCTCGGAGGCAGATGCTGCCCCGACACCACGAAAGGAAAAGTCATGGGAAAGCTTGAAGGTAAGGTTGCAGTCATCACGGGTGGATCGAGCGGCATGGCGCTGGCGAGCGCCAAGCGGTTCGTTGAAGAAGGTGCTTATGTTTTCATCACGGGCCGGAGGCAAGAGGTGCTCGATGAGGCCATCAAGCTGATTGGCCGGAACGTGACCGGCGTGCGCGGCGACGCGGCCAATCTCAACGACCTCGACCGCCTGTTCGATACGGTCAAGCGGGTAAAGGGCAAGATCGACATCCTGTACGCGAGCGCTGGCATCGGCGAAGCCTTACCACTGGGCGAAATTACCGAGCAGCATTTCGATACGGCCTTCAACCTGAATGCGCGCGGCACGCTGTTTACGGTTCAAAAGGCATTGCCGCTGTTCAACGATGGCGGATCGATCATCATGACCGGGTCAGTCGCTTCGGTAAAAGGTTTTCCAGGTTTCAGCGTGTATGCGGCGAGCAAGGCGACGTTGCTCGCATTCGCGCGCGGGTGGCTCAACGAATTGAAGAGCAGGGAAATCCGGGTGAACGTGCTGAGCCCGGGGCCGACCGCCACACCGATGCAGAACCAAGTTCTCACCGAGGAGGCGAAGCGGATGTTCGAATCCGTGATCCCGCGGGGAAAAATGGGGCGTCCTGAAGAACTTGCGGCAGTCGCGCTGTTTCTTGCGTCAGACGATTCAAGCTTCGTGAATGGGGTGGAGTTGTCTGTCGACGGCGGCCTCTCGGCCATCTGAACTCGCGCCGGATCGCGGGAATGACTTGCGCGCTGAACGGTCAGCCCGGCCGCGCGGACGTCGTTCACGGCAGGGCGAACACACCAATGTCGCAACCCAGCGCAACGGATAACCCAGCGCCGTTGAAGGCCGGGGAATCCATATCAACACGGATCGGAGAAGTATTATGAGCTATGCAATTGTAGGTTTCGGTAAGATAGGCCAGGCCCTCGCGCACGCCTTCGCCCGTAAAAACATCGACGTGACCGTCGCAAGCCGCCGTCCGCCCGAGGCGTTGGCGCCGCAGGCTCGGGCGATTGGACCCACGGTCGTCGCCAAGTCGCTGCGCGATGCAGTCGAGGCCGACACAATCCTCTTGGCGGTCCCGTTCGGGGAGCATCACGAGGTTGCGAAAGCCCTGCCGAACTGGAAAGGCAAAACGGTCATCGACGTGACGAACGCGTTTGGAGTTCTCCCTGAAGAGCTGGGCGGTCTCCAGTCCTCCGCCTTCGTCGCGAAAGCGTTCACCGGCGCCAAACTCGTGAAAGGTTTCAATCACCTGATTGCGGCCACCCTGGCTGCCGATCCGATGGTCGAGGGCGGCCACCGGGTCGTCTTTCTGTCGAGCGACGACGAGGACGCGATCACTCCCGTGGCGGCCCTGGCCAAACAACTCGGATTCGCACCCGTCAAACTGGGAAAGTTCAACGAGGGTGGTGCGCTGGTGCACGCACGCGGCCGCAACTGGGGCCAGCTGATCTTCCAGGATTTGTTCAAGAAGGAACAGTAATCGATCTACGACCGTGCGATCGACGCCGAGAACTGGTCGCGCGCGCTAATTTCTTCGAGCAGCGCGCGCGACCGAATATTTGAAGGCTACAAAGTCGCGAAGGGTGGGGTGGGCCTGACCGGCTCCCCAGGGGCCGTCCCTGTCACGGGACTGCTCTGCGTGGCGGAGTTGCGGCATAGCAAACCGCCATTACGGTGTCGCGCAGCCAGCGATGTGCCGGGTCGGCGTCCATGCGGGGATGCCACATCGCCGATATCACGATCTCCGGCGTACGAACGGGAAGGTCGAAACCAACGAGGCCTTGCCCGACTGGGTCAGTGTTTGACGGGCCGAGACACGAACGCGGTATGAGCGCAACCAAATCCGTATTGCGCGCGATGCGCAGCACATCCGGGAAACCAGGCACGACAGCGACGACCTTTCGTCTGAGGCCAAGCTCTTGGAGTGCATCATCGACCGGCCCGGTAAAGGCGCCTCTGCGCGAGGCCACAACATGGCCGTATGCCACATAGCGATCAGGCGTTATCGTTCCTGTCAGCAATGGATGCCCGGTGCGGACCGCGCCAATGAAGTCATCGCGGAAGACAAACCGCGTGCGCACCTCCGGCGCCGATACGCCAAGCACCCCGATCTCAAGATCAATCGCTCCATCACGCAGCGAGAATGCGTCCTTGTTCGGCTTGGGCGCGAAGCGCAGGCGGACATGGGGTGCGACGTGGGTAACGGCTGCCACCATGGCGGCAGCAAACACCTCCAGGAACCCTTCGCTCGCACGAATGGTAAAGGTCCGCTCAAGTGAGGCGACATCCAAATGGCTGACGTTCGGCGTCAAGACCGCGCGCACATCTCGGGTCAGCTCATGGACCCGGTCCCGCAGTTCTGAGGCCAGGGGTGTCGGCACCAGCCCGCGCCCAGCGCGAACGAGCAGCGGGTCACCCGTCGCGGACCGGAGCCGCGCCAGAGTCCGGCTCATAGCGGAAGAACTCAAACCGAGGCGCCGCGCCGCGCCGGTCACGCTCCCCTCGGTGAGTAGCGCATCCAACGCCGCAAGCAGGTTCATGTCCATCGTGTCCATGAGCTCAGCCTATCGGATTTGGCCTATGGGACCTAGCGTCTGACGCAACTATAATGTGCCTCTGATGCGTCTGGCGCTTATTGATGGTTTCTCACACATTCGCCGCTGACCTTTGCAGCGGAAGACATTTCATGCGCCCAGCCACTTCATCTGACGCGGCCCGTGCGGTCGTCGAGCGGGCCTAAAGATGGCCATTGTCAGAGGCCGTGCGAAGACGGCCAGCGGTTCAAAGTATCTCCAGCAGCTCTGCAAGCATTGGAGCCACAAATTCGAAGTCGAATTCTCGCAGACCAGAGGACAGGTTCTCTTCCCTTCCGCCGCCCTGACCATGGAGGCGAGTGCGGATGCGCTGCTCGTCTCCATCGAGACCGACGATACGCAATCGGTCGAGCGGCTCAAAGAGATCGTCGTCAATCATCTCGACCGGTTCGCGTTTCGAGAGGCGCCGCTGCCATTCGAATGGTTAGCAACCGAAGATCGCTGATAGCCCACATTGTCGAGGAGACAATCATGCGAACCCAATTCGTTCGGTCTTTTGGATATGGCTGGCGCAATGTCCTGCCAGCAGCAGCGCCTGGATGCTCACAGGGTACGCCCTACTCTTTTTGGGCGAAGGAAGGCGATCCTACCAAGCTCGCCATCATCCTTTCGGGCGGCGGTGCATGTTGGACGGGCGAAAACTGTGCGTTGCATGGAAAACCATTTTACCGGCCCTTTGCCGGGCTCGAACAGGATCCGAGTAATTTGGGAGGGGTCTTCGACATTGGAAACCCGGAAAACCCGCTTGCTGACCACACCATGGTCTATCTTCCCACCGCGAACGGGGATGTCTTTCTCGGTGACTCGGTCACGACCTATAACGTGCCTGCCATGGGCGGCCAGCCTGCTGGCAAGATGACTATCTTGCACAAAGGCTACGACAATGCGGCGTCTGCCTTGGATTGGACGTTCAATACTTACGGTGATCCCAAAACCGTCGCCGTAATGGGGTGGAGCGCGGGGGCAATCGCATCGCCCATTTTCACGCATCTCGTCGCTCAACACTATCCGAACGCCTCTGTCACCCATTTCGCCGATGGCGGGGGCGCCTATCGCGTGGGCGAAAAACTTGCGCCGCTCTTCAAATCCTGGGGGACAGCGAACGTCCTAAAGAAGGTCAGAGGCTTCGAGGACCTGAGCATGGACGGCTTCTCGTTGGAGGATCTCTATATTCGAGCGGCCGAGCTCCATCCTGAAATTACCTTTCACCAATACAACGAAAGGCACGATGATGTTGAGGCCCTTTTCATGCAGCTCATGGGCGTGGATGCGCCCGATGTCCCGGCAAATTTGGACGACGCGCACGCATATATCCGTGCGAGTGTTCCCAATTTCCGCACCTATACCAGCTGGGGGCACGACGAAGCCATCATCGGCGGGTACTATGACGCTGTGCTAGCAAAAAATGCGCTGGACAATCGCGGACGTCCCCATGTGCTGGACCGGTTTTACACTCGTCAGACCAACGGCGTGCGATTCCTCGATTGGTTTACTGCGGCCATTACGGGCAAGCCGGTAGAAGACGTGGCTTGCGTGGACTGCGAAACCCCTGAGCACTATTGGAAGCGCCCCGAATTTCCTCAGTGAACATTGGGCGACTAATCGCATAGACATGCGCTCGGACAGACGGTGCTTCATTCCCGTCCCCCTCCTACCGCCTTGCCGACGCCATTCGGAGCTTACTAGCCTCCCCGGCACTGCCTTTCAGCATCGGCATCTTGATCGATAAATCGTCTGCCAGACGCTTTAGTCGCCCAGGCCGATGCTGATTTTGGCGAAGGGGCCGTGGAAGCCGGTGGTGGTGGTTTTTCTCGTGTCGATGCCGATGTCCATGGCGCCGAAGAGGAAGTCGGCGCGGTAGCCGAAACTAACTCTGGCGTTGGGATAGCGGACCGAGAGACCTGCGAAGGCGCCGAGATTGGGGACCACGACGGAGCGGGAGCGCGGGACATCTCCATGGCTTTTGTAGAGTTGGTTGTGGGCGAACTTTTGCACCGCAGGGTGAGTTACATGATAACCGGCGGTGGTGTGCGCGACATGCGCCTTTTGGCGACCGAACAATACTGCGCCGTTGATGCCCCAATCGAACGACAATTCGGCATCGTCTTTATCACCCAGCAAGGCTGCTGAAGCGTTCCAGGACAAGGATGGGCCAATGGCGCGGAAGTTGCGCTGTTGTTCACCGGTGAGTTTGTACTGGAAGTAGGTCTGGTAGGTGAAGACATGGCCCACCATTGGCCGGGCGGAGGCGACGACATCCGATTTGAGGGATAGCTGCGCGAAACGTATGCCTGCGCTGATATTTGACTGGCCGTTGCGCCCGATTGCGCCGAGGCCAACATCCTTGCCGGCCTGAAAATCGAGGAACATGTGGCTTTCTTCAGCCGCCGCTTCCTCATCGGCGAATTCCGCGACGTTGGCCTTAAGTTTAAGGACATTTCCGAGAACTATCGTTATGCCATCGCCCTGTTCATGGGCGTGTCCGTGGGTGTTTGAACGACCGTAGCGAACGTCGGCGGAGAAGGTCCAATCCGAATCCTCCGGTTGGAACAGCACTTTTCCGTCTAGCCCAAAGGCTCTGCGCACGGGGCGCTGACTGGGCCCGAAGAGATTGGGGTTGTAGGCACCCGCCGGTAGAATGTAGTCCGCACCTGCGGGTGACCCCTTTGGTTCGACGGACATGAAGGGAGCCGTGAAAGTACTGCTCGCGCCTTGCAGGAACTCCATCTGGCCACCGAGTTCGACCCAGACTGTGGGGCGGGTGGCATCTTCCGCCTTTGCGGCAGTGGATGAGGCGATATAGCCGGTTAGGGCAAGTGCTGAGACTGTGGCCAGCAGGTGTTTGGTGGTGAAGGCGCGGTGTTCGCGGAGTGTGATCAGTTCGCTCATTGTTAAATTCCCCCCTTAGAAATTTTCCTCAACATGTCATTCCCGGCCGAGTGATGCGTTCGCATCGCGAGGGGAAGGGAAGCCAGGTGTGAGATACCGATTGGTGTTGGCCACCTGGGTCCCCTTCCCTCGCTACGCTCGCCGGGGATGACAGGTAGGGTGTGCGCGATGCCGTTCATCTTCATCGCGCTCACCAGTTTTTTGTGACGCGCACGCCGAACAGGCGTGGGTCGGTTAGAAAGACGTTTGTGGTCAGGCCGGTGTCGTCACTGTTGAGGAAGGCGCCGGTGATGGCGGTGGTGTCGAATACGTTCTTCACGTAGCCCATGACCTGCCAGCCGCTTTGACTGGTGAGGATGAGGGCGAGGTTGACGTTGGTGTAACCGCGGATGCGATCATACGGATTGTCGTTGAAGACACGGGCCCAGGAATAATCCTGCCAGTAATAATCACCGCGCAGGGTTCCCGCCCAATCTTCTGTCAGCGGAATACTGTATTCAGCGGAGAAAGATGCGGTGAGCGGCGGGGCATTGGGGAGTTCGTGGCCACTCAAATCTTTCGAGAAGCCCGCACCGCCATTTGGTGCCGTTGAGGGATCGAAGCCTTGATAGCCGGGGACGGGTTTACTGACAGGGCCTAGAACCGGATCATTCCCGTCGAAATAGGCCGTTCCACAGGCTGATACTGCGGGATTACCCTGACCATTAACGCCCAAAGAGGTGGGAGGGTAGGCCTGCAACAGTGCCTTCATCATATAGGTTGGAAAGATACAATTGGATGGCAGGGTCACGAAGGGCTTGAAGAGCAGCCAATCTGTGTGCCCCGCCGTGCGGTCCATCAGATCGACCGATTGCGAGCCGTCGGCGATGCGGGTTTTTTCGTAACCGCCCGCAAAGCGGAAGCGCAAGCCCGGCATTGGCTCATAAGTCGCTTCCAATTCCGCGCCTTTCACCTTTGCATCGAAGTTCAGATTTATGGAGGTGCGATCGACGATTTCGGAAATCTGATAGCCTTTGTAATCGTAGTAGAAGATATTGCCGTTGATGGTCAGCGCGCCGTCCAACAACGTGTTCTTGCTGCCAAGTTCGTAGGCGTTGATATATTCGGGCGCGAAGGTGAGCGGATGAACCGGCACGCCGTTCTGCGTGAAGCTGCCATAGGAATAGAGCACCGCGCCCGGAGGATTGGCGCCGCCCGCCTTGTAACCCCGTGCGTAAGACGCATAGACCAGTGTTTGGTCAGTGAAGCTGAGATCCGGTGTCCAGTTCGCGGCGAAACGGCCAGTGACCTTTTTCCATTCCTGATCGACCGTGCCCATATCGGCATAGCCGTAACCATTGGAGAGAAGCTCGCTTGGGATCAGGGTGAAATGTTTCTGGTCATCAGTCCAGCGGACGCCGCCGGTCAGTTTGACGTCTTTGAGGATGTCGTAATACGCCTCCCCAAACGCCGCATAGGAATTGAGCGTATAGGGGTTTGTGCTGAGGAAGTAATTGTGGCCTTTGCCGCTGACGCTTTCCAACGGATTGGGGTCGATATAGTAGCAGCTTGAGGTCGGCTGGCCTACGCCATCCGAGGGTTTGTTGTATTGAAACCCAAACCCGCCAGTACTCAGACTACAGCCGCCAGCCGAAAGCGCATCGAGATTGTCGGTGACGCCGGGTATCCAGGGCGAGGAATTGCGCACAGAAGTCTGGAGCCCCGAATAAGCTGCGAACATCGTCAGTGTGTTGGCAAAAACAAAATAATCTTCTTTCGTCTCGTAATGCATGTAATTGCCACCGGCGCTGAAATTCAGCGGGCCAGAGAATTTGGAAGCGAGACGGACTTCCTGATTAAACTGCCAGGCATTTTCGCGCGAAATATCTTGTGCGACGAGCCGACTGCTGCAACCGAGCTGGGGATCGCAGAATTCACCATCGGCTGTGATGAGTGTCCTTCCGCGAAGACTGCTTCCAAAACCTCCTGGCGCAGGCTGCTGGAACATTCCAGGGGAAGTGTTGAAGCGATTGAAGTCCTGCGTGGACCACAGGAAATCCTGGTTGTAACCGGTCTGCGCTGTGACGGTGAGGCTTGGCGTGACGTTGTAATCCACATTCAGTTCGACAGTGTCATTTTTCGACCGGTAATGCGGATCAATTGTTGTTTCGATTGAGCGTAAATTGGTCGATTGCCGCGTGTTGACATAGGGATTCTTGACAGACATGCCACCACTAATCCAGCCAGCCACCACATAAGGAAGGGAAAAGCCATTGGGAACGCCGAAAGATTCATCTGCATAGAGCGATGCAGGCAGGCAGCCCTGACTAAAGAAGGACGAGGTGATCGTAAACGCCTCGCTTATGCCGTTGCCGCCCACTCGGGGGTCTCGTATGGGCGTGCCTGAGATGTCGTTCCGGCCCGGATCGGTTTTGCAAAGCTGTTTGGCTGTGCGCATCCGGTCATCGTTTTCGGAGAAATGTTCCCAGAGGAGATAGGCCTGCACCTGCTCCGTTGGCTTCCAGCCGATGGTGACGCGCGATGACCAGAGATTGCGGCCATCGACCTGATTGCCGCTGAGTTCATTGGTGGTGTAGCCGCTGCGTTTGGTCCACTCGCCTGCGACGCGAATGGCGAGCCGATCATCGACCAGCGGGAGATTGACCATGCCTTCGAAGCGACGATTCTTGTAGTTGCCGATGTCGCCGGAAAGTTTGGCTTCGAACTGATCGGTCGGGCGCGCGGTGACGAGGTTGACGACGCCTGCGGTTGCGTTACGCCCATAGAGCGTGCCTTGCGGGCCGCGCAGGACTTCGGCCTGGCTGAGGTCGAAAAATTCCTGTTCGAAGAAGTGATTGCGGATGAAGGGCACGTCGTTCAGCGCAACCGCCACAGCCGGATCAGTGGTGACGGAGATTGCTTGTGTGCCGATGCCACGAATCTGGATGCTGTAGCCGGTGAAATTTGTTTTGGTGAAGGTGAGGTTGGGCACCTGCTTCACCAGATCGGGGCCGCCCGCGGTTTGGGTGGCGGTGAGTTGTTCCTGGCTGAGCGCGGTGATCGCAATCGGGATGCTTTGCACATCGCCGCCGCCGAGTTTGGACGAGGTGACGGTGACGGTTTCCACACTGGCGCGCGGCGGGGGTGTTGCTTGCGCAAGCCGCATGGGTGAAATTTCCAGCGCATCGCTGCGGCGATCATCGGGAACGACCGCGATCATGCCTGATGAATCGTGCTTTGCGATGAAGCCCGTTCCACTGAGAATTCTGCTCAGCGCTATGTCGGCGGGAAGATTGCCTTTGGCGCCTTGCGAGGCAACGCCACGAATCGAATCCGAGACCACGACCAGAGACACGCCGGTTTGTGCGCGATAACTATCCAGCGCCGTCTTCAAATCGCCTTTTGGCACGTTAAAGTCTTGTGCAAATGCTGCCGTGGCAAGCGCTGTCAGGCTTGCAGCACTCAGCAACCCCGATAGTCTGCGATTAATCCTGATCATTTTACCCCCTCGTTTAATGCGTTGTTCGATGCTCTGTCAGCGCGAAATGATGATTTCGCTTTCCCGTGTCTGGACACGAAGGCCCAGATAGTTTTTGGCCACCCGGCCGAACGCTTCCACGCCATTGGTTGGAATGGAGGCGTCGATCTTCAATTGCGCCAGGCTGGAATCTGCGATCACGACTTTGCGGTGATTGTATCGGTTGAGCTGATCCGCAATGTCGGTGAGCGGTGTGTTGTTGAAGATCAGCATGTTCTGACGCCACGAAAGCGTATTGCGTAGCGCCCGCTCGGTCTTGGTGGTGACGGTCGTTCCGTGGGCCGTGGAAATTGCAACATCGCCCGGCACCAGCACCGCCAGTTCGGCTGCCTGCGGCGCGGCTGACGCCTTTAGCGACGCTTTGCCTTCAAACAGACCGATAGTCAGTTTGCCTGTTTCGGTGCGGACCACGAATTTTGTGCCGAGGTCTTCCACCCGCTTTCCCGCAACGAATACGGAGAAGGGGTGCTGCGCGTCATGCACGATGTCGAAATAGGCCTCACCCTGATCGAGCCATGCCTGACGCTGAGTCTTGCCCAGACGCAGGACTGAATTGGTGTTTAGTTCGATCCTCGAACCATCGGACAGCGTGACGATGCGGTGATCCCCGATGGCGGTTGTGAATCTCTCTTCGCCAAAGCCTGGCAGATCGAAGGCCGCAAAGCCGCCGACAAGGCTGAAGATGACGGCAGCGACCGCAATCCCGGCCAGAAAAAAGCGTTTGTGCGAACGCGCGGGAGCCACCGCGCGAGGGTTCATCGGTCGACGCAGGGCCGAAAGCCGTTCGGTTCGCCCCCATACGGCTTGAACCCGGAGATAAGCGATATGGTGCGATGGCGCTGCCGCCAACCAGTGTTCAAATGCTGTTTCGTCCTCGGCACTCCAGTCCCAGAACGCGCGTTTCTGTATCCAGGCCGCGGCTTCGGTGCGCACGCGGTGCGTATCGCTTGCAGGGGCTGCGGGTTCGTTGTTCACGATTTTCCCTCCGCCGCCTGGGGCTCTGCGAGGAGCATATCGGTGAGCGCGCGGATGCCTTCTGTCAGATGTTCGCCAACGGTCTGTTCGGTTATGCCAAGGCGCGCGGCGATTTCGCGCCCCTTCAGCCCTTCAATCCGGCCAAGAATCACCACCTCGCGGCGGCGCGGGGGCAACCGGTCGAGGGCCGCTTGCAGAAGGCGAAGCTCATCGCGCGCCAGCACAACGCGGTCTGGACCGGGCGTATCGAGCGCGACACCAAGCTGCTCGAGATCGGCCACTGCCTCGATGGGGACGACGTGCTCCCGGCGGGCGCGGTCGATCACGAGATTGCGTGCCACTGTAAACACAAAGGGCCTTGCGGGCTTTGGAATCCGCGTCTTTGCGGTCTCATAGGTGCGGACATAGACCTCCTGACAGAGATCCTCGACGTCGCTCGCGTTCTGCCAACTCCGGCGCAAGAACTGCATCACGTCCGCCTCCAGTGGCAGCACTTCCTGGATGAACCACACATCTAGATCTGAGGCGGGCACGAGCGTTTCCCTGCGGGCCTCTTCCGCACTTTTTCGATCCGAATGATGTGATTCAGCCATCCCCGGCCAGCGTCCTGCTTTTCGAGGGTTGATCCAACGGTTACATCTGGAACAACGAAGCTATTTCGCAGAACTAAGGGTGGGGCGGCGTGAAATTTTCTTACAGGGCTTAATGTGGGTACACGCTGAAGTTGATAGAGCGTGGCTCAGCTCAGCACATGCAAAAAGAGCGGCGAATGGCTTCGCCGCTCTTGGTGCTTTCTGTGGCCAGCTCTTTATCCGCCCAGCCCTACACTGACCTTGGCGTAGGGGCCGTGGAAGGAGCGGTCATGGGTGTGGCGCGTGTCTATTCCGCCGTCCATTGCGCCGAAGAAGAAGTCGGCGCGATAGCCGAGGCTGAATTTGGCGTTGGGGTAGCGGACAGACAGGCCCGCAAGTCCACCGGCATTGGGGATGACGACAGAGCGCGCACGGGTGACGGGCACATTGCTGCGTAACGTGGTCGTCCCCTGCCCCTTGAAATAGATGCCGTGTGTTTCGTGGGCACCACTGACTTTTTGACGACCAAATAGGGCAGCCGCGTTGATGCCCCAGTCGAACGTCAGCACGCCAGCATCGGTATCGCCCAGAAGCGTGGCGTCCCCTTCCCAGGCGATGGAGGGGCCGATGCCGCGGAAACTGTGTTTGAAACGTCCCGTCGCGAAATAGGAATGATGGCGATTTCCGGTGTTGGCCACAGTCCCCAATTTGGTTGGCCAGTGCGGGTCTGGATAGGATTTGAAATCTACATTGGCACGGGTTTGGAATTGCGCAATACGCACGCCAAGGCTGAGCACGGAATTTTCCGCCTTTCCAAACATACCGAGTCCGACATCTTTGCCAACCTTGAAATCTACGATCGCGTGGCTCTCGCTATATGCGACTTGTGAATTGTCAAACCTTGTATGCGGCAAGGTTACATGACCGTTATATATCCCACCCTCAGGATGTAAAAATACATTTCGCGGTTTGCCATATTTAGCCGTCTTTTGCACGGCTTGAGTCGATGTCTGCTGATGCATGCTCCGTTTGCCATTGGAGCGCCCAAAGCGAATGCCCGCTGACAGAACCCAATCCGTACCTGCCGGTTCAAAGGAGATTTTTCCCTCACCACCAAAACTTCGATGTGGTGCGCGCTGAATACTGAGCGGCGAGACAAGGTTATGCGGCTTGTTCAGATTGGCATAGGTGAAGCGCGCACCATAGGGATCGTTCTGGCCCTGCACCGCTTCCAACTGACCGCCCAACTCAATCCAGACTGTCGGGTGATTCGCGTCTTGGGCAAGTGCCTCACCCGCAACAGAGGCGACAAGCGCCAGTGCCGAAGCGGTAGACAACAACTGCCAACGGAAATTTTTGCTCTGTGGCTGTGTAACAAGTTCGCTCATTGTTGAATTCCCCCCTTAATCACATTTGTCATTCCCGGCCGAGCGATGCGTGCACCCACTTCCCCCATTGTCATGGCCCGCAAATGCGGGCCACCCAGGTGGCGTTGCTCAAATGTGTGCGGTTTCACCGAAAATGTGCCTTGTCCTGTCGAGAACGGTGCGGTGTCACCTGGGTGGCCCGCATTTGCGGGCCATGACAGGTTGTAAGAGCGGAGTTTGGTTCCCATCGCGCTCACCAGTTCTTGGTGATGCGCACGCCGAGAAGGCGCGGATCGGTGAGGAAGACGTTGGTGGTCAAACCGCTGTCATCGGAATTGAGGAAGGTGCCGGTGATCGCGGTGGTGTCGGTGACGTTTTTCACATAGCCCATCACCTGCCAGCCGCTTTGGCTGGTGAGGATGAGGCTCAGATTGAGCGTGGCGTAACCCCGTATCCGGTCGATTTCCGAATTGAACACGCGCGCCCAGGAATAATCCTGCCAATAGAAGTCGCTGCGCAAGGTCGCCGCCCAATTCGTTGTCACAGGCAGCGAATATTGCGCCCCGGCGGAGAAGGTGATCGGCGGTGCATTGGGCAGTTGATGGTCGCTCAGATCCTTGTCGACGCCTTGACCTCCATTCGGTGCAGAGAGGGGATCGAAACCGGCATATGTGCCGGGAATGGCACGCGCAACCCCATCTCCCCCAATGAGACTGGTCGTAGGCGTCGGTGTTGTGAACGCAACGCCGGTTACTGGATCGAGCGATGCGCCCCCATAGGCACGCCCACAGGACTGGGACATGGGGTTAGGGATAAAAGTGCTATAAGTTGGGATCATTTCCACCAGCTTCGCCACCACATAGGTCGGCAGAATGCAGTTGGAGGCTTGAGTCACGAACGGCTTTACCACCATCCAGTCCGGGTTTCCCGCGGTACGATCCATCAGATCGACGGCCTTCTCGCCCTTTGCAACGCGCGCATCCTGATAGCCACCGCTTGCGTTCAGGCGGAATCCGGCCAGAGGCTCCCACACCAGTTCGACTTCCGCGCCTTTCACATGCGCGTCATAATTGTGATTGATGGCGGTGCGATCGACAATTTCAGATATCTGGTAATTCTTGTAATCGTAATAGAAGGCCGCGGTGTTCAATGTCAGTGCGCCATCGAGCAGTGTGTTCTTGCTGCCAAGTTCATAGGCGTTGATATATTCCGGCTCAAAGGTCAGTGGGTGAACCGGATTGGTGAGGTCGGTAGAAAGCTGCGTCAACAGGACGGCACCGGGCGGGTTGGCGCCACCAGCTTTGTAGCCATGGGCGAATGAGCCATAGACCAAAGTTTGATCGGTGAAATTCAGCTTTGGCGACCAGTTGATCGTGGCACGCCCGGTGACGGCATTCCATTCCTGATTGGTCTGGCCTGTGGACATGAAATCCCAGCCATTGGACACAAGCATACTGGGGATGGTGGTGAAATGCTTGCGATCCTGCGTCCAGCGCAGGCCGCCGACCAGCTTCAGCTCATCGTTCACATCGAAATAGCCTTCCCCGAAGGCAGCATAGGAGTTGAGATTATAAGGGTTGATGCTGCGGAAATAATTATGCCCACTGCCATTCAAATTGCTGATCGGGTTGGGGTCTATATAGATACATTGCCCGCCGCCCGGTGTGCCGCCGCCTAGCGCGGGATCGCGCGGCTTAAGGCCACCCAGCCTATACATGCACTGGCTATTATCGGATACGCCGGGCTCCCAAGGCGGGCGCGCAAGCGGGGTGGAATTTCCCGCCACGCCAATCGCCTGCCAATAGGAGAACATGGTCAAGGCATTTATGAAGACGTAATAATTCTCGATGGTTTCATAATGCAGATAGCTGCCACCGATGCTGAAATTGAACGGCCCGTCGAATTTCGATGCCAGCCGAAACTCCTGACCTGCTTGCCAGGAGTTCTGCTGCACGAGGTCTTGAGCTAACAGCCGATCACTGCATCCCAATTGTGGATCGCAGAATACACCGTTTGCATCGGTGAGCGTGCCGTCTTCCCGGGCACCTGAGGTGAGTTTCCCGCCCCTATTGGGAAGGAACACGCCGGGCGCCGAAGCGAAACGATTGTAATCCTGACTCGCATACAGGAAATCGTGATTGAACGCGGTTTGCGATGTGAGGGTGAGGCCCGGCGCGAATTCATAATCCGCGTTCAGCATCACAATGTCGCTTTTAGCCTTATAGACTGGGTCAATCTGCGACTGGATCATCCGCAAATCTCGCGACTGTTCAGTATCGCGATACGGGTTGATGCCGGTGACGAGGCCGTTATAGGACAGCCCCGTATAGTATGGCAGCGCATAGCCATTGGGCATTTGGAAGGCTTCATCGGAATAGAGCGAAACCTCTTCGCAGCCTTGCGACAGGTAGGGCGGGAAGGTGTTGCCGAACTGACCCGCGCCGGTGACCGGCGGGATGGGCACGCCATTCACAGAACTGCGATATGGCGCAGTCTTGCAAAGCTGCTTGGCGCTTCTCAGCCGATCATCATCTTCCTGAAAGCGTTCCCAGATCAAATAGGTTTGCAGTTTGGGCAAAGGCCGCCAACCGAGTGTGGCGCGCACCGACCACAGATTGCGGCCATCAATATCCTTATCCGTCAGCTCGTTGAACGAATAGCCACTGCGCTTTGTCCACTCGCCCGCAACGCGCAAAGAGATGCGGTCATCGAGAATCGGCAGGTTGACCATGCCTTCGAAGCGGCGTTGCTTGTAATTGCCTATTTCTCCGGAAGCCAGCGCCTCGAACTGATCGGTGGGCTTGGCGGATGAAATGTTGACCACACCTGCGGTCGCATTGCGGCCATAGAGTGTGCCCTGCGGCCCGCGCAGCACCTGCACTTGCGCAATATCGAAGAATTCCTGCTCGAAGAAATGATTGCGCAGGAACGGCACATCGTTGAACGACACAGCCACGGCAGGATCGGTCGTCACCGAAATCGCCTGTGTGCCGATGCCGCGCAATTGAATGGAATAGCCGCTGAAATTCGTCTTCGTGAACGTCATGTTCGGAACCTGTTTGATCAGGTCCGGGCCACCGGCGGTTTGGGTTGCGGTGAGTTGCTCCTGACTCAACGCGGTGATGGAAATCGGGATACTCTGCACATCTCCTCCGCCGAGTTTTGAGGACGTGACGGTGACGGTTTCGACGCTGCGCGGCGCAGCGGTGGTCGCCTGCGCCAACTGCATGGCGGGTATTTCGACCCCCCCGCTCTCGACCGAACGATCTCTAACAATTGTAACTGCGCTGTTTGAATTGCGATGTAGGGAGAGCCCCGTGCCGCGCAGCAGGCGCGATAGTGCATCGGGCGCGGGCACCTCGCCTTGCACCCCTTGCGTTTGCAGACCGCGAACAGCCTCCCCCGAATAGACCAGCGAGACGCCGGACTGGCTGGCATAAGCATCCAGCGCGGCTTTCAGATCCCCGCCCGGAATATTGAACATCTCACCACTTGCGCTGGTCGCTGCAAGCATGCAGGCCGTGCCGATCATTAATGCGCTTTTGTATTTGAATGCCGTCATCACTCCCCCTCCTGCACCGCCGCAATTTTTGGTGCATGTGCTATACAAATGTCCCCATCTCGCTTAACGCGAGATCACAATTTCGTTGCCGTTTCGATGCACGCTGAGGCCAAAAACCTGCTTTGCAGTGTTGAGCAAAGCGGTGACGTCGCTATCTGCGAATGTTCCTCCTATTGTCAGTTGGGCGACATTTGGATCGGAGATAGTGATTTTTTCGCTATTGTAGCGGTTCAATTCCCTTGCCGCGTCGGCAAGCGTTGTGTTGTCGAACACAAGCACGCCTTTGCGCCAGCCGAGGGCTTTCTTCAATTCGGCTACTGATTTTTTTGCGACTGACATTGAGCTGCCTGTTGCGGTCACAACATCGCCGGGCGTTAAATCTGTCGCCTGAATGCCTGATGTGGATTTTGTGGTTTCAACTCTTGCGCCACCTTCATACAGCGCGACGCGCACATAAGAAGGTTCATTGCGCACCAAGAATTTCGTGCCCAGGTCGGTGACGCGATGATCGCCGGCATCAACCACAAAGGGGTTGGCGGCATCATGCTTGATGTCGAAAAACGCCTCCCCTCTTTTCAGTTCCGCAAACCGCTTTCCGGCAGACATCGACACGCGCACCATTGTGTTTGTGTTGAGTTCGATCTTCGAGCCGTCGGAGAGTGCGAGCGTCAGCCGCCCACCAACCGGTGTTGTGTAGGTTTTGACCGATGGAGGCTGGATTTGCGTCACCCAGACAGCGCCAATCACTGCACCAATTGTCAGAACCGCGGCAAAGCCCAGGGCATAGGGCTTTGATCGTGCGGGCTGAGACACGCCGGGCCTTTCCATCGGAGAATGAAGGGCTTTGAGACGGTGCGCGCGCGCCCAAGCCTCATCCAGCCGCCAATAGGCCAATAGATTTTCCGGCGCTTCGGCCAGCCACGCATCCAACGCGGCCTGATCGTTTTGCGACCAATTTTCGGCCAGACGTTTTTCCAACAGCCAGTTAGCGGCAAGATTATCCACCTCTTCGGCATGGCTGGCTGGAGCGCCTTCAAAACCTTGATCGCTCATGGCCGGGAGCCTTTTCTGGTCCGGTAGAGGATGTCGGCCAAAAGGCGGACGCCTGTGTTCAGGTGGCGTGTCACCGTGATTTCGGAAATGCCCATGCGCACCGCGATCTGCCGCCGCGACAGGCCTTCAACATGGTGCAGGATAAAGGCTTCACGCGAACGCGGATGTAATTGGTCTACTGCGCCTTGAACCCGGCGCAGTTCATCGCGCGCAATGAGCTGTTCATCTGGGCCCGGCGTTTCAGCTGCAACACTCAGCATTTCGAGATTTTCAACTGCCTCAAGCGGGACGATTTTCTCCTGCCGGACATGGTCGATCAGCAGGTTGCGGGCGGTTCTGAAAACGAAGGGCGCGGTGGATTGCGGTATTTCCTTTTGGGCCGCCTGAAAAACCCGGACATAGATGTCTTGCACCATGTCCACGACAGGGGCCTGGCCGCGCCAATTGTGCCGGAGAAACTGGGTCAATGCGGCTTCCAAAGGGAGCACCTCGCGTACAAACCAGGCGTGCAGGTCCGCATGGCGCGAAGTCATGGTTTGACCACGCGCACCAGGTTTTTCAGGATCGTTTTCCGACGTATCAGTCATCCCCCAGCTTTCCCGACTTTCGAGGACTTGTGACGTTGGCCTACATCTATACTGACGAAACGAGGGCGCAGAACGATCACTGAAAAACGCGGTTAGTGCGTTTTGCCGTTGAGACGGGAAAATTGCGGGGTGTTGGCTGGGTTTGCCCGGTCGAAAGCCCTAGCGCGTCAGGGAAATGATCCTCCACCGGGCGGTTTCGCAGTCGTACAACTTTTCGCTGTACCCCCTGCGGCGAACACGGGCGCCTCAGAGGCGCTCTGCACCCGATTTTTGGACTTCCATAAAAGATGCATATAAGATACATCTTTTATGTGATGTAGGACTGCTTTTCGATGAATGTGCGAACCCAAGCCCAGCCCCTGCCGCCGGATGCGAAGGCCTATGCCCGGACGGCGGAGTTTACCGAGACGACGATTCCGCGGGCCTTGCTCAAAGCACATTCGACCCGGGATGGGGCCTGGGCATTGATCCATGTTTTGCTGGGGGAATTGGCCTATCGCATTACCGATCCGCGGCGGCCGATGCAGGAACTCATCCTTTCACCGCAGACGCCGCCCGGCACTGTTGAGCCAACAATTCTGCATGAGGTGGCGCCGCTTGGGGCGGTGCGGTTTTACGTCGAGTTTCATCGGCGCGAGATGGCGGAGAAAGACCTATGAGACTGTTTGACGTGCTGATGTACCCTGCGAACGCGGCCTGTAATGCGCTGAACCTTGTCGATGAAAATGAGCGCGGCGTGGTGCGTATGCTGGTCAACGCACTGATCTGGACGACGCTGGGTGTGACCGTCGTGTTTCTGGTTTCGTGAAAGGTTCGCCGCCTGGCCCGCCTGTGCCGGGACATTGAGGTTGCAGGTATAATTACCTCCATATTTGGTGGCGCTGCGCTATTTCCCGCATAATTTTGCCGGAAATTTGCCGCGCCTTGCGCAATCAGATGTGTGATTCCCACAGGTTCGGGACCTAACGATTTGGTCCCGGCGGGCAGATGTAATATCAATCCGCCCTGCGCAACCAACCGGGAGACATCATGTCGAAAACCGTGACCAAAAAATCCATCGCCGCCGAGACCACGAAAGCCCTGATCGCGGCTGGCGAAGCTGCCGCCAAGGAACTGGGCGTGCCGATGGTCATTTCCATTGTCGATGAATCGGGCGTGCTGAAAGCGTTCAGCCGGATGGATGGCGCGGCGCTTCTGAGCGTCGAACTTGCGACCGACAAGGCCTATACGGCGGTGTCGTTTGGCATCGCGACCCATGAATGGTTTGAATTTGTGAAAAACGACCCGCCGCTGCTGCATGGCATCGTCAAGACCCCGCGTCTGATCGTGTTTGGCGGCGGTTACCCGATCAAGATCGACGGCGAGATTGTCGGCGGCATCGGTGTCAGCGGCGGACATTACGAGCAGGATATGAAAGTGGCGACTGCCGCTTTGGCCGCTCTGGGCTAAAATCTATACATTTGAATGCGAAAGGGGGCCTCATCGGCCCCCTTTTTTGCTTCAGGCGTGCAGCCGCACCGGCAGCCTGTCATAGCCCTTCACAAAGCTGGAGGGCACGCGGCTCGGCTCCCCCGTCACCTCGATGCGGGTAAAGCGCTTCATGATCTCTTCCCAGATGATTTTGAGCTGTAGCTCGGCCAGCCGGTTGCCGACGCAACGGTGGATGCCGAAGCCGAAGGACAGATGCTGGCGGGCACGCGCGCGATCGATTATATAGGCGTTCGGATTTTCGATCACCTCTTCATCCCGGTTGCCGGACACATACCACATCACCACCTTTTCGCCTTTGCGGATGGTTTTGCCGCCAAGCTCGACATCGCGCGTGGCGTTGCGGCGCATATGGGCGAGCGGGGTTTGCCAGCGGATCGTCTCGGACACCATATTCGTGAGCAGATCGGGATTGGCGTTCAGCTTGACATATTCATCCGGGAACTGATTCAGCGCCAGCACACTGCCGGTAATGGTGTTGCGCGTCGTGTCATTGCCGCCAACAATCAAGAGCACTAGATTACCCAGAAACTCCATCCGGTCCATGTTTCGCGTTGAAGGCGCGTGAGCCATCATCGAGATGAGGTCGTTCCTTGGCGGCGCGTTGACCCGCTCGTTCCACAACCCTGTGAAATACTGCGCGCAATCGTAGAGTTGCTCGCGGCGATGTTCATCGGAAACGAACAGCGGAGAGCTTTTCCCGGCGGTTGCGATGTCAGACCAATAGGTGAGTTTGCGCCGGTCTTCCCACGGAAAATCGAACAGGGTGGCGAGCGTCATGGTGGTAAGTTCAATGGAAACTTTATCGACCCAGTCAAACTCTTCCCCCACCGGCAATGAATCGAGAATTGCGCCTGCGCGTTCGCGGATGATGGGGGCGAGATATTCGAGATTGCCGGGCGAGACCACCGGGGTCACCACTTTGCGTTGCGCATCATGTTTGGGCGGGTCCATCGCAATGAACATCGGCAAAGTGAAATCAGTCTTCGGGTCGGCGATGGAGATGCTGGGCTCGGAGGAAAACGCCTCATGATTGGTGTCGACCGCCATGATGTCGTTATATTTGGTCACCGACCAATAGGGGCCGAACTCATGCTCGGCGCAATAATGCACCGGGTCTTCTTTCCGCAGCCGCTCGAAATAGGGCCACATCGTATCGGTGCGGAAAAGTTCGGGATCGGCGACGTTGATCTGCGCAAGCGGCATGGAATAGGCGCGCTCGCGCGCATCGTGGTGGATATCCTTGGCGGCGATGTTCATGGCGGCCTTCCTTGCGCTTCGTAACGGAGCGAGGATGTCACAAGGGGGCGGCGGCGCAAAGATGTGGTCCGAAAATGGCCAGACGCGGGCGGTAAGCTGCTATAGTGAGAGGCATGATCCTCGACCCGGATGCCTGTTACCGCGCCGTGCAAACACGAGACAGCCGCTTTGACGGGCGGCTGTTTTGCGGGGTGCGCACGACGGGCATCTATTGCCGCCCAATTTGCCCTGCCCGCACACCGAAGCTGGAAAACCTTACCTTTTTCACCAATGCGGCGGCGGCGCAGGAGGCCGGATTCCGGCCCTGCTTGCGGTGCAGGCCGGAATGTTCGCCTGAGATCGGCGCCTGGCGCGGAACCTCCAACACGGTGTCCCGCGCCCTTGCGCTGATCGGTGACGGCTTTCTGGATGGCGAGGCCGATGTGGACGGACTTGCCACCCGGCTGGGGGTGGGCGAGCGGCAGTTGCGGCGGCTGTTTCAAAAACATCTGGGCGCCTCCCCCATCACCGTGGCGCAGACGCGGCGCATTCATCTGGCCAAGCAACTGATCCATGACACGTCTATGAGCATGGTCAATGTGGCGCTGGCCTCCGGCTTTGGCAGCGTACGCCGGTTCAACGCCGCGTTTCACGCCATGTATGGCCGCCCGCCCTCACAATTGCGGCGTCGCCCCTCGCGCGATCCGGGCATCACACTTTCGCTATCGTATGCACCGCCTTATGACTGGCCGGCGATGATGGCGTTTTTTGGTGCGCGCGCCATTGAGGGCGTGGAGCTTGTGACGCCGGACAAATATATACGAAGCATCGCGCTGAACGGTGCGCAAGGCACCATTTCCGTCTGCCCGATTGCGGGCAAAAACGCGCTGGCAGCCACCATCGCCTTCCCTGATGTAGCAGCACTGCCCACTATTGTTGCGCGGCTGCGGCGGATGTTTGATGTGGGGGCTGATATCAGCGCGATTAATACGCATTTGGCGAAAGATTTTCGCCTGCGCCCCGCCATTGATGCGCGGCCCGGCTTGCGGGTGCCAGGGGCGTGGGATCCGTTTGAACATGCCATGCGCGCGGTGCTCGGTCAGCAGATCACGGTAGCGGCGGCGCGCAAACTCGCGGTGAAGCTGGTGGCACTGTGCGGTAAGCCCCTGGTACAGGCGTCCGGTGGCGAAACAGCCTTGACACATGTTTTCCCATCCGCAGCAGAGGTGGCGGCGGCAGACCTTTCGGCGCTGGGAATGCCAGGCGCGCGGCTGCGGACGTTGAAAGCGATTGCTGACGCGGCACTGGTGGAGCGCGATCTCTTCAGCACCGCGATTGATCTTGAAAGCGCTGTGGCGCGGCTGTGCGCGTTGCCCGGCATTGGGGAATGGACAGCGCAATACATTGCGCTGCGGGCGCTGCATGAGCCGGATGCGTTTCCGGCCTCCGATGTGGCGCTGTTGCGGGCGATGGACGACACGCTTGGCAAGCGCACGCTGCCGGAGGATTTAGCGGCGCTTGCACAAGACTGGCGGCCCTGGCGTGCCTATGCGGCGCAGCATTTGTGGACCAGCGATGCCGGGCTTGCACCGCGCGCAGCCCGTGGCAAGGCCGCCTGACGGCGTTACTTTGGTTCGACGCCAATGGTGCGGAACGCCACCCACAATTCCTTGACGCCGGTTTTTGGCATGGTGCCGCACATCATCTGCCCGCGCTCGGCATGGCCTTTGGCCTCTGCGAGATTGGTCGCTTCGATCTTGCTGGTATCGACCGCGTTGAACTGGGTGACAAGGTCTGAGCAATAGGCGCGGACCGATTGCTTGGTGGGCGGAGTGGTCGGCGCTTCCTGCGCACCTTGTGCATAGGCGGACGCCGAAAGTACGACTGCGGCGGCAAGGCCAAGGCTCCATTTGAACGATTGCATTGGGTGCTCCTGAAAAGCGTTTTGCGCATCAGAGTCTAGCGGTACTGCGCGGCGCAATCCATGGAGCCGGGAATAGTTCGTGCACGTATCAAATGCTGACAGTGATGTTATCAGCCCCGCTTTATCGTGTTGAATGCAAGTGCATAGCGCGGCGGGCGGATAAATATTGAAAGCGATGTCATTAGATGTCTGAAAATATTTTTATCATTTTCTCCTTAACTGCGGGCAACCTGCGCCAGTTGGCGAAAGGATTCGTGGGCGATGGGTTCAAGATCGGTGATCGCGGATTTGAGTTGGGTGGCAGTTTCGGCCACAAAATCGAAACTGGTGTCGCGGCGGCTCGCAAGGTCGGCGAGACGGGCCTGTGCCGTGTCACGTTCCGAATCGCCCGGCGGCAGAGCTTTGAGATGAGCTTCGGCAAGCGCGATCTCCTGCGTGAAATCGAAGACGCTATCGAGCGGCATGGAAAGACGCAGCATCAGCGTGTGAATGCGGGCACGCAAATGGCCGTCGCGCAAGAAGAACAGGCTTTCGCGATTGCGATCATAGATTTCAATCTCGCGGCGGGCGCCGCGCAACATGCGCATGGTGATGGGGCCATAAGGATCGCCAATGCCGCGCGCCTGCACGGCGAACTCGACCAGAACGTCCAGCGTGGACAGAATCTCGCCAAAGAACATGGCCGCGTTACGTTCGCGCAACTTGCGCTCGGTACGCCGCTCTATCCAGGTGGCGAAGAGGCCGCCGCCGGTTGCCAGCAATGCACCGGCAACAATGGCCGTGATCGTGTTGAGATTGGACAGAAAATCGAAGCTTTCGGCACGCATCAGATACCCCCCCACCAGCTATAGCCAAGGTCTTCCCAATAGCCGCCTTTGCCGCCCCGGATCTTTTCAAAATCTGCGACCAGTTCCATTCCGGTGACATATTTCGCCATCTTGTAGCCTAGTTGGCGCTCTGCGCGCAGGCGGATGGGGGCGCCATTGGCTACCGGCAATGGTTTGCCGTTCAGATCGTAAGCCAGAAGCGTTTGAGGGTGGAGGGCTTCTGTCAGATCGAGGCTTTCGTAATAGAACTGACGCGCATCGCCGCCGCGATTCATATCGTCAGCACAATGGAAGATCACATAGCGGGCGGTGCTCAGCGGGCGGGCACGGGCAATAATCTGGCGCAACGGTACGCCCGTCCATTGCCCGATGCAGGACCAGCCTTCGACGCAATCATGCCGGGTGATTTGGGTGCGGGCGGGCATGGCGCGGATGTCAGCAAGCGACAGCGACAGGGGATGGTCCACCAAACCGCCGACAGTGATGCGCCAATCGCGAAAGCCGGTGGCGACATGGGCGTTATAGGAGTCCGATCCCGGATCGACAGTGCCGTTGGCGCGGAAGACCGGGGCAATATCGGCCTTGCTGTATTCTGTGGCGAGTGCATTCGGGCCTGCCAGCAGGCGCTGTACGCGATAGGCGAGACCGGCCCCACGCTGAAGCACATCGCTGGCGCGGCGGCTTTGCGTGATCTTATCGCAACCTGCGAGGACGGCCGCACCTGCGCCGGCAGCGAGGCGGGTGAGGAAGGCGCGGCGGGGCGTATCAGCCATTGTCCGCCTCCTTGATCGCCATCCGCCCGGTGATAATCGCGCGCAGGTTTTTCAGCGGGCCGGAGAGGATGGTCATCACAATGTGCACGATGAAGAACAGCACAAACCCGAAGGCGCACAGGAAATGTATGGTGCGGGCAGTTTGGCGGCCTCCGAAGATCGTCAGCAGAATGGGAAATGCGGCGTTGAGCGTGGGCGACATGGTAAGGCCGGTCAGCACGATCAACGGGCCAAGGAGAAAGATCACCGTAAAGTAAGAGAGTTTTTGCAAGACATTATAGTGCAGCGCCGCCGCGCCTTTGGCAAAACGCAGGCGTAAGTGATCGGCAATATCTTTTCCCAGATGGCGAAGGTCGCTTTGGCGTGGCAGCAGATCGCGCTGGAAATGGCGGCTGATGACGGCATAGGCGATGAACAGCAGGCCATTGGCGACAAACAGCCAGGCGAAAAAGAAATGCCATTGCCGTCCGGAGGCGAGGGAGCGCCAGCTTGGCAAGGTGGCCCATGCGGGGAAACCGCGCGGGCCGATCTGGCCGAAGGTTTGCGAGGCGCCGAACAGGCCGGTCGTGTCGAAACGAACAGCGCCTATCTGGGTAATCCCGCGCATCGTGCCGTCTGGCGCGAGGATGGCGGTGAGGGAGAAGATCGGCGTTTCGAAATGGCTGGTCTTGCCCCAATAGAGGGCGGGATGGGCGTTGAAGATTTGCAGGCCGCTCATCAACATGATGAGCAGCACACCCGCATTCACCCAATGGGAGAGCCGCACCCAGAGCGTATGGCGATAGGCTATGCGCATCATCCCTCACTCCCTTTTGGCGACACGGTGACGATGCAGCGGGCTTTGCGGGGCGCGGTTATGAAAACGAGCGCGCCGTTTTCCACGATGGTGCACCCCTCGGCGCGGATAGTTGCACCCGCAGGATAGTGGATATGCGGGATGAAGATTTCTGTTGGCGCGGGGATGGCGGGATCGGCATCGAACTGGAGTTCGAACTCCGCGCTCTCGCACTCGAACCGCACCGAGACGGGCACACCTTGAATACGCCGGGCATAGGGGCGGCAAAAACCTTTGATGGCGCGGCCACCACTATCGGCCCCTTTGGCGGGGTCGTGCTGATCGGCGGAATAGATTGACAGGTCTTCCTGATTCCAGCCATCGCCGATGGCCGGATCATTGCGGTTGCTGGCGGTGTAATTCCATTGGGTGGAGGAGAGCAGCAACTGGTCCATGGCATCATAGATCAGGCTGAGGGCAAGGATGTGCTGCTGCCATGGTGCATCGGAATGATCGCCCACACGCCATGCGCCATAGGCGGCTCCGTCATCGAGATCGAAGGGGATACCGAATTCGCCGATCAGCGTGGGCGCGCCATTTGGGCCAAGTTTTCCGGACGCTGCGATGAGTTGTGAAAGGGCGGTGACAAAACGTGCCCGCACCGCCGCCCTCCCCGCCTCTGGGTTTGGCGCATTGCGTAAATCACGCGGATCGAAGCGTTTGAGGGCAAGGGTGGCGATGTCATACCAGTGGCTGGCATTGACGCTGTTGAGCGGCATCCCTTCGGGGAAGCCTTTGAAGGCGTGAAAGGGGCTCAGCTCGGCAAAGAGCAGCCAGTCGGCGCGGATGGGCTTCAAGGTTTCGGCGACACGATGGAAAAAGGGCAGCATGAAATCCCGATCAAGATCGAGCGCCGTGCCCTGCCGTTCTGAGAAGAACGTCGTGTCGTCATCCGCACCAGCCTCCGCGAAGGGGCAGGCAACGCCTTTGCGCCAGATGGATATGCCATTGGGATTGAGCGGGACTTTGCCTATTTCGACCAGACGTTTCTGTGCCTTGTCATAAGCGATTTCTGGCACCGCCCGCGTCTGCCCACGCGCGGCAAGCATTCCATCGCGCGGGGTGATGAGCAAACCGGCTCTGACCGGATCGGGATTGTGCTCAGCCTGATCGAGGTCAAGCCCGATCCAGCCGGTGCCCGGCTCGTTCAGCGTGTCGAACCCGATGACATGGGGTTGATCGGCAAGCCGTTTGGCGATTGCGCCCATCGCCGCGCAATAGTGGCTTTGCAGATAATCCTGCACATTCTGGCCGTCGATCATCAATTGCGGGGCGAAGCTGCGGCCGCCAAAGAACAGGGTCCACAAAATCGCATTGGCGGGGCGCTGATAGTTTTGCGACCAGCTCATTTGCGGGTAGCGATCCTCCTGCCTGCCGCCTTTGGCGTAGTCATATTTATATTGCATCACCTGGGCGGCATCGGCGGCGTCGAAGGTGGTGAAGTCGAGGCCGACACTTTCAAACGTCCAGCCAGGCGCGCCATCGCCGCCGGACATGCGGCTCCAGACATCCTGATGAAAATCCACGAAGACATAAAAGCCGTGGCTACCCGCACGGGCACAGATCTCTGTCAGGTAATCGAGATAGGCTTCGTCATAATCACCGGGGCCTTTATGGGCGATGGCCTCCCATGTCGTGAGCAGGCGCAAGGCGTTGAAGCCCCAGCGGGCCAGCCGGGCAAAATGTTCATCCGCCTCGGCCAGCGGAAAGGGACGACCGACAAAGCTGACGCTGCGATGATCGGCAAAATCGCTTTTGTGCTGGGTGCCGCCATTCGGGAAGGGCACCTTGCTGTCCCCGCCGAGATTGACCCCACGCAAGAGCACGCAGCGGCCCGCGGCATCGGTGAACCAGCGCCCGCTTTTGCCAAGCCTGCCCATATCCACACCGCTACCCATGGGGGACCACCGGTAAAGCCAGCCCTGATTGTGGCGTGGCCCGGGGACGGCGTCGAATCTGGGGGGCTACGGGGTGGGCATTGCGGCCTGCGCTGCGGCAGTGGGGGAGAGTTGCGATTTCCGCAATCCTCTGGGCATGATATATTTGATGTGCAGGGCTTTTGCCGGAAGTCCCGCGCAATTCTGTGATCAGCGTCCGGCCGGTATCAGCGATCTCATGACAAACTTTGACAGCGGTTCTGGTCCCCTCGCGATGGCTTCGGCGAAGGGCAAGATTAAATGGTTCAACGGCACCAAGGGTTATGGCTTCGTCACCCTGGATAATGGCGGCGATGCGTTTTGCCATGCCTCCGCGCTGGCGGCGCTGGGCCACACCGATCTTCCACCGGGTTCCACCATCGTCTGCGATTTGCAGGAAAGTCCGCGCGGACTTCAGGTGGTTGCCATTCACAGCGTGGACACCTCGACGGCCGAACCTTCGGGCGGCGGTCGTTTCGGCGGTGGCGGCGGTGGTGGCGGGCGCTTTGGCGGTGGTGGTGGCGACCGCTTTGGCGGCGGCGGAGACCGCTATGGCGATGGCGACCGCTTCAGTGGTGATCGCTTTGGCGGCGGGGACCATTTTGGCGGCGATCGCTTTGGTGGTGGGGACCGTTTCGGCGGCGGCGAAAATTATGGCCAGCGGCACGGTGGTGGCGGCAGGTCCCAGCGCGATTCCGGCCCCAGCGGCCCGATGGTCGAAGGTGCGGTTAAATTCTTCAACGAGCAAAAGGGCTTCGGCTTTGTCATGCCGCAGGATGGCAGCGGGGATGTCTATCTCCATGCCAGCGCCCTGCGCCGTTCGGGCATTCCCATTGTCTCGCCGGAACAGCGGATTCGCTTTTCCACCCGGCAGGGGATGAAGGGGGTCGAGGTCGACCGTATCGAACTGATCTGAACGGGTCTGGCACAGATATTTTTGCGCGGGCGCGGCCAAAGGATTGGCTGCGCCCGTTTTCATTTTGGGCGGAAGATGGGGGCTGTGGGTCTCAAATCCTGATGCGAGCGTTTTCATCCGCCCAATATAGGCTTTAATTTCTATATTGTCAAGGATATTATTCCATAAATGCGCTGCTTTGGACCTCTGCGTCTGATACAGGGCCGTTCCCCACTTAAATGTGGCGGGTGGTCGCTTGAAGCTTTGGTAACGCCACCTATATAGGCTCGATCTATATCGAACCAACATAGGCATCAGTCATGGACGTGCGGACCATCTGCCTCGGCATTCTCACCCGCGGCGACGCCACCGGCTATGAAATCAAGAAAACCTTCGAGGACGATGGCTATCAGCACTTCGTCGAAGCGAGCTTCGGTTCGATCTATCCGGCGCTGAACCGGCTGACCGATGAGCGGCTGGTTTCGGTCCGCTCGGAAATTCAGGACAAGCGCCCCGACCGCAAGGTCTATTCCATCACGCCAGCGGGCCGGGCGGTGTTTCTGGGCTCTTTGATGAAGCCGCTGCCGGAAGACCGGCACCGCTCTCCCTTTGTTTTTGCGATGCTGTTTTCACATCTGCTGCCGCCGGAGCGCGTCAGCGCGATGATGAATGCCTATATCGCGCAGAGCGAGGAAAAGCTGGCGCAGGTATGCAATGGCGAACCGCGCAATTCTGGCGAAGCCTTTGTGAACGGGCTGGGCCGGGCCATCTATGAATCTGTTTTGACCTATATCCGCACCCACCGGGCGGACGTTGAAACCCACACGGCTGAGGCCGCGGAATGAGCGAGATAATGCATAAGTTCTTGACCGTCTGGCGCTCGATGAAGGCGCGCTATCAATGGGCTATCGGCATTGCGCTGGGCGTGACCGCCTGGCTGCTCACCGGGCTGATTTTCCCGTCTGGAGACGGGCACAACCAGGGGGCTGAAGCCAAGGCCGAAGCGATGCCGGTGGTGAAAGTGCGCACGCTCTCCTCCATGGATCGCAGCGCCACCATCACCGTGCGCGGGCGCACCCAGGCTTTGCATGACGTCGATGTGCGCGCCGAAGTGGAAGGCGTGGTTGAGGCGCTGCATTTTGAAAAAGGCGATCGGGTGAAAACTGGCAAGGTATTGTGCCAGATCAAGGTCAATGACCGTGCCTCACGCCTGGCCGAAGCAAAGGCTTTGGCCGATCAGCGCAGCAAGGAATATGAGGTCGCCAAGGCGCTGTTTAAAGACGGCTTCCGCTCCAAAACGCAGATGGCGCAGGCTGAAGCAGCGTTAGCTGCCGCGCGCGCGGCGATGAATACGCAGGCAATCTCTGTCGAGAACACCCGCATCAAGGCGCCGTTCGATGGCGTGATCGACGACCGCTATGTGAGTGTCGGCGATTATATGCGCCCCGGCGATAAATGCGCACTTCTGATTGCGCCGGAGCCCTTTCTCGCCACCGCGACACTGAATGAGCAGGATGTGGGAGCGGTCTCCATGGGCGATCCTGCGGTGGTGACGATGGTGACCGGCGAGACGGTGAAGGGCAAGGTGCGCTTTGTGGCGGACCGCGCCGACAGCGCGACACGGGCCTTTAAAGTGGAAGTGGAACTGCCCAACCCGGATGCGAAGCTGCGCGACGGGGTGAGCGCCGATATTCGCATTCCCGTGCGCCGCGTGAAGGCGCAGCAGATTTCGCCCGGCATTCTGGTGTTGGATGACAGTGGCAAGGTTGGTGTGCGCGTCGTCAAAGACGGCAAGGTCGCCTTTAAGCCTGTGCAGGTAATTTCGGACGGGCCAGAAGGCATGTGGATTTCCGGCCTGCCCGATCAGGTGACGGTTATCACCGTGGGGCAGGAATTTGTGAGTGACGGGGAAGCGGTGAAGACCGTGCCAGACACCTCCAAAACCGTGGGCAGGAAGGCCGTATGACACGGATTGTCGAATGGGCGGTGCGCAATACGCGGCTGGTGATCGCGCTGATCCTTGTCGTGCTGATTGCCGGTGTGATTGCGTTCATCAAAATCCCCAAGGAAGCCGATCCGGACATACCGATTCCGGTTCTGGCGGTGACGGTGACCTATCCCGGCATCAGCCCGGAGGATAGCGAACGGCTTTTGATCAAGCCGCTCGAAACCAATTTGCGCTCTGTCGAAGGGCTGAAGGACATCACCGCCCGCGCCTATCAGGGGGCGGCGGTCATTATTCTGGAATTCGACGTCAATTTCGACAAGCAGAAGGCGTTGCAGGATGTGCGCGCGCTGGTGGACCAGACGCGCTCGCGCCTGCCGACCGAGGCCGATCCGCCGACGGTGCAGGAATTCAACACCAGCCTGTTCCCGGTGATTACGGTCGCGCTTTCGGGCGATGTGCCGGAGCGCACTCTGTTCAAGCTGGCGCGCGATTTGCGCGACCGGCTCAAGACCATTCCCACCGTGCTGGATGCCGAACTTTCGGGCGCGCGCGAGGAGATGCTGGAAATCGTCATCGACCCGCAGAAGCTCGAAAGCTATGGGCTGACGCAAAGCGAGATGTTTGCCGCGATTTCCAACAACAACCGGCTGATCCCGGCAGGCTCGCTCGATACCGGCCATGGCAGTTTTGCCATCAAGGTACCCGGTGTGATCGAGACCGCATCTGACGTTCTGAACCTGCCGCTGCGTTCGACCACTGAATCCACCGTGCGGCTGCAAGACGTGGCGAGTGTGCGCCGGACCTTTCAGGATGCCTCCAGCTATGCCCGCATGAACGGGCAGCCGACCATTGCTTTGGAAGTGACCAAGCGCATCGGCGCCAACATCATCGCCAATAATGAGCAGGTGAAGCAGATCGTCGGCGAGGCCATGAAGTCGTGGCCGCCCGGCGTGCATGTGAATTATCTGTTCGACCAGTCCACCTATATCCGCGATCAGCTGGGTTCGCTCTCCGACGCCATTGTGCTCGCCATTGTGCTGGTGATGATTATCGTTGTGGCGGCGCTGGGTTTGCGCTCCGGCCTTTTGGTGGGGGTGGCTATTCCCACCTCCTTCCTCATGGCGTTCATGGGGCTTAACGGCATCGGCTACACGGTCAACTTTATGATCATGTTCGCCATGTTGCTGGCCGTGGGCATTCTGGTCGATGGCGCGATCATTGTGGTGGAATATGCCGACCGCAAGATGACCGAGGGGCATCCGCCCAAACAGGCCTTTGCCGAAGCGGCGTTGCGCATGTTCTGGCCGGTGGTGAGCGCCACCGCGACCATGATCGGCGCTTTTTTGCCGATGCTGTTATGGCCGGGCGTTTCGGGAAAGTTCATGAGCTTTTTCCCGATCACGCTGATTATCATTCTCTCGGCCTCGGTGATTGTGGCGCTGATTTTTCTGCCCGTGCTGGGCGGTTTTTTCGGCAAGGCGCCGCCGCCCGATCCGCAACATGAAAAGGCGATTGAAGCCTCTGAAACCGGGGACTGGAAAGAAATTCCCGGCATTACCGGACGCTATGCGCATCTGGCCGATTGGTTGACGCATAATCCGGGGCGGGTGTTTTTGGGCGCAGCGGGGCTTGTTGTCGTGGTGATCGGGCTGTTTGCTGCTTTCAACCGGGGCGTCGAGTTTTTTGTCGATACCGATCCCGATCAGGCGGTTGTGCTGATTTCGGCGCGCGGTAATCTTTCGGCCAAGGAAACGCGCGACATTGTGATGGGCGTGAACGCGATTGTCGCCGGAGTGCCGGGCATCAAGTCGATGTATGCCTCGACCGGGGGCAACAACCATGCGCTGAACAATACCGGCGGCGTGCCGGTGGATAATGTCGGGCGTATCACCGTGGAGTTGAAGGACTTCAAGGAACGCGGGCCGGGCAAGAAGATTCTCGAAGAGATTCGCAGCCGCACCGCCAACCTTGCCGGGATTCATGTGGAAGTGCGTGAGCCGCAGCAGGGGCCGCCCACCGGCAAGGCGCTAATGATCGACGTTTCGTCGGATAATTATCAGGCGCTGTCCGCAACGGTGGCGCATATGCGCAAATATCTCGATGCGCAGCCGGAGTTGCGCGATCTGGAAGATACGCGGCCACTGCCGGGCATCGAGTGGAATCTTGATATTGACCGCGAGACCGCGAGCCGCTTTGGCGCCAATGCGCAGACCATCGGCACGGCTGTGCAGCTTGTCACCAATGGCGTGCTGGTGGGCAAATACCGGCCCGATGATGCTGATGACGAGATCGACATTCGCGTGCGGTATCCTGAAGACGAGCGCGGCGTGCATGCGCTCGACAATTTGCGGGTGCCGACGGCCAATGGGGTTGTGCCGATCAGCAATTTCGTGCGCCGGGTGCCTGCTCAACAGGTGAGAGACATTGAGCGCATCAATGGGCACCGGGTCTATCACGTCCGCGCCAATCTGAAGGTGCAATGCACCGATGAGGTGAAGACCGATTGCATCGCCGAAAAAATCCTGCCCAGTCAGGAAGTCGCCAAGGTGAAGGCGTGGCTGGCAACGCAGGTGCTGCCCGAAGATGTGCGGGTACAGTTCAAAGGCGCGGATGAGCAGCAGGATGAATCCGGCGCGTTCCTCATCGAGGCGGCGTTTCTGGCGCTGTTCCTGATTGCCATTGTGCTGTTGGCGCTGTTCAACAGCTTCTACCATTCCGGCATTATTCTGGTGGCGGTGGTGTTGGCGATGATTGGCGCGCTGCTCGGCATGGTGGTGATGGGGCAGACGTTCTCCATCATCATGACCGGGACCGGCATGTTGGCGCTGGCGGGCATTGTGGTGAACCACAATATCGTGCTGATCGACACCTTCCATCGCTTGCGTGATAGCGGGATGGAGCCGATTGAGGCGGTGATCCGTTCCAGCGCGCAACGCCTGCGCCCGGTGTTCCTGACCACGGTGACGGCGATTGGCGGTTTGTTGCCGATGATGTTTGGCATTGAGATCAATTTTGCGACGCGCGAGATCACGGTGGGCGGCCCCAATGCCTCGATGTGGATTCAGCTTTCCACCGCGATTGTCTTTGGTCTCGCCTTCTCCAAGATGATTACGCTGGGGCTGGTGCCTGCGATGCTGGCTTACCCGTATCGGCGGCGCGAACAAAAAGCGTTGCGCAAAGCGGCAAAGCAGGGGTTGGGCGCGAAGCTGCCGCAGCCTGCTAATCTGCAAGGGCGCAAACCGCAGGCGGCGGAATAGTTAGAGCGTTTTCCGCCGAAGTGGAAACCGGTTCGGCGCTAAGAAAGAGCGACAATTCAAGATTCTAGAGCGCGAATCCGATTCAATCCAAATAAATCGCGCTCTAGTTCGCGACTTGCGGAACCAGGCGGGCGATGCCGGGCACGACATCGGGATCGCTTTCGACCTCTTTCAGTTTTTCACGCGCTTCGGCGGCCTGTTTCTGCTTGTTCCACATGGCGGCATATTGGCCGCCGCGGGCCACGAGTTCATCGTGACGGCCGCGCTCGACGATTTCGCCTCGTTCCAGCACCAGAATCTCATCGGCATCGACCACGGTGGAAAGGCGGTGGGCGATGACAAGCGTGGTGCGGTTTTTTGAAATCTCGCCCAGCGCGCTTTGGATTTCGCGCTCCGTTCCGGTGTCGAGGGCGGAGGTTGCCTCATCCAGCAACAGGATGGGCGGGTTCTTGAGAATGGTACGGGCGATGGCGACGCGCTGTTTTTCCCCGCCTGAGAGTTTGAGCCCGCGCTCGCCGACCATCGCATCGAAGCCGTGTGGCAGATCGCGGATAAAACCGTCGATCTGGGCGTGGCGGGCGGCGTTTTCGATTTCGTCGGTGGACGCGCCGATCCGGCCATAGGCGATGTTGTAGCGGATCGTATCGTTGAACAGCACTGTGTCCTGCGGGACGATGCCGATGGCGGCGCGCAAGGATGTTTGGGTCACGCTGCGAACGTCCAGCCCGTCAATCGTCACCGCGCCGGAGGTAATGTCGTAGAAACGATAGAGAATACGCGACAGGGTGGATTTGCCTGCGCCTGACGGGCCGACCACCGCCACGGTTTTGCCGGCGGGGACGGTGAAGCTGATGCCTTTGAGCACGATGCGTTCGGGATCATAGGCAAAGACCACATTGTCGAATTTGATTTCCCCGCCGCGCACGATGAGGGGTTTGGCATCGGGCGCATCGCGCACTTCCTGCGGCTGGTGCAGGAGGCGGAACATGGCGTCCATATCCACCAAAGCCTGGGTGATTTCGCGGTAGACGGTGCCCAAAAGATTGAGCGGCTGATAGAGCTGGATGAGAATGCCATTGGCCAGCGCAAGCGCGCCGATGGTGAGAGCACCGCCCCTGATGCCCATCGCCGTCAGGGTGAGCACCACCAGAAGACCGAGCGCCATGATGACCGCTTGCCCGACATTGAGCACAGACAGCGAGATTTGCGACTGGATGGAGGCTTTGGCGTAGCGTTCCATCGAACGATCGAAGCGCTTGGTCTCATGCGCCTCGTTGTTGAAATATTTCACCGTTTCGTAATTGAGCAGACTGTCCACCGCTTTGGTGTTGGCATCCTGATCGGACTGGTTCATGTCCCGCCGGAACTGGATGCGCCAGCGGGTGATGGCGAAGGTGAACCAGACATAGGCCGTGACCATGGCGACGGTGACAAGCGCGATCCACAGATTGAGCTTGATGACCATGGTGATGCTGAACAGCACAAGCTGGAGCAGCGTGGGAAAAATGCTGAAGATGGCGAAAGAGAGCAGCGTGTCGATGCCCTTGGTGCCACGCTCGATCACCCGCGAGAGGCCGCCGGTCTTGCGTTCGAGATGGAACCGCAAGGACAGGGTGTGGACATGGGCGAAGGTGGAAACGCCGACTTCTTGCAGCGCGTTATATTGTACCTTGGCGAAGATGCCGTCGCGCACCTGGGCGAAGAGCTGCATGGTGATGCGGGCGAGCGCATAGGCGACAATCATGCCGATCGCGCTGGCCATGACGATGGTGGACGGGGGCTGGCTGGAGAGCGCATCGGTCGCGTAGCCCAGGAACAGGGGGTAGGCGGTCGTCGCCACAATGGCCAGAAGCAGGCAGAGAATCGACACCACCACCCGCCAGCGCAAATCCGGCCGGTTTTTGGGCCAGAGATAGGGGAGCAGCATATAGAGGGGACGCAAGGAGGGGGCGCCGCTACCCTCTTCCAACGGATGATGGGGGGACATGCTTTATGATCCTAACGCCGCGCTGCCCAGAAAGAAAAAGCCCAGCACAAGGGCGGCCAGTGCGATAAGTGCAATGATGACAAAGGATCGCAAGAATGCCTCCCGACTTGCGCCCGCTTATTTGGTATAGGTAGCCGAAACTGGACCGGCAATGGCCCCGATGCAACGGACTCTAATTCTTATTTTCTCGCGGTCCCGGACGGAAAACCGCTGCACACTTTTCCTGGAACCGCTTTATTATGCATAATCCCTATCGGAACAAAGACATCGGCGAAGCCTCGATCTGCGTGTTCTGCGGCTCCGCGCATGGAACGGACCCTGATTTCGTGCAGGCCGCGAAGGCGCTGGGGCAGGATATTGGGCGGCGCGGGTTCCGGCTGGTGTTCGGGGCGGGCAATGTGGGGCTGATGGGCGAGGTGGCGCGGGCGGCGCGCGATGCGGGGGCGCCGGTGATTGGCGTGCTGCCGCAATATCTGCGCCATGTGGAGCCACCGCTCCATGCGGTTGCGGAACTCATCATCACGCCCAACATTCAGGAGCGCAAGCAACGGATGCTGGCGCTGTCTGATGCATTTTTGCTGTTGCCGGGTGGGCTTGGCACGCTGGATGAATTCTTCGAGGTGCTGACTGAGGCGCAGCTTCATGTCCATGACAAGCCGATCATCGTCATCAATCTCAAGGGCTATTATGAGCCGCTGAAGGCGATGCTGCTGCATGTGATCGAAAAAGGCTTCGCGCGGGACGAGGTCTTGAGCCACTTCCGCTTTGTCGACACGGTGGAAGATGCCATGGACATGGTGGACGCCATGCTCAAAGCGAGCGCCCAGCTGCCACCCGCCTGATCCGCCCTTCCAGCCCGACGATCAACAACGCGCCCCAGACACAGGCAAAGGCGATTGTGTCGGTGCGGCTGAAGCTTTCGCCCAGTAGCGTGACGGCAAGCGCCAGTGTGAGGCTGGGGGAGAGAAATTGCAGGAAGCCCAGCGTGACCATGGAAACGCGGCGGGCACCAGCGGCGAACAGCACCAGCGGGACGGCGGTGATGGGGCCTGTGAAAATGAGAAGTGTGGTGAGTTTTGCGCCCGCATAGGGCATGGCGCCGGTGCCGGTGACAGCCCAATAGAGCACCAGCGTTAAGCAGATGGGAAAGAGCAGGCAGGTCTCGATGGTGAGGCCGTCCAGCGAATCCACCGGGGTTTGTTTGCGCAAATAGCCGTAGAAGCCGAAAGAGAAGGCGAGCGCCAGCGACACCCATGGAATGTAGCCAAGCTCTACCGCCTGCCAGATGACGGCAACGGTGGCGAGTGCGATGGCGGCGAGTTTGATGCGGGTGATGTGCTCACCAAGCAGCGTGACGCCGAGCACGATGGAGATCAGCGGCGTGATGTAATAGCCGAGGCTGGCGGCGATGAGCTGCTTGCTTTCCACGCAATAGATGAAAATCGCCCAGTTGCTGGTGATGAGGATGCTGGTGAGGGCGAGCGTGCCGACCAGTTTGGGATTGCGCAAAATCGCGATGAGATCGGGCAGTCTTTTGCGTAGCAACGACAGCGGAAAAACGCAGATCGCGCACCACAAGACGCGATGAATCGCGACTTCGATGGCGGGGACGGCGGTCAGCAGCGCCCAATAAAGCGGCATCACCGCCCAGAGCAGATAGGCGGTGGTGGCGTAGATGACGCCGGTGCGGTGATTATCCGGATGGTCTATTGATGTGGGCGGCATGGGGTTCCAGCGTCAGGCCCGGACCATGGGCAAGGGCGCCAAATTTGTGAACCCTCGGCTTTGCATGACGGTCATACGCGGGCACCATCGCGCAGCAGCTTGTAGGTGATGGAATCGGTGAGTGCTTCAAAAGACGCATCAACGATATTGGCAGAGACGCCGACGGTGGACCAGCGTTCGCCCTTGTCGTCCGCACTCTCAATCAACACGCGGGTGACGGCCTCGGTGCCGCTTGTGAGGATACGGACCTTGAAATCCACCAGCCTGAGATCGGCGATATAAGACGAGTATTTTCCGAGATCCTTGCGCAGGGCATCGTCCAGCGCGTTGACCGGGCCGTTGCCGGTTCCGACATTGTGGAACAATGTGTCACCGATTTTCATTTTCACCACCGCTTCGGACATGCTGACGAGTTCGCCGCGCGCATTGTGGCGGCGCTCGACCATCACGCGGAAATTTTCTACGTCGAAATAATCCGGCACCTCGCCCAAGGCTCTGCGGGCGAGCAGCGCGAAGGAGGCTTCAGCGCCGTCATAGGTGTAGCCGAGATATTCGCGCTGTTTCACCTCCTCCAGCAGGCGGTTGATGCGGACGTCTTTGGCATCCACATCTATGCCGAGATCGGCGAGGCGGGAGAGCAGATTGGAGCGGCCCGCCTGATCGGAGACCAGAATCTTGCGCGCATTGCCCACCGTTTCGGGCGGTACATGTTCGTAGGTTCTCGGATCTTTGAGCACGGCGGAGGAATGCAGGCCGCCTTTGTGGGCGAAGGCCGAGGGACCGACATAGGCCGCATGTTTGTTGGGCGCGCGGTTGAGCATTTCGTCCAGCAGGCGCGAGACCTGTGTGAGGCGGGCGAGTTGTTCTTTGGTGACGCCGGTTTCGAACTGGCTGGCGAAAGGTTCTTTCAACAGCAGGGTGGGCAGCAGCGCGCATAAATTTGCGTTGCCGCAGCGCTCGCCCAAGCCGTTGAGCGTGCCCTGCACCTGGCGCACGCCAGCGCGAATGGCGGCGAGGCTGACGGCGACGGCCTGTTCGGTATCGTTATGCGCGTGGATGCCGAATTGGGCCGAGGGCAGTTTGGCTTTCACCTCGCTGACGATGCGATAGACCGTTTCGGGCATGTTGCCGCCATTGGTATCGCACAATACCAGCCAGTTGGCCCCGGCATCGTGAGCGGCGCGGATACATTCCAGCGCATAGTCGGGATTGGCCTGATAGCCATCGAAAAAATGTTCGGCATCGAGCATGGGCTCGCGGCCCCTGGCTTTCACGGCGGCGATGGATTGGGCGATGCAATCCACATTTTCCGAGCGCGGGATTTCGAGCGCGACATCGACCTGAAAATCCCATGTCTTGCCGACGAGGCAGGTGGCATCGGTTTGCGCGTCGATCACCGCAGCGAGGCCCGGATCGTTGGCGGCGCTGCGCCCTGCCCGTTTGGTCATGCCGAAGGCTGTGAAGCGGGCGGTTTTGAGTTTTGGCGGATGGGCGAAGAAATCCGTATCGGTCGGATTGGCGCCGGGAAAGCCGCCCTCAACATAATCCACGCCCAGCGCATCGAGCGCGAGCGCGATCTGGCGTTTGTCTTCGACCGAGAAATCGACGCCTTGGGTTTGTGCGCCATCGCGCAAGGTGGTGTCGAATATATAAAGGCGTTCGCGGGTCATCGTTTGACCTCCCATGTCGTGCCGGTGGGGCTGTCCATCAGGACGATGCCTTGCGCTGCAAGCTCATCGCGGATGCGGTCGGCTTCCGCGAAGTTTTTGGCTTTGCGGGCGGCGATGCGGGCTTCGATGGCGCGGGCGATTTCCACTCTGTCCACCGCTTGCTTGCTGACCAGTGCGCCGGGCTTCACATCGAAACCCAGCAGTGCAAGACCACCGGCCAATTCTTCCGGCGAGGATTTGTGCAATTCGGCGATGGCTTGCGGCGTGTTGAGATCATCGGCCAGCGCGGCCAGCACGGTTTCGCTTATTTTGCTGTCGGCCAAGGGTTCGACCATGTCGTACCAGCGGGTCAGCGTGTTCCAGCTTTCCTTCATGCCTGCGACGGTCCAGTCAATCGGCTGGCGGTAATGGCTGCGCAGCATGTTGAAGCGCAGCACATCGCCCGGCCAATCGGCCAGCAATGCGTGAATGGTCACGAAATTTCCCAGCGATTTGGACATCTTCTCGCCTTCGACATTCAGAAAGCCATTATGCATCCACACTTTTGCCAGCGGGTGATTGCCATGGGCACATTCGGATTGGGCGATTTCGTTTTCATGATGCGGGAACACAAGGTCGATGCCGCCGCCGTGAATATCTATCGTATCACCGCCTTTGAAGCTGGCGGCGATCATGGCGGAGCATTCGATGTGCCAGCCGGGGCGGCCGCGGCCCCAGGGGCTCATCCAGCCCGGCGTGTTGTCGTCGGATGGTTTCCACAGCACGAAATCCATCGCGCCCTTTTTGTAGGGCGCGACATCGACACGGGCACCGGCGATCATATCGTCCAGCGTGCGGCTGGCGAGTTTGCCGTAGTCGGGTTTGGAGGCGACATCGAACAGGACGTGGCCTTCCGCTTCATAGGCGTGGCCCGCTTTGATGAGGGCGATGATCATCAGGATCATGGCTTCGACATGTTCGGTGGCGCGCGGCGTGAGTGTGGGTTTGAGACAGCCGAGCGCCGCAATGTCTTCGTTGTAGATGGAATAGGTTTCTTCGGTGAGCGCGCGCACAACCTCCAGCAACGGGGTGTTGCTGTCGCCCCGGCGTTCGAGGGCGCGGGCGTTTATCTTGTCGTCTATGTCGGTGATGTTGCGGACATAGGTGACGTTCGCCTTGCCATAGGTGTGGCGCAGCAGGCGGTAGAGCACATCGAAGACGATGGCGGGGCGGGCGTTGCCGATATGGGCGAAGTCATAAACCGTGGGGCCGCAGACATACATGCGGATGTTTTTGGGGTCCTGCGGCGTGAACTCGTCTTTTTGCCGGGACAGGGTGTTGTAGAGGCGCATGGGGAATATCCGATATAGGATTATTTACCGAAATCTGAAGGCAGATTCCACGAAATTCGTTGCCCGGTAACGGGCCATATAAGGATCAGAGGTTGAGGGCGGGCAAAAGGGGGGTGTCGCGGGCTAGCCGCAAATCGAAATCCAAATGTGGCGGATGGAATTCACGCCGTTGTCCCTTTGAGCCGGGCGAGGGTTTTCTCGCGTCCGATCAGCGGTAGCAGCTTTTTCAGCTCCGGTCCATGTTCTCGGCCTGTGAGGGCCAGGCGAAGGGGGTGAAACAGGCCCCTGCCCTTGGCCCCGGTCGCCACGGAGACTGCCTTGGTCCATTGGGACCAGGTCTCTTCGCTGAAGGGTTCGAGGGGGAGAAGCTCGGCGGCGCGTTCGGCGAGCCCTACATCTTCGATCTGCGGGGTGATCGGGCCGGTGACGAGCGTTTCCAACTCCACCGCATCGCTCAGTTTGGTGAGATTGGGTTTCACCGCCTCCCAGAAGGCTTCCCCACTTGTAATGCCGAGGGCGGCGAGGCGGGGCGCGACCTCACTATAGGGCAGCGTGTGCAGCAGGCGCGTGTTGAGGGCGGCAAGCTCCGCCGGATCGAAATGGGCGGGGGCGCGGCCGATTTTCTCGAAGGAGAATTCTTCGACCAGCACATCCAGCGAGGGCTTCAGGTCAATCGGATCCGACGTGCCGATTTTGGAGAGGTAGGAGGCGAGCGCCAGCGGGGCCGTTTCCGCTTCACGCAATTCGCGCAGCGAGAGCGAGCCGAGGCGTTTGGAGAGGGCTTCGCCGCCTGCGCCAACCAGCAGCGGGAAATGGGCGAAAGCGGGGATGGCGACGCCCAGCGCTTCAAAGACTTCTATTTGGGCAGCTGTGTTGGTGACGTGATCTTCGCCGCGCACGATGTGGCTGACGTTGAAATCTATGTCATCGACCACTGAAGGGAGTGTGTAGAGGAAGCGGCCATCTTCGCGGATCAGCACCGGGTCTGACAGATGCGCGGTGTCAATTTCGACATCTCCGCGAAGCAGATCGTGCCATTTCACTTTTGAATGCGAGAGCTTGAAGCGCCAATGGGGTTTGCGGCCCTCTGCTTCCAGTTTCGCGCGCTCTTCATCGGTGAGCTTCAGGCTGCTGCGGTCATAGACCGGGGGTTTGTGCATTGCCTGTTGGCGTTTGCGGCGGCGGTCAAGCTCATCTGCTGTTTCATAAGCGGGGTAGAGGCGGCCTGCGGCTTTGAGTTTTTCGGTGGCGGCCTGATGGGCGCTGCTGCGTTCGGACTGGCGGGCGAATTGCGTGTGGCTGAGGCCGAGCCAGTTCAGGTCTTCGATGATGGCGGCTTCATATTCGGGTTTGGAGCGTTCGGTATCGGTATCGTCGATGCGCAGGAAGAAGATGCCGCCGTGTTTTTTCGCGAACAGCCAGTTGAGCATGGCAGTGCGGGCGTTGCCGACATGAAGCAGGCCGGTGGGCGATGGGGCGAAGCGGACGCGGATGGTCATAACTTGTCATTCCCGGCGAGTGGAGTGCAGCGAAGCGAAACCAGGTACTGCAACGATTGCGATGTTCGGACGCCTGGGTCCCCTTCCCTCGCTTCGCTCGCCGGGGATGACAGTAATTGTTTTTGGTGAGCACCGCCCCCCACCCGAAGCGCGTTCCGCGCTTCGACCTCCCCGCGAGGGGGAGGTGAATGTATGAGCTCGATCATAGGTCTCTCGCGTCGCGGAACGCGTTGGTTATGGGGTAGCGGCGATCGCGGCCGAAATTTCTGGCGCTGATTTTTACGCCGGGGGGGGCCTGGCGGCGTTTGTATTCGGACACGTAGAGAAGTTGTTCGATGCGTTTTACTGTGGCGGGGTGGTAACCAGCGGCGCAGACATCTTCGAACTTCATTTCTTTTTCGACCAGACATTCGAGGATGCCATCCAGAATCTCGTAGGGCGGGAGTGAATCCTCATCCTTCTGGTCGGGGCGCAGTTCGGCGCTGGGTGGTTTGGTGATGATGCGTTCGGGGATGACGCGGCCCTTGGGGCCGAGCGCGTTGTCCGGGGCTTCCTGATTGCGCCAGTGGCAGAGGCGGAACACTTCGGTCTTGTAAACATCCTTCAGCACATTGTAGCCGCCGCACATGTCGCCATAGAGCGTGGCGTAGCCGACGCTCATTTCGCTCTTGTTGCCGGTGGTGAGCACCATGGGGCCGAATTTGTTGGAGATCGCCATCAAGATCACGCCGCGGATGCGGGACTGGATGTTTTCTTCGGTCGTATCCACACGCTTGCCCGCGAACGGTGTTTCGAGCGTGGCGGTGAAGGCATCGACCGTTTTTGCGATGGAGATGGATTCGTAAGCGACGCCCAGAAGTTTGGCGCAGCCTTCCGCATCTTCCAGACTCTCTGCAGATGTATAGCGCGAGGGCATCATCACGCAGCGCACGCGATCTGCGCCCAATGCATCGACGGCGACGGCTGCGGAGAGCGCGCTGTCGATGCCGCCGGACATGCCGAGCACGACGCTTTTAAAACGGTTCTTGTTCACATAATCGCGCAGGCCCAACACCATTGCCTGATAGACGGCGCGGGAGCGATCTTCTTGTGGCGCCTGTTCGCCGGGGGCGCACACCCAACCGCGTTCGTCACGCGACCAATGGGTGATGACGAGTTTTTCCTGCCAGCGGGGGAGCGAAACAGGAATGCCGCAATCCGCATTCATTACCAGCGATGCGCCGTCGAACACGATTTCGTCCTGCCCGCCGAGCTGATTGAGATAGGCAAGCGGCAGGCCGCTTTCGGTCACGCGGGCGGTGATGTGGCCGAGCCGCACATCTTCCTTGCCGGCCTCGAACGGTGAACCGTTGGGGACGAGCAAAAATTCGGCGCCGCCCTTGACCAGATGGTCCACAATGTTTGGCGTCCAGATGTCTTCGCAGATCGGCACGCCGATGCGTACCCCGCGCACGGTGATCGGGACGGGCATGGGGCCGACCGCGAAGACGCGCTTGTCATCGAACACGCCGTAATTGGGCAGGTCCACTTTGCGGGTGATCGCTTTGATCTCGCCGCCATCCAGATAGGCGACGGCGTTATAAAGCCTGCCCTCATCTTCCCATGGCGTGCCGATGAGGAGTGCGGGCCCGCCATCGGCGGTGTCGCGGGCGAGTTTTTCAATCGCCTCACGCGCATCTTCCTGAAGGGCGGGTTTGAGCACCAGATCTTCGGGCGGATAGGCGGTGATGAACATCTCGCTGAAGAGCACGATGTCCGCGCCTGCTTTGGCGGCTTCGGCACGGGCGGCACGGGCGCGGGCAAGGTTGCCCGGAATGTCGCCCATAACCGGATTCAACTGGGCAAGCGCAATGATGAGACGGTCAGACATAGAGGGTGTTTAGCGCAGATTGGCGGCGAAGGTACGCGTTAATTGTGGGAGCGTGTGGGCAACACCGCGCGGGGCGCGGACCCCTCCCCGAAATTGCTTTGCAATTTCGACCCTCCCTCAAGGGGAGGGTAAAGGGGGTGATACTTTTGATGCCGATTATGCCGAAACGGCAAATTTCTCGCCCAGCGCACGGCGGGCGGGAACATGGGCGGCCTGTTCGATGGTCAGCGCGGTTTGCAGGGCCAGACGGGCTTCTTCCGGGCGGACGAAGACGGGGGCGCCGCGGACTGAGGCGATGAAAGAGGCAACCGAGGCGGACAACGGATCGTCGAACGCGATTTTCCCTAAGGGGCGGCGGGTTGTGTTGCGGATTTCGCGGGTCAGGAAATCAATCTCGACCACGCCGTCAACATAGACCAGCTGCATACCGCGTTTGCGCTGATGGGCGACGCGGGAGGCGTGCAGACGGGCGACGGTGCCGTTTTCGAAAGTGAGGGTGGTGGACACTTCGTCGGCGAAGTTGCTGCGTTCGGTGCGGGCGAATGTTTCCACATCGGCCACGGCGCCAGGGACCAGACGGTGCACCAGATCAATGTCGTGGATCATCAGATCGAGGACGGCGCTCACATCGTCGCCGCGCGCCGTCCACGGGCCCATGCGCCAGCTTGAGATTTCGAGCGGGGTTTGCGCCATGTCCATCAGACCGGAACGGGCGAACACAAAGCGTTCCTGATGGCCGACGGTCAGCACGACATTGCGCTTTTCGGCCAGCGCGATCAGGGCATCAGCATCTGCCAGCGTGGTGGCGATGGGCTTTTCGACCAGGACATGGGTTCCGGCATCGAGAAAGGCGCCCACGATTTCGGCATGGGTGACGGCGGGCGAACAGATCGACACCATGTCGACCTTGCCGACGAGATCTTTCCAGCTCGCGGTGGCGGCGCACGCGTAACGCGCTTCCATGTCGGCGCGGACGGCGGGGCTGAGATCAGCGATGGCTGCCAGCGACACGCCTTCCGCTCCGGCATATTTGGCGGCATGGTGGCGACCGAACGCCCCCGTGCCGACCACACCGGCCCGAAGCGGGGCCAGGCTAGCGCGCGGAAGAAGGTCTTTGCTGTTCACATGAAGGGTCAAGGGACATGCCTGTTCTGGTCAGGTTCCAACAACCATGCCAGCGCGGCCAGAGCGACTCATAAAATGTTTCGTGTTGTTACCGGGGCCTGTAAGGGCAAGAATGCGTTAAACAATTAAGGGAGATTGCCATGTCCAATCAAAAAAGTCGGGAAATCCGGCTGAAATCACGGCCCAATGGGGCGCCGGTCGCGGAGAACTTCAAGCTTGTCGAGACCGATGTGCCAGCGCCGGGGCCCGGTCAGGTGCTGGTGCGCAACGCCTATATGACGGTCGATCCTTATATGCGGGGCCGGATGATGGACCGCAAAAGCTATGTGCCGCCGTTTCAGGTCGGCGAGGTGTTGCAGGGCGGCGCGGTCGGGCAGGTTGTGGCCTCCAATGCCGCGCATCTGAAGGTCGGCGATTATGTGCAGAGCATGAATGGCTGGCGCGAATGGTTTGTCGATAATGGCGGGGCGGTGACCAAGTTCGAGCCCAAGCCGGGGCAGATGCAGGCCTATCTCGGTGCGCTGGGGATGCCGGGGCTCACCGCCTATGTCGGGCTTTTGAAGATCGGCGAGTTGAAGGATGGCGAGCGGGTCTTTGTGTCTGCGGCGAGCGGCGCTGTCGGGCAGATTGTCTGCCAGATCGCCAAGGCCAAGGGCTGCTACGTCGTGGGCTCGGTCGGCTCGGATGAGAAGGCGGCCTATCTCAAAGAGATCGGCGTCGATCAGGTCATCAATTACAAAAAAGCGGGCGATTTGAACGCGGCGGTGGCGGATGCCTTTCCCGATGGGATCGACGTCTATTTCGACAATGTGGGCGGCTCGCATTTGCAGGCGGCCATCGGGCGGATGCGCCAATGGGGACGGATCGCGGCCTGTGGTGCGATTGAACAATATAACGCCACGGCACCTGTGCCTGGGCCCAACAATCTGATGCTGGTGGTGGGGATGAGCCTGACCATTCGCGGATTCATCGTGTCGAATTCTTTCGACATGCTGGGGCAGTTCCATGCCGACATGGCCAAATGGGTTGCCGAGGGCAAGATGACATGGCGCGAGACCATTGTGGACGGAATCGAGAATGCGCCCAAAGCATTCATGGGTCTCTTCACCGGCGATAATTTTGGCAAGATGCTGGTGCGGGTTGGGCCGGATAAAGCTGTATGAGGAGTGGGGCGGGGTGCTGATGCGCCCTGCCCTCACCCATTGCGTTTGAGCCTTATTTTTCGGGGCTTAAAGCGAAGGCCGCGGTGAGGGCCGCGACGATCAGATAGGCAAGCATCAAAGGCATAAGGCCGATCAACACGGTGCCCGGAAGACCGGCCAGCGTGCCGCACGCGATCCACGGCCACAGACTTCCGAAGAAGAACAGTTGAATGCCTGCAATGGCGGCGAAGCCGAGCACGGCTGCATGGGTGGTGGCGCCCAGCATTTCGGGGCGGGTGGCGCGTTCGAGCCTGACGAGGCTTGCGGACAGGCGGATGCGCGAGACCGCCGAGGCGACATACACAATCGCAAGGCACCAGGCGAAAGCGCCAGCGAAGACGCGCCCGCCATCGGGCGCGCATGGGGAAAGGGCTGCGAGCAGGCCGTTCTGGCCCGGCACCGCGAACCCTATGGCGCGGGACACTGCGCTGATCGCCGGGCCGAAGGGGTGCGTGGGCGCGAACAGGACCTGATTGAGATAGCTCAGCAGCGCGAAGACGACGAAGACGATTCCATTGAAATCGGGCAGCGCGTGTTGTGGTTTGAGGCGCGCAAGCAGCGGGGTTGTGCCGTCCCGCGCCGAAACGCCATAGCCGGTGGCGAAGAGAAGGCCCATCGCCGCGAACAGCAGCACCGCGACGGCGATGGCGAAAAGCGCTTCAGTGCCCGCACCCATCTTTTGATGCAGGGCGTGGGCGCCTGCGAAAAGGCAGAGCGCGATCCAGGCTTTTGCAAGCAGGCGGCCAACGCCCATGGCACGCCTTTTCTACGACTGGAGATTATGCGGATGCGGCAAAACGGGGCTCTTTCATGCGTTCAGCGCGCAAGGATTCTGCCATCAGGAAAGCAAGCTCCAGAGACTGGCTGGCATTGAGGCGCGGATCGCAGGCAGTCTGATAACGGTCGGACAGATCAATCTCTTTGATCGCCTGTGCGCCGCCCAGACATTCGGTGACATCCTGGCCCGTCATTTCGAAATGCACGCCGCCGGCATGGGTGCCTTCGGCGCGGTGCACGGCGAAGAAGCTGCGCACCTCTTCCAGCACGCGGTCGACGGGGCGGGTTTTGTAGCCCGATTGCAGCTTGATCGTGTTGCCGTGCATGGGATCGCAGGACCACACCACGGATGCGCCTTCGCGTTTCACCGCGCGGATCAGCGTGGGCAGCTTTTCTTCCACCTTGTCCGAGCCGAAACGGGCGATCAGGGTGAGACGGCCCGGTTTATTTTCGGGGTTCAGCGCCGCGATGAGGCGGAGCAGATCGTCTTCGGCAAGGCCGGGGCCGCATTTGAGGCCGATGGGATTTTTGATGCCGCGCATGAATTCGACATGGGCGCCGTCGAGTTGGCGAGTGCGATCCCCGATCCACAGCATATGGGCGGATGTGTCGTACCAATCCCCGCTCGTGGAATCGACGCGGGTCATCGCCTGTTCGTAGTTCAACAGCAGGGCTTCATGGCTGGTGTAAAAATCTGTCGTGCGCAGTTGCGGCACCGAATCCGGCGTGATGCCGCAGGCCGCCATGAAATCCAGCGTTTCGGAGATGCGTGCGGCGAGGCCCTTATATTGTTCACCGGCCGGTGAGCCCGCGATGAAGCCCAACATCCAACGGTGGACATTGTGCAGATCGGCATAACCGCCGGAGGCGAAGGCGCGCAAAAGATTGAGCGTTGCCGCGCTTTGCGCGGTCGCTTCGAGCAGGCGTTGCGGATCGGGCGTGCGGGCCTCAGACGTGAATTCATCGCTGTTCACATTGTCGCCGCGATAGGACGGCAAAGTGATGCCATCACGCGTTTCGGTATCTTCGGAGCGCGGCTTGGCGAACTGGCCCGCGATGCGGCCGACTTTCACCACCGGCATCCCGGCGGCGAAGGTGAGCACCACCGCCATTTGCAGCAGGACGCGGAAGGTGTCCCGAATATTGTCGGGATGGAACTCGGCGAAACTTTCGGCGCAGTCACCGCCTTGCAGCAGGAACGCCTTGCCTTGCGCTACCTGGGCCAGGCTGCTCATCAGGTTGCGCGCTTCCCCTGCGAACACCAGCGGGGGATGCGAGGCCAGCCGCTTTTCCACGGCCAAAAGGCCCGCCTGATCCGGGTAGACCGGCACCTGACGGATGGGCTTTGAGCGCCAGCTTGACGGGCTCCAGTTCTGCGGCACGGCTAAATCTCCTGTCGGAGGCGGATATAAGCGAAGGATGGAGGCTTTACCAGCGGCGGTTCGGTTTGAGCCAAGGGGGCTTTCGTGTCCCTTCCCGGCTTCAGGATGCAAAGCCTGTGGATAGGCGGCCATACGTTAACGAAGTGCCTGATGTGTAAAAGCATTTACCATATTTTGCCATCATCCCGCCGCTGGTGACACCGGCCTGTGTAAACGGCAATCGTTTGAAAACGCTGGGGGATTCTCCCTACCCCCAAATCGGGCTGTAAACGCTTGTTACAGTGGAACTTTTTGCCTGCGCAGAAAGACAGGCAAAGCCCGGGTTCCGGGAGTTGGCATAGTTCCTGCTAACTAAACACTCAAATAGGCGAGTTCCGCCTGCGTCGCGTTCATGGAGGCTTTATGTTCAAGTTCAAATCTTTTGTCGCTGCCGCTGCTGTTGCAGCCAGCATGGCCCTTGGCGCGACCGCTGTTAGCGCAACCCCGATCAACGGAACCCTGACGCTTGCCGGTACCGGCGGGCAGTTCACCGCAACGGGCGGCGCGAATGTTTCGACCTATACCGGCGTGAGCTTTGCGCCGTCGTCGAACACGTTCAACACCACTGCCTCCACGGGCGACCTTGCCATCTTCACCGGCACCAGCGGTACGATCCAGGACTTCACTTATGTCCCGAGCGTCACGCCGGCTTCGAGCTTTGTGATTATTTCTGGCCTCAATACGCTGACCTTCGACCTCGCATCGGTTGATGCGATCGGCAATGGCTGGACCGGTTCGGGCACGAATGGCTTCCTCAACCTGACGCTCAAAGGCGTTCTGACTGTCAATGGCGGCGAAGCTACCGATGCGATCATCCTGTTCAGCGGCACGCAGACGAGCCCGACCGTGACCTCGTGGTCCGGCACACTCATCGCCGAAGGCAAGCCGATCCGCACCCCGGAACCTGCCACGCTCGCGTTGATCGGCGCCGGGCTTGCCGGGATGGGCATGATGCGCCGTCGCAAGAAGGCCTAAGGCTCTTTAGCCAATTGAATATGCAAACGGCGCCCTTTCGGGCGCCGTTTGTTTTTGTGCGAGGCGGTTAGGATTGTATCTCGGCCTGTCAGAGCACAACGTGACCGCATTCAATCCGCGCACAACGCAGCCTCTCGTCACCTGGGTGGCCCGCACTCGGCGGGCCATGACAAGAGGAGCTCAAGAGGGTCTAATGCGCCGGGTCTTTTGAATAGGCCTTGCTGCGCATCGTCACCAGTTCTTCGGCGGCGCTTGGATGCAGCGCGATGGTGGCGTCGAACTGGGCTTTGGTGGCGCCCATTTTCAATGCCACGGCGACGAGCTGGGTCATTTCTCCCGCTTCGGGCGAGAACAGGTGGCAGCCGAGCACGCGATCGGTTTTGGCATCGACGATCAGCTTCATCACCGAGCGTTCGTTGCGGCCTGACAGCGTGTTCTTGAGCGGGCGGAAGGTGGATTTGTAGACATCTATACTGTGACCCGCCTCCAGCGCTCTGGTTTCGCTGAGGCCCACAGTGCCGATTTCGGGCGTGGTGAAGACCGCTGTCGGCACCAGATGATGATCGACCGGGGTGGGTTTGCCATCGAACACCGTGCGCACATAGGCCATGGCTTCGTGGATAGCGACCGGGGTGAGGGCCAGGCGGTCGGTGACATCGCCAATCGCATAGATATGTTCGACATTGGTTTTGGAATAGGCATCGACCGCGACGGCGCCGCGTTTGGTGCGCGCGACGCCCGCCATTTCGAGCCCCATATGATCGGTATTGGGCGTGCGTCCGATGGCGAGGAGCACAGAATCGGCTTGTAGCATCTCGCCGTGATCGGTGATGACAAAGCGCTCCTCACCCTTGCGGTCCACCTGCTTGAAGATGCGGTTGGTGACAATGCGGATGCCGCGCGCCTGCATCGAGGCAGTGAGCGCGTCACGCATATCCTCATCGAAACCGCGCAGAATTTTGGAACCGCGATAGACCAGCGTGACATCCGCGCCGAGGCCGTGGAAAATTTGCGCGAATTCCACCGCGATATAACCGCCGCCAGCAATGACGATGCGGCGCGGCAGATGTTCGAGATGAAATGCCTCATTCGAGGTGATGCAATGTTCGGCACCCGGCGCGCCGCCCAGATCCCAGGATGGCGTGCCGCCGGTGGCGATGAGAATATGTTTGGCGGTGACGGTTTTGCCCGCCTTCTTGAGATGGATACTGTGGGGTCCGGTGAATTCGGCGCGGTCCTTGATCGTTTCCACGCCGGATTTGAGGAGGTTCTCGGCATAGATGCTTTCGAGCCGCGCGATTTCCTTGTCTTTGGCGGCGATCAGGCTTTTCCAGTCGAACCTGGCTTCCGGCACGGTCCAGCCGAAGCCTGCGCTGTCTTCAAACTCCTCGCGGTAACGGCTGGCATAGACCAGCAGCTTTTTGGGGATGCAACCACGGATGACACAGGTGCCGCCGAAGCCATATTCTTCCGCCACCGCCACACGCGCGCCGCTGGCCGCCGCCATGCGGCTGGCGCGCACGCCGCCAGAGCCGCCACCGATGACAAAGAGATCATAATCAAAACTGCTCATGGATTTTTTCCGATAACGGCGATGCCGCTTTCGCGGGCGAGAATTAACGTGGTGGCCATGCCGATGAATAGACCGTGCTCGACAACACCGGGAATGATGCTGAGGGCGGTGGCGAGCGCCGCCGGATCTTCGATCACGCCGAAGGTGCAATCATAGATAAGGTTGCCGCTATCGGTGATGAAGGGGGCGCCGTCTTTTTGGCGCAAGGCGGGGATGATTTTGCGGCCCATGCTTTGCGCCGTTCGGGCGATGTGGGCAGCCGTGGTGACATGGCCAAAGTGTACAACCTCGACGGGAAGCGGGTATTTGCCCAGCGTGGCGACCAGCTTGGAGCCATCTGCGATCACCACCATCGACCTCGCAGAGGCGGCCACGATCTTTTCGATCAGATGTGCGCCGCCGCCGCCTTTGATGAGGTTGAGGTTGGGGTCGGATTCATCGGCCCCGTCCACCACCAGATCGAGCGGGCCGACCTGATCTAGATCGGCAATCGTGATGCCGAGGCTACGGGCTTTTTCGGCCGTGCGCTCGGAGGTGGCGACGCCGGTGATGGTGAGCCCGCCGCGCACGCGCGGGGCGAGAACATCCAGAAAGGCTTCGGCGGTGGAGCCGGTGCCGAGGCCGAGTTTCATGCCATCGGTCACGAAATCGAGGGCTTTGGTGGCGGCGGCGCGTTTGAGGGCGGCGGAATCGGGGGGTGTGGTGCTCATGGGGGGAGTTTAGCAAGCTGGAGCGCGAATGCCTCCCCTGTTGTTGGGGCTGTGACGTTGAGCGGACGCGGCGGTGTCAGGTGTTGACAGCACCCCCCCGAAGCGCGGAAGGCGCGCTTCGACCTCCCCGCAAGGGGGAGGTGTTATTCCACCGTCACCGATTTCGCCAGATTGCGGGGCTGATCCACATCCGTCCCTTTGGCGACCGCCGTGTGATAGGCCAGCAACTGGACCGGGAGCGCGTAGAGCAGCGGCGATATGAAGGGGTCGGCGGCGGGGACCTGGATGGTTTGCCAGACCGCATCGCCTGCGCTCGCGATCCCTTCCGCATCGGAGATCAGCACCACCTTGCCGCCGCGGGCCATGGATTCCTGCATGTTCGAGATGGTTTTTTCGAACAGCTCGTCATGTGGGGCCAGCACGATGATGGGGACGTTCTCATCAATCAGCGCAATGGGGCCGTGCTTCATTTCACCGGCGGCATAGCCTTCGGCGTGGATGTAGCTGATTTCCTTCAGCTTGAGTGCGCCTTCCATGGCAAGCGGGAAATTCACCCCGCGCCCTAGATAAAGCACATCGCGCGCTTTGGCGATTTCCTGTCCCAGGGCTTCGATTTTCGGTTCCTGTTTGAGGAATTCGACGATGTGGCGCGGGGTTTCCAAGAGGGCTGCGCAGAATTTCTTTTCATCCTCCGCACTTAAGTGACCACGGGCACGCCCTGCGGCAATCGCTAAAGCTGCAAGCGCACTGAGCTGGCAGGTGAAGGCTTTGGTGGAGGCGACGCCGATTTCAGGCCCTGCGAAAGTAGGGAGCGCAATGTCGGCTTCGCGCGCGATGGAGCTTTCCATCACATTGACGATGGCGATGGTGGTTTGGCCGCTGGCCTTGGCATCGCGCAAAGCGGCCAGCGTGTCGGCGGTTTCACCGGACTGTGAGACGAACAGCGCGATACCATCTTTCGGATAGCAGGGGGCGCGGTAGCGCAGTTCGGAGGCGACGTCGGCTTCCACCGGAAGACGCGCCAGTTTCTCGAACCAGTATTTTCCGACCAACCCTGCATAAAACGCCGTGCCGCAGGCCGACACGGTGAGACGGGTCGCGGTGGCGAAGGCGCGTGTCAGGCGCGGGTCTTGCAGCGAAACATGCGGGCCGACGGCATCGAGGTAATAGGACAGCGTGTGGCCGATCACTTCGGGCTGTTCGGCGATTTCTTTCGCCATGAAATGGCGCTTGCCGCCTTTATCCACCATTTGCGATGTGGCGCTGGAGATTTTCACCTCGCGATTGGCGGGGCGGCCTTCGGAATCATAAATGCTGATGTCAGGGCCGTTCACCACCACCACATCGCCATCTTCGAGATAGGAAATGCGGTTGGTGAGCGGGGCGAGCGCGAACGCATCCGACCCCAGATAACCTTCATGCTCGCCATAGCCGACGGCGAGCGGCGCGCCTTTGCGGGCGCCGATCAGCAGGTGATCGTGATCGGTGAAAATCATCGCCAATGAATAGGCACCGGTGAGGCGGTGGGAGGCGGCGAGCACCGCATCTTTGGGCGCGAGGCCCTTGTCGAGAAAATCTGTCACCAGATGGGCGACGACTTCGCTATCAGTTTCAGACTCGAAATGATGGCCTTTGGCGATGAGTTCGGCGCGCAACTCGCGGAAATTTTCGATGATGCCATTATGCACACTGGCGACGCGGCGCGAGGCGTGGGGGTGGGCGTTGGTTTCGGTCGGCGCGCCATGGGTCGCCCAGCGGGTGTGGCCGATGCCAGTGTGACCTGTGAGCGGATGCGTTCGCAGCACCGCATCGAGCTGGGCGAGTTTGCCCGGCGCGCGGCGGCGTTCGATATGATTGCTTGTGAGGGTGGCGATGCCTGCGGAATCATAGCCGCGATATTCCAGCCGCTTCAGCGCATCGAGAATGACGGGGGCGACGTCTCTGGTTCCGGCGATGCCGACGATGCCGCACATTATTTTGCTCCTTTGGCTTTTTCAGCCTTCTTTTTGGCGCGGAAATTTTCCGCCCAGTCTTTTATCTGTTTCTGTTCGCTGCGAGTGACGGCAAGGGCGCCCGCTTCCACATTTTTGGTGATGGTGGAGCCTGCGCCGGTGATGGCGCCGTCGCCGATTTTGACGGGAGCGACAAGAGAGGCGTTGGAACCGATGAAGGCGCCCGCGCCGATATCTGTTTGGTATTTGCCGAAGCCGTCATAATTGCAGGTGATGGTGCCAGCCCCGATATTGGCGCCCGCACCGACGCGCGCATCCCCGATATAGGACAGGTGATTGGCTTTGGCGCCTTTTTCGATGCGGGATTTTTTGATCTCGACGAAATTGCCGATATGAACGTCTTCTTCAATCTCCGCGCCGGGGCGCAGGCGGGCGTAAGGGCCGATCAACGCGCCCTGCCCCACGGTTGCGCCTTCGAGATGGGAGAAGGATTTGATGATCGCGCCGGATTTGACGGTGACGCCTGGGGCGAAAACCACGAAGGGCTCTATCTGCACATCGGCTTCGAGCACGGTGTCTGACGACAGATACACCGTTTCGGGCGCGACCATGCCGACACCGGCGGCGAGCGCTTTTTTGCGCAGGCGGGTCTGCATGGCGCTTTCCGCCACGGCGAGTTCGGCGCGACTGTTGACGCCCATCACGTTTTCTTCCGCCGTGCGGGCGACTGCGCAGGACACACCGTCTTCCCGCGCAAGAAGCGGGATATCGGTCAGGTAATATTCTTTTTGCGCATTGTCGTTTTTGAGGCGCGCGGCCCAGCGGAAGAAATTTTGCGCATCGGCGGCCAGAAGCCCCGCATTGCAGAGGGTGACGGCGCGTTCGCTCTCAGTGCCGTCTTTGAATTCGACGATGCGGTCGAGCAACCCTTCAGCATTGACGATGACGCGGCCATAGGCGGCGGGGTCACCAGCCTCGAAGGCGACGATGGCCATGCCGGTTTTGGCTTGGGCGGCAAAAGAGACTTCGAACGCATCCGATGTCAGCAGCGGCATGTCGCCATAGGTGACGGCGAGGGTGCCGGTGAAATCTTTAAGCGCAAGCGCGGCGCAGGCCGCAGCGTGGCCGGTGCCAAGCTGCTCCGGCTGGATCACCGCGTCGGCCCCTTCGCGCGCCGCATAATCGCGCACGGCCTGACCATCGGGCGATGTGACCACCACTATCTTTGTCGCCCCTGCCCCGCGAGCTGCCGCGATGACATGCCCAAGGATGGGCAGCCCCGCGACCTTGTGCAGGACTTTGGGCGTTGTGGACTTCATGCGGGTGCCCATGCCCGCGGCGAGGATGACGGCTGCTTTACTCAAGGTAAGGGGTACTCGCTTTTGTTAACCGCAACGCTCCAACGCGATAGAGGCGGCCGAAAGGCCGGTAAAGTGACGTTTTGCGACCACATATTGCCATGGGAAAGCGACTTGTGGGTTAACTGTTCCCATGGATTCGCAAAACACCCCAGCCCCCGCTTTTGTCTTTGATCTCGACGGAACCCTAGTCGATACCGCCCCTGACCTTTTGGGGGCTTTGAACGCCATTCTCATCCGCGAAGGGCGGCGGCCCGTGGCGCTGGAGGACTTGCGCCATATTGTGGGGCTGGGCTCGGGGCGGATGTTGATACAGGCCTTTGAACTTACGGGAGCGCCGCTGGACGAAGCCCGACTGCCAGAGATGGTGGATGCCTATATCACTTATTATAGGGCGCATATCGCCGAAGGCAGCGTGCCCTTTGCCGGGGTGGTGGAAACCCTTCAACTGCTGAAGGCAGGCGGCGCGCGGCTGGCGGTTTTGACCAACAAGCCGCAGGAGCTGACCGATCTTCTATTGCCCGCTCTGGGGCTGGAGCATTTTTTCGGGGCCATTCATGGCGCGGGGCGGATGGAATTCAGCAAGCCGGATGCGCGGGTGTTTCATGCGGTGGTCGAAGAATTGGGCGGTCACGGCGGCGGCGCGGTGATGATTGGCGACAGCATCACCGATGTGCTGACCGCGCGGGCCGCTGGCGTGAAGGTGATCGCGGTCGATTATGGCTACACAACAGAGCCCGCCCATATGCTGGGGGCCGATGCGGTGACAGGAGATTTCAGGCAGATACCGGCGCTGGCGGCCCGGCTTTTGGCCGGTGATGGTGGGCGCGACAGGGATTGAACCTGTGACCCCTCCCGTGTGAAGGGAGTGCTCTCCCGCTGAGCTACGCGCCCGCGCATGCGCGGACCCGCCGTATAAAGCGGGCCTGCGCTGGCCGTCAAGCAGGCGGAAATTAACCGCCGAGCCCGATGCTGATGGTGGCGAAGGGACCGTGGAAGCTGCGGTCGGTGGATTTGCGGGTGTCGAGGCCGCTGTCCATCGCGCCGAAGAAATAATCGGCGCGGTAGCCGAAGCTGACCTTGGCGTTGGGGAAGCGAAGTGAAGCGCCCGCGAAGCCGCCGAGGTTGGGGACAACGATGGAGCGGGAGTGCGCGCGTTGGTGGGGATGCTGGTACTGGCTGAGGATAGTGTATTTTGAGCCGCCGAAGCCAAATTTCGAATAGATGCCGCTGGTGTGGTGGCTGGTGCGCGTTTTTTGCCGTCCGAACAGCAGCCCGGCATTGAGACCCCAGTCCAGCGCAAACTCCGCCGTGTCGCCATTGCCGGCGAGACGCCGGGATGCGGCCCACGAGATGGACGGGCCGATGCCACGAAATTTGGCCTCTCTGTCTGCGCTGCCCAGATAGTTGTGCGCGTAGTAATTGTTCGCCAATCCAAATGCCGAAGGGGTGGCTTTGGCCTTTGGCCGCGACTTCATCAGGACATTCGAACGTGCATCGAACTGCGCGAACCGGATACCTGCGCTCAGCACTGAACTGCCGCCGAACATGCCGAGCCCCACGTCCTTGCCCGCCATAAAATCGAGAACCGTATGGGATTCGCTGTTTGCCCCATTGGCCCGGATACCGAGCTCCATTCTGGGAGGGACATTTCCCTTTGTGCCATATGGGACAAGTGTCGGCATGAGGGTTTGCTGGGCGAAAGACTTTTTGCCTGTGTTGCGGCCATAACGAACGGCGGCGGATATACGCCAGTCCGAGCCGCGGGGCGCGAAGGTCAGCTTGGCGTCCGCGCCAACCGCATAGCGATTGAGTTTCTGGACCGCCAGTGGAGACTGTTTCCAGCCAGAAGCGCGCGGTGAGCGGGCGATGAAATCCGGGGCAAATTGTTCCTGCCCGCCGTCAATGCGCTCCAACTGGCCGCCGAGTTCGATCCAGACGGTGGGCCGGTCTGCGTCGGCGGCCCTTGCGCTATCTATCCCGGAGACAAAGGCAAGCAATGTCAGCGCCGATGCGGTGCTGAGGAGTTGCCAGCGAAAATCGCTGCGGGGCGCCGCAGTGGTCATCAATTCGCTCATTGTGAAAATCCCCCAATAGTCAAATTTGTCTGTTGTGGCCCGGTGATTGTGCCGCTTGCGTGGTTGCCTGCCTGGGTCCACTTCCTGTTACGCGCCGATGTGCGCGCCGCCGGAGGTGACAAACAGAGTGTTGGGCGTTTGTGTTTCATCTCGCTCACCAGTTCTTTGTCAGACGCAGGCCAAAGAGGCGTGGGTCGGTAAGGAACACGTTGGTGGTAAGCAAAGAATCATCGCTGTTAAGGAAGGCGCCGGTGATGGCGGTGGTGTTGAAGGCATTCTTCAAGTAACCCATCACCTGCCAGCCGTTCTGATTGGTGAGGATCAGCGAGAAGTTGACGTTGGTGTAGCCACGCAGGCGATCGTAAGGGTTATCGTTGAAGACACGAACCCAGGAATAATCCTGCCAGTAATAATCCCCGCGCAGTGTGACCGCCCAATCTGCGGTGATGGGCATGGAATATTGCGCGCCGAACGACACGGTATAAGGCGGCGCATTGGGCAGTTCATTGCCGCTCAGATCCTTGTCGAAACCCGCCCCGCCATTGGGCGCGGTTTTGGGATCGAAGCTCGTCCCCAATGAAGAGCCATTTGTGTACGCCGCAGCGCAGGCACCGGTCGGGCTCATGCTCATATTTCCCCCGCGAGCAGCAACTACCCAAACCGGAAAAATGCAGTTCGATGCCTGGGTCGGCCAGGGCTTGATGACGATCCAGTCGGAGTTGCCCGCCGTGCGGTCCATCAGATCGACCGCCTTGCTGCCCTTGGCGAGCGCGCTGTCTTGCCAACCGCCAGACAGATTGAAGCGCAAGCCCGGTGTGGGTTCCCATGCTGCTTCCAGTTCCGCGCCTTTGACATGCGCATTGAAATTCTGGTTGATCGCAGTGCGATCGACAATCTCGGAAATCTGATAGTTCTGGTAGTTGTAGTAGAATCCACTGGCGTTCAGCGTGACGGCTCCATCCATCAACGAGTTCTTGGTGCCAAGCTCGAAGGCATCGATAAATTCCGGCTTGAAGGTGAGCGGGTGGATTGGGTTGGTCAGACCTTTGTCAGGCAACAAAGCCCCCGGCGGATTGGCGCCGCCCGCCTTGTAGCCATGCGCGTAGGAGCCGTAGATCAAGGTTTGATCGGTAAAGGAGAGTTTGGGTGCCCAGTTCACAGCGGCGCGCCCCGTGAACTGGTCCCATACCTGATCCACCGCGCCGGCCACATAATAACTATAGCCGCCGACCGCAAGCTCGCTCGGAATGAGCGTGAAATGCTTGCGGTCTTCGGTGAAGCGCAAACCAGTCGTAATTTTCAAATTCTGCGTGATATTGTAATAGGCTTCGCCAAATCCAGCGTAGGAATTCAGCACATAAGGATTCTGGTTGAGATAATAATTATGGCCTTGATTATCGAGCTTCCCAATCGGGTTTGGGTCCATATAGACACAATTATAAGTGAGGCCGATCGGGTTTGTCGGATCGACCGTGGTGGTTGTGCCGCCCAGCCAGTTCAAACATGCTGCTGGCTTGCCTTGGGCATTCAGACTGCCGCCAGCGGCAAACACCGACATGGTATTGATGAAGACGTAATAATTTTCATATGTTTCGTAATGTAAATAATTGGCGCCGATGCTGAAATTGAACGGCCCCTCGAATTTCGAGGCGAGACGGAATTCCTGGCTTAATTGCCAGGAGCGTGCATCGTTGAGATCCATCGCGATCAACCGGTCGCTGCAACCCAATTGCGGGTCGCAGAAGACTCCGTTTGCATCGGTCACCTGATAGCCGCCAAACCCTAGCCTGTTTGGCGTGAATATTCCGGGATTGGAAACGAAACGATTATAATCTTGGGTCGAATATAGAAAGTCGCTGCTGAAACCGGTTTGTGACGTGAAGGTCAGATTTGGTGTGACGGTATAATCGGCATTGAACATCACCGTGTCGTTTTTGGCTCTATAGTGCGGCTCGATTTCGGACTGGATGACGCGCAAATTGGGATTTTGCGCCATATCGCGGTAGGGATTAACACCGGACACGAAAGCGCCGAGATTATAGACGGCGGTCAGATAGGGTAGCGTCAAACCGTTGGGGACCTGAAACGCATCCGGCGAATACAGTGACACCTGTTCGCAGCCCTGACCGAGATAAGCGGCGGCACTGAACACGCTGACGCTTCCATTGTTCGCGATAGGAACACCACCTACACTTGTTGGCGTTTCCTGTGTCTTGCAGAGCTGCTTGCCGCTTCGCATGCGGTCGTCATTTTCCGAGAAGTGCTCCCACACCAAAGTTGTTTGCAGGCTGGGAATCGGCTTGAAGCCAATGGAGAGGCGGCCAGACCACAGGTTGCGACCATCAATTTTAGCGCCGGTGAGTTCGTTCAGGGAATAACCGTTGCGTTTGGTCCATTCGCCCGCAGCGCGGATATCCAGCCTGTCGTCCACAATGGGCAGGTTGATCATGGCTTCGAGACGGCGTTCGCCGTAATTGCCCACTTCGGCGGAGGCCATGGCCTCGAACAGATCGGACGGGCGGGCAGTGGTGAGGTTGACGACGCCTGCGGTGGCGTTGCGGCCATACAGTGTGCCTTGGGGACCGCGCAGGACTTCGACCTGGGCGAGATCGAAGAATTCCTGCTCGAAGAAATGATTGCGGATGAACGGAATGTCGTTCATCGCCACGGTGACCGCCGGATCGGTGGCGACGGAGATTGCTTGCGTACCGATGCCGCGAATCTGGATGCTGTAGCCGCTGAAATTGGTTTTGGTGAAGGTCATGTTGGGGACCTGTTTGATCAGGTCAGGACCGCCGGTGGTTTGTGTCGCGGTGAGTTGTTCCTGGCTCAGCGCCGTAATCGAGATGGGGATGGACTGCACATCGCCGCCGCCGAGTTTGGACGAGGTGACGGTGACCGTTTCCACCGCGCCGCGGGCGGGGGCGGTGGCTTGCGCGATTTGTACCGGCTGGAGGATTTGCGTGGCTTCACTGGAGCGGTTGCCGCGGATGATTTCGATCACGCCGTAAGGGTTGCGACTGGGGACGAAGCCGGTGCCATTTAAAATGCGGCTCAGCGCATCGGCGGAGGACAGGTTGCCCTGTGCGCCGGGCGATTTCACGCCGTGGACGGCATCGTTCGACATCACCAGTGTGACGCCGGATTGCAGCATATAGGATTCCAGCGCGTTGTTCAGATCGCCGCGCGGAATGTTGAAGCTCTCGGCCTGTACGGCGGTCGTCAGCAAAATGGCGCTGGCCCCGCCAAGCAGCCATGATTTGATGTGGATTTTGCGTTTCATCAGTCCCCCTCGTTCGGCAATCGCCGTTCGTCAAAATTTTGTTTCAGGCACGACATGTATTTTCAGCGCGAGAGCACCAGCTCTGCGCCATGGTCCTGCACATGCAGGCCAAAAAAGGTTTTCGTCATGTGGGTGAAGGCGTTCAAATCTTTAGCGGGCAGGATGCCGCTGATGGTGAGTTTTGCGACATCGCTATCCGCGATCGTAATTTTCTTGGTGTTGTAGCGGTTGTATTCGCGCGCGGCGTCGGCGAGCGTGGTGCGCCGGAACACCAGCATACCGCTGCGCCAGGACAGATCGTTTTCAAGGCTTGCAACCGGCGCGGACGTGACCTTGATGCCGTCTGCGGTCGCAACCAGAACCTGCCCCGGCGACATCAGCGCCGATTGCGTGCGTTTGCCTTTGGTCTCGGTGTCAAACCAGACGCGACCATCGAGCAGCGCAACCTCGACCTTGCCCGGCGCGCCCCGCACGCGGAATTTAGTGCCGAGCACGGTGATGCGGCGGTTGGCGATTTTCACGGTGAAAGGGCGGCTCGCATCATGGGCGATGTCGAAATAGGCTTCACCTTTTACCAGCGCGGCCATGCGGCGGCCCGCTGTCATATCCACCGTGACCACCGTGTCGGTGTTCAACTCGATGTGCGAGCCATCCGACAGGGTGACGATTTTGTGGCCGCCCAGCGCGGTTGCGAAGCTGCGGCCTGTCGGTTGATTGAGATAATAGAGACTGCCGGTCGCGAGCACGCCGATGAGGAAAAGCGCGGCGGCAGCGAATTTGACGATGGTGGAGCGTGTGAGGCCTGGGGATTGCGCCCGTTCCGGCCCAGGGCGGCGAAACACCACCAGCCTTTCGGTCTGTTTCCAGGCTTCGGCCACGCGGTGATAGGCCAGCAGATGGGCGGGCGATTGTGCAAGCCAGACATCGAGATCGCGCTGATCCTCAGCGCTCCAACCGGGCCGGTCGCGGCGTTCGAGCCAGACACCGGCTTCCTGTTTGATAATGGCGGCGCACCGCGGCGGAGCGGGGGGCGCTATGTCGCTCATTGTCCGCGCCCCTTCTCGGTCTGGCGGTAGAGCGCATCGGCGAGCGCGGTCATGGCTTCGCTCAGATAGGTGGAGACCGAGGCTTCGCTGAGATTGAGCCGTATTGCGATTTCGCTGCGGGAGAGATTTTCGATCCGCCGCAACACCACCACCTCGCGGTAGCGCGCAGGCAAGGATTCGATGGCAGCGCGCAGGCGGCGCAATTCATCGCGCGCGATGACGCTGCGGTCAGGGCCGGGCTGATCCAGCGCCACATCCAGCGCATCGAGATTGGCAACGGCCTCTATTGGCACGATCTGCTGTTCGCGGAAGCGGCTGATGAGCAGGTTGCGCGCGGTGGTAAAGACAAAGGCACGCGGTTTTTCGGGGATCTGGCGCATGGCGGCTTCGAAGACGCGCAAATACACGTCTTGCAGCAGATCATCGACGGCGCTGGAATCGCGCCAGTTGTGTCGAAGATACTGTATCAACTTCGCCTCCAATGGCAGCACTTCGCTCAGGAACCAGTCCAGCGCATCAGACGAACGCATGGGTGCGCCGGACATGGTGGGTCCTGCGCATTCGCATTCGCTATCCGGTGCTTCTGTCATCCCCCGCCCTGTTATCCCCAGTATGTCCCTGCTTTCGAGGGTTACCGTTGACCTATATCTATTCAGACGCGGGTGGCGGGCAGAGTTTAATGAAAATAAGTGCGCATCTGCGTTTGGGAACTTTGATAGCGGCATGAAAACAGGCCGAGACAGGGCGAAGGCAGGTGAAATAGGATGCCCCAGGCCCCCGCACTGTCTGGTGAGGGTCAGGTTAAACCGATGGATCAAAAGACTTTTCTGTGCACGACCTGATGCAGATGTTGATCGGCAGATGAATCTTATTGAGGACCGGGGCTTTGTCTGAGCGCAGCGAAATACAAAGCAATTTGACGCCCCCCGAAAGCGAGGCCGAATTGCGCCTGCGGCTGGACCGGCTGATGCTGGCATCGGCCATCGGCGAGATGGCGGTGTGGGATTTCAATATCGACACCGGTAGCCTTTATTGCGCCCCGCGTTGGTATGAGATCATGGGGCGCGATCCGGCCAATGTGGTGAGATCCGTCGAGGATTTCAGGCCGCATATTCACCCGGAAGATGCCCCCGCCGTGATCGAGGGGCGGCTGGCGGCGCTGAGCGGCAAGAACGCGCCGCGCAAGGACAGCAATCTTCTGTTCCGCATTGTCCGGCCCGATGGCGAGATTCGCTGGCTCACCTCATCGGCCGCCATGATCGAGGCAACCGCCACCACGCCCAACCGGCTGGTGGGCTTTGTGGTGGACATCACCGAAACGCATAATGCCGAAACGCGGGCGCGCAAAAGCCTTGCGTCGCTGAAACAGGCCGAAGCCTCATTGCGGGAGTTGAATGCCGAGCTGGAACAGCGTGTCGAGATACGCACCCGCCAGCGCGACCGGGTGTGGCAGAACTCCCGCGACCTGATGGCGGTGGTGAGCCCGGAAGCCGTGTTCGAGGCGGCGAATCCAGCCTGGACCGATGTGCTGGGCTGGGCGCCGAATGAGCTGATCGGCAAAAGCATTTTCACCCTGATCCCAGTGGAAGACACGGCGCTGATTTTGGAAAAATTCCGCACCGCATCGGCAGGCGCCGACCTCACCAATTTCGTTACCCGCGTAAAGCACAAGCAAGGCGGCCCACGCTGGATTTCGTGGCATACCTCTGTCGAGGAGACACGCCTCTATGCCTATGGGCGCGATATCACCGCCGAAAAGAATGCCCATGATGCGCGGGAGAAATCTGAAGCGCGGCTGCGCTCGCTGTTCGAGACCAGCTATCAGCATCAGGGCCTTTTGACGCCGGACGGCACGCTGATGGACGTCAATGCCATGGCACTGCACAGTATCGGGCTGGCGCTCGAAGATGTGGTGGGACGCGCCCTCTGGCAGATGCCGTGGTTTACCGGCACGCCCGGAATGTCGGAGATGATCCGCAATGCGATCATCGAGGCGGCCGCAGGCCAGGCGCAGCGCCGCGAAATCGAGGTCGACCTGCCGCAAGGCGGCCAGCGCTGGCTGGACCTGACCTTGCGCCCCATGCCCGATCAGGATGGCACGATCAGCTTTATCGTGTGGGAGGCGGTGGATATGACCGAGCGCCGCACGGCGGAAGAAGCCTTGCGTCAAGGCCAGAAGATGGAAGCGGTGGGTCAGCTGACCGGCGGCATTGCGCACGACTTCAACAATCTTCTCCAAGGCATTATCGGCCCGCTCGAACGTGTGCGGCAGCACCTTGTTGACGGCACCCCTGAAGACTCCGAGCGCTTTTTGAGCGGGGCGATTGCCTCGGCCAAACGCGCTGCCGCACTGACACAGCGCCTGCTCGCCTTTTCGCGCCGTCAGACGCTGGTGGCGCGGCCCGTCCGTCTGGACCGGCTGGTGACGGGCATGGCGGAGTTGATGGCGCATTCGGTCGGGCAATGTATCGTCGTCGAGCCATCGGTAGATGACATGTGGCTGACCGTGGCCGATTCCAACCAGCTTGAGAATGTATTGCTCAATCTTTGCATCAATGCGCGCGATGCGATGCCCGATGGCGGACAAATCACCATCGCCACCGGCAATGAAACGCTGGATGCGGCGGTGGCGGCGGCGATGGATTTACCGCCGGGCGATTATGTCTGTCTGCGGGTCAGCGATACAGGCTCGGGTATGTCGGCGGCGACGCTGGCGCGGGTGTTCGACCCGTTCTTCACCACCAAGCCGCTCGGCAAGGGCACCGGGCTTGGGCTTTCGATGATCTATGGCTTCATCAAGCAATCGAGCGGCGGCATCCGCATCCTTTCGCAGCCCGATAAAGGCACGACGGTGCGGATTTATCTGCCGCGCTTCAGCGGCGACCCGGACGGAGAGGCGGCCCCCATGGTGGGGCGCAGTGCCGCCGCAAATGGCGCGGGCCAGACCGTGCTGGTGGTAGACGACGAACCCATCATCCGCATGTTGATTGCCGATGTGCTGGAAGATGCGGGCTTTTGTGTGATCGAGGCGGTCGATGGGGCGGATGGCTTGCGCGCGCTGCAAGCCCTGCCCCATCTTGATCTGCTGGTCACCGATGTGGGCTTGCCCGGCGGCATGAATGGCCGCCAGCTTGCCGATGCGGCGCGCGCCACGCAGCCGGACCTGCAAATCCTTTTCATCACCGGTTATGCCGAAGCGACAGTGTTCGGCAAAGCAGGGCTGGAACCGGGGATGCGGATTCTCAACAAACCCTTCACCGTCGAGGACTTGGCGGGAACGATCCGCCAGATGATACAAAGCCAATAGGCTCCACGCGCGGCGACCTTGCCGTAAATGCCGCCGCGCGAGACGAGCCACAGATGCGTTTTGACTCTGCGCGTTTGACTCAGACGTGTTTATCTCAGGCGCGTTTGACCATGCGTAGAATGACCAGAAGGATGACCGCGCCCAATGTGGCCGTCACGATAGAGGCAATGATCCCGCCCCCGGTCGCAATGCCAAGTGCGCCCGCCAGCCAGCCGCCGATAAAGGCGCCGATAATGCCGACGATGATGTCGCCGACAAGACCGTAGCCGCCGCCTTTGACAAAGACGCCTGCCAGCCACCCGGCAACCGCGCCGATGATGAGCCAGATGATAAGTCCATGGGTATCCATTTGCGCTCTCCGCTTGAAAATCACTGCCACGATGAAGGGCTAACGCAGGTCCGAGGTTCCCGATCCCTCAACGCAACACAATTGCTGACAGTGCAGTGCAACAGACCGGCTTTACGCGGCATCGTCTGCTGCGGTCCGCGAAATAATCACCCGCGCAACCGGGAACAACACCGTGACGGTGGTGCCCTCTCGCAGCCCGCTTTCAAGGGTGAGCGTTCCGCCATGGAGTTCGGCCAGGGCCTTGGCCAGCGGCAGGCCAAGGCCGGTCCCCTGTTGTTTCAGCAGGGTGTCGTCCCCGACCTGACGGAAGGGCTCGAGGGCGGCGGGAATATCGGACGGGCTCATCCCTGCGCCGGTATCGCGCACCTCGACCAGGAAGCCACCGGGCTCAAAATCCGCCCCTAGCCGCACAGTGCCACCAGCGGGCGTGAACTTGACCGCATTGGCCAGAAGATTGAGCACGATCTGGCGGAATTTGAGCTCGTCGGCCCAAAGCTGAGTCCGGTTGGAGGGGATATGCAGGTCAAGCGCCACACCGGCTTTTTCGGCACGCTCGCGCAACAGCCGGATACAGCTTTCCAGCACCTCGCGCGGCGAGAAGGCGGCTTCGTTCAACTCCATCCGCCCGGCTTCGATTTTGGAGAGGTCGAGGATCTGGTTGATGAGTTCGAGCAGATGCAGGCCGCTATTGTGGATGTCGTGCGCATAATCCTTGTAGCGGTCGGGGATGGGGCCCAGTTGCGCGGTCGTCATCATTTCGGAAAAGCCGATGATGGCATTGAGGGGCGTGCGCAGTTCATGGCTCATGCTGGCAAGGAACGCGGATTTGGCGTGGCTTGCCTCGATCGCCGCATCACGCGCCTGGGCAAGGTCATGCGCGGATTTTTCCAGCATCCGGCCCTGGCATTCGAGCTGCCTGCGGGCCTCGTCGCGCGCGGTGATGTCCTGAACCGTGCCTGACATGCCGATGATCTTGCCGGTGGAATCGCACATCGCCTCGCCGCGGATATGGGCGATGAAATGCGAGCCGTCGAGACGCAGATGTTCAGTGTCAATCTGATAGGCGGCGCCGGTGCTGACGCAGGCATTGATCGCCGCCATCACGGTTTCGAAATGCGCTGGCGAGAACAATTTTGGCAGGTCGCCCGGCGTCAGCGGTGGATCGGATGGTGTAAGGCCGATCATCTCCTGCAATTGCTCCGAACAGCAAAAGGCGCCGGTAGAGGTGTTCAGCGTCCAGCTTCCGATTTTTGCCAGCCCTTCGGCATGGCGCAAGGACGCAAGGCTCAATTGTACCTGTTCTTCGGCGCGCTGACGCTCTGTGATGTCGGTCACGAAGCCGATCAGGCGCTTGGGCGAGTTGGCTGTTGCACCCAGCATACAGGCAGCGGAGGCGAGCCAGCGAATTTCCCCATCGGGACGGATGATGCGGAAGACGAGATCTTGATCTGGCACACGGTCGGGCAAGGTGCTCAACTTCGCGATGCGGCCCTCGATCACGCGCGTGACATCTTCGGGATGGATATGGGATTTGAAATCGTCGACCGATTTCATCACATCGACCGGATCGCGCCCCATAATCTCGTACCAGCGCGGATCGCAATAGAGCATGTCGGTGTCGATAGTATAGTCCCACACGCCTGTCCGGCCCATGGCGGCAGCGAGGCCCAGACGCTCACGCTCCTCCTCATGCGCCGCATCGCGCGCGCGGCGCGCGGACTCGGTGACCAGTTGCGCCAGCATGTCGCTGAGGAGGCTGGCGGTTTGCTCGACCAGTCTTTGATGCGCGCGCGCATAGGTTCTGGGGGCGCGGTCCAGAATGGTGAGCGTGCCGAAGCTGCGGCCATCGGGCCATGCAAGCTCTGCGGACAGTTCGGCAGGAGGCGGCGCGGTGGTTGCGGCGCTGCCACTGACAAGCAGCGCGCCTTGCGTCCGGCGGATGACGCCGCCTGTCGCTCCCAACACCTCGACCACCGTGTCGAGCAGGTTTTGCCACTTTGTCAGCGTGGCATCGGGGAGCGCTACATCCGCCATGCTGGGGGATGATGTCATGCCTTGGGCCCTGTCGATCCGGCGAGCCTTTTTGGCGGGCGCATCTGCCGGACCACTCAACTACCGGCTGAGGGTAGCCGCGCGATGGTTGACGGCTTTGCCAATGAACATCCCTAATTTTTCTTTGCCGAATTCTCTCATTTTGCGATCATCGCCGCATCTTGTAGGCACAGGGGGCAGATATTGGAGCGTTTGGGATGACTGAACTTATGGCGCTTGCCGCACAGGTGGGCGCAAAACTGATCGCGCGCGGCGAAACCGTGGCGGTGGCGGAATCCTCGTCGGGTGGGCTGCTATCGGCGGCACTACTCTCGGTGCCGGGGGCCTCGGCCTATTTTCAGGGTGGGGCGGTTGTCTACACCGCCAAGGCGCGGATGCAGCTTTTGAATCTGACCCGCGAGGATGTCACCGGGATGCGCTCGGCGAGCGAACCTTATGCGACGCTTCTGGCTCGTACCGCGAAGTTGCGCTTTGGCACCGACTGGGCGATTTCGGAAACGGGGGCTGCCGGGCCTTCGGGCAATCCGTATGGCGATGCGCCGGGCCATAGCTGCCTTGCACTGGCGGGGCCGGTGGAGACAGTTATCACCCTCGAAACCGGCAAGGATGGGCGGCTGGACAATATGGTCGCTTTTGCGCGTGAGGCACTGAAGCTGCTGGATGCGGCGCTTTCAAAGCCACTCTAAGCTACTGATACCGAAAAGCATTTCGCGAAACCGCAAGTCCCGTTGTAAGGAGGGCCGCGTTTGCCCGTTCGGGCCGATGGCAGACAGGAGTTCCTTCGATGCGCGCTTCCGCCTTTGCCGCAATCGCGGCGGTGGCATTTGGCATGGTGATGCTGAGTGCCTGTGATCAAAAGAAAGAGAATGAACCGGTGACCAAAGAACAGCAGAGCAGCAATCCGCTTGATCAAGCGGCCAACACAAAATTTCTGGCCGATAATGCGGCGAAAGAGGGTGTGGTGACGCGCCCCAGCGGCTTGCAATATCGCGTCATCACGGCAGGCTCCGGCAAGGGCGTGACCAGCGGCAGCGACCAGGTGACGGTGACCTATAAGGGTTGGCTCATCAACAACAAGGTGTTCGATCAGACACAGCCTGGCGGCACGGCAACCTTTCCGGCAGGTCGCCTGATCCCCGGCTGGGTCGAAGCGCTGTCGCTGATGAAGGAAGGCGATGAATGGCAGCTCGTCATTCCGTCTGAGCTTGGCTATGGCGCGCGCGGCGCGGGCGGCGATATTCCGCCGAACCAGACTCTGGTGTTCGACATGAAACTCGTCGCGGTCAACGCGAACTAAAAGCGCAATCGGAAAAGTGTGAAGCGGTTTTCCGATAAATTGCGCGAAAAAGAGGACCCATGGGCGGTTTCCAGATCGGAGGCGTTGACATCGGCGGGCGGGTTTTGACCGCGCCGATGACCGGCGTTTCCGATCTGCCGTTCCGGCGTGCCGCTTCAAAACTTGGCGCACCCTATGTCGCCACCGAAATGGTGGCTTGCGATATGTTTGCACGCGGCCGCCCCGATGTGGTGCGGCGCGCGGCGGTGGGCGATGGCCTGCCGCTGATGGTGGTGCAGCTTGTCGGGCGCGAGGCGCAATGGCTTGCCAAAGGCGCGGCGCTTGCCGAACAGGCAGGCGCACACATCATTGATCTCAACATGGGCTGCCCGGCGAAAGAAGTGACGGGCGCATTGTCGGGCTCGGCCTTGATGCGCGATCTGGATTTGGCCGAACGTTTGATTGCGGCGGCGGTGAACGCAACCACGCGGCCAGTAACGCTGAAGATGCGGCTGGGTTGGGACGATGCAACGCGCAATGCGCCGGAGCTTGCGCAGCGGGCAGAAAATCTTGGCGTGAAGGCCATCACGGTACATGGGCGCACGCGGGCGCAGTTTTACAACGGCTCCGTGGATTGGCGGGCCGTCGGGCTGGTGAAGCAGGCTGTGTCCATTCCCGTGATCGTCAATGGCGATGTGACGGATGAAGTTTCGGCGCGCGCGGCGCTTGCCCAATCGGGCGCGGATGCGATCATGATCGGGCGCGGCGCCTATGGGCGGCCATGGATTGCGGCAGCGATGGATGCGGCCCTGAACGACAACGCGCCGATGGTGGAGCCCGATCTCGCGACGCGGCTTGAGATTGCGCTAGAGCATTTTGCCGACAGTCTTGCTTTTTATGGCGATGGGTTGGGCTTGCGGATTTTTCGCAAACATCTGGGCTGGTATGTAGAGAGCGCACCGCTTGCCATGGATGCGGGCACGCGGCGGGCCGCGAAATCGGCGCTCTGCCGCTTGACCGAACCGCACGCAGTGGAGGCGGGTTTGCGCGCATTGTGGGCCACTGAAGAAAGACGTCTGGTTGCTTGAGATTTTTGTCGATGCGGATGCCTGCCCGGTGAAAGCCGAAGTAGAGCGTGTGGCGGACCGCCATCAACTCACCGTGCATGTGGTGAGCAATGGCGGGGTGCGGCCCAGCCTCAACCCGCGCATCAAAACCGTGATCGTGAGCCAGGGCGCGGACGTGGCGGATGACTGGATTGCCGAACATATCGGCGAGGGCGACATTGCGATCACCGCCGATATTCCGCTGGCGGCACGCTGCCTTGCCAAAACCGCGTATGTGCTGGGGCCAACCGGCAAAGTCTTCACCGAAGCGGGCATTGGCATGGCGCTGGGGATGCGGGAGCTGAACCGCCATTTGCGCGAGGCGACCGGGAACCAGACCTTCAATGCGGGCTTTGGGGCAGCCGACCGTTCGCGCTTTCTGGGCGCGCTGGAAAACGCCATTCAAGCAATTAAGCGCAAGTTTCCAACGCGATAGCGCCCTTACATCCGCACCATATATAAGTGCAGGGTTGACTTTCGGGCTTCACCCAACGATAAGCCGCCAACCCTTGTGGCCGCACGACGTGCGCCAAAGCGCCCGACCGCAAAGGATCATCATGTAACATACCGTTCGCTCCAGTTGTGCGTGGAAGACGGCAACATTGCCCCCTGCTGCGCGTTTTTCCGCTCTGGTAGCAACAAGGACCATTTGTGACTGATACTTTTACGGCGCTCGGCGTCGCGGAGCCGCTATTGCGCGCGCTCAATGCCGAAAACTATACCACCCCCACCCCCATCCAGGCGCAGGCCATTCCGCTGATCTTGGCGGGCCGCGATGTGCTGGGCCTTGCCCAGACCGGCACCGGCAAGACCGCCGCCTTTGGTTTACCCCTGTTGCAGAAGCTGGCGGAAACAGCGGCGCAAGCCGGGCCCCGCCATACCCGCGCGCTAATTCTGGCGCCAACACGCGAACTTGCGATCCAGATCGGCGACAGCCTGCAAACCTATGGCAAGCATCTGAAGCTGCGCCATGCGGTGATTTTGGGCGGCGTGAACCAGAATAAGCAAATCGCCGCCTTGCGCAACGGCGTGGACGTGCTGGTGGCGACACCGGGGCGGCTGCTCGATCTCATCAACCAGCGCCATGTGCAGTTGAATGAAACCGGTTTTCTCGTGATCGACGAAGCCGACCGCATGTTCGACATGGGCTTCATCCGCGATGTGCGCAAGCTGGTCGGCTATCTGCCGAAGAAGCGCCAGTCGCTGCTGTTCTCTGCCACCATGCCCGATGAAGTTTCGCATCTGGTGAAAGAGATTTTGTATCAGCCAGCGCAGATTGCGATTTCCCCCAAAACGGTGACGGCGGAAAAAATCGACCAGCGGGTTTATTTTGTCGAACAGCAAGCCAAAAAGGGCCTGCTGCACGAATTGCTCGGCGATCCGCAAATGAAGCGCGTGATCGTGTTCACCCGCACCAAGCATGGCGCCAACAAGGTGGCCGAACAGTTGGACAAGGCCGGGTATCCGGCGGACGCCATTCATGGCAACAAATCGCAAGGCGCGCGCCAGCGGGCGCTGGAGAATTTCCGCGCCGGGCGCAGCCGTGTGCTGGTGGCGACCGATATTGCCGCCCGCGGCATCGACATTGACGACATTACCCATGTGGTGAATTTCGAACTGCCCAATATCGCCGAAAGCTATGTGCACCGGATTGGCCGCACCGCCCGCGCGGGCAGCCGAGGCGTCGCAATTTCTTTTTGCGATCCCACCGAACGCGAATTTTTGCGCGACATTGAAAAGCTGGTGAAACAGCCGATTGCGACCATGAACGATGGTGGCCGCCCGCCCGAACAGTCTTCCGGGCCAAAGCGCGACATCGACTATGCCAAACGCCGCCCGCGCCACCGCCGCAAACGCCCGCAAAATGCGGGACGTTCTGCCCGCGCCGCCTGACCAGAAGGAGAGAGGTATGAGAAAAAAAGACAAGGGCCTGCCGCCGCCTTATGCGGAAGAAACCAGGGACATGCGCTTTGCCGGCACGTTTGAAGTGCTGGTGCCGGTGCCGGACCGGGTGAAGCCGCAGCGCGTGCCACTACAGTTTGACAGCCTTGCCAAGGCGGAGGGGTGGATTCACAGCCCGGAAGGCAAGGACGCCATCGACGAGATTTTGAGGTCTGCCGGTAAATAGGCAGGTATTAACCGTCTGGCTCATTTTCGTGGGGCGCAAAGCATTGGCTTTGCGCCCCGCTTTCGTTTCGCCCGCCCTGCCTCCCGCCCGCGTCATGGCGGATTACAGCGAATTTAGCACCCGGCGTCTTGCCTGCCCTACAAAAGTCATTAATCGGACAGAGCCTTGCAAGGTCGCCGCCAGACATTAGGCTGGCGATATGGGCCTGATGGATTTTAGTATCCTTTGCCAACCTGCCGCCGGAGCCGGCACTCTCCATGTCTGACAAACCTGTCTTCCTCGACGTCACCGGGCGGCGTGCGACACGCATCTCGCTCATCGGCTGGATCGCCGCCATCGTTTCGACCGCGCTGGGCATTGGCTTTGTCTTCAGCCTGTTCGCCGTGCCGCAACTCGAACATGTGAAATTGCCGGGCGAACTCAGCGTCATCCGTGCGCAGGAGCTGGAGCGCAAGGCCGAAGCGCCGGGGCTGTTGCCGACCGCTACACAACTTGCCCACGAAGCACGGCTACGCAAAAAGGAACTGGAGCATCGCCGCAAGCTGCGCATCGAACGCAACTCGCGCGGCCATGCGCTGGCGAGCGCGATGGCGCCGCATCCGGGGCGGCCGCTATCCATCGCGTTCTTTCCCAACTGGGAGGCCTCTGCCTATGACTCCCTGAAAGTCGCGCTGCCGCAGCTTGATTGGGTGATGCCGACATGGCTCAGCCTTCAGGGGCCGGATCTTGCGATGAAGGAAAGCTATGACGGGCGTGTCTATGGCCTGATCCGCCGCAGCAAGAAGACGGTGGCTATTTTGCCGGTGGTGCAGAACGCGACCCTCGGCAAATGGGATGGGCCGGGGCTGGCAAAGCTTTTGGCTGATCCCAAACGCTCAGCCGCACTGATCGGCAAGCTCGGCGCTTTTGTGCAGACGCATAAACTTCAAGGTGTTGTGATCGACTTTGAAGCCTTGCCTGTTTCTGCCCATGGCGATCTGGGGCGTTTTTTGAAGGCGCTCAAAAAGAATTTCAACGCCCATGGGCTGACGGTTGCGATGGCCGCGCCCTTTGCCGCCGACAACTGGCCCTTTGCCGTCTTTGCCAAAGACATAGATTACACCATTTTGATGGCCTATGACGAACATTTGACGCCATCCGCGCCGGGCAGCATTGCGGGCCAGGCCTGGTTTGAGGCCACGCTCGACAAGCGGATGCGCAAGCTCGATCCGTCGCGCACGCTGATTGCGCTTGGCAGCTATGCCTATGACTGGAATGGCGATGGCATTGACAGCCTGTCGTTCGAAGAAGCGGTGATCGCCGCCAATGACAGCGGCGCGAAAGTTCTGTTCGATCCCGATACCAACAATCCGCATTTCACCTATACCGAAGAAGACATGACACGGCATGATGTCTGGCTGCTGGATGGGGTAACCGCCTATAACCAGATTCATGCCGCCGATGCCTATCAACCCGCGGGCTATGCGGTGTGGCGGCTGGGCAGCGAAGACCCATCCATCTGGTCGGTGATGGGCAAGCCCTATGGCGCGGCGGCCCCGCAAGCCTTGCACCATATCCCGATCATTGAAGACATCGACTATGAAGGCTCGGGTGAGGTCATTGCTGTTGAAGCCCATCCGCAGGCCGGTGGGCGCAGCTTTGAAACCGATCCCGCCACTGGCGACATTTCGGATGAGACGTATACCAAGCTGCCCACCGGCTATGTGATCCGCCAGTTTGGTGCGGCGAAAAAAGAAATTGCACTGACCTTTGATGATGGACCGGATGCGGAATGGACGCCGCAGATCATGGCCATTCTCAAAGCGCAAAAGGTCCCGGCGACATTTTTCATCATCGGCAGCAATGCGCAGGCCAACCCCGATATCGTCAAGCAGTTGGTGACGAACGGGTTTGTGGTCGGCAGCCACACCTTCACCCATCCCAATCTCTCCGACACGCCGACCGAGGCGGTGCCGCTGGAATTGAATGCGACACAGCGTTTGTTCGAGGCGCTGACGGGACATTCGCTGCGCCTGTTCCGCCCGCCCTATCTGGGCGATGCGGAACCGACCGATGCCGAACAAATTGCGCCCGTCGAGACGGCGCGGGACATGGGCTACATCACGGTGGGCGAACATGTCGATCCGATTGACTGGGCGTTGCCGGGGGTGGACGAAATCGTCAACCGCACGCTGCATCAGATTCATCTGGCCAAGCCCAGCGACCCGCGCAACATCGTGCTGTTTCATGATGCGGGCGGCGACCGGCAGCAGACGGTGGAGGCGCTGCCCATCGTTATCCAACGCCTGAAAGCGGAAGGCTATACGTTCGTGCCGGTCTCTAAACTCGCAGGCCTCACCCGCGAACAGGCGATGCCGGCGCTTTCGCCCACACTGGCGCTGCTCACCGACCGGGTGGTGTTTCTCACCGTCTCCAAACTTGGGCATATTTTGTACTACTGCTTTTTGATCGCGATCTTTCTGGGCATTGCGCGGGCGCTGATGATGGTGGTGCTGGGGGTATGGAACGCGCGTAAAGAACGCGGCCAGCAGGCGCCGCCGCCAGAAGCTGAGCCGTTGCAGGTGTCGGTGATTATTCCGGCCTATAATGAAGAGAATGTGATCGCGGCGACTGTGCGGGGGCTATTGTCCAGCACCTATCGGCGGATGGAAATCATTGTCATCGATGATGGTTCCAAGGACCGTACCTTTGCGGTGTTGCAGGAGAATTTTGCAAACCATCCGGCGATCAGGCTGCTCAGCATTGCCAATGGCGGCAAGGCCAATGCGCTGAATGTGGCGCTCACCCATGCCAGCGGCGATGTGGTGGTGGCGCTGGATGCCGATACGCAGTTCAACCCCGATACGATTGCGCGGCTGGTGCGCTGGTTCGCCGATCCCGCCATCGGGGCTGTTGCGGGCAATGCCAAAGTGGGCAACCGCATCAACATGATTACCCGCTGGCAGGCGCTGGAGTATATCGTGGCGCAAAATCTTGAACGGCGCGCGCTGGCGGCGCTGGGCACGCTCACGGTTGTGCCCGGCGCAGTGGGCGCGTGGCGACGCAGCGCGATTGAAGCGGTGGGCGGCTTTCGCGGTGACACGGTGGCCGAAGATCAGGACCTCACCATTGATCTGCAACGGGCAGGCTGGCGCGTGATCTTTGATAGCACCGCCATTGCCTGGACAGAGGCGCCAACCACCTTTGGCGGCCTTGCCAAGCAGCGCTTCCGCTGGGCCTATGGCACGCTGCAATGTTTGTGGAAATATCGCAAACTCACCTTCCGCCCGCGCTATGGCGCGCTGGGGATGATTGCACTGCCGCAGGTGTGGCTGTTCCAGATTGTCCTCACGGCTTTCGCGCCGCTCGCCGATCTGCTGCTCGTGTGGCAACTGGTCTGGCAATATATCGCCTATATCGAGCATGGCTCGGAGTTCAACAATGCCGACCTCATCACCGTGGGGATTTTCTATGCGATCTTCACCGGTGTCGATCTGCTGACTGCGTTTTTCGGCTTCCTGCTGGAGCGCAAGGAAAAATGGAGCCTGCTGTTGTGGCTGACACTGCAACGCTTTGGATATCGCCAGCTGATGTATTATGTGGTCGTGCGCTCGATCTTCACGGCGATGAAAGGCCCGCTGGTTGGCTGGGGCAAGCTGGACCGCACCGCCACTGTGAAGGTGCCGCAGCAGAAGGCATCGGCAGAAGTTTAAAACGCGCGGGCGCGGACAAAATCGGTGATGTCATCCAGTAGCGTTGTACGGCTGCGGAACGGCCTTGCGAAGGACAGCAAAATACCGATGTGGCCGGTGCCGGGATAGGTTTTCTCGATCACCACAGTGCCACCTTCGCGCAGCCGCGCCGCCATGCGCCGCACATTGCGCGGGCGCACGGTGCGATCATCCGTGCCCGTCACCAACAGCATCGGGACGTGCGCGCCTTGGGCATAGGTGATGGGCTGGGACGCAGCTTCGGACGCACCGCCAAAAATATCTATCAGGGCCGCGTCTTTCAGCGGCAGAAAATCATAGGGCCCGGCAATGCCGATGACGCCTTTGATCCAGCCGGGCTCAGCGTCCGCCGCACGCAGGAACTGCGGATGGGCCGCAAGCATCACCGCGATATAGGCCCCCGCCGAATGACCGGCGAGGAACAGTTTTTCCGGATCGCCGCCTTTTGCCCTCACTACATCGTGCAGATATTTCACCGCCAGCGCGCCGTCTTCCATAAAGGCGGGATATTTCACCTGTGGGTAGAGCCGGTAATCGGCAATGGCCACGATCATCTTGTGCGCGGCAAGCGCCTGCCCCACGGCGAGATACCAGGCTTTCTCCCCGCCCTGCCAACTGCCGCCATAGAAGAACAGCACAACAGGCGCAGGGCCATTCAAACCATCCGGCACATAGAGATCGAGCTTTTGCCGCGCATCATCGCCGTAGCGGAGATCGCGCAGTACGCAATACCCCTTCCGCGACACCAGAAGGTTCAGCAGCGGCGCGGGCGAGAGCGTGGTGACCCAGGCACCAAGGCGGGTTTTCACTGTGCGCAGCATCAGCCGTGGGCAAGCTCGACCTGAAGAACATCAGTGCGATCCACCGCGAAGGCGGCGGCGCAGATGCCGAGATAGAATTGCCAGTTGCGCAGGAATTTCGTGTCGTGTCCCAACGCGCGGATATCCCCCTCCCGCGCGCCCATGCGGGCAGACCATTCGCGTAACGTGCGCGCATAATCCTGCCCGAACGAAAATGTATCGCGCACTTTCAGCCCCGCCTGTTCAGCCTCCTGCCGGAAACGGGCAAAGGACGGCAGCATCCCGCCGGGGAAGACATAATGGCGGATAAAATCGCTGCGGGAGCGATAGCCCGCGAACAGATCGTCACGGATCACGATGGTTTGAACAACCGCGCGCCCGCCTTGGCGCAGCCGTTCAGCGACGGTGCGGAAATATTGCGGCCAGTAGCGTTCGCCCACCGCCTCGAACATTTCAATCGAGACGATGGCGTCGAAGCTGCCGCCGATGCGGCGATAATCTTCGAGCCTGATGTCGGCCTTGGCCCCCAGCCGCGCTTTGGCAAAACCGAATTGCGCGGGCGAGATGGTGAGCCCGGTCACATCCAGCGCGGTGTGCGCGGCTTCTTCGGCAAAACCGCCCCAGCCACAGCCGATTTCCAGCACCGAGCCATGTGTCTTTTCAATCCGTTCGAGGATGCGGCCATATTTGTTGCGCTGCGCATCGGCAAGATTGTGTGCACCCCCATAAAGGGCGGAGGAATAGGTCATGGTCTCATCCAGCCAGAGACCATAGAAATCATTGCCCACATCGTAATGGGCTTCGATATTGCGGCGGCTGCCGCTCACCGAATTGCGCCGCACCAGCGCATTGTGCAGCACAAAGCCGAGCCGGTTGAGAAAATTGCCATGCGCGAAACCATCGAAATGATCCAGATTGAGCAGGAAGAACGACACCAGGTTCTCGACACTGTCGGTCTCCCAGGCTCCGGCGATGTAATCTTCCCCAAGGCCGATATCGCCGCGCGCGACCAGTCGGGCCAGAACGCCCCATTCCTTGATCTCAAAGCGCGCTTCAGGCCCATTTTGAGGCCCGCGCGCCAGAATTTCGCTGCCATCGGGCGCGATGAAATGGAGGCTGCCGATCTCGACACGCCCCAGGGCCTCGCGCCAGCGCGCTTCAAGAATAGACTGTGGAACAAGGCTCATACACGCACCTGATAGATGTTCCGGCAGTATGTGCCACAGGTTGCGGATCGTCCATCACCATCCTTGCTGCGGTTGCGAAGGCGTACACACTAAAATGGCGCCCGAAGGCGCCATTTTTCGCAAAGCTGAATAAGACAGAACGCTCTTATTTAGCTTTTTTGCGACTACGCAGCGAGAACACGCCCGCCAGCCCCGCGCCGAACAGCGACAGGGTGAAGGGTTCAGGCGATGGCACCGGATCGGAGACCTTGAATGTTCCGGGGAAGGCGCCAGAGATCGAGCCGGTCTCGCTGCCATCCGGCCCGGTATAGGCAAAGTTCAGCGTGTGCGAGAAATCCATCTGATAGTCGCCAGCCACCGCATCCTGCCCGGAAAAGCCGAGGGTGAGGGACCAGTCGAAATCACCACCGGGACGAATGTCCTGCGATATGTGAATCTCGTTGTCAAAATCGGTGAAAGCTTCATTCGAGATCATCTGCACGCAATTGCCGTGAAAATCGCAGGAGTGAAGACTGAGCGTGGGATTGCCGATCAGCCAGAGATAATAGGAGATCATGTTCGGCCCACCGATCAGGTTCTTGTCTGGATCGAGCGTGCCGGGTTGATAGAGCGCCAGAATGACAAAGCCGCCAACGCCCATTTCAACGAGGCCCGGATTGGCGTTGAAGCTGCCGTCGATCGTCATGTCGAACCGGCCAACCGAATCCGCCGTCCAGACATAGGGATTGCCGGAAGCCTGCGCACGGAAACCATCGCCGAAAATCGCGTTCTGCTGGTTGTAGAAGCCCTGGCCTTGCGGATCGTCGGAAAAGGAATAGGCCTTGAGCTGGCCAGTTTGCAGATTTGCGGAGGCCGAACCGCCCACGCTGCCTGCATTGTCGCCCGGACCGTTTTGATTGACGACATTGGCGCTGGCAGGTGCAGGCGAAGCCCCAGTGTTCAGCTTCACATCGCTGGTGAAGAAGTGGGCCGGATCGGTATTGGCGGGCGTGTGCGTGTTGATGATCACATAGTTGAACGGAATGGTGGTGGCGCTTGCCGCACTCGCCACCGATACCAGTGCTGCCGCGCCCAACAGCCCGGCGACTACCTTATGCATGTTTTTTACCCCATCTGTTATGCGGCGAACCGCGTGCGATGAGGCAAAGCAAGGCGCGTGCCGACTACTTACATATTGATTTATAAAGGTATTTTCTGAGCGATGCAGGAGCCCTGTCGCAATGCCTTATAGCGAAAATGCATTAGGCCACAGGCTCAGAAGTGGGTGATGTCCATTTCCGCCACGCCTTTGGTCAGGCGAATAACGAGGCCGTCTTCCCCAATGCGCACGCCGCTGCTGCGCACATCGTTGACACCGTGCAGGAACAGGCGCTCGGCCAGCGCATTCGGCGGGGCCGGAATAAGATGGCTGTAAATCAGCAAACCCACCCCTGCTTCATTGGCAATGCGGGCCGCATCCACCGGGCTGGTGTGATAGGTGGGAATGTCCGCCATGATCTTTGCAGACCGCCATTGGCCACCGGCGGAAAGCGCTGCCCCCAGATCGCGCACCATCTGGGGCGACAGGGCCTCATGCACCAGAACGTCCGCCCCCTTGGCCGCGCGGGCGAGATTGCCGTCAGGCGCGGTGTCACCGCTGATGACAATGCTGTGCCCGCCAAAATCAAACCGGTAGCCAAAGGCCGGTGTCGCCGGATCGTGGTGGACGCGGATGGCCGTGACTTTCAGCCCATGATCTTCCAGCACAACCTCTGTGGTCTTGGGCACGGGGAGCGTTTTTGCAACCATCACCGCCGCATCCGGCGGCAACAGCGCCGCGCCGTGATGGGCGGTGCGGTAGGAGGAATCCAGCGCATAGGCTTCGTTGAAGCCGGCGACGACACGTTCAACGCCGGGCGGGCCATAGATGACAAAGGGCTTGCGCCGTCCCGATACCCAGCTTTGCAGGCGCAGTTCGCCCAGTTCAGCAATATGATCGGAATGGAAATGGGTGAGAAAGACGCCCTCGATCTTCTCGAACGGGATGTGCCAGAGGCGCAAGTTGCGGGCAGCATCTATCCCCGCATCCACCAGATAGTATCTGTCCCCCACCGCAATCAGCGCGCAGGGGCCGCCGCGCGTTTTATCCGGCAAGGGCGAGCCGGTGCCGCAGAGCAAAACCGAGAGCTGGTTTTTGGTAGCCAGCACAGGCGCGGGCTTTGCCACCGCGCGATCCGCCATGCGGCGGAAGAGATAGACCTCGACCGGATAAATATAAAGCGACGCGCCCACCAGCGCGAGCAACACAAGCGCGGCGCCCGCGCTGATAAGAACGCGTTTCATGTCACACTTCTTCCCGGCGGGCGAGGCCCGCCTGTTTCAGACGCCACAGCAAAACATCCAGCCGGTCCTGCCCGAAAAAAGGTTCGCCCCGGAACACCATGGTCGGCACGCCCCAATGACCGGCCACTTTGTGGGCCGCCTGATTTTCGAGAATGTGCGATTCATATTTTTCGGGCGCGGCCTCGATGGCCCGGTCAAGCTCTGCGAGATCGAGGCCTGCGCGCGCAGCGGCTTCTTGCAAGTGATCGCCTTCATGCCAATTGTCGATCTGGCCGGACCAGATGGTGCGGCTGATCTCAGATAAAAAGGCAAGACCGTGCCCAGCCTCTTGCGCCGCGCAGCCGAGCCGGGTGAGGCGATGAATATAAGGCTGGTTGGGGGTGGCGGCGCGGGTGGCAAAATCCATCACCACCGGGTCGGGGCGCGGCCAGCGATAGAGGATGGCGTTCATTTCCGCCACGCGGATCGTATCGTGAATGAGATAGGGCACCCAGAGCGGATTGACCGCTGAAAAGAATTCGCCCGAACGCACCGCCAGCGGATAGACGGGGCGGGCCCGCACCTCAAGATCATAGTCCCGCGCCATCTCCACCAGACGCGGAGTTGCCAGATAAGAATAGGGGCTGCGGAACGACCAGAACACATCAATGCTGAGGCTCATGGCGCGATGCCCTTCAGATAGGCGCTGAGTACGGCAACCAGTTCGCGCGCGGTGCGCGCATCATCGAGCCGGGTGGGCGCGCGCTCATTGATCAGACCAGTCAGCAGGAAACCATAAACAAGCTGGGTTATCATGCGGACCGGAAAGGACAGATCGGCGGAGACAAATTTTTCCAGCGTCGTCTGCAAAATCGCCTGCATCTCGCCGCGCAGTTCGATCATCATGTCCATCGCCTGAGAATTGGCGAACCCATGTTCGACGATGGCGCGCGTCAGCCCGCGATGATCGCGAAAACGTGCGATCAGCGCCGTGACGAAACGCTCCAGAAATTCGTCTGTCGTGGCAAAAGGCATCGCGGCCAGCAGCGGCAAGCGTTCGCGCACGCTGGCGCGAAAATCTTCGACAATGGCAAGGAACAGCGCGTCCTTATCCGCAAAGCGGAAATAGACCGCCCCTACTGAACAGCCCGCGCGGGCTGCGATGTCGGCGATGCGCGCGCCCTCATAGCCCTTTTCGGCAAAGGCCCATTCGGCAGCCGCCACAATGCGTTCGCGGGTGGCAAGGCTGCGTTCCTGCTGCACCGGCAGCGCCCACTGCTCGCTCTCCGGCCTTAAGGTCGAACGCTTTAAGGCCGAACGCCTGGCTCTTGTGCGGGGGGCCAAAATGGAGCATCCTATAAATCTGAATTCACATTCAGATTATAATAACCGCCCTTCCCGGTCAATCTTTTGAAAAGGTTTTTCCAATGTCCGTGATGCCCCGCGAAGATCAGATCGAAGCGCTGGCGCAAAGCCCGTTGGACGGCCCCATCGTCATGGTCAACCTGCTGCGCTTTCGGGAAAAAGCGGCCTATGGCGCGGACCGCAGCGAAGCGGCTGAAAACCTTTCGGGCCGCGATGCCTATCGACGCTATGGCATAACCGCTTTGGCTTGCGTGCTGGAAACCGGCGGCGCGATCACCTGGGGCGGGCGGCAGGAATTGGTGATGATCGGCGGCCCAGACGATGTGTGGGATGAGGTGATGTGCGTGCGCTACCCCTCGCGCGACGCATTTTTGGCGATGACGGCGCGGCCCGATTATCGTGCCGCATTGTATCACCGCGATGCGGGGCTGGCGCGCACGGCACTGCTCTGCTGCTCAGCGGGAACGGCGGCCTGACATGGGGCGCAAAATTCTTTTCATCACCACCGATCAGCAGCGCTTCGATTCCCTTGGCTGCAACGGCAATAAATTCTGCCGCACGCCCAATATTGATGCGCTGGCGCAGACTGGCATCAATTATACCCGTGCCTATAATCAGAACACGGTCTGTATGCCCGCCCGCTCGACCATGCTCACGGGGCAATATGTGCGCAGCCATGGCGTCTTCTCCAACGGCGTGCCGCTGCCCGAAGATGCGCCGAGCTTCGCGCAATATCTCAAAGACAAAGCGGGCTATAAAACCGCGCTGATCGGCAAGGCGCATTTTGAACCTGCCTTCGACCCCCAGTTCAAATATCGCGAGAACGCCCGCCAGCGGGATGAGGATTACGGCCCGTGGCGCGGCTTTGATTACGCGGTCCATGCCATGCACATCGCCAATTTTCGCGGCACGCCGGTCGGCCATTATGGCCGCTGGCTGCGCGCGCAGAGCAAGGATGTATTCGATACCTGGCCGCCTGTGCTGGATGCGCGGCCCGGTGGCGACACCGGCGCGCCGGAAACCACCAATCACACTATTCCACGCGGACTTTATCACACCGACTGGCTGGCGGGCCTCGCCGAAGATTGGCTGGACACGCTGAATGCCGAAGATGATTTTCTGCTCTGGCTGAGCTTCCCCGATCCGCATCACCCGTGGGATCCGCCTGCGGGGGAGCTTTCACGTTGCGACTGGCGCGATCTGCCGCTGCCCGATGGGTTGCCGCGCGATGAAGACAATTTGCGCAAAATTCTCGCGCAAAAGCCCGCCCATTGGCTGGCCTTCTATGATGGCAGTTTTGCCAATATCGAAGGCGCGCCAATGAATTTTTCACCCCGTGCGCTCAGCCACGACAATATTCGCGAGATCAATGCCAAGGTGCATGTGATGAACGAACTGGTCGACGAGGCGATTGGACGGGTGATCGCAAAAATCGCCGCGCGCGGCTGGGCGGACGATACCGACATCATCTTCACCACCGATCATGGCGAATTGCAGGGCGATTTCGGCCTTGTCTATAAAGGCCCGTTCCATGTCGATGCGTTGATGCGCCTGCCCTTCATCTGGCGGCCCGCGCCCAATGCGCAAATCGCGCCCGCTATTGTGAACCAGCCTGTCGAACAGACCGATCTCGCCACCACCTTTTGCGCCATTGCAGGCGTTGAGCCTGCGCCCTGGATGCAGGGGAAAGTGTTGCCGCAGTCGGAAGATGGCTCACGCCAGCGCGCGCTCTGTGAATGGGACAGCCAGTTCCCCGGTTATGGCTTTCACCTGCGCTCCATCATCCGCGATGGGTACAGCCTGACGCGCTATGAGCCTTCGACACCGGGCGCGCCCAATGGGCTCGAAACGTATTGGCCGCAATTTGCCCAGCTTTCCACCCGCATCCGCTATGATGGCAGCGAGGGTGAACTCTACGATCTGAAAAACGATCCGCGACAGTGGAACAATCTGTGGGACGATCCGCAACATGCCACGCTCAAATCGGATTTGATCGCCGATCTCTATGACAACCTGCCGGAGGAACGCGCCGTGAAACTGAAGGTTGAAGCGCCTGCGTGATTAGCGGGGCACCAGTTTCAGCACCCTGCCCGCTTCATTGTCGGTCAGGATGTAGAGCGCGCCATCCGGCCCTTGGCGAATATCGCGGATGCGTTCGTTCAAACCCGCGAGCAGCCGTTCTTCGCCCACTATCCTGTCGCCCTTCAGCACCAGGCGACGCACATCCTTATATTTCAGTGCGCCGACAAAGAGATTGCCGCGCCATTGGGGAAACAGCGCGCCGCTGTAAAACGCCATGCCGGAGGGTGCGATGGACGGATCCCAATAATAGACCGGCTGATCGAGCCCGGCCTTCTGTGTGCCGATGCCGATTTTCGCACCGGAATAATCCACCCCATAGGTAATCACCGGCCAGCCGTAATTATGGCCTTTGAGAATCCGGTTGATCTCATCCCCGCCCTTGGCGCCATGCTCGATTTCCCATAGCGCACCGTCGGACGGGCGAAGGGTGAGTCCTTGCGGATTGCGATGGCCAAGCGACCAGATTTCGCCGCGCGCATCTTTGCGGCCCACAAAAGGGTTGTCGTCCGGAATGGAGCCATCAACGCGGATGCGCAGGATTTTACCTGTATCGGCCTCCAGACTTTGCGCAGCATCGCGTTCGGTAAAGCGGTCCCCCACGGTGAGCAGCAAGGTGCCATCCGCCGCGAAGAGCAGCCGCCCACCCATATTGATCGCCGGGCCTTTGGTCGGTTTGGTGCGGAAAATGACCTTCACATCCTCCAGCCGGGGCGCTGGCCCATCCACCAGTCTGGCGCGCGCGACGCTGAGGCCATCACCGCCATCGCGCGGCTCGAAGTAAGAAAGATAGATGAGGTTGTTTTTTGCGAAAGCGGGATCAAGCTCAACATCGAACAGACCTGCCTGATTGCTGAGGACCACCTTCGGCACACCGGCAACCGAAACCGCTTTGCCGCCATCGGGCGATAGCAAGGTCAGCTTGCCCACCCGCTCAGTCACGATCATCCGTCTATCTGGCAGGAACCTTAAACCCCAGGGATGGTTCAGGCCGGAAGCGACCGTCACCACGGAAAATGCGGCGTCAGAGGTTACCGCAGGGGCCCGCGTCAGGCCCGGCACGGGGGCCTGGGCTGCCCCGCCCCAGGCATCATCCGCATTTGCGGGGGTGATGAGGAAACTCGACAGGGCAGCCATTGCGGCGACAATAAAGGCTCTCACGGACACGGCACCTTTCGGAACATGAGCCCAAGGGTAGCGGCAGATTTTCGAATTGTCTTCCGTCTGTGGGGGCCTGTCTGGTACAGGGCGGCCCTGTTTGGAAGATAGGTCCGTATGCCGCCGCTGCTGTTGTTGCAAGATATTCACCTGACATTCGGCACCACTGCGCTGCTCGATGGCGCGGAGCTTTCGGTCAGCGCGGGCGAGAAAATTTGCCTTGTGGGGCGCAACGGCTCGGGCAAATCCACACTGCTCAAAGTGGCGGCGGGGATGATGGAGGCAGATCGCGGAACCCGCTTTCTGCAACCGGGCGCGACTTTGCGCTATCTGCCACAGGAACCCGATCTTTCCGCCTTTGACACCACGCGGCGCTATGTCGAAGCGGGCCTCGCACCGGGGGATGATCCGGCACGCGCTTTTGCGCTGCTCGGCAAGCTCGGCCTCAGCGGTGATGAAGCGACCGCCAGCCTTTCGGGCGGTGAAGCGCGGCGCGCGGCGCTGGCCCGGGCGCTGGCCCCCTCGCCCGATATTCTGCTGCTGGATGAGCCGACCAATCATCTCGACCTACCCGCTATCGAATGGCTGGAAAGCGAACTCCGGCAGATGCGCACGGCCCTTGTGCTCATCAGCCATGACCGGCGATTTTTGCAAAATCTTTCGCGCATCACGGTGTGGCTGGATCGCGGGCAATCGCGGCGGCTGGAGCGCGGCTTTTCCGCCTTTGAAACGTGGCGCGATGAAGTGCTGGCGCAGGAAGAAATGGAGCGTCACAAGCTGAACCGCCGCATCGCGATGGAAGAAGACTGGGTGCGCTATGGCGTCAGCGGGCGGCGCAAGCGCAATCAGGGGCGTCTGGCCCGGTTGAACGATATGCGCCAGGGCCGACGCGAACAACTGCACGCCGTCGGCAATGTGAAACTCGACGCCTCCGAAAAAGAAGGTGGCGGCAGCCGCGTGATCGACGCCAAGAAGATTTCCAAAAGCTTTGGGATGCGCACCATAGTGCACGATGTCTCCATCCGCATCTTTCGCGGTGACCGGGTGGCGATTGTCGGGCCTAATGGCGCAGGCAAAACCACCTTGCTCAATATGCTGACGGGGCGCAGCAAACCCGATAGCGGCAATGTGAAAATCGGCACCAATGTCGCCATGGCCGCGCTCGACCAAAGCCGCACCACCCTGCACCCCGAAACCACGCTGGCCGCAGTTCTGACCGGCGGGGTTGGCGACACGATTACGGTGGATGGCAAGCCCCGCCATGTCGTGAGCTATATGAAAGACTTTTTGTTCCTGCCCGAACAGGCGCGCGCGCCGGTGCGCATTCTCTCCGGCGGGGAACGGGCGCGGCTATTGCTCGCCAAACTTCTGGCCGAGCCTTCCAACCTTCTGGTGCTGGACGAGCCGACCAACGATCTCGATCTCGAAACACTCGACCTGCTCGAAGAAATGATCGCCGATTATCCCGGCACGGTGTTGGTGGTCAGCCATGACCGCGATTTTCTGGATCGGGTGGCGACCTCGCTTTTGATGGCCGAAGAGGGCGGCAGCTTTATTGAATATGCCGGTGGCTACAGCGATATGCTGGCCCAGCGGGGCGAAGGCGTGACGGCGCGTAACGTGGCGAAAAGCGCCGCCGAAAAAGCAGCCCAGCGCGAAACACAAGCGCCGCGCAAACGCAAGCTCACCTTCTCGGATCAGCACGCGCTCAAATCCTTGCCGCACGACATGGCGGCGCTGGAAAAGACCATTGCCGCCCAACAGAAAAAGCTGTCGGACAGCGATTTCTATGCGCGCGATCCAGATGGTTTCAACGCGCTGTCAGCCGAACTCGGCGCGGCGCACGCCAAATTGGCCGAATATGAAAACCGCTGGCTCGAACTCGAAATCCTGCGCGAGGAAATCGGGCAATAAACGCCCGTTTTCGCCGTTTCGCCTTGTCTTTGACGGGGCGGCCGGTTCGGGCTAAAAGCGAACTAAGACAAGCGCCACCTCTTGAAGCGGCGCCAAGGCACCCTACGTAGAAATTATGATCCAGAGTCGCGACACATATCGTCAAATGTTCCGCGCGGGCCGCCTGCACTCAGGCGCGTAGCCCGGACGAAGGCGCACGCCGTCGTCCGGGCCATTGAATTTTTTGCATATTTCACACGCCTTCACGATCAATGCGCCCATGCGCATTGTGGAAGGAACCTTTGGCGGAAAACCCAAATGACACTTCAGATCGAACGCCCCCGTATCAGCATTTCGGAAGCCGATCATGAGCGGCTGCAAAATGTCGTGGATGGCGCG